>Ga0315339_1001453_pt1 | contig 20887 bp, 14 predicted proteins | sample ASW17metaG_FD_204514 | JGI IMG/M metagenome (GOLD analysis project Ga0315339, IMG submission 204514) | Ammonia-oxidizing marine archaeal communities from Pacific Ocean, United States - ASW #17 | ecosystem: Environmental > Aquatic > Marine > Oceanic | place: USA: California | collected 2016-12-05
ATCGATGCGGTGCCGGCTTCGGTGGTCGAGGAGCATCGTGTTGTGCCGGTTGCGCTTCGCGACGGCCGTCTCGTGCTTGCACTGGATGATCCGTTGGCGACCTTCTCCATGGACACCTTGCAGTTTGTTCTGGATCTGGATCTGACGGTTGCACTCACGACGCCGACGGGGCTCCGTCGTGCGATGGGGCATTACTACGGCTTGCATGCAGAGGGGCCCGACACGGATCTCGCACAGGCCATGGGAGAGGATGTTGGGGAAGAGGATGACGCCCCGATTATCCGATTGGTCTCTCGTATGCTGAACACAGCTGTGGAGAGTGGCGCCTCAGACGTACACGTTGAGCCTCTCGACGGACGCATCCGCATTCGCTTCCGAAAGGATGGCGTTTTGGCAGAGGTGGCAACTCATGAGTTGCAGATGCTGGGGCCGCTCATGTCCCGACTCAAAATCATGGCGGGTATGGACATCGCAGAGCGGCGCAAGCCGCAAGATGGGCGCATCACTATCTCCGTTGGTGGCAGGTCGATTGATATTCGTGCGTCGATTTTGCCGGGCAACCATGGCGAGTCGATGGTCATGCGGCTTCTGGACAAAGAGCGCGGGCTGGTGTCTCTTGCGGAATTGGGATTTGGTGACGCGGACCTTGGCCGTTTTCGGAAAGTCATCTCACGCCCCAACGGCATCGTTCTGGTGACCGGGCCCACCGGCTCGGGAAAAACCACGACTCTCTACGCGGCGCTCAAAGAACTCAACCAGGCCAACGTCAAGATCATCACGGCCGAGGACCCCGTTGAGTACGAGATTGCAGGGATTAACCAGGTTCAGGTCCACCCGCGTATCGGGCTGACCTTTGCTCGCATTCTCCGCGCGATGTTGCGGCAGGCGCCAAACGTCATTCTGGTTGGTGAGATTCGGGATGCTGAGACTGCAGAGGTCGCCATCCAGGCCGCACTCACCGGCCATCTTGTTTTTGCCACGCTGCACACCAACGACGCTCCCTCTGCACTTGCGCGTCTCTCGGACATGGGAGTGAAGCCATTTCTTGTGTCAGCCTCCATCCAGGCCGTGGTCGCACAGCGCCTTGTGCGCCGTCTCTGCTCGGCCTGCCGCGTGTCCTACGAGCCTACGCCTAACGAATTGCGCTCGGTGGGGCTCGACGAACAGCGAGTTCAAGGGCGCACCATCTATCGCGCAGAGGGTTGTGGAGAATGTCGCTTCACGGGGTACGACGGACGCATTGCTGCGTTTGAGTTGCTGGTCATGGACGCCACTCTGAGAGATATGGCATTCCGCAATGAGCCCACGCCCGCGCTGCGCGCACAAGCAGAGCGCAGTGATTGTCTCGTGCCGCTTCGTGTCGATGGCGTCAGCAAAGTGCTGTCCGGACTGACAACAATCTCGGAGGTGTTGCGGGTGAGTTCCGAGCGATGACGCAGCCCTCCGACAAGATCGAGCCCGTGAGCCGGCGCTTGCTTGGCGAAATTCTTCTGAGCCGGTCAAGTTGCTCGCAGGAGCAACTCGACAAGGCGCTTGCCGAACAGGCTCGCTCTGGTGGGCACCTGGGCGAGATCTTGCTGGCGATGGGGGTGCTTGAGCCGGAGGAGCTCACTCGCGCTCTGGGAATTCAGGTGGGGCTCGAGCCCATCGATCTGGACGCGACCTCGATCCCCGTTGATGTGCGCGAGCGAATGGATGCCACCACCTGTGCGCTGTATCGGGCAGTGCCGGTAAGGGTCGAGGCAGACGGAACCCTCGTGGTGGCCCTGGCCGACCCCATGAACGTCAGCATCATTCAGGACCTGGCCTTTAGCGTGGGGAGTGATGTTGTTGCAGTGATTGCCAGTGAGGCCGCGGTTGATCGCGCGCTCGCAGCGCACTGGGGAGAGGAAGAAGAGGTCGGGCTGGCCGAGACGATTGATGAAGCTCGGCAGGTCACAGGCTCCACCGACCTTGAAGACAAGGCCGAGATGGCGCGTGCCGCTCCGGTTGTGAAGTTGCTCAACTACATCTTGCTGCACGCCATTCGTGACAAGGCCAGTGACATTCATCTCGAACCCTTCGAGGATGAATTCAAGGTTCGGTATCGCGTTGATGGCGTGCTCTTCGAGGTTGAATCTCCGCCGCTTTCGCTGGCGTCGGCATTGATTTCGCGCGTCAAGGTCATGTCCAACCTGGATATCGCAGAAACTCGCGTGCCCCAGGATGGCCGCATTGAACTCTCACTGGGCGGCCGACCCATTGATCTTCGCGTTTCCACCATGCCGACCGTTCACGGTGAGTCATGTGTGCTGCGTGTCCTGGATCGGAGTGTGGTCTCGCTCGATCTCGCTAACGTAGGCCTGCGCGATGACGAACAGGCCATTCTGAACGGGCTGCTTGAGCGTCCGCATGGAATCGTTCTGGTGACGGGGCCCACAGGGTCGGGCAAGACGACGTCTCTCTATTCCGCGCTGAACCGTTTGAATGATGTCGAGCGCAAGATCATCACGGTCGAAGACCCCATCGAGTACGACCTTGATGGGATCATTCAGGTGCAAGTGAACGAAGATATTGGTGTGACATACGCCAGTGTTCTGCGTTCGATTTTGCGACAAGACCCTGACATCTTGCTGGTGGGTGAGATTCGCGACAGTGAAACGGCGCAGATCGCCGTGGAGGCGGCCTTGACCGGGCACCTTATTCTCTCGACCTTGCATACAAACGATGCCCCTTCGACGATCACAAGATTGGTGGATGTGGGGATTCCCCCATACCTCATCGTGGCCACGTTGGAAGCTGTGGTCGCGCAACGCTTGGTTCGATCTATTTGTCCGGATTGTCGAAGAGATTACGCCCCCGACGACGATGTTCTGCGCGAGCTAGGCTTCGAGCGCGAGGAGGTCGGCGAGCAAACCTTTGCCTATGGCGATGGATGCGAGCGCTGCAACTATTCAGGCCACGTCGGTCGGCGCGCCTTGTTCGAAATCATGGTCATGAGCGAGACCCTTCGGAAGCTTGTGCTCGACGGAGCGCCGACCCTGGAATTGCGCGCGGCTGCGGTCCGCGAGGGCATGCGCCCCCTGCGCGAAGCCGGCCGTTTGGCTGTCCTGGAGGGCTCGACGACGGTGGAGGAGGTTCTGCGTGAAACGCTGGTCGATCTCTGAAAGGCCTGGGAGGGCAGCTGTCGCATGATTCGAGGTTTGTGTTCCGATCTGCAGCACAGAGTTGTGCTGCCCTGCTGCTAGACTCCCGATCTCATGCCAGCAGACCGACCACACGCGACGAAGCCCAAAGCACGCCGACCTGCCACGGCTAGCCGGCCCGCTGCCGAAGCCCCTCGCGCCCGATCTTGGCGTTGGTGGGGCCGCGTCCCTGGTAAGGAACTCGCCCAGTTCACAGGTCGCCTCGAGACTCTTGTGAATGCAGGCTTGCCGGTGGTGCGTTGCCTGCGGATTCTCGAAGGGCAGCAGAAGCCTGGTCCACTGCGCGATGTCGTCGAAGAAGTTGCCGACGACGTCGAAGGTGGTGCCCCTCTTTCCGAAGCCGTTGCCAAGCATCCACAGGTGTTCGATCGCCTCTACGTGAACATGCTTCGCGCGGGGGAGGCTGGTGGCATCCTTGGGCCGATTCTTGAGCGACTGTCTGGATTCGCGCGGAAGTCAGAGAGCATCAAGGGACAGGTGAAGGGGGCATTGACCTACCCGCTGCTTGTCATGTTGTTCGCGGGGGGAGTTCTACTCGTGGCCGTGTTCGTCGTCGTTCCCAAGTTCGAGCAGATGTTTCAGAGCTTCGACGTTGAAATGCCAGCCTTGACCCGAGGGCTCCTTGCGCTTTCGCGTGGGTTGACGACTTACTGGTGGGTGTTGCTGGTGGTGCCGATCTTGTTGGGTGGCATCCTGATCATGTTGCTTCGGAACGAGGGCTTTGCTTATCGCCTGGATCGCTTCAAACTGCGTATCCCTTTCTTTGGTGACGTTGTCCGCAAGAGCGTTGTGGCGCGTTTCACACGCACTCTTGGAACGCTTCTTGCCAGTGGAGTCCCTATTCTCGAGGCGTTGGACATCGTGCGCTCGTCTATCCCCAACCGGGTGGTGGAAGAGGCCGTGGCAGGTGTTCACGATTCGATACGCGAGGGCGAGACGATGGCGGGTCCCCTGGGTGAGAGCGGGGTTTTTGATGCCATGATCGTGAACATGATTGACGTCGGTGAAGAGACGGGGCAACTGGATAAGATGCTCATCCGGATCTCGGAAGACAGCGAGGCAGAACTCGACACTTCGATTACGGTGCTCTTCAAGGCTCTTGAGCCCGTGATGCTGTTGTTCGTGGCAGTCATCGTCGGGACCATTGCTTTCGCCCTGTTCAGTCCGATGATCCGGCTCATGGAGTCCATGTCGGGCTCCGGGTTCTGACGAGCGAAACCTTTCGGGGCACCACGTGTCCATGACGTTGCTGACGATGGCGGCCCTCCTGTTCTGTTCAGGAGCGGTGTCCGGATGTGAGACAGCTGTTTTTTCGCTGAAGGCGCTCGAGCGCCGAACACTCTCCGAACGCAACAGGGCCGTGGCCGCATTGCTGGCAAGGCCGTCACGACTCTTGGTCTCGCTGCTGTTGGCAAACCTGATCATCAACGTGGGATATTTCACGTTGTCTGCGTCCCTGAGCCTGCGCTATGTCGAGCAGGGACACACCGGGCTCGCGGTTGCTGTGGCCGCAATCAGCCTTGGGGGCATGGTGGTGGGCGGAGAGATTGTCCCCAAGATGTTCGCGCTGACAGGTGGGCCAGCCACGGTGGCTCGGATGGCTCCGGCCTTGTCCGTGCTTTCCTTCGTTCTGGCGCCAGCCGTGCTCGTCGGGTCCTGGGTGACCGAGGCGCTCGAGGGCCTGCTGTTTCGTTCGCGCCAACCGCGCGCCGTGAACTCCTCTGACATCAAGGTCATTCTCGGGGAAGGTCGGAAGTCAGGTAGTTATCGCGGTGTCGAACTCGCGTTGCTGAACGACGTGATCGACTTTGGTGAGCGAAAAGCCAAGGCACTGATGGTGTCGCGGGTCGACATGACCGTGCTCGACATGAGAGATGATCGCAATCATTGGGTGGAGGTGATGTCGAGCAGTCCCCATACGGACTACCCGGTGATCGACGGGGCTCCCGACGCTCTCGTGGGAGTCATCAATGCGGCTCGCTTTCTGCTTGAGCCCGGGCTTTCGCGGGAGGCTTTGCTCGAGCCAGCGATGCTTGCCCCCCTCGGGATTGGTGCCGAACGTCTCGTCTTGCGCATGATTGACGAGCGCCAGCGCTTGGCCATTCTTCTGGACGAGTTCGGGGGTGTTGCCGGAGTGGTCGGTCAGGCTCAACTCTCCCGCGAGTTGCTGGGCGAAATTGAGCCAAGTGCCGCCGGGCCGGTGGAGCATCTCAGCGACGGTGCGGCGCTGGTCAGCGGTCAGTGCCCTGTTCACAGGCTGGAAGAGGAACTCGGCCTTGCGCTTCAAGCACGGCGCGCCGGCACAGTCGGAGGTGCGGTGGCCGAGGCACTGGCTGCCGTCCCACGGCGTGGCGATGAACTTCGCCTTGAAGGCTGGCGGCTGCGTGTGCTTTCCATGAGAGGGCATCGCGTCGACCGCCTTTTTGTCACACCGGAATCAACGGGACGAGGTGGCGACAAAGGAACTGCGTCATGATCGTTTCGCTCTTCATTGCCGCCGTGTTGCTCTCGGGCCTCTTCTCTGGCATGGAGACGGGGCTTTACACAACGAGTCGACTGCGCATCCGTCTGGATGCCGACGCCGGAATTCGTGCCGCAGTACGCGCCCGGGAATTGCTGGCTGATATGCCCACGTTGCTGACCGTGTTGCTCGTGTCGAACAACGTGGCCAATTGGACTGCAAGCCTGCTCGCGCAGGTTTTGCTTATTCAGTGGGGGGTGTCAGATCCAGAGGCTGTCGGAACTTTCGGCGTGTCGGTGGTGTTGTTCTTGTTGGCCGAGTCACTCCCGAAGCAGGCTTTTCGAAGAGGGCGCGAGCATCTGCTCTACCCCGTCCTCCCGATGCTCAGCGCAGCGCATGCCGTTCTGAGGGTGCCGACATGGCCTTTGACGGCCTTCGCTCGCTGGTTCTCGGGCGTGATGGGGCACCGCATTGGATCGGGGGGCGCGGTGCGTGGGAAGCGCGAGGCACTTTTCCATGCCGGGATGCAGGAGGGCTTTCTGACACAATTTCAGGAGCGAGTGGCCCGAGGTGTTCTCGAGATGCGCAGTCGAACGGCTGAGCACGAAGCTCTCTCGGTGGAGAGTTTTCCACGGACGCGCCTGGGCGTGCCAGGCATCGAGGCGCCGGAGTCCTGTCGCGATCAGCGCGTCTTGGTGCTGGATCATGAGGGGCAGAACGTGGTGGGTTGGGTGCCTATGGGCGGCCTCTGGGCTCCGGAGGGTGGCTTTCGAGCTGCTCGGCAGGGAGACACCCGGCCAGTCCTTCAGGTTGAGGGGGACATGAGCCTGAACCGTGTGTACCTCCGACTCGATCGCCTGGGAACCGGCCTCGCCGTGCTGCGCCGGGCAGATGGAAGCCCCGGAGTCCTCGACGCCCACCGCCTGCGCCAGCGCGTCATGGGCGCCGACGGTGGGGGCGCCGAGTGAGTCCGGTTCTTTCCGTAGCTCCTTCGTTGCAAGGGGCTTCGCGGCCACCTAAGATCGTTGTTGGCGGCCCTATTCGAACTCAGCAGGCGTTTCGTCGCCCGCTGTATCATCGCTGGAGGTTTACACCCGTGGCTCGTGACAAGGATTACTACTCATTCGATGAAGTGCTTTCTGACCTCCGGATGGAGGAAGAAGAGCTCAAACGCCTCGTTTCCGCGGGAGAGATTCGAGCTTTCCGCGAGAAAGACACCATGCGTTTCAAAGCGGCTGACATTGAGCGCTTGAAGAGCAGCGAGTCGGATGACGATCTGGAACTCGATCTGGGTGACGAACTGGATCTGGCAGAGCTGGGTTCCGACGATGAGTTGGATCTCGATTTGTCAGAGGACGGAGAGGGTCTCGTGCTTGTCGACGACCTGGGCGAAAAATCAGGTCTTGAGGTTGAGGAAGTGGATCTCGCCGCTGGAAGCGGTCGCGGCTCGTCCACTCCTTCACGCAGCGTGCCGCGCAGTCAAGCGAAGGCCGCGGCAGAAGAAGAGGGTTCGGAGGGTGCCGGAATGCTGTTCCTTCTGGCAGCCGGATTCATCATTCTCATCTTCGCGAACTTTGCGGCTGTCGGAGCCGTAGACGGTACGTCGAATTCACTGACCGGCTTCATCGCGGATATGTTCGCTGGCTGAAGGCCGTATAAATCACCAAAGACAGACACACATCCAATGGGAGGGTAACGTGGTGTCCACCATCATCATGAGGAAGGCTTGTTGGGTCGCCGTCGCGGTTGTCGGCTGCCTGCTCCCCGGCTGCGTCACAGCCTCTGAGTATTACGATCTCGAAGACGAACTGGCGCGTAGCCAGGAAGAACTCGCGTACATGCGCGACACGCTCGAGAGAGCTGAGTTGATGCTGACCGACGTGGAGCTAGATCAGGAAGATCTCGCTCGACTCCAGGCCGAGTTGACCGCGGCTCAACAGCAGCGGCAGGACTTGATGGCCGAGTACGAGAGTTTCCGCGGCGAGATGGGCATCTTTTCCGACGTCGGCCTCGAGGGCATCGTGGATGCTTCCGAGGGTATGTACGGCTACCGCGCCGAAGGGGACGTGCTGTTCGTCAGCGGCAGTTCTCAGCTGACAGCGGCAGGGAAAAAAGCGCTCGAAATGGTCGTTCAGCGGCTCAAGTCGATCGATTCGCCGATCCGCATCGACGGGCACACGGACGTGGACCCCATCGTCAAGACCAAGGCGGAATACCCCCACGGCAACATCCAGCTAGGAGCCGCGCGGGCGATTGCCGTGCGTGAGTTCCTCGTCGAAAACGGTGTCGATGGTTCGAGAATCTCCATCGCGTCGTTCGGTGAGTTCAAGCCGGTTGTCGGCGGAAAAGATTCCAAGGCGAAGGCAAAGAACCGTCGCGTTGAGATCATGATCCGTATGGCCAACTCAACGATTACAAGCGGCTGAGCGAGAGCTCTCCGCGGCGTGGCTGACGACGCGCGTTCCCGATCTGCGGGGCGCCCCCATCTGCCACCGATTCTGCGCCCGCACCTGGAGGCCTCCCTCCAGGCAGCGGGCGCAGCGCCTTTGAAGCGCCATGGGCAGAATTTCCTGCTCGATCACAACCTGCTTGCGGCCATCGTGCGAGATGCCGAGGTGCAGCCGGGCGATGAAGTGCTTGAGATCGGTCCTGGTCCGGGGCTGCTGACACGGCACCTTCTCGACGTGGGCGCCTTTGTTCGGGCCATTGAAATCGATGCGGCGATGGAACAGGTCGCCTCGGATCTTGTGGAGCCTCACTTGCGGGAGGGGGGGCGACTGCGCTGGGTTCACGGCGATGCTCTGGCCGGATCTCGCCGGCTCAGCCCCGCGCTGCTCGCGTTGCTTCCCGGCACTCTCCGTCTCGTGGCCAACCTGCCCTACGGAGTGGCCGCGCCGCTGCTGATGGCCTTGGCGCGTGAAAGTGATGCGCCGCCGCTGCAGGTTGTCATGATCCAGAAAGAACTCGCCGAGCGGCTGAGCGCGGGGCCAGGTGGTCGCGACTACGGGCCTCTTGCGGTGATTGCGGCCCTGACGTGCCGTGTTCAAACGGTCAGAAAAGTTCCCCCCGGGGCGTTCTGGCCCGTCCCGAAAGTTCAGTCGGTGGTGCTTCGCCTCGAGCGGGCACCCGCGTGGCCAGGGAAGGAAGCTCTCGAGCGCCTCGAAATTTTTCTGGGGCTGGCCTTTCGGAGCCGAAGGAAAACCTTGCTCAATTCCGTGGCTGAAGGGGCTGATCTGCGGGCTTCCGAGGTGCAGGCCGCTCTGGAACTCAAGGAAAATGACCAAAAGAAGCGTGCGGAGGCCTTCGAAGCGCTACAATTAGAACGTCTCGCCCGGAAGTGGGCAGATCACGCGCCGGGCGAGCGACCCCGCCCTTAGCCGGTCAAGCCGGCTTGAGGCCTTGTTTTGAGAGGTCTCGACCGATCGATTCACGTGTTGATCGATTCGGATAGCAGAGCCACTCCATGGAATCCGGTTTCATGCGGTTGGCGGCGCACTGCAGGTCTCCACGCTGTGCTCCGTCCTCCGGAGAAACTTGCCTCTTGGCGATGACGGGCTAGTCTTCCTTCGCCGTCGTCTCCGTAAAGGCAGTTCCTGCACTGACATACAGTCGCGCTAACCATGTCCGGCCAGATCTGGTTTGACGTGGGGAGGAGCTTGGTGACGCGAAGGCTTTCGTGGAGACCCTGTGAGGTCGAAACGGCGATGAGTCAGTGAGAGTCAGCAGGACATGCGGTTGCAGTTTGAGGTCGAGAGTGTCAGCGAGTTGAGTGCTGAAGGTCTTCGGATGTTGCGGACATTTCGCGTTTCGCAGCGATCTAACTGAGTTGAGATTTTGTCGTTCATGAATCAGCCAGGAGCCGTTTCAGATTGGGTGCCAGATTGCCAGGGAAACGCTCTCGGTGCCCGCACGTGCTCGCAGCCTTCCGGTATGCACCACATGCACCACATGCACCATTGGTGCGGCCGCACTCGACTGAAGCGAAGGGGGCATGATGCAACCCTCAGCTGACCGCCAGGCCGAAAAGCAGCTGGTGAAGGCTCGAAGTCGCATCGATGAAGTCGTGCGCGAACTCGCGGGTTGCGAGTACGAGAGCCGCGGCCCCGGCGATCTCTGGGCTTGCTGCCCTTTCCATACCGAAGACACACCCTCGTTTCACGTTCGGGTGGAGCATGCGATGTACAAGTGCTTCGGTTGTGGCGAGGCGGGGGACGTCTTCAGCTTCGTGCAGAAAATCCGCGGCATTGGCTTCCGAGAGGCCCTTGAGTTTCTGGCGGATCGATGTGGCGTGACGCTTGGATCGATGAGCGAAGAGGACAAGAAACGCCAATCTGAGCTGCGCGATCTGCGTGAAGTGCTGAATCGGGCGAGCGAACTCTTCGCTCAGACGCTCCGCTCTTCACAGGGCGCCGAGGCCGTGACGTACCTGAAGAAGCGTGGCTTCGAAGGTCAGACGGCCAAGCACTTCGATGTCGGGTTTGTTCCAGATGATTTCCAGACTCGCCTGCGCGAATCCGGGCTGGCTTCCGCCGCCATCGATCGTGCTGGCTTTACGAACCTCTTCGGGGGAAGGATTTCGTTTGGCATCCGAGATGCCAACGGAGCGCTTGTGGGCTTTGGGGCACGGACTTTGGATCCGGAAGGCAAACCCAAGTACGTCAACACTCGCGAAACATCCGCATTCAACAAACGTCGCTTGCTTTATGGACTCGATAAGGCCGCACGCGTCGTGGCGCGCTCTCGGCGACTTGTGATCATGGAGGGTTATACAGACGTCCTCATGGCTCACCAGAGCGGCCTTGAAGAAGCAGTGGCCACCATGGGGACGAGCCTCACGGAAGACCACGTGCGCTCTCTCAAGGGCCGCGCGTCCAACCTGATCTTTGTCTTCGATGGTGACTCCGCCGGGATGACTGCGGCGGAGCGAGCCGTCAATCTCACGCTCCGAGAAGGTCTTGAAGTTCGAGTGCTATGCCTTCCGGACGGAATCGATCCGGGCGACTGGTTCGGGGATCACGATGCGGCCGGTTTTGAAGAACTGCTGACTCAGCATGGAATGAGCACTGTCAGCTTTCTTTGTCACCGAGCGATCGAGCGGACCGATCGAGCCCAGCCTGGATGGCGAGAACAGGTGGCTCAAGAGGTGCTCGAAATCTGCCGAGCCGTCATCGATCCGGTTCGCCGGGAAACCATAGCCGAAGAGATTTCGAAGGCCTGCAGCGTCGATCGGAACCTCTTGCGGAAGCAGGTTCAGGTTCAAACGGAAGCTGTTCCTGGGCGCGTGTCGAACTCTTCTGGAGGCGGATCGCGAGGAGCTTCTCTTCGCCCTGCTTCGGCCCGAGTGAGGAGCCAGTTCGTGGTTCTCGCGGGTCTTGCCCGGGTCGCCGAAGCCTCCGCCACGGTGGATCGTTTCGTTCGCCTGGGGGTGTTGAATCACCCCGACGCCCTGCAACTCGTGGAGATCGCCCGGACCCTGGGAGAGTCTCCGGTGGACACGATGGAATGGCTGGAAGCAACGCGCGAACAAGCTTCTCGACTCATGCCGTCACTTGAGAAGGCACTCTTTCAGGAGCCCGGAAGCGTTATCCCGAGCTATGAAACGGCGGTGGAGCATCTGGAAACCCTCGCCGAAGACGATTTATTGAAGCAGACGCGGCGAGCGGCGCTCTCCCGTCCAGACATCGAAACGGACGTAGCCGCTCTACAAGCCATCCAAGACAGCCTGCGAGAAGATCATCCAGCGACGTCAGATGGCGACACCACATCACCCGATGCGACAAAGGCTGTTCCGACATGAACAGCCGGGCGCTCGCGACATTTATTGACCACCCCATGAGTGAAGAGGAAGCACTGTGAGTTCGATTGCAGCACTGGACAAGCTAGATCCGAGTGTCCGCGTTCTGATGGAGAACGGGAAAAAGCGCGGCTTCGTGACCTACGAGGAAATGAATGAGGTCCTGCCTCCCGACATCGAGAATATCGATGAGATTCTGACCCTGCTCGAAGGGCAGGGGATGAAGATCCTCGACGAAGCCGATGTCGTCGCAGAGCAAGAGGTTCGAGCCTCCGGCAGTTCTGCGGTGTCTGACGAAGAGCCCAAAGAAAGGGTTGTTCAGACGGAGCGGATCGAAGACCCGGTGCGCATGTACCTGACGCAGATGGGCGAGATCCCATTGCTCACGCGTTCCGAAGAGATCAACCTCGCGAGGCAGATTGAAGTCACGCGACGCCATTTCCGAAACCTCATCATGGCGACGGGTTTTGCTATCCGTGAAGGATTGCAGATCATCGAAGACGTTGAGGGGAGCCGGCTCGCATTTGACCGGACGCTCAAGGTTTCGACGAGTGGCTTTGAACCAGGCAAGCTCGAGGTTTCTGCACGTCTCAAAGGCAGTATTGAGACGCAGCGGAAGCTGCACATGCGACTTACTGCGGACTACAAGAAATTCTTGCAGGACAAAGGTTCTTCAGCTCAGCGAAAGCTCACCCTGCAACGTATCGGCTGGGGGCGCCGCAAGTGTGCCGACCTGGTCGAAGAGCTGCAGATTCAGCTGAAAAAAGTGAGGCCTATGATCGAGTTGGTGCGAGAAAAGCACCAGGAGATGGCGACGCTTGAACGGAGGCTGAAGCACTTCCCGGAGGATCGCAAGGCGAGCAAGGAGTTCAAGGAACTCAAGGTCGATTTCGAAGCGCTTCAGATCCAGGCACTTGAATCACCTCGCCGACTTGCCGCACGTCTCAAGCTGATTGACGAGCGTTACGCTCAGTACGAAGAGGCGAAGCGCGACCTGTCGAGCGGTAACTTGCGTCTTGTTGTCTCGATTGCCAAGAAGTACCGCAATCGAGGGCTTTCTTTCCTGGACCTGATTCAGGAAGGCAATACCGGACTCATGAAGGCTGTCGAGAAGTATGAGTACCGCCGTGGGTACAAGTTTTCGACGTACGCAACCTGGTGGATTCGCCAGGCCATCACGCGGTCGATTGCCGACCAGGCTCGGACAATTCGCATCCCGGTGCACATGATCGAGACGATGAGCAAGTTGCGCAACGTCACGAAGAAGCTTGTGCAGCAGCTTGGCCGTGAGCCGACGATCGAAGAGATTGCCAAGAACAGCGAGATCTCCATCGATGAAGCCAAGCGAGTCATGAAAATCTCGAAGCATCCGATCAGTCTTGACCGACCGATCGGCGAAGGCGATGACAGCTACTTCGGGGATTTCATCGAGGACGACAGCGCGGTTTCTCCAGTCACAGCTGCAGCGCAGGAGATGCTCAAGGACAAGATCATGAGTGTTCTTCACACGCTTTCCTTCAGAGAGCGCGAGATCATCAAGCTGCGCTACGGTATTGGTGACGGCTACACGTACACGCTTGAGGAGGTCGGACGAATCTTCAAGGTGACGCGTGAGCGTGTGCGGCAGATTGAAGCCAAGGCTGTTCGTAAGCTTCAGCATCCGGTGCGTAGTCGGATGCTTGAAGGCTTCCTCGAGAGCGCACTTCCGCTTTGAGTCTCACCAGTCCCAGGGACTCTTCAGTCACGCTATAAGCCCCCTTGGCTCTGGACGAGGCGAGGGGGCGTGTTTCGCAGGGCGGAGTTGAGAGGGCTCCCTTGCCCTGTAGGGGAGAGTCGAGGGTCTTTCTCCGGAGGGGGAAGTCTGATACGCTTGGGCGTTTCCCCCGCCTACCGGATTTACTGAACTCTCGTGACAGCCGATCAAGTTCCCGGCGACCCCCGTCAGCTGACGTTGAAGCTCGTCGCCCTCGGTGAGGTTGACCGCAAGCGGTCTGAATCCCAGAACCTCATGGATGCGGTGCCTCGTGTGCTGGCCAGTCGGAGTCGTCATTCGCGAGAGGCGCGGGCTACGGTCGAGGCTTGTCAGGAGAAACTGCAACTCTTCCGGGTTCACCTCAAGAGCCTTGAGCTGGATCTCGCGGAGCGCGAGGAGGCGCTCCTCAAGGCGAACGCCAATCTGCTGAGTGCGAAGACAAATCAGGAATACAGCCTGATGAACGCAGAAATTGAGCGAAAGAGGGAAGAGCTGGGTACGGTCGAGGAACGCATCCTTGAGCAGTACGAAGTGATTCGCCAGGGAGAGCAACTGGTCAAGACTTCTGAAGGTGGTCTTGATGAAGCCAAGGCGGAGTACGGCGGGTTCGAAGAACGAGCTCGGGGCGAACTCGCTGACCATCAGAAAGAGCTTGAGGCTCTTGACGAGCGGCGCGAGCAAGTGCGCAAGGCGATTGATGTGGAAATCCTGAAGCTCTACGACAGGGTCTACAAGGCGCATGGCGTGGCCATCGTTCCTGCGGAAGGGAACACCTGTCAGGGTTGCTTCTCTTCGCTCACCCCTAACGACTGCAACCGGCTGCTGAGTGGCCGCCAACTTGTCGTGTGCCGTGCGTGTCAGCGAATCCTGTACATGCCTGAGGTGCTCCAGGCCTCGCCTTCCTGAGGCGGGCCCGGTTTACGGCGCAGATCACATCGTTTCCGATGGAAACGGCACGTGTGAGTGGGGCGGGCTGTACAGCAGGGGTTACAATATCGCGGCGAGCAGTGTCGGCCTAAATCGGAACGGAGCGGGCATGTGAGTCATGCGATTCGCAACGTCATCGTCGGCACGGCCGGTCACATTGACCATGGCAAATCGTCTGTTGTACGTGCGCTGACAGGAATCGACCCGGACAGGCTCGCTGAAGAGCATGAGCGGGGGATGACCATCGATCTGGGTTTCGCCCCGTATGAGCACAGCAGTGGCGCGACGGTGGGCATGATTGATGTTCCAGGCCACGAACGTTTCATCAAGAACATGGTGGCTGGTGCGACTTCTGTCGACGTGGCGATGCTGGTCGTGGCTGCCGACGACGGCGTCATGCCCCAGACGCGCGAGCACCTTGAGATCTTGAAGTTACTCGGTGTGCAGCGAGGCTTGATCGTTCTCAATAAGATTGACCTGGTGGATGAGGATCTTCTCGAACTGGTTTTGGAAGATGTGGCGGACTTTGTTTCGGGGACTTTTCTGGAGTCTTCCGAGGTGCTGCCTGTCTCCGCGGTGACAGGTTCTGGCCTGGACGAACTACGACAGTCACTGGACTCGTTGGTGAGCGAGGTCACTCCCCATGCTTCTGAGGGGCCCTTCAGGCTTCCCGTGCAGCGGGTGTTTACAGTGCCTGGGCACGGGCTTGTGGTGACAGGAGTCCCCATGAGCGGACAGGTCAGCCCAGGAGATCAACTGGAGATCGTCCACAGCGGACTCTCGATTCGAGTGCGAGGTATCCACGCCTACGGGCGCGCAACGGACGATGGCCGTGCGGGACATTCCACGGCTTTGAATCTGGTGGGCGCCAGTCGAGAAGATGTGGCCCGTGGCGATGTTGTCGCCATGCCTGGGGTGTTCAGGTCGACTCGGTTCATCGCTGTCGATTACAGGCACACACATGGCGAGACACCCTTGCGGCATCGCCATCCGGTTCGCGTGCATTCGGGGACTGCTGAAGTGCAGGGGCGTGCCACCCTGCTCGACTCAGGGCTTCTGGAAAATGGAGTCGAGGCGCCGATTCAACTGCGTGTGGACCATGCCATGTGCGTGGCGCCTGGTGACCGCCTGATTGTGCGCGACGCCTCTTCGATGGTTGTGTTGGGCGGTGGGCTCGTTCTTGAAGCAGGCGATGGGCGTTTGAAGCGCTTCAAAGACAGGGTGCTCGATGAGTTGCGCTCGCGCCGAGAGACCCTTGAAGACCCTGGCCGCCTGGCCCAGGCCATCATTGCGTCTGCTGGTCCGCGTGGTGCGCAACTGAGTGACGTCGCACTTGAGGTGGGGCGTTCTGTGCCCGACCTTCGCCAGGACCTTCTTGGTGCTCTCGACGAAGGAGATCTCGTCGTGTCTGGGGCAGATCGCTATCTGACGTCGGCAGCAGCAACACAGGTCGCAGACGAGCTGGTGGCAGCCTTGAAAGGCGCGCACCGAAAGCACCCCTTGCTCGACTGGGTCGATCTTTCGGCCCTGCGCTCTAGCGTGCCGTATGACGAGTCGGCTGTGCAGGCCGCCTTGGCGTGCGACGAGCGACTTGAGACCGCCTCGGGCGGGCGCGTGCGTCGACGGGGGCATCGGGGGCGACTGACTCCCGAGTTGGAAGCGGCTCGCGACCATGTGGTTGAGACATTGCGGCTGGCCGCGGCGCGTCCACCAGGCATCGACCCTGCTTTTACGGGGCTCTCGGAAAAGGACCATCGTGCGCTGATGGACATGCTCCGATCGGCAGGAGTGGTTGTGCTCGTTGGTGGCCTCGTGTTTCATCGCGAGGCCCTCGATCACATGCGTAAAACGCTTATTGCTCACGGCAGAGAGCGCGAGGGGGCTATCCATATCCCTGACCTGCGCGATGACCTCAACACTTCACGTAAATATCTCATTCCACTGCTCGAATTCTTTGATGCCGAGCGCTTGACGGTCCGGCACGGAGACCAGAGGCTTCTTCGTTCCGGTGTTCTCGAGGGCAGTGACGATGCTCCGGCGACTGATGACGAAGGTGGCCTCGCATGAGTCGTAGCATTGGAGGGCAATCGCAGTGCCTTGTGTCGCGGGTCTGCTTGACGTCTCGTGCCGCCCTCCTCATGGCGCTGGTCGTTGCCTGCGGAGATGGTTCGCGGCACCCCAGCGTTCTGCTGGTGACCATTGACACATTGAGAGCAGATGCCGTGAGTGCGTGGGGCGAAGTGCAAGGCACGACTCCTTACCTCGATGCGCTTGCCGAGAGCGGGACACGGTTTGCTGATGCAACCACCGTAACGCCCCTGACTTTGCCGGCCCATGCTTCGATGCTCACCGGGCTGCGGCCAGCGCGCCACGGACTGACGGTCAACGGGGTCGCGACCGAGGCACTCCCGGTGCCAACGCTGGCAGAACACTTGCATGCATCCGGTTTTCAGACAGCGGCCTTTGTGTCTGCAGCTGTACTCGGTGCCGAACACGGACTCGCGGCGGGTTTCGATCACTACGACGATGACCTCCAGGAGCCGGGCGGTTCCGTTGTTCGTCACGAGCGTCGCGGAGATCGAACGGTCGATCGAGCTTTGGAGTGGATCGGCCAGCAAGAAGATTCTGAACCATGGTTCGCGTGGGTCCACTTGTTCGATCCGCACGCGCCTTATGCGGCGCCAGATGGAGAGTCCGAAGGAGGGCGAGCCGGGTATCTCGACGAGGTGCGATGGGCCGATCGCCAACTCGGTCGCTTGCTGGGGGGGCTGGGTGACCGCACCACGCTTGTGACAGTGACCTCGGACCATGGAGAAAGCCTGGGCGAACACGGTGAGGCCACACACGGAGTGCTCATGTACCAGGGGGCCATGCACGTACCGCTTGTCATGGCCTGGTCGGGAGCGATTTCGGCAGCTCAACGAGCTGACTTCCCTCAGCCGGGCGTGGTGCGTGAGGATGTCGTCTCTGTGCTGGATGTGACGCCCACGATTCTGGAGACACTCGGGCTCGGTTCCACATCTGAGATCTCGGCCGCATGGGAAGCCGATGGCCGTTCTGTCGCAGAGCCACTTGCAGGGCGAGTCTTGCCATTGGAATGTAGAAGCCCTTCGTTCTACTACGGTTTTTCTGTGCTGGCAGGCGTTCGCCAGGGCTCTCTGAAGCTTGTCGGAGCTCCTCAGTCAGCAGAGGTTGACTGGGTTCTGAATGACATCTCGCTCGACTCTGAGGAAGTGAGCGGGCAGGTCGTCGTGGAGCATCCGTTGATCCAGCAAGTTCTCTCGACTGAACCTGAAGTGGAAGCTCCGGTGATTGCCGATCTCGACCAATTGCGTGCACTGGGATACGTGAGTGCGACACTTTCAGACGCAGGGGATGCGCGCCGAGACCCGCGCGAGAGCATGGACTTGGTCGATGCCATCGACGCTGCCAACACTCTCTTGGTGGTGGGCGAGCCTCTGCAAGCCTGGGAGCGTCTCGAGGCGGTGCCCGGTGACTACAGGGACGTGGCCGAACTCCACTTGTTCCGTGGGAAAGCGTTGCGAGCGCTGGGGCGCTCAGCAGAGGCCGTGCAGGAGTTGGAGGAAGCCCATGCGCTGCAACCCGAATCGTCTTCGATCTTGCTGGAGTGGGGGCGGGCTTTGCTCGAAGTGGCGGCGGTGACCAACTCAGATGCTGCCCTGGAAGGGGCCAGTGCAGCCTTTCAACAGGCGCTTCAGCTTGTTCCTGGAGAGACGGAGGCTGTGGCCATGTGGTCGCTCGCCGAGATTCGGCAGGGTCGACCTGAAGAGGCTCTGTCGCGGCTAGATGCCGCGCTCGATCTGAAACCCCAAGCGGGCAACTTGCTGCTTCTGCGATGGCGTGCACTCAAGGCACTTGGCCGGGAGAAGGAAGCCCTCGACGTCGCGGAGACGATTCAAAAGATCGCCCCTGAGCTTTCCTCTTACATTGTGCCTTCTCGGTAAGAGCATTTCCGAAGAGCTGAAAAGCGCCGCCTGAGAAGCGCTGTGAAGGTCTTGCAACTGCTACTGCGAAGCAGCTTCTAGGCCAAGTTGTTTGGCCAGGATTTCCTGTTGCTCGATGAGTCGCCGCAGATTTCGGATCTCTGTTTCCCCAAGTCCTTTGCCCTGGTTGAGGTTTTGGATGAGCACGTTGTCCGCAATCTTGGCCCCTCCCTCGAGGTTGGCGAAGGTGCCCGCAAGGCTGTCGCGGCGCGCCAGGATCTCAGGGGAATCCACTTCTGCCGTACTCAGGAGGTCGCGCCACATGCGCGCGGTTTTGAGAAGGGGGCTCACTTCGAGCATGAATTCGTAGCGAGCTTGCGTCCGGCGGTTCAGTGACCGGGCACGTGCAAGCAATTGGTCTGATCGGGTGACAAGATCGCGAAATGCGTTCAACCTCTCGCGTGGAGAGAAATCTTGTTGGCTTTCGAGTTCGACCCGCTGCTCGCGCAATTTTGCGAGCGCGTGCCGCAACTCTTCGTGCTGTCGGCGCCAGTTGAGCATGAAGCCCCGGCGCGTGAGGCCTTCAAAGGCCTCGTTCATCGAGAGGATCTCTTCCTCCACCATTCCGAAGGTGATGTCGGTTTCTTCTCGGCCTCGAAGCATTTCGGCGTTCTCGTCGCCGACAAGGGCACTCCAGAGAAGCAAGCCAAGAGCTGCAACCAGGCCGAACAGGATGAGTGGGCCCCTCATGTGCAGGCTCTCGAATGAGCCTCGATGTCCGAAGTGCGGTGTGGCCCACCCAGGATTTGATCTTGGGCTCGAGTGAGAGGCGGCACATGGGTGTCGGGCATCACGAGGCAGCCGCTGAGTTGGACTCCCGCACCAATCACACAGTTTTGCGCAACGGTGGTTCCTTCGATCAACTGGACGTCATCTGCGAGTTCGGCGCTTGGGTGAACATATCCAGATGCTCCAAAACGACGCCCCCCGAGTGCAAGCAAGGCGTCGTCGGTCGGGAGAGCCCCGGAAATTGCTGCGTGCTGGGCTGCCAGAAGTGCCGCGGGCGAGCCCGTGTCGTGCCAGGCTCCCTTGTGCACCCAGCCTCTGCAGTGCAAGCCGTCATCAAGAGCGGGTACATAGCCTTGGCGAACAAAGCAGCTTGGCTCTACGGGCAGTCTGTCCAGAAACTCGGGCTCCAGGATGTGTGCGCTCGCATTGACGAATCCGGGGTGGTCGGGATTCGTGGGCTTGGCGCGTAGGCCTGCAATGTCCGTGATGCGGCCCTCATGATCGGTGTGCACGGCCCCGTAGTGCGCCGGGCTGGCCTTGGCTGTCAGCGCCATGGTCGCGCACGCTTGTTGCGTCTGATGGTGCTCGTAGAGGGCTGCGATGTCGAAGTCAGCCACGATGTCGGGAAGGAGCAAGAGAGTCGCTGAACGCTCCATCTGCGGCCAGATGTTGGCGAGCCCGCCTCCGGTGCCCAGCAGTTTGTCTTCTACGACGACGTTGATTTCGAGGCCGGGCTCCGGGGAGCTGCCCACGAAATCCACGATCTTCTGCGCGTGATGCCAGGCGTTGATCCATACGCGGGACACACCGGATCGGGCTGCGAGCCTCAGGGTGTGGCGCAGCAGGGGGAGATTCAAGAAGGGCATCAAGGGCTTGGGCAGGGTTTCGGTGTAGGGTCGAAGTCTGCGCCCCTCACCGGCAGCAAGAATGATGGCCTGCTGGGGAACGGTCACCTCACAAGTCCTGTGCGGCATCAGATGCGGCGGGCGGAGTCGCAGAACCCTGGGGACGAGCATTTCCCGTCTTGTCTGACGTGGGGTTTGCTGCCGATGTCCGCCTGCTGGTTGAAAGGGTCGCAAAGGCAAGGTCAAGGACCGGCACTTTGATGTCGTGTTTCGCAATGAGTCGTCGAGCTTGTCGCGCCGCGGGGGCGATGAAGGCACTCCACGTGGCCCCCTTGTCTGCAAATGTGCCGATGGCTTTGGCCAGCCGCTGCAGGGCCACTTCGCCTACGGAATTTGAAGTGCCTGCAATGCGGTCGCGGATTTCATCGGGAAGCTCGACATAAGGATCGTAGGCCAGTGAAACTCGATCGTAATTTGCTGGCCCGGGCATGGCGTCTTGATGGTCGATGACGCGAACTCGATCTTCGTGAAGCATGAGGTTGCGACTGTGGTAATCGCGATGGCAGAGAGCGACAGGTACTTGGCAACAACTCTGCACGATTCGGTTGAGGTCCTCCTTGAGTGACGCGCCGGGTCCTTCGGGTAATTTCAGTCCGAGGGTGACGAACTGAAGCAGTTCGGTCATGAGGCGGCGTTCGTCAAGCGGTGGCCTTGGCGATGTTTCGAGTTGCAATGTTTCGATATGCGAGAGGAGTGCGACGGCTTCGCTGTAGGCTCCCGCAATGTTCCGGCCTTGTTCACGCGCAGCCGCGAATGTGAGATCACCCAGATCTTCTTGAAGAATCCACCCGCTTTCAGGGCGTGATTCATAGATTTCTGGAACGGGCAGACCGGCCTGCCCGAGGAGCTCGGTTGCGCGGGCGACTCGCTCGATTTCGGCCGTCTGCGCACCGCGAGGGAATTGCATGAAGACGGCGGTGGGGACTTCCAGGCCAGGGGGGCCGTGGAGACGTGCATATCGGCGCCCCGAGGCCTCCGTGGGGAGCCATTCGATCCTGTCGCAACGAGGAGCCTGCGGTATGCTCTGCGCCATAAGCGGCATCCTATCGAGAGCGTGGCCTGACTTCATGGACTTCATGGACTTCATGGTTGCCATGGCCCTCTGACCCAGTGAACCCAGTGAACCCAG
>Ga0315339_1001455_pt1 | contig 20872 bp, 18 predicted proteins | sample ASW17metaG_FD_204514 | JGI IMG/M metagenome (GOLD analysis project Ga0315339, IMG submission 204514) | Ammonia-oxidizing marine archaeal communities from Pacific Ocean, United States - ASW #17 | ecosystem: Environmental > Aquatic > Marine > Oceanic | place: USA: California | collected 2016-12-05
AAGAGGTAGAGGTTTGTTGATTGGAATTCAACTTAAAACAGATCAAAAAAAATTTATAAAGAAACTTATGGATAATAATCTATTAACAATAAAAGCTGCAGAAAATGTAGTTAGAGTTTTACCGCCCTTAAATGTAAAAAAAAATGAAGTTGATCAAGCTTTAAAGATAATTAAAAAGGTTTGTTCAGAAATTAATTAAAATGAAACATTTTATAAATTTAAAAGACATCCCTGCTAAAGATCTCAGAAAAATAATTGTTGATGCAAAAAAAAGAAAAAATCTAAGAAAAAAGTTAAGCACACTAGAAGTTGATAAAGGAGCGCCTTTAAAAGGAAAAATGCTTATCCAAATGTTTGAAAAAGCTAGCTCCAGAACGAGAATAAGCTTTTATTTAGCTATAAAACAACTTGGAGGGGGCACCTTAACACTTAGATCTAATGAGTTACATCTTGGACAAGGAGGTGAGAGCATATCAGATACAGCCAAGATCCTTTCAACTTATGGGGATGGCTTTATGTTAAGAACAGATAGTGATTTAAAAATTGAAAATTTTAGAGATCATTTAACAATACCAGTGATTAATGGCTTAAGTCCGTCTTCACATCCAACTCAAGTTTTATCTGATATATTTACAGCTGAAGAAATAAAGAAAAAACCAATTTCAAAATTAAATATTTGCTGGATTGGAGATTCTAATAATGTTTTAGATAGCTTAATAGCAGCGTCTGTAAAATTTTCATTTAAACTAAGCATAGGTTGTCCAAGAAAATTTGAACCAGGTAAAGAAGTTAGAGCATGGATAAAGAAAAATAATAAAAAAATATTTATTTACAATGACCCAAAAAAAGCAGTTGTAGGAGCTGATGTTATATTTTCAGATAAAGTTATATCTCTTAACGATAAAGTAAATAAAAAGAAAAAAATTGAAGAATTTAAAAAATTTAAAATAGATAAAAAATTAATGAGCTTTGCAAAAAGAAATTGTATTTTTCTTCATTGCTTGCCTCGTGGATCTGAAGTGAGTGACGAAGTTTTTTTAGGAAATAAATCTCATGTTTGGCAACAAGCTCTTAATAGAGTACATGTTCAGAAAAGTATCTTATTGTATTGTTTTGGAAAATTAAGGTAGGGGTACAGGATTATCTGAATTTTGATTTAGGTATTTTATAACTGAGGCTCTATCTTTTTCTTTTCTAAGTCCAGCATAAGCCATCTTTGTACCTTTGATATATTTAGCTGGTTTTTTAAGAAACTCATTTAGTTCTTCAAATGTCCAATTTTTATCGTAAGCAACTAAAGCTTTAGAGTATTTGTAATCAGCAACTTTTCCAACTTTTCTTTTAACTACATTATATAATGCGGGGCCAATTTTGTTTTTACCACCTTTAACAATTGAGTGACAAGCTGCACATTTTTTGAAAATTTTTTTACCTGCAGTTACATCTCCTATTGCCATCAATGCTGCTATATCAATTTTTTCTTCCACGGCTGTTTCTGTAGACGATGACACAGTTTTAGCTTGCTCTACTTCAACCGCATAGCCAGGAGTTTTAGGTTTTTCTACATGAAATATGACATTTGATAGTTTTCCAATACCAATAACTAAAAGCGCTACCATTAATACAGCGGCGACTATTTTATTAATTTCAAAAGAATCCATTTTTCTAAATATTATGTAGAAATATATATCACGATAAATTTAAAAATTAATAAATTTAATGTATAAATTTGCCTCTATTGGTATTTAATAAGTATAATTATAATTCAATTAATAATGAAAACATTAACCATTATACCCTCGAGGTTGTCAGCAACTAGGCTGCCTGGCAAGCCTTTGTTAAAAATAAACGATTTATCGATTATATCCCATGTATTTAAAAGAGCTCAGGAAGCAAATATTGGTGAGGTAATCGTTGCAACAGAAGATCAAGAAATCGTAGATGATGTTATTAAAAACGGAGGCAGAGCTATTTTAACAGGCAGAAATCACAAAACTGGAACTGATAGAATTTATGAAGCATTCCAAAAGTTAGAAGTTGAAGATGTAGATTTGATAATGAATTTACAAGGTGATGAACCGGCAATTAATATTGAAGATATTATAAGTTTAAATAAAAAAATGGTTAGCAATCAATCTAAAATGGGTACTCTTGCTGCAAAAATGAAAGATCTCAAAGATTTAGAAAATGAAAATATTGTAAAAGTTATAACTAAAAAAAATTTAAATGAAGATGAGTTTTCTAAAGCAGACACTTTCCTAAGAAGATCATCAAAAATAGCAAATATTTATCATCACATAGGAATTTATTGCTATTCAACTGAAACATTGAAAAAATTTATTGAACTAAATCAATCAAAAAATGAAATTGAAAATAGATTAGAACAGTTAAGGGCACTGGATAATAATATTGCTATAAACGTTGCTCTTGCCAATTCTTCTCCAATAGGAGTAGACACTGAAGAAGATTATCTGGCCTTAAAAAAAATTATGGAATATAAAGTTTTATGAGTAAAATTTATTTTCAAGGCACTTTCGGCGCATATTCTCATTTAGCAGCTTTGTCAGTTGATGCAGATGCAGAAATATTACCTTGTAAAACTTTTGATGAATGTTTTAATAGAGCAAGTTCAGAGCCAGAATGTAGAATAATTATTCCCGAGTCAAATAGAATTACAGGAAATATTGGTATTGAATATTTAATCTTCAAACACAGAATTAATATTTACAAAGAATATTTTCAAAAAATAGAACATAATTTATTAGGTCAACCTGGTGCAAAACTTTGCGATATTAAAGAAGTATATTCTCATGCTCAAGGTTTGTCTCAATGTTCAAAATTTATAAAAGAAAATAATATTGAAGAACATATTAGAGCGGACACAGCTGGTTCTGCAGAAATGATATCAAAAACAAAAGATGTTAAGCAGGCTGCAATAGCATCTTCTTTAAGTGCTAAAATTTATGGATTAGATATTGTTAAAAAAAATATTGAAAATGAGAGTGGCAACTTAACAAGGTTTTTAGTCATGGGAAAAAATATTTCTCAACCTGAATTTGGAGGCAAAAAATATATTACTTCTTTTTTATTTAAGCTTAAAAGCAAGCCAGCAGCTCTCTACCAATCTCTTGGTGGGTTTGCAATTAATGGAGTGAATTTAACAAAATTACAAAGTTATCCTGAAAAAAATACATTCGATTCATTCTTTTTTTTGTGTGATCTAGATGGACATATAGAAGATCCAAAAGTCCAAAAATCTTTAGAGGAACTAGGACTTCATTGTGAAGATTTTCACGTCTTAGGTGTTTTTGAGGCCGACAATTTAAGAGATAAAAAAAAATAATCTTTTCTTGTAGATTAGAAAATATAACTGCTATAATAGTTTTGGAGGCTAGAGGTGGATGCTGCTTGAACCCGACCAGATCTTAACGGAAGCAGTCGTAGAGACAGTTATTCAGGTTCTAGTCTCCTTAAAATAAATAAAATGAACAACAACTCTAAAGTATTAGCTTTAAAATATAGACCACAAACCTTTGATGATCTTATTGGTCAAGAAGTAGTGGCTGAAACTATAACAAATTCAATTAAAGCAGATAAAATTCCTAATGCCTATCTATTCACTGGAATAAGAGGAATAGGTAAAACTACAACCGCTAGAATAGTTGCTAAAGGACTTAATTGTTTAAATGGCATTGAAAATTTATGTAAAGAGGATTTGTGCGATAATTGTAAATCTATAGCTGACTCAAGCCACATCGATGTACTTGAAATGGATGCAGCTAGCAAAACAGGAGTTGATGATGTGAGAGATCTAATTGAATTTTCTAGATATGGTCCTACGTCAGCAAAATATAAGATTTTTATAATTGATGAAGTTCATATGCTAAGCAAACAAGCATTCAATGCTTTGTTAAAAACACTAGAAGAGCCACCAGAATATCTAAAATTTATTTTTGCAACCACAGAAATTAAAAAAATACCAATTACAGTAGTTTCAAGATGTCAAAGATTTGATTTGTCTAGAATTAAATCATCAGAATTATTTGATTTTATAAAAGATATAAAAGAAAAAGAAAAAGGTAAAGCTTCAGATGATGCTTTGAAGTTGATCGTAAAAATATCAGAAGGATCTGTAAGAGATGCCCTTTCTTTATTGGACAGAGCTTTATTGAGCTTAGATGAAAAAACAGAATTAGATCTAAATACTGCTCAATTTATTTTTGGATACTTTGATAAATCCCAATTAATTAATCTATTTGAATTAATATTAAAAGGAGAAGAAGAAAAAGTTATTAACATTTACAGAAAAATTTACGATCAAGGAGTTGAGGCAAAAGTCTTTATCAATGATTTTTTAGAAATACTTTATTATTTTAAAAATATTAATTCACTATCTTTGGAAAGCACAAATTTTTTACTTAATGATGAAGAATTTTCAAAGATTAAAGATATTTCTAATCAAGTAGACTCTGAAGTTTTAATTTTATTTTGGCAGTTTGCAATATCTTCACTTCAAGAATTAGACATTGTTTCTAATCAACATCTATCTATTGAGATGTTTTTAATAAGATTAATGCATCTAAGTTCAATTAAGTTAAAGAAAAATATAGATCAAGAATTAAAAAATGACCAAGGGGATAATCAAAGAGATAATAAAGAAAAAGAATTTGAAAATGATTCAAAAATTGTTGATCAAATAAAAAATATTGTCCAAGAAGAAAAACACAAACCCGAGGTTAAACCTGAGATAAAAGCGATATATAAAAATTTAATAAATTCATTTGATGATCTTCTTGATGTTTGTACTCAAAAAAAAGAAATTAAACTAAAATATGAATTAGAAAAAAATGTAAACCTTGTAAAATTTGAAAAAAATAGAATCGAAATTTCTTTTAATGATAATTTGGATAAAGATTTTGTAAAAGATCTTTCTTCAAAACTTTTTGAGTGGACTGATGAAAGATGGATTATTACTTTTAGTAAATCTAAGGGTGATATGTCAGTTAAAGAAAAACAAAAGAATAAAAAAGATGAACTGATTAATGAAGTCAAAAGTTTAGAAATCTATAATATGGTAATGAAAAAATTTCCTGATGCAGAACTTATAGGTGTTAAATTAAATGAAAAAAAAGAGGATAAAAATGACTGATTTCACAAAGATTTTAGATAAAGCGAAAGAATTAGAAGCTAAAATGAAAGAAAGCCAAGAAAAAATTAAGGAGATTAAAGCTGAAGGCATATCAGGATCTAATTCAGTTAAAATTATACTTGATGGAGAGGGTGAAATGCAAAAAATTGAATTATCTGATGAAATTATTAAAGAAGATAAGACGATAATAGAAGATCTAATTGTTGCTGCTCATAATAGTGCAAAATTACAGTTAAAAACAAAGACCACAGAGGAAATTTCAAAAGCCACAGGAGGTTTTGGAATACCTGGTTTTAAATGGCCATTATAATTAATGCAAAATATTAATGAGATTGAGGAATTAATTAAATTAATTTCAAAACTTCCTGGACTAGGCCCTAAGTCAGCTAAAAGAATTGTTCTTAAATTAATCAATAACCGAGACGAATTAGTTAAACCTATGGCAAACACATTAGCTCAGGTTTATAAAAATGTAACAAGGTGTAATTCTTGTGGCTCATTAAAATCCAATTTAAATGGATGTGTAAATTGCGAAAGTTTAAAAGAAAAATATACAAAAATTTGTGTTGTAGAGGATATTGCAGATCAGTGGTCAATCGAAAACTCAAATATTTTTCAGGGATATTTTCATATTTTGGGGGGAACAATTTCTTCTGTAGGTCAAAGAAAAGAAGATCTTTTAATTAACTCTTTAGTAGAACGAGTGAATAGAGAGGGTATTGAAGAAGTTATACTTGCAACAAGTGCAACTGTTGAGGGACAAACTACTGCATATTATATTCAAGATAGTTTAAAAAATACTAATGCAAAAATTACTAAACTAGCTCAAGGACTACCAGTTGGGGGTGAAATTGAAAATTTAGATGATGGAACTTTATTTTCAGCTTTTAAAAATAGAACTGGTTTAAAATCTTGATCAAATTGATTTTTTCATTAATCTATTAAAATGAAGTAATGGTTCTGTATATCCTGATGGCTGATACTTTCCATGAAAAACTAAATCACAAGCTGCCTTAAAAGCTATTGATTTTTCAAAATTTCCAGACATAGGTTGATAAGGATCCTGGTCTTTCATACTACTATCTTTAAGGTTTTGGTAATCAACAACTTTAGCCATTTTTTTCATAATTTCTAAAACTTGTTTTTTACTACAAACACCATGATGTAACCAATTTGCAATATGTTGACTACTTATTCTGCAAGTTGCTCTATCTTCCATTAAACCTATACCATTAATATCAGGAACTTTTGAGCATCCTACTGATTGATCTATCCATCTCACAACATATCCTAAAATACCTTGAGCATTATTTTTTAGCTCCTTTTCAATTTCATCTTTTGACCAGTTGGGATCATTATTGACTGGTATTGTGATTAAGTAATTTAAATTAGCTGGTTTTCTTTTTTTTATTTTTTGATGTAGAGAAAAAACATCAATTTCGTGATAATGCAACGCGTGGATAGCAGCTGCAGTTGGAGAAGGGACCCAAGCACAATTTGCTCCTGACAGGGGGTGTGCAATTTTTTGAGACATCATTTCATCTAACAAGTCTGGCATAGCCCACATACCTTTGCCTATCTGTGCTTTACCAGAAAAACCACACATTAAACCTATATCAACATTATTGTTTTCATAAGTTTTTATCCATTTAGTTGATTTCATATCGCCTTTTAATACCATTGGACCAATTTCCATAGATGTGTGAATTTCATCACCAGTTCTGTCTAAAAATCCTGTGTTAATAAAAAATACTCTCTTTTTTAAAATTCTAATACATTCTTTAAGATTAACTGAAGTTCTTCTTTCTTCATCCATTATCCCACACAAGATTTGGTTTTTTTTTAATTTTAAAACTTTTTCAACTTTCTCAAAGATAAGATTGGTAAATGCACACTCCTCTGGTCCGTGCATTTTTGGTTTTACAATATAAATTGAATTGGTTCTTGAATTACCTTTTCTTTTAAAATCGTGAAGACAAGCAGCAGAAGTTATAAAAGCATCTAAAATTCCTTCAGGACATTCTGAACCATCTTTCAAAAGAATTGCATGATTTGTCATTAGATGGCCTACATTTCTGTTTAATAATAATGATCTTCCATGTAATTTAATTTTTTTATTTTTAATTGAATTGTATTCTCTGTCAGAGTTTAATTTTCTTGTAATTATCTTTCCTTTTTTCTTAAATTTTGAATTAAGAGTTCCCTTCATTAACTGTAACCAATTTTTATATCCCAAAACTTTATCTTCAGCATCAACTGCAGCAACACTATCTTCATGATCACAAATTGTTGAAATAGCTGACTCTAAGATAACATCATGAATTTTTAATGGGTCTTGGTTACCTTCAGGATTATTTTTTTCTAACTTTTTATTATGATCAAATAATATATCTATATGAAGATTATTATTTACAAACAAAAGAGATGATAATTTATTTTTATCTTTTTTATATCCAACTAATTGTTTTTTATTTTTTAATTCAATGTTTAATTTTCTATTAGTTATATTTGGTATTTTGTTCAAATTTTTCCAACTTATATTTTTAAGAGGTATATATTTGTCTAGAAGATTTCTAACATATTCAATAACTTTTTTTCCTCTTATTGGATTATAAGTTTTACCTTTTAATGCACCTTTAATTTCAGGAATTATATTTGAACCATATAGACTATCATAAAGACTTACCCATCTTGCGTTGGCAGCATTTAATAAAAATCTTGCATTAGTCACGGGACAAACTAATTGAGGACCACAAATACTTGATATCTCTTTATCTACATTTTTAGTTTCAATTTTAAAGTTTGGGCCTGATTTTTTAAGATAGCCAGTTTTTTGTAAAAAAATTTTATATTCATTAAAATTGAATTTCTTTTCTTTTCTTTCAAGATGGAAAGAGTCTATTGATTTTTGTATTTTTTCTCTTGTCTCTAAGAGTCTTTTATTTTTTGGTGATAAATCATGTGCAGTTTTACTGAATCCTTTCCAGAATTGATTGCTTGAAATGCCAGTTCCAGGAAGCAATTCTTTATTAACAAAACCTAAAAGCACATGTGAGACTGATAAATCGCAAGTTTTTATGAATTTTTCTTTTTTTTTCATTAGTTTTTTAATATATCATTTTATTGTCAAATTTTAGTTTATAAAGAAATTAATATGAAAAATTATCTTAATTTTGAAACAGACATTAAAAATCTAGAGTCTGAGATAGAAAAATTAAAAGATCCATATAATCAAGATGGTCTTTCCGAGGTAGACACTCAAAAAATATCTAGTACTCAAGCTGAGCTTGATGAAAAATTAAAAGACATCTATTCCAACCTTGATCCTTGGCAAACTACGATGGTTGCTCGTCATGAAGATAGACCAAAATCAAAATTTTTTATCGATAATTTGTTTGATGATTTCATTTCTTTATCAGGAGACCGTTATTATGGCGAGGATAAATCTGTTTTAACTGGATTTGCAAAATTTAATGGCACTTCAGTTCTAGTAATAGGTCAAGAAAAGGGTGAAAATTTAGAAACTAGAATTGAAAGAAATTTTGGGATGATGAGACCAGAAGGTTATCGTAAAACAATTCGATTAATGAATTTAGCAAATAAATTTAATATTCCGATAATATCATTTATAGACACGCCAGGAGCATATCCAGGTGTTGGAGCAGAGGAAAGAGGTCAAGCCGAGGCTATTGCTAAATCAATTGAATGTTGTATGGAACTTAGCGTTCCAACCTTAGCAATTATCATTGGTGAAGGAGGTTCTGGAGGTGCAATAGCTTTGGCATCATCTAATAAAGTAATTATGCTAGAAAATGCAATTTATTCAGTAATTTCTCCAGAAGGATGTGCAACTATTTTATGGAGAGATCCAAAAAAAATGCTTGATGCTGCAAAAGCAATGAAACTTTCAGCAAAAGATTTATTAGAATTAAAAGTTATTGATGAAGTAATTCCTGAGCCTCTAGGAGGTGCTCATAGAGACAGAGATCAAATGTTAGAAGGTCTAAGAGACTGTGTATCAAAAAATTTAAATTATTTTAAAGATCTATCATCTGAAGAAATAATGAATGAAAGAAAAAACAAATTTTTAAAAATTGGAAGAAATAAAGGATTTATCAGTAACTCTGAAGATTTAAGCACTTTGACAGTCAAAAGTAATAATCTTGATAAAATTTTAAAATCAAAAAGATTTTTAATAGGTTCTGCAATTGTGGGCTTAGTTTTATTGTTTGTTGCTTTCAGTCTATTTTAGTATTTATAAAGCACCACAGCAATGTTTAAATTTTTTTCCAGATCCACATGAGCAAGGTTCGTTTCTGCCAATTTTTTTCCCACTTTTAATTTGATCTACCATTGATTTTTTGTTTTCTTCTTGTTGTTCAGTAACAACTTTTAAATTTATTAATATAGTTACAAAATCTAATTTTAATTTTTCTAACAGATTAGAAAATAGATCAAAAGCTTCTTTTTTATACTCAATTAAAGGATCTCGCTGCCCATAAGATCTGAGTCCAATTACCTGTCTTAACTGTTCTAAATATTGAATGTGTGATTTCCAATTTAGATCTATTGACTGTAAAAAAATTCTTTTTTCGATTTCTTTTGCGTAATCTTCACCTAAAAGTTTAATTCTTTCTTTTCTTGAATCTGAAAATTTATTTATAATTTTTTCTTTTATTTCCTCATCTTTTGCAGAAATTAATTCTTTTAATTCTAACTCATCAAAACTTTTACCAACAATCTGTTTCAGACGATTGCTAAACTCATTACTTTTAGGATTTGATAAATTTTGAATTTTTAATTTAATGATGTCTTGAATTATTTCTTTCAAAAATTCATCAGAGTAGTCAAATATGTTTAGGCTATTCATTGCATTTTTTCTTTGAGAAAATATGACATGTCTTTGATCGTTCAAAACATTGTCAAATTTAATTAAAGTTTTTCTAATATCAAAGTTTCTAGCCTCTACTTTTTGCTGAGCTCTTTCTAGTGCTTTGTTTATCCATGGGTGATCAATGCTTTCTCCATCTCTAAGTCCTAATTTTTCTAACATTTTATTCATAGACTCTGATCCAAAAATTCTCATTAAGTCATCTTCAAGACTTACATAGAATATAGAGCTTCCTTCATCACCTTGTCTTCCAGCTCTTCCTCTTGCTTGATTGTCTACTCTTCGTGACTCCATTCTTTCAGTTCCAACAACAAATAACCCACCTAAAGACTTTATTTTGTTTTTATCTGTTTTAAGTTGATCCTCTTGGATAGAACCTTTTTTACCACCAAGTTGAATATCTACGCCTCTTCCAGAAATACTTGTTGTTATAATTACTGATTTTTCTTTACCTGCATTAGCTATTATATCTGCTTCATTTTCATGATTTTTGGCATTTAAAACAACATGTTTTATATTTTTTTTCTTTAGTAAAGTTGAATAGATTTCCGACTTGTTAATGCTTGATGTAAAAATTAAAATTGGTTGGCCTTCCTTGTGACGATCAATAATTTTTTCAATAATCGCGTTATTTTTTTCATTTTCTGTTCTAAAAATTTGATCATTATGATCTTTTCTAATCATTTCATTATTAGTTGGAATAATCACAACCTCTAAGTTATAAATTTCAAAAAATTCTTCTGACTCAGTTGCGGCAGTACCGGTACATCCTGATATTTTTTTATAGAGTTTAAAATAATTTTGATATGTTATTGAGGCTAGAGTTTGATTTTCTGCTTGAATATTGATTCGCTCTTTTGCTTCTAATGCTTGATGCAAACCATCACCAAATCTTCTGCCTTCAAGTATCCTACCTGTCAGTTCATCTATAATTTTTAAACTTTCTTCTCTAACAATATAATCTTTACCTTTTTCAAATAAATGATTGGCTCGAAGCGCTTGGTTGACATGATGGACTAAATGTAAATTTTCTGGATCATAAAAGTTATTATTTTTTAAAATACCCGCATCAGAAAAAATTTTTTCTACATTATTAATTCCATCATTTGTTAAAAGAATACTTTTTTCTTTTTCATCTATTTCATAATCTTTATTATTTAAATGCTTTATAAGTTTATCGACTGCAAGATACTGAGCTGTTTTATCATCAGCTGAACCTGATATTACTAATGGTGTTCTGGCTTCATCAATTAGACATGAGTCTATTTCATCAACTATAGAAAATGAATGTTCTCTTTGAACCATTTCATTTTCTGAAAATTTCATATTATCTCTCAGGTAATCAAATCCTAACTCACTATTTGTGGCATATGTGATGTCACAATTATAATTCTTCTTTCGTTCATTATCATCTTGGCCGTTATTGATATAACCTGATGATAAACCTAAAAAATTATAAATCTGACCCATTTCTATCGAGTCTCTTTTTGCAAGGTAATCATTTACAGTTACAATATGAACACCTTTTTCAACAAGAGCATTTAAATAGGCAGCAAGAGAAATTGTAAGAGTTTTTCCTTCCCCAGTTTTCATTTCTGCAATCTTACCCTCGTGAAGGACAACCCCACCGATTATTTGAACATCAAAGTGTCTTTCATTACGTGTTCTTTTTGAAGCCTCTCTTACTAATGCAAACGCTTCAGGCAAAAGTTCATTTAAGGTTTTCCCTTGTTTAATTTGTTCTTTATAATCTTGAGTTTTCTTCGGAAAATCCAAGTCATCAAGTTTTTTAAATTCATCTTCAAGTGAATTTATTTTTTCTACAATTTTACCAATTCTATCAAGCTCTTTTTGATTGCTAGATTTAATAAATTTTGTAATTAGATTTAGTGGATTAAACATGAGTATTTGATTTATTCTTTACTTATATTGTTTAATATATGTATTAAATAATTATTTTAAATACTATGGGAATTAATTTATCAAACTTTTTATCTTCAAAATCAAAAAATGCTAGAATGATTGATTTTCAAGACCTAGATCATGTTGATGGTTTATCAATTTCTGTTGTAAGTGCAAATTTATACAATGATAACAGAGATGACCTGTCTATGTTCTATTTTAGAGATGGAGCAAATTATGCTTCTGTATATACGCAGTCAAAAATAGTGTCTGAAAATATTAAATGGAATTTAAATCAAAATAGTAAAAAGATATATTCTCTTTTAGTTAATACTCGAAATGCCAATGCTTTTACTGGAAAACAAGGTTATGAAAGCCTCAAGAAATTATCTGGAATTATTTCATCTGGATTAACTAAAAAACAAGAGCAAGATGAAGATATCCCTAAAAAAATTTCTTCAAAAGATATCATGTTTGGTTGCACAGGAACTATTGGTGAGCCATTTCCTTATGAAAAAGTTTTTCATCAAATCCCAAATTTAATTAATAAAATAAGATACACGCAAAATAAATTCATATGGATGAAAGCTGCACTTGGTATTATGACAACAGATACTAAGCCAAAGTTAGCAATGGAAGAATGTACAATTGCAAATAAAAAAATTAAAATTTATGGAATAGCAAAAGGCTCAGGAATGATTTACCCTAATATGGCAACTACACTAGCTTATATTTTTACAGATGCAAGATTATCAAATGATATTCTAAATAAGCTACTTAAAAAAAATATTTCGACAACTTTTAACGCTATAACTTGTGATGGGGATACAAGCACTAATGATATGGCAACTATTTTTGCAACTGGTAATGCAGATAATGCTCAAATTAAAAATTTAAATGATAAAAAAATACAAAATTTTGATAAGGCTTTAAACAAGGTTTTATTAAATTTAGCTAAAAGAGTAGTTTCAGATGGAGAAGGATCTTCAAAATTTGTAACTGTTAATGTTAAAAAATGTAAATCAGAGATAGAGGCTAAGCAAATAGCCCTTTCAATTGCTAACTCACCCTTAGTTAAGACTGCTATTGCAGGTGAGGATCCCAATTGGGGAAGAATTATAATGGCAATTGGTAAAGCTGGACCAAAAATAAATTTGAAAAAATTATTTATTAAATTTGGAAATTTTAAAATCGTACAAGATGGAAAATTACATCAAAGTTACGATGAAACAAAAACCGCCGAATATATGAAAAATGAAAATATTGATCTTGATATTGAAATTTTCACAGGAACAAAAAGTTTTACTGTTTATACAATGGATTTTACAAAAAAATACATCAATATTAATGCAGATTATAGAAGTTAGGAGTGTTGAAAATTTTATAAAAATTATTAATTAAATTGTATGATTAAATATAAATTAGCATGTAACAATTGTGAGACAGCCTTTGACAGTTGGTTTGCCTCCTCTAAAGAATTTGAAAAATTAAAAAAAAAGAAACTTTTAGTTTGTCATGTTTGTAATTCCACAAAAGTAGATAAAACTCTTATGGCCCCAAGTGTAATGAATAACAAAACAGATTTAAAAAATGATTTTCAAATAAATAAATATGAAAATATAAAAAAAACTATCAAAAGTTATCAAAAATTTATTAAAGAAAATTTTAAGTTTGTTGGTGAAAATTTTTCTTATGAAGCACGATCTATACATTATAACTCAAAAAAGAAATCTAAAGGGATTTATGGAAATGCATCTAAGAAAGATCTTCTAGAGCTGAAGGAAGAGGGTATTGAAGCTCAAATGATACCTTGGGTAGAAGATAAGGATAATTAGACTTTTATAAATTTTGCAATATAGTTAATTGAAGTATCTGAAGATACACTCCATTCATCTTTAATTATATTAAAATTCATTCCATCCAACTTTTCTAACTTCAAATTATTTTTACCCAAAATTTTTTTTAGATCTTCAGGTCTTACAAATTTTTCCCAATCGTGAGTTCCTATTGGAAGCCATCTTAACACATATTCGGCTCCAATAATTGCAAACACATATGATTTTAATGTTTTATTAAGAGTAGCAACAAACATAAGACCATTTTTTTTAAGAAGTTTTGAGCAAGAATTTATAAAAAAATTAATATCCTCAACATGTTCAATTATTTCCATATTTAAAATGACATCAAATTTTTTCTTAATTTTTAATTTTTCTGGAGATGAGCATAAATAGTTAATCTTAAGTTTATTTTTTTTTGCATGTAATTTGGCAATATTAATATTTTTATTTGATGCATCAATTCCAGTTACATTTGCACCCAATCTTGTCATCGGCTCAGAAAGAAGTCCTCCTCCGCATCCTATATCCAATATATTGATTTTATCTAAAGGTTTTTTTTTAACTTTTAATTTAAAATTACTAATAATATTTTCTTTAATGTATTTAATTCTTATTGGGTTAAATTTATGAAGTGGTTTAAATTTTCCACTGGGGTTCCACCATTCAACCGCCATTTTTGAAAATTTCTCAATTTCTTTTTTATTTACACTGCTCATAATCGATAATTAGTTGACATAACAACTAAGATGTATTTTATCAATTGTTTATTAAATTATAATAAATAAATTAGATCAATGAAAACTGTTGTTTTAAAGTTTGGTGGAACTTCTGTAGGAAGTATCGATAGAATTAAAAAAGTATGTAAAATTATTGCTTCCTATAAAAAAAAGAAAAATAAAGTTGTAGTAATTTCCTCTGCTATGAGTGGTGTTACCAACGAACTTGTGAATAAATCTAAATTAATTAGTAAAAATTTTGATAAAGCAGAATATGACACTTTATTATCTACAGGTGAACAAGTTTCTTGTGCCCTAATAGCTGGAAGACTAAATCATATTGGCTTTAAATCTAGATCATGGTTATCTTGGCAGATACCAATTATAACTGAGGGTCCTTACTCAGCTGCAAGAATTAATAGAGTGATTTCAATAGAACTACAAAACTATCTCAAAACCGGAGGTATCCCTGTTATCACAGGCTTTCAAGGAATTAACAATAAGTTCAGATTAACAACTATTGGCAGAAGTGGCTCAGATGCAACAGCCATAATGTTAGCTAAATTTATTAAAGCAGATGAGTGTATTATTTATACTGATGTAGATGGAGTTTATACTACTGATCCCAGACAATATAAAAATGCAAAAAAAATTAAAAAGATATTTTACGATGAAATGTTGGAAATGGCATCCCTAGGTTCAAAAGTTATGCAGCCAACTTCAGTACAGGATGCAAAATTAAGTAAAATAGATATACAAGTTAAATCTTCATTTGTTTCAAAACCCGGAACTTTAATTACAAATTCATCCAAAGCTTTTAGCAATCAAATCATAACTGGAATTTCATCAACAAAAAACGATGCAAAAATTACAATTGAGGGAGTTAAAGATAGACCAGGGGTTGCAGCATCTATTTTTAAACCTTTGTCTCAAAATTTAATAAATGTAGATATGGTTGTTCAGAATATTTCTCTTAACGGCAGAGAAACAGATCTTACATTTACAATCAAGTCTGATGATTTAAAAAAAGCTGAGAAATTCATAAAACAAAATAAAAAAATATCTTACAAAAAATTATCTTTTGATAAAAATGTGTCTAAAGTTTCAATCATTGGTGTTGGAATGATAACAACTCCTGGAATAACTTATCGAATGTTTCAAGCTTTAGCTTCAAAAAAGATAAATATTTTAGTAATCTCAACATCTGAAATAAAAATTTCAGTTTTAGTTGCTTCTAATCAAATTAAAAAAGCTATAGCTGTATTACATAAAGAATTTAAATTAGACTAAATTTTATGAGCCTCAGGCCCTTCAGAAATATTAATCGAAAAAAAACCAGAGTAATAAATGTTGGAGATGTAAAAATTGGTGGGGATAATCCAATTTCAGTTCAGTCGATGACAAATACTTTGACAACTGATGTTAAAGCTACAATCAATCAAATAAATGCAATTCATAATGAGGGTGCAGACATTGTAAGAGTTTCATGTCCAGATGAAGACTCCACAAAGGCATTGAAAGAAATTACTAACAGTGTAAAATTACCAGTTATTGCTGATATTCATTTTCATTACAAACGTGCAATTGAGGCTGCTGAAAATGGTGCAAAATGTTTAAGAATAAACCCAGGTAACATAGGTGATAAGCAAAAAATTCATGATGTTTTAAGTGCTGCAAAAAATAACGACTGCTCAATAAGGATTGGTGTTAATGCAGGATCTCTTGAAAAAGATATTCTTGAAAAATACAAGGAACCTTGTCCAGAAGCGTTAGTAGAGAGTGCTTTAAGAAATATTAAAGTTTTAGAAGATCAAAATTTTTTTAATTTCAAAGTAAGTGTGAAGTCATCAGATGTTTTTTTATCAATTGCTGCCTATCGACAACTTTCGAAAGTAATGGATTATCCCTTACATCTAGGAATTACAGAAGCTGGAAGTTTTGTATCAGGTAGTGTTAAATCATCTATTGGGCTTGGAACGCTCCTTTTAGATGGAATAGGAGATACTATTAGAATTTCACTTTCTGATGACCCAGTAAAAGAAATTAAAATTGGCAATGAGATTTTAAAGTCATTAGGACTAAGAAATAGAGGAGTAAAAATTATATCTTGTCCTTCATGTGCAAGACAAGCATTTCAAGTGATTGATACTGTTAAGGTTTTAGAGGAAAAATTATCACATATTAAAACACCAGTAACACTGTCTATAATTGGATGTGTAGTTAATGGACCCGGTGAAGCAGCAATGACAGATGTGGGCATTACAGGTGGCGGCAAAGGTAACAATATGCTTTATCTTTCTGGTGTTCAGAGTAAAAAAGTATTAACAAATGAAATAATTGACAAAGTTGTCACTGAAGTTGAAAAAAAAGCTTCAGAGTTAGAAAAAAAAAACAATGATACCAGCAAAAACAATTGAAGAACTTATATTAAAACATTCAACTTTAGAAAAAGATTTATCTTCTGGTGAAATTGATAAAAAGCTATTTGCAGAAAAATCAAAAGAGTACTCTGATGTTAACGAAATTATAGAAAATGCTAAAAAATATTTATCGTATGAAGATGATAAAAAAGACCTAGAAAAAATTTTAAAAGATAGTTCTGCAGATAAAGAATTAAAAGATATGGCCGAAATAGAATTATCTGATTTAAAGACTGAATTTGAAATAAATGAAAAAAAATTAAAATTATTTTTACTTCCAAAGGATGAAGCTGATAAAAAAAATGCAATCATAGAAATTAGAGCAGGAACAGGAGGACTAGAGGCAAGCTTATTTGCTTCAGATCTTTTTAAGATGTATGAAAAAGTAAGTCATAAAAAAAAATGGACATTAGAATTAATATCAATCTCAAGAAGTGATGCTGGAGGTTTAAAAGAAGTTATAGCATCTATAAAAGGAATTAACATTTATTCAACTTTGAAATATGAAAGTGGTGTTCATAGAGTTCAAAGAGTGCCTGACACCGAAACTCAAGGAAGAGTTCATACTTCAGCCGCAACTGTTGCGGTATTACCTGAAGCAGAGGAAGTTGATTTAAAAATAAATGAGTCTGATCTTAGAATAGATGTTTTTAGAGCAGGTGGACCAGGAGGACAATCAGTCAATACAACTGATAGTGCAGTTAGAATCACTCATATTCCAACAGGACTTTCTGTTTCTCAACAAGATGAAAAATCTCAACATAAAAATAAAGCTAAAGGTATGAAAATTTTAAGGTCAAGATTATATGAATTAGAAAGAACAAGAATTGATCAAGAAAGATCACAAGATAGAAAAACAAAAATAGGCACAGGTGACAGATCAGAAAGAATTAGAACTTATAATTTTCCCCAAGGAAGAGTCACAGACCATAGAATTAATTTAACACTTCATAGATTAGAAGAATTTTTAGAGGGCGAAGCTTTTGATGAGATGATTGAGTCGTTAACATTACAAGCACAAGAAGATAGTTTAAGTAGTTTAAATTAGATGAATATTCAGTCAGCAATTGTAGAAGGAGCAAATATTTTAAAAGATAGATCCATCCTATCAGCTCATCTTGATTCTGAAATTTTAATGGCAAAAGCTTTAGGTGCAAATCGTGAATATATTATTTTGAATAATGATAAGGTTTTAAAAGAAAAAAATTTAAAATATTTTAAAAAATTAGTACAAGAACGAGCTTCTAGAAAACCAATAGCATATCTATTAAATAAAAAATTTTTTTGGAACAGTGAATTTTATGTAAATAAAAATTCTCTTATTCCAAGACCTGATACAGAAATTGTCATAGAGCAGGTTTTAAAATTAACTAAAAATAAAAATAAACTCAGCGTACTTGATATTGGAGTTGGATCAGGATGTATTCTCTTGACTATTTTAAAAGAAAGAAAAAACTTTTATGGCACTGGAATAGATATTAGTAAAAACTCGCTTAATATCTGTAAAAAAAATGCCAAAAACCTACTATTAGAGGGAAGAATAAAATTTTATAAATCAGATGTTGACAAATTTAATCAAGGCAAATATGATTTAATTGTTTCTAATCCCCCTTATATTAAAAGATGTGATTTAAAATATTTGGAGAGCGATGTAATTAGGTTTGAGCCTAAATTGTCTTTAGATGGTGGATTAGACGGTTTATCAGTTATTAGAAAAGTAATAAGCAAATCATCTGTACTGATAAAAAAAAATGGCAAATTTATTTTAGAGATTGGATTTGATCAAAAAAATAAAGTAATTAAATTATTAAACAAAAAAGGTTTTTATATTAATAGTACTTTAAAAGACCTTGCAATGAATGACCGTTGCATTGTTAGTACTAAAATATAACTTATTAAATTTATGGTAACATTTAGAAACAATAATAACGTGAGACGAAATAACTTTAGAAGAAATGATAGAAATTTTAAAAGCAATGGAGATAGACCTAAATTTGGATCAAATTATTCAAATAATGATAATTTTAAAAGAAAAACTCCTGGTAGAAATAATCACAATGCCCCAAAACTAATTGAAAAATACAATGATTTAGCAAGAGAGGCTTCTTCAAATGGAGATAAAATATTATCAGAAAATTATCTTCAGCATGCTGACCACTTTACAAGAATTTTAAATGAGCAAGAAAATTACAAAAAAATGAAATTTGCTGAAAATAAATCTACCGAAAATGCCTCTGAAACACAGGAATTATCTGATAAACTTGTTGAAATTAATACCGATGAAAAGAAAATTGTAGCAGAGATTAAACCGATTTCTAAAAAAGAAACTGAAGCAAATTAGTTCAAGCCAATAATTTTTTCTGATTTCAAAACGTTTAGTTTAATTTTATTGGTTTCAAATAATTCTCTATTTTTTCCTTTTAAAATTTTGCCAGAAGGAAGTTTTAATTTTTGAGAGTTAACTTTTTTTCCATTAACAACAACTTCATAATGAAGGTGAGGTCCTGTTGATTTTCCAGTTGAACCGACATAACCAATAGTTTGACCTTGTTTAACCCTTACACCTTTTTTAATTCCTCGTGCAAATTTAGACATGTGAGCATAAATAGTCTCATATGTTGAGTTATGCCTAATTTTAACACAATTTCCTCCACCTCCACACCAACCTGCTTTCTTTACTATACCATTTCCAGATGCCATAATTGGTGTTCCTTTAGGAGCTGCAAAATCAGTTCCTCTATGCATTTTATTAAATCCATCAATAGGATGTTTTCTCATTCCATAAGATGAGGATAGCCTTGCTCCATTAATAGGTGTTTTCATTAACGCCTTTTGTACACTTTTTCCATTTTTATCATAATGGCCCTCAACATTTTCTTTATCAAAATAATACAACGAATTATCTTGACCACTCAATATCAGATTAGCAAAGAGAATTTCTCCTGTTTCAATTACTTTATTATTCTTATCAATGAATACTTCATACATAATTTGAAATTTATCTTCTTTTCTTATATCTCTTTGAAAATCAACTTGAAAACCATAAATTCTTGCAAATTCAATTATTATATTTGGTGGAATATTTTGATCTGTAGCACCTTTGTATAAACTTTGAAGTATTATATTTTCTTTATAAATAATTTTTTTATCTAATTTAATAGTTAATGTTTTTTCATTAAATTTTGAATCTTCGCTATTCTTTGATAAATAAATTTTTTCTGTATTTGAAATTTGAAAAATAAATTCTTTTATTTTATTATTAGTTTGGTCTAGAATAATTTGAATTTTTTGATTAGTATTTAATTTATTAATATTAATTTTTTTTAAAAGATTTTCTTTAATAATATTAATTTCTTCTTTATCGATTGAATAACTATTAAGTATTTTGTCAAAAGTTTCACCAGATTTAATTTTATGATTATATTTTTTGTATCTAGGCTCTAAGTTATTAATAATTTCATTAAGAGTTTTTTTTAGATAAATATTATTAATAAAATTATTATATTTTTTACTGCTTAAATTCTTTTGATGGTTCGATAACGTTGCGATTATTATCGTAAAAATAATTAGAAAAATTAATCCTAATATCTTTAGGTTTTTAAAAAAAGATTTAGTAAATTTTTTTAGCATATAATAATGTTTTGATTAGAATTATTAGTTTAGCAGTGTCAAAAAATCAAAAAAAACCCAATAAAATCATCAATTTTTAGTATTTTTTTTATTCTTAAATGCTTGATTTCCTTTTATTTTAGCCTATAAGCATCAAACTTTCTCACGAAAATTATTGTTAAAGCAATAGATTTGTGTGGATTATTGGGCTTTTTAGACCCAATTAGCTATTTAAAAAGTAAAAATTTAAGAAGAGAAGTGTGGACGGTTAAGGTTACCAAAATTTGTCGTACACACTTCAACATTATATAAATTTTATTCTTAGAATTTATATAGAAGCTAGTGTG
>Ga0315339_1001457_pt1 | contig 20845 bp, 22 predicted proteins | sample ASW17metaG_FD_204514 | JGI IMG/M metagenome (GOLD analysis project Ga0315339, IMG submission 204514) | Ammonia-oxidizing marine archaeal communities from Pacific Ocean, United States - ASW #17 | ecosystem: Environmental > Aquatic > Marine > Oceanic | place: USA: California | collected 2016-12-05
AAAGATCGACGCATCCTTTGAGACGGACACGCTGGACCTGACACCTTTTATTTCCATTGATATTGCCAAAGACGGTGAAACTGAGGTTGCGCATCGAATCAGCACGTTGTTGCCCCATGCTTCGCTCGGCACCATGCGGGTTCGTTGGAACAATTTACGTTTCCGGCAGGCGGAGCTTGGGGCAGGGGATGCGAAAGTTGTTTTGGCTGCTGAGAACAGGCGGATCGATACGGAAATTACGTTTACGAATATTTATCGAGGTGCCGGCGATGGGCATCTGCAAATTGGTATGGCTGAGGGAATGACCTCACTGCGGTTCGATCTTTCGGTACGGCGGTTTGCAACAAAGCCATTTTTTGTGGCGACGACGGGCGCGGTGCCCATTAAAGGCCAAGCGGATATTTCAGTTGAACTATTGTCGGTCGGCGGCACCTTCAACGAAATCATTGCGGCATTGAGTGGGACAGGAAAATTCAATGTCAGAAATGGAGAAATAGTTGCGGACAATTTGGTCCGCCACTTGGCCGAGGACGATCGCACCACATTGGCATTTCAACAACTTGTCGGAAGCTTCAATGTACGTAGTGGAATCTTAAGTGGGCGCGACATGCTGATGCGGTCGCAAGGATTGAGCCTCGTTGGTGAAGGCGAAATTGACTTCGCAGAGAATAGCGTGGACATTGAACTCCGGTCACTGGATACCTCTCGACCGAAAGGCAAAGGGCTTAGGCCGGTAAAACCGTTTCGAGTCGAGGGGTCTTTGGCCAGTTTTGATGTGATCGCGAAATGAGTACATTTCGCAGCTATATATTAATGAGCATGAAACTGTTGAATATGAGGCACGCTCACCAAGCATTGAGGCGGTGTGGAGCCTAACGATAGCACTGCATAATACACCAATTCGCTGTCTTCGTCGCCACCGGCGATGACAATCTCGCCGGAATCGGACAGCGCCTTGGCGATGGCGACAATGGCGGCCTGAGCCTCGTCAACTTCTTTCAGGCGCACCGCACCCATGGCCCCCATGTCTTCCTTCATCATCTTTGCCGGCGCGCTCGGACATATTGGCGAAGAACAATTCCTGGACTTCATCAGACGCGCCCTTCAAAGCCAGGCCGAGGCTGTCTTTCTCAACCTGGCGAAGCAGTGTCTGGATGCCGGCGCCATCGACGCGTGCCAGATCATCAAAGGTGAACATCAAGGCTTTGATCCGTTCGGCGGCCTCGCGGTTGCGTTCTTCCAGCGACGTCATGAAGCGGTTTTCGGTGGTTCGGTCCAAGTTGTTAAAGATATCGGCCATCAGTTCGTGGCTGTCGCGCCGCGCTGTGCACGCCAGGTTGGTCATGAACTCAGAGCGCAGCGGACGCTCGACGTGGTCGAGGATGTCCTTCTGCACCGCTTCCATGCGCAGCATCCGCATGATCACTTCCATGGAGAAGTTTTCTGGCAGCACCGAGAGGACGCGCGACGCGTGATCGGATTTGAGTTTTGAGAGCACCACGGCGACGGTCTGCGGATATTCATTTTTGAGGTAATTCGCCAGCACTGCCTCATTCACATTGCCAAGCTTGTCCCACATGGTGCGCCCGGCGGGGCCGCGCATCTCTTCCATGATCTGGGAAACCCTTTCTTCGGGCAGCGCACTCATCAGCAAGCGTTCCGTTGAGCCGACCGAGCCGACCAAGCCGCCGGCCGAGCTCAGCTGATCGGCGAACTCTATCTACAAACAAACGCTCAATAATGCCGGCGTTGATCGTGCCCAGCGACGACATGGCGCCGGAAAGATCGCGGATTTCCTCGTCGTCCATCTTCTCGAACAACTGTGCCGAATGTGCGTTGCCAACAGCGAGCATGAAAATTCCCACCTTTTGCATGCCCGTCAGGCCACGATAGTCGTCTTTAATGCGTGCCATGAGATCGAAATCAATAATTGCGACGTTAACGGCAAGTTTACAAAACAGATGGTAAAATATTCAATTGGAATTTACTGGACGGTAAATCCCAGGGTGTGGAAACTCAAAACCGTGAAGGAGAGCGCCATGCGTAGGCGTTTCATGACTGCCGCTGCGATCGGTATTTTCGTGGCCGGACTACCACAATCATCAAAAAGCGCCGAATCCGCGCGCGTCGCGCAAGTTCAAAAAACGCCAGTTAGCGCTGAAGCCATGAAGGCGCAGCAGCCTACCGGGCGACCGCATTTGTATACTCATGCAAAAGTTGGATTTACCGTTGCAGTCCCGCCGAGTGCTGAAGTTGTCGAAAGAAAGGATGCGGACCAAATTTCCATTCGCTCGCGAAAAGGCTTCGTGATCAATCTGCAAACCGGTCCGGCACGTCCATCAATTCCGTTATCGCGGATGTCGGCGCTCTTGGAAGCCAAGTATCTGGGCCAAGGAAAGCCGTGGTCGCTGCGGGGCGCCGATAAGCCAACTCGCATCGGCGGCATGCCTGCTCATGAGGTTTTATACGAAGGCGCCGCGTCCCGGGCCAAGGTTGTCGTGGCGCGCGGCGCCAAACGGGATTACGTGTTTATCTTTATCGCGCCGGAAACTGATTTTTTGAAACTAAGCGGCGAATTTGATTGGGTATTGACCCACTTTCGGCCCAGCGCTGGCGATTTGTCGGCTCCAGGAACTCCCCCAGAGGCTATGCAAGCGGCGGCGGGGCAACGGTTCTCCGAGCCAGGTTACGGATATGTCATCGAGTATCCGGCGGCATGGGAGATGTCAAAACCGACAGCCATGGCCGCTATGTTCAGCGGGCGAGAAGGGACACCTGAATATGCCGCAATCATTGGTGTTCAAAACATCGCACCACCTGGGGCACAAAATGCCGGTGAGTCCGTCAAGCGCACGGTCAACCAGCTGACATCATCACTGGGTAATGCGGTTCGCGGTTTTCGCGTGGTTGATGACAAAGCCTGGACCTATATGCGCGGAAACTTGAAGCTTCATGGGCGGCAATTGTTCGTCGTTTATACTCATGCCAGTGAATCATTTAAAAAACGTATGATCATCATCCCACGTCCCGACGGCAGTGTGTCCCATGTGTGGTCTTACACGGCGCCAAACAGGCAATTTGCGGCGTTAAGCCCGGTCGCCGAGCGCATGCTGCATTCCTGGACCATCTTGACGGACAGGCGTCAATGACGCTTTAAGTCGAGATGTCGACGGCACAAAATCGTTGTCGGCGAAGGGCAGGACATTCGTGAAATCATTCATCGCGGCTTTTATCGGGCTGGGGTTCAGCTATATCGGAATGGCAGCGGCGGCGGAGCAAACGCTCAAGCCAACAATCGCTATTGTCCAACCGAGTGTCGACGAGCTGGTTGAATATTTCGACACCATTGTCTTCGGCTCGGAATTTTCCGGCGTTAAAGCTTCGACGCATGCAAAGAAATGGCGTCATCCGCTGCGTGTTGTGGTTAAGGAATACGGTGAGGTCGTCAGTTATGACGTGCAGGGCAAGCAGACTCGCAAGCTACGCGAACGACATATCAAGCGCCTGCATTTCGATTACATACAAAAACATTTGAACGAATTGGCGTTTCTGACCGGCCTAAAAACGGAAGACGCTGAACTCAACGGCAAGATGCCGAACCTGGTGATTAATTTCGTGCCGCGCCTGCAAATGGCCAATCCTGCGCTGGCTGACGTCGACCGTGGCCTGTTGAAACGGTTGGCGGCGCAGGGTGGATGTTATTTTCTGGCCTGGCCGGATGCAAAAATCGGAACGACGATCGTCAAGGCGACGATCGTCGTCAATGTTGAGCGACGGATGGCGCGGAAGGATCACTGTGTGCTTGAGGAAATGACCCAAAGTTTAGGACTCCCCAACGATGCAAACCGTCGCTGGCCGTCGATATTCTCCAATAATGGACAAATTCGCACGCTATCACGGCCCGATAAAATTTTGATCAAGACGCTTTATGACAGCCGTTTGCGGCCTGGGATGCCGCAGGCGGAAGCCCTCGCCGAGGCGCGCAAGGTCATCGGCGAATTGGACCGACGATTGCCCTGACCAGTTCCATCCTGTCGGGATTCTCTATACGGGCCCGGTTGGCGGCCGCTACCGCCGCCGAACTCATAAAAAATTATTAAGTAAATTCAACGACAACATAAGACCGGGGACGTGTGCGCGCACGCCGACGCGCAAGCACCCGGGCGGCGGATATCTCTTAACTTTCGGCGGCAGGCGGTGTGTGAGCATGTTCGGGCGTGGAAAACGCAAGCAACGCGAGAAATCGGAAATCGGCTCGATCGCCCTGATGCCCGGCGGTCTGGCCGACATGTTCCTGGCGTCGTTGTTTATCAATATCTTGGCCCTCGCGATGCCAATGACATTGCCCTAGGTCTATGACCGGATCATTCTGAACTCCGCCGAAGGCACATTGATTTTACTGGTGGTCGGCGTCGGCTGTGCCCTTATGCTCGAGGCTTTGCTACGGCTTGCGCGGTCTTATGTCTCTGGTTGGATGGGCGCGCGGTTCGAGCATCTTGCCGGTAGTGCCGCTATGGAACGTTTGATGGGTGTCTCCATCGTCGATTATGACCGCTCCGGCGCCGGGGCGCATCTTGAACGCTACAACGCACTGTCTACGCTGAAAGAGTTCTATTCCGGCCAAGGCATTTTGGTGGTCGCCGATGTGATCTTCATTCCGATCTATCTCGGCGCGGTTGCTTTTCTAGCCGGCACGCTTTTTCTCGTGCCGCTAACGATGATGATTTTGTTCGCCGCTTCAGCATATTTCCTGGGTCTCAAGCTTCGTGAATCGCTCTCACAGCGCCTCGATGCCGATGACCGGCGATTTAGTTTTATCATCGAAGTGCTCGATGACGTCCACACGGTCAAGGGATTGGCCATGGAAGAACAGATGGTCCGGCGTTATGAGCGCCTTCAGGAAACCTGCGCTGACGCGGAATTCAATGTCGCCCTGCATAGCTCGTCGGCGCAAAGCATGTGAGCGCTGTTCTCGCAGATGGTTTTGTTTGGGGTCGTTGGCTACGGCGCGACATTCGTTATCGATGGCGCACTGACAGTTGGTGGCCTGGCCGCATGTACGATGCTGGGCGGGCGCGCCATGGGGCCGATGCAGCAAGCGGTGGGAATTTGGACCCGGTTGCAGAGCATTCAACTGGCCCGCGACCGGCTGAACAAATTGTTTTCCATGAAGCTTGAGAAACCGCTGGGATTGCCGGAGCTGCCGCAAGTTCGCGGCAAGATCGATCTCAATGACGTGACTTTTTCATATGGTGAAAACAAGGATGGCGAAGAGCTGGAGCCGATGTTCAAGAACGTGAACATTCATATCTAAGCTGGCGAGACCATTGGTGTTTGCGGTGGCAATGCCAGCGGCAAGACTTCGTTGTTGTATTTGATGATGGGCGTGCTGGCACCAAACGAGGGGGCTGTTCATATCGATGATCTTGATTTGCAGGAATTCGCCGCATCAAGCATCCGCCGCCAAGCTTCATATTTGCCGGCGGCTAACACTGCCTTTCGTGTGCTCGAAGGGCTCCATCGCCCTAGTTTGCCTTCTGCCGACATGCCAATGCCTGTGTCGATCACGCTAAGATGAAGGCTATTACCCTCGTTGACCTTTGTTGAAATAGTGACGTGCCCACCATCTGGCGTGAATTTGATCGCGTTCGACAGAAGATTGTTGAGCAACTGGATCATGGCTCGTTTTTCGCCCCAAAGCCCAAGACCGTGCGGTTTGATATCCGATGTGATTACTTGTTTTGAGGCTTCGGCCATGATCGCCAATTGGCGAATACTCGTTTGGACAAGGGAAGAAATATCGAGGTGCTCTTCTTCAAGCTCATACTTTCCCGCTTCGATCTTCGATAGATCAAGGACATCATTGATGAGACTGACCAGAAGGCCGCCACTATGATGGATGTCGTTCGCGTATTCTTTGTATTCTGGTCCACCAAGTGGCCCAAATGATTCTTGGCGCATGATGTCACTAAATCCGATGATCGCGTTGAGCGGTGTGCGAAGGTCATGGCTCATGCCTGCCAGGAACTCCGATTTCGCCGCATTTGGTTTTTCGGCATCCTCTTTGGCGTTCAATAACAGCACTTCCGCGCGTTTGCGTTCTTCAAGCTCTGTTTCCAATCGCGCGCTAACGATGGCGCGGCGCGCGAGGAAAACCAGCGCGATCCCGATGACGGTAATGAGGGTTGCAACGGCATAACGAAAAGCTTTGATATCCGTGGATGCGGCCAGTGTGTCGGAAAGCGCTGTGCCTATGACGGCGACGACCGGGAATCCGTGGACTTTTCGATAGGTCCACAACCGCGTGACCCCATCAACAAGACTGGTTTGGCGGTATGCCCCAGAATCGCTTTTCGATAAATTCCCCCACAACTTCGAGCGTCCAATTTTTTTCCCGATACCATCAAACCTTTTTTGCGATTTGCGGATGCGGATGGGAAGGATGGCTAATTTATGTATTGCGCAAACACAGCATGCCGTATCCAAATTATACGGACTTTCTGTCAGTAAATGACCACCTGGGAATCCATTGGTGTCCGCGGTAATGAATTGAGATCAAAAGACTTCTGATCGCGGATGGATACCATTGTCCACCCAAGTCCACTGTTGCGTACTTTTCGTCGAAATTACCTGTTCGTGGCGGGCTCCGGACGGCGTCTAATTGAGTGCATCATGCATTTCGATGGCCAAATTGATGATCCGCTTGGTCTCCGACCAGAGTTCCATTTCCATGATCGCATCGATGGAAAACCATTTGGCATCCATCGCGTCACCGCCGGCGTGGAGTGTGCCGCCGGCGACACTAGCGCAGAAATCGACGAGCGTATAATGGTATTCAACCTGACCTTCCGCATCGGGACGGATAGAATCGACGACGTCGATCAAGCCGTCGATGGTTACGGTTAAGCCGGTTTCTTCTTCAATCTCGCGTATACCTGCTTCGACGACGGTTTCGCCTAATTCTTGCGCTCCACCGGGAAGCGACCATTTGCCCTGACGGGGCGGCTTTCCGCGCTGGATCAGCAATATGCCTTCCGGGCCCATGACGACAACGCCGACTCCGACAAACGGCCGGTCTGGGTAGCGGCGCACTGACATAGAAGGACTCCTAAGTGGTTCGAAAATGGCTTGTTGTTGTGGATGAAATCTCCGACATTTCCAAGTAACATATGTATCAACGAACCGATCCATTGCTAATCCATCCAATGATATAAAAAATATGGGTTGGTAAGGTTTTTATTCAGGACTTGAAAAAATGGCTTCAGAAGTACTGCAGCGGAAAAGTTATAAGCCCGGCGATAAGATTTTTAAGGAAGGCGATGAGGGTAATCTCGCTTATGTCGTTCAGGAAGGCGAAGTTGAGATCGTCAAGGTCATAGATGGCGTGGAAAAGGTATTGGGTGCGGTTGGCAAGAACGGCATTTTCGGCGAAATGGCGTTAATTGACAGCAAGCCCAGAATGGCCGCTGCACGCGCTGCGGTCGGCACCACGATCATTTGCGTCACCCGTCAGATGTTTGAAGAAAAACTTCAAAAATCGGATCCTTTTATCCGTGGATTATTGAATATCCTGGCTGACGATATTCGTTCCATATCCAATAATTAGCGCCGTCTGAAAAAGGCAAATACATGACCGACGACGAGCAGCGCGGCAAACTTGGCTCAACTAGAGACGAAGCAGAAAGAAAGCGCGCGCTAACGTTTGCACAACGCATGCGGGCTTACCTGATGACAGGGATACTGGTCGTCGCGCCGATCTCCATCACCTTCTATCTGGCGTGGATTTTTATCGGATTCGTTGATCGGCAAGTAACGCCCCTCATACCGGCGGCTTACAACCCCGAAACCTATTTGCCATTTGCCTTGCCGGGATTGGGTTTGATCGTGTTAATTGCCGGGCTGATTTTGATCGGCGCGGCTACGGCGGGGTTCTTCGGTCGGCTTTGGTCCCGGGTCAGCGAACAGATACTAGCCCGCATGCCGGTAATTCGTAATGTTCATAGCGCCGTCAAACAGATACTCGAGACCGTGCTGGCCCAACAATCGAACGCCTTTCGCGAAGCCGTATTGGTGGAATATCCGCGCCGTGGCATTTGGGCAATTGCCTTTATCACGGGCCGTACGGAGGGCGAGGTGCAGAGCATTACGGCTGAGGAGTCCATTAACATTTTCCTGCCGACCACGCCAAACCCGACATCGGGCTTTTTATTGTTTGTTCCGAAAAAAGATTTGGTGCCGCTGAGTATGGGCGTCGAGGAAGCCATTAAAATGGTTATTTCGGGCGGTATCGTGACGCCGCCGGACCGGCGCCCGGCGGCAGAGAAAAACGTCGTGATGACATCTGCGGTGGTTTACGAGGATCTGGAAGTGTTGCGGGAATTGGAACGCACGCCGGTGCTCGCACCGAAAGGCACGCGGCCCGGTGAGCGAAAAGAGGCCTCTCTCAACAAGCCAGATGATATTGAGGAGTAGGGCTGGTCTATCCGGAGCGAAGGTTCCGGACGGCTGTTTCTCGCTCGAATAAATAAAGCAACGTTCGTACGGCTTGGCCGCGTTCGCTGGTCAGTTCCGGATCGCGTGACAATAACAGCGTCGCGTCGTCGCGGGCCGCCGCCAACAATTCTGCGTGAACTTGAAGATCAGCCAATTTGAACTCCGGCATGCCGCTTTGGCGGGTTCCCAAGAGTTCACCGGCGCCGCGCAATCTCAGATCTTCTTCGGCGATTTTGAAGCCATCATCCGTTTCGCGCATGATTGTGAGCCGCGCGCGTGCCATTTCAGATAGTGGCTGCGCATACAATAACAAGCATGTCGATGCGGCGGCGCCACGTCCGATCCGGCCGCGTAATTGGTGTAGTTGCGCCAATCCGAAACGTTCCGCGTGTTCGACCACCATGACCGACGCCGCCGCAACATCAACACCAACCTCAATGACTGTCGTGGCCACCAAAATATCGACACCGCCATTGATGAACTCAGCCATCACCTTATCTTTAGCTGGGCCTTTCATGCGGCCATGGACCAATCCGACGCGGTCTCCGAATACTTCGGCGAGATGGGCGTGGCGGTCTTCGACGGCGGCGACGTCGAGTTTCTCCGATTCCTCGACCAACGGGCAGATCCAATAAACCTTGGCACCATCATTGAGCGCACGCCCCACAGCCTCGGTCACTTGGCCGAGACGCTCAATCGGTAGAATGCGCGTGTCAATTGGCGTGCGTCCCGCGGGTTTTTCGGTGAGCCGCGAAACCTCCATATCGCCGTAGGCTGTCAGCATTAGCGTTCTGGGAATGGGCGTTGCCGTCATCACCAGCGTATCCACGGCTTGCCCCTTAGCGGCGAGCGCTAAGCGCTGATGAACGCCGAACCGATGCTGCTCGTCAATGACGGCCAGCGCCAAGTTTTTGTATCCGACATCATCTTGGAACAATGCATGAGTTCCAACGGCAAATCCGGCGGCGCCGGATTCCAGAGCTTCCAGAACGCTTGTTCGGTTTTTTCCGCGCTCTCGACCAGTCAACAAGACAGTGCGCACACCGGCAGCTGTGGCAAGCGGCTCAATGGTTGCTAGATGCTGGCGGGCTAATATTTCTGTCGGTGCCATGAGCACGGATTGGGCACCGCATTCGACGGCATTCAACATGGCCATGACGGCGACCATGGTTTTACCGCTGCCGACATCGCCCTGCAAAAGCCTGAGCATGCGGACGTCTGAGCCCATGTTGGCGAGGATTTCGTCAATCGCGACGGTTTGTGACGGCGTCAATTGAAAGGGCAGAGTTTTGAGAACCCTTTGGCGCAGCGCACCCGAACCACTGACCGGTCGGCCTTTGGCACGGCGTAAATGCTTGCGGATTACGGCCAGCGCGACCTGATTGCTGAGCAGTTCGTCATAAGCCAGTCGGGCGCGGGCTGTCGTCGTCGGTTCCAAGTCACGTGCGTTTTCCGGGGCGTGTGCCTGTAGCACGGCCTCGTGCCAACGCGGCCAATGCTGCTTTATGACAAACGATTGGTCCGCCCATTCCGGCAATTCCGGCACGTCCACCAGAGTCGCGTTGATCGCGCGACCCAGTGCTTTCAATGTCAATCCGGCGGTCAATGGATATACGGGCTCGACCTTTTTCAAGGTTTCAATTTCCTCGGGCGTGCAGATGTGGTCGGGGTGGGTGATCTGCAAATCGCTACCGAATTGCTCAAGTTGACCGCTGACGACGCGGGTTTCGCCCTCGGGAAGCGTTTTCCGGAGGTAATCCTCATGAGCATGAAAGAACACTAGCGTCAGGGAACCCGTTTCATCAGAGCAGAGCATCTTGTAGGGCATTCGGCGGTTCGGCGGTTTGCGGTGTTGATCAACCTGAACAGTGATGGTCGCGATGACACCGGGTGTTGCGTCAACGATTTTCGGTGCATAGCGCCGGTCAATCATACCGCTCGGTACATGCCACAACAGATGGGCAAGGTTGGCTCCCGCAACCTTTTCAATCAGATTGCCGATTCGTGGTCCGACGCCTTTGAGGTCGGTGACGGGGCGAAACAGCGGGTAAAGAATTTCCGGGCGCATGGTATTGGCTACTGACAAAGAGCGCGAGAGACCGTATATCCTAGGCCGCTCACAACCAGTGGCAATCTCAATTTCATCAGGTCCTCAAATTCCCATGGATCCACGCCGCAAAAAACTACTGTATCAAAGCCAGCATTGCGGCATGAAAGAAAACGATTTCATGCTGGGTGGTTACGCTGAGGTCCACATCGAGGATATGACAGTTGACGATCTGGATGCCTTCGAACGCTTACTGGAAGACAACGATAACGACATCTACACCTGGATCACCGGCCGCGAGCCGCTGCCCCAGCGCCACGACAATGCCTTCATGGCGGCGTTGATCGCGTTTAACAACTAGAACCCTTGGTACCCGTGGACGATATTTCCGAATTTGGCATGGCCGCCGGCGCGCTTGAAGAATTGCACCGGGCAGCGGACGGCAGCTCCGGCGCGCGGGAGGTTTCCGGTGTTCCCGCCGGCGCCGAGGCGCTTGTCCTGGCGGCATTGGCAATGCGCGGACAAGATGTCGTTTTCGTTGCCCACGATGACGTCACCTTAGCGGAGACCAAAGCGGCATTGGCATTCGTGGCCGGCGATTTGGAATGCCTGACATTTCCAGCCTGGGATTGCTTGCCTTACGATCGAGTCTCGCCGAAACCGGAAATTGTCGGCCGGCGCCTCGATACCTTGGCCCGGTTGAGCGTTGGTGGGCGGCGTGAGGGCTGCGTTGTCATCACCACGGTTTCGGCGCTCATGCAGCGCGTTGCGCCGGCGAGTGCGTTGCAAGCATCAAGCCGTAGCCTATCCATCGGTGACAGCATCGATACGATGGAATTGACCGCCATCCTGCAGAGCAACGGCTACCAACCCACCGAGACCGTCCGCGAGGACGGTGAGTTCGCGTTACGCGGCGGCATTGTCGATATCTTCCCACCTGGCGCAGCGGCGCCAAGTCGCCTCGATTTCTTCGGTGACGTCTTGGAAGGTATCCGAACGTTCGATCCCATGACCCAGCGCACCATTGCCGATGAGCGCGCCGGCGAAAGTTTGCAGTTAAATACCGTCAGCGAAATTTCCCTGACCGATGAGAGCATTTCGAAATTCCGGTCCGCATACCGTGTCATGTTCGGTGTCGCTGGTGATGATGATCCGCTATACGGCGATATCTCGGCCGGGCAGCGCCATATAGGGATGGAGCACTGGTTGCCACTGTTTCATGATCACCTTGAGACGCTCTTGGATTACCTGTCCGATGCGGCCTTGGTCTTGGGCCACCAAGTCGACGAAGCGCGCGCCGCGCGTCTTGATTTAATCACCGAGTACTTTGCCGCCCGGCGTGATTTGGCGGCGGCGAAATCGACGGACGGCACACCCTATAGGCCGGTCCCCGTTGATAGTCTTTTCCTTGATGCCAAGGCTTGGGACGAACTAATGGCGCCGAAGACCGTTCTGCGGTTGACGCCGTTCTCGGGTTCGGGCGGCGCCATGGCCACCGACCTGGCGGGGAGGCCGGGCCAAGTTTTCGCCGATGTCCGCGTCGATCCGAACGCCAACATTTTTGACGCCGTTCGCGAACGCATAGCGGCGCAATTGGTGGCCGGCCATCGCGTTCTGATCACCGCCCATACCGAAGGCTCCAGCGATCGCCTCGGCGGATTGCTGCGCGAGCATGGTGTCGAAAACCTCGTTACCGTGAAGAATTTCAACGAGTTTCTGGCCCTGCCCGCCGGCGCGCTCGGCATGGCGATCTTGCCATTGGCGCAGGGGATCGAGTTTCCTGGCCTGTGCGTGATCACCGAACAGGACATTCTGGGTGACCGCTTGAACCGCCCGTCACGACGGCGCCTGAAGGCCGAGAATTTCATTACCGAAACCTCGAGCCTGGGCGAGGGCGATATCGTCGTCCACGCCGATCACGGGATTGCACAGTTCGACAGCCTTGTGACCATCGAGGTCGGCGGCGCGCCGCATGATTGCCTGCGCCTTCTTTATGCCGGCGACGACCGCTTGTTCTTGCCTGTCGAGAACATCGAGATTTTATCGCGCTACGGATCCGAAGATGCCGGCGTGCAGCTCGATAAGCTTGGCGGTGCGGGCTGGCAGGCGCGAAAGGCAAAGCTCAAGCAACGCATTCGCGACATGGCCGATGAGCTGATCGGCGTCGCCGCGGCGCGTTCGGTCAAGCGCACCGACAAAATCCCGCTGCCCGCCGGCATTTACGACGAGTTCGCGGCACGTTTCCCCTACACGGAAACCGATGATCAACTGCAAGCCATCAACAGCGTCCTGGATGATCTGGCCAGCGGTCAGCCTTCTGATCGCCTGGTTTGCGGCGACGTTGGTTTCGGCAAGACCGAGGTTGCGCTGCGGGCTGGCTTTGCCGCCGCCTATGACGGCAAGCAGGTCGCCGTGGTGGTGCCGACCACGTTGCTTTGCCGCCAGCATTTCCATGTCTTCTCTGAGCGCTTCAAAGGCTATCCCATGCGGATCGAGCAAATTTCCAGGTTGGTCAGCCCGGCCCACGTCCGCGACATCAAGGAAGATATGAAATTCGGCACCGTCGATATCGTCATTGGCACCCATGCGTTGTTGGCGAAAGACGTGCGGTTCAAGAACCTGGGCCTGTTAATTGTCGACGAAGAACAGCATTTCGGCGTCGCCCATAAGGAACGCCTGAAACGGCTCCGCGCCGATGTCCATGTCCTGACCCTGACTGCAACGCCAATCCCACGCACCCTGCAATTGGCCTTAACCGGCATCCGTGACATGAGCCTAATTGCGACGCCACCGGTCGATCGTTTGGCGGTTCGGACCTTCGTGCTGCCCTTTGATCCGGTGGTCGTTCGCGAAGCCTTGATGCGGGAAAAATACCGGGGCGGACAGAGCTTCTATGTCTGTCCGCGCGTCGCCGATATCCCGCGTCTCGAGGGCCGCCTGAAGGAATTGGTGCCGGATCTCAAATTCTCCGTCGTCCACGGCAGGTTGCCGACCAAGGACTTAGAGGCCACCATCGCGGCCTTCGATGAGGGCGCCTTTGATGTGTTGCTATCGACCAACATCATCGAATCGGGGCTCGATTTTCCGGCGGTCAACACGATCATCATTCACCGCGCCGATATGTTCGGGCTCGGGCAGTTGTATCAATTGCGGGGCAGGGTGGGGCGCTCGAAAACCCGCGCCTATGCCTATTTGACGCTGCCTGAAAAACAAAAGCTGACGAAAAAAGCCGAACAACGGCTCAACGTCATGCAGACCCTAGACAGCCTCGGTGCCGGATTTTCCCTGGCCAGCCATGATTTGGATATTCGCGGTGCCGGCAATCTGTTGGGCGATGAACAATCGGGCCATATCCGCGAGGTCGGCGCCGAATTGTACCAGCAAATGCTGGAAGAGGCCGTCGCCGAAGCCCGCGGCCTGCAAACCGAAACTGACGACAAGGATTGGAGCCCACAAATTGCCGTCGGCCTGCCGGTCCTCATCCCAGATCATTACGTCGCCGATTTGACCGTCCGCATGGGGCTCTACCGGCGCTTGGCCTGGCTCAATACCCGCGCCGAACTGGATGCCTTCGCCGCCGAACTCATTGACCGCTTCGGCCCGCTACCCGAAGAGGCCGAAAATCTCATGCAGGTCATGGCCTTGAAGGCGAACTGCAGGAAAGCCGGCATCGCCAAGGTCGACGCCGGGCCGAAAGGCGGCGTCATCACGTTCCGCAACGACGATTTCGCCAACCCCGCCGGGCTAGTGGATTTCCTCACCAAACAAGCCGGCACGGCAAAGCTCCGCCCCGACCACCGCTTGGTCTACATGCGCCAATGGAAGACGCCTGAAGAGCGATTGGAGGGCGTGCGGTATCTGGTTGGGGAACTGGTGAGGATCGCTGAAAGCTGACTGGTAAACTCAAACTCAAGCGGGATGGGGATGGCAGGGGTGGTCATCCCGCGCTCCGCAAACCGGACATTGTTGGATAATTACGCGACGCCCGCGCCCCCAGGTAGCAATTAACCCACCCACCATTTTTACTTCGTCAGCATCCGTCAGGAAAAGTCATCATTTGTATCCATTTTGACAGCTGACGAACCGTAGTTTCGTTTGTTCTCAATATCTTAAAATGATGACAAATGTGTATACGATTTCACCGAAAGTCATCATTTGTCTGCAATTGTCATCGCAATGTCAGCATTTTCTGAAGCCCGTCACCTGCCGATGCTTCGACAATGTTCTGGGGCCGTCGCCGCATACGCGGCGGCGTAACCCCAGGTTATCCCCCGGAGGGGCGCTACATCTTATTACGGCGACACTTTGGAAGTATGCCGAGCTTAAAAAGCGCCACCGGACGCCGAAGAAACTGGTCATCGGAACCTGGCTCCATGGCGGCGATATGTTCACCCAATCGTGGGCCGGGGATGTGGACTTTGGCGCAGAGGCAGCGCTGGCAGATTCCAACGGCCTGAAGCTCCGCTGGGGGTTGATCATCACTTAAAGGGTCTGCGGACAGGCCTTGATGAGGAAGCGCCGGTACGGATATTCGTCATGGGCGGCGGTAGTGGCTGGCGCGACGGCATGGGCCGCCTATCACACGGTGGGTGTTGGCGCGACGAACAGGAATGGCCGCTCGCGCGGACGGAACCAAGGACACTTCACTTACATCCCGACGGCGCCTTGTTGGCAGACCCTGCGCCGAAGGACGTGCCACCGGTGCAATATGATTTCGACCCAGCAAATCCGGTCCCGATGGTCGGTGGGAATTTCACCAATTATGGGACGTCGGGTTTTCTGGAAGGCGGCGGGTATGATCAGAAAAGCGGCACCATGTCCGGAGACAATAGCCCGAGTTTACCGTTGTCGGCGCGCGCCGATGTCTTGGTGTTTCGCACGGTGCCCTTGAAAGCCGGCCTGGAGGTCACAGGCGTGGTTTCTTGACGTCTGTGGGTCGCTTCATCCGCCGTCGATACGGATTTCACCGTGAAATTGATCGACGAGTATCCACCCAATGTTGATTACCCCGAAGGATACGCATTGAACCTTGGCGATTCGATTTTACGGATGCGCTACCGCGATGGTTTCGACGCCCCCGTATTCATGGAGCCCGGTGACGTTTACGAGATCGAGCTTCAACTCCAGGCAACCAGCAACTACTTCGCCGCCGGCCATCGCCTTCGTGTCGATATCTCAAGTAGCAATTTCCCGCATTATGACGTCAATCCAAATACCAGCGAGCCGCTGGGGTTGAACCGATGCACCGAGGTCGCACGCCAGACAATTTACCATGACGCGTTGCGGCCGTCGTCCGTACTGCTGCCGGTCATTCCTGCATGAATGTCGGCTAGCGTTGCGCAATGTTTACATCGTAGCTTCCGAGATGACGAAAAGGATTGAAAATGGATAGGTTAATGCCACTTGCTTCGGCCCTTGGTGAGACATTGAAGGCCCGAAGGGAATCCATCGCCGTCGCAGAATCATCCGCTGGCGGTTTGATCTCGGCAGCGCTGTTGGCTGTGCCGGGTGCATCCGCATATTTCGTCGGCGGTGGTGTGATTTATACGCGCCAGGCCAGGCGCGGCTTGCTGGGCTTGTCCGAAGACGTCGTCACCATGCGGGCCACGACCGAAGACTACGCATTGATTTTGGCCGGCACGGTGCGCGAGCGCGTCGGCGCCACCTGGGGGTTTTGCGAGACTGGAGCCAGTGGGCCCACGGGCAATAGCGATGGTGACGCGGCTGGGCATGCGTGCATGGCCATGGTTGGATCGTCGGATAGCGCCATGACATTGGAAACCGGTCTCACTGATCGTGAAGAAAACATGTGGCGGTTTGCCGAGGAGAGCCTGGCGTTCATGGCGCGTGTTTTAGGCGACGTTAAGTAAGCCGTGATCATGGCCATTGCACGAGGCCACGCGAGTGCCGATAAACATCTTAGTTTTTCGCCGAAACCATATTGAGGCTCGCTGATGATTTTCCCAGCCCCGCCCGATGCCCACGGCATTGCTGTTCTTGTCCTGATCGCGATTGCGCTGGTTCTGTTCACCCGCGACCGCATTCCCCTGGAAACATCAAGTTTGGCGGTTCTGGTGTTGCTGGTGGCGGAATTCGAGTTGTTTCCCTATGCGTCCGGCGCCAAGTCCGTTCACGCCATCGACTTGTTTCTGGGCTTTGGCCATGAAGCGTTGATTGCCGTTTGTGCGTTGATGATTGCCGGCCAGGGCCTAGTGCGGACCGGCGCATTGGAGCCGGTGGGCCGGGCACTTTCGAGTTTGTGGTCGGTCAGCCCGCAGTTGTCGTTGTTGCTGACATTGTTGGTTGGCGCGGTGCTCAGTGCGTTCGTCAACAACGTGCCCATTGTCGTGCTGCTGTTGCCGATCCTGATCAGCATTTCGCTGCGTACGGGCAAAAATGCATCGGGCATGTTGATGCCCATGGGGTTCGCGACATTGATCGGCGGTATGAGCACAACCATCGGGACGTCGACCAATTTGTTGGTAATCAGTATTGCCGCTGACCTGGGGCTCCGGCGTTTCGGGATGTTTGATTTTATTGTCCCGGCGGCGGTCGCCAGTAGTGTCGCTATTGTTTATTTGTGGCTGATTGCACCGCGCATGTTGCCCGAACGCGAAGCGCTGTTGGCGGATACCTCGCCACGTTTGTTCGCTGGGCATTTGCATGTGGAAGCCGACGGCTTTGCTGATGGCCAGACATTGTCCAAAGTCATCGAGCGTGCCGGCGGGGCGATCAAAATTGATGAGATTTGCCGCGCACCGGATTTGGTGATGAAGCCATTTCCGGATTTGGTCCTGCAGGCGGGGGACCGGTTGGGGGTGCGTGATACGCCGGCCAATTTGAAAGAGTTCGAAGACGTATTGGAAGCTCGGCTGTATGCGGGCAACGCGCCGGTTGACGCCGATAATCCCTTGAGCGCGGAAGATCAGCAGATTGCCGAAATCGTCGTCACCCAAGGCTCGCCCTTGGATGGCCGCTCGCTATCGCGGGCCCGGTTCACCCGAAAGTATCAATTAGTCACACTGGCGCTAAATCGCCCCGGCACATCGATCACGACACTCCGCGATGACATCGAAGACCTGCGATTGCAGATCGGCGATATCCTTTTGGTGCAGGGCGCCAGTGAACAGATCGCGGCGATGAAGATGGACACGGACCTTCTGATCCTGGACGCCACCGCCGACCTGCCATCGACCAGCAGGGCACCGTTGGCTTTGGGGGTGATGATTGGCATCGTCGCTGCTGCCGCTGTCGGGATCTTGCCGATTGCCATCAGCGCGGTTTGTGGGGTGTTGGTGATGTTGGTGACGCGCTGCATCCGCTGGCTTGACGTGGCCCGTGCGCTTTCCATTCCGGTGATCATGATCGTCGTCGCCAGTTTGGCGCTGGGCAAGGCGCTATTGGCGACCGGCGGGGCGGACTATCTGGCCCAATTGTTTGTTGTTGTCGCGGCAGATGCGTCGCCGACAATTGTGTTGAGCAGCTTGATGCTGGTGATGGCGGTGATGACGAATATCGTCTCCAACAATGCCGCCGCCGTCATCGGCACACCCATCGCGCTGGGAATCGCCGGACAGTTGGGTTTGCCGGCGGAACCGTTCGTCCTCGCCGTGCTGTTCGGCGCGAACATGAGCTACGCGACGCCGATGGCTTATAAAACCAATCTCTTGGTGATGAATGCGGGTGGCTATCGGTTTTCCGACTTTGTCCGCGTCGGCGTGCCGCTGACGGTCATCATGTGGCTTTGTCTGTCGTGGTTGTTGCCGAGTTTGTACGGATTGTAATAGCGAGCCGCTTAAGGGCGCGTTACTTGCGCGCGATTAAAACCGTCGCCCCGTCCGGGCCGGTTTCCTCGGTGTGCAGGGTCCCGGCGGCAACCTCGCAGGTGTCGCCCGGCTGGTGACTTTTGGTGCCGTCTTCGGTACGGAGAACGAATTCGCCGCTCACCACATAGACGAACGCGGTGATATCGTGGACGTGCATATCCTTTGCGGAACTCTGGCGATACTCAGCCCGTTCCGCCTCGCCGTAGCCCTTGTCTTTAAGGGCTTGTTTGAATTGTGTTTCGTTCACGGCGACCTCCTTCAATATCAACGGCCTCGAAACTTCGGCGGACGTTTATCGTGAAAGGCTTCGACACCTTCGCGGAAATCGTCCGATTGGCGCAGCCGCGAATAGCAATGCCCCTCAACCTGAATGGCCATCGACAGTATCATGTCTTCGGTCTCATTGAGAAGGCGTTTCGCGGTGCGCTGGGCCAGCGGCGCGAAGGTACAGAGTTCGGCGACCAGGGCGTCGGTGGCTGCTTCCAACTCGGCGTCCGCCACGACCTCGGTAACGACACCCCAATCGTAAGCCTGCTGTCCAGACAGGCGCCGGGACCGCATGACGATATCCTTGGTACGCGTGATGCCGACCATCTTTTGCAAGCGCGCTGAGCCGCCCGACCCGGGAATTTGGCCGAGGCGTTGTTCGGGCAATGCGTATTGGACGGTATCCGACGCGATGCGGAAATCGCAGGCCAGCGAAATTTCAAACCCGACACCGAAGCAATACCCCCGGTTAGCCGCGATCACCGGTTTTTCGCAACGCGCCGGCGCGGCCATGTTGTCGGCCAACTTTGAGACGTGTTCCGGCGCAGCGTCCAAGAACCCCCGGATGTAACCGCCTGACGAAAAATTCGGCCCCTCGGCGCGGAGCACGATAACCCGCACGCGTTCGTCGCGGTCCAGGTTCTCAAAAACCGCGCGCAATGCATCGCGTTGCTCCATGGAGATCGTGTTCATGTCGCCACGGTCCAAAATAATATCGCCGCGTTGGTGCTCGGCGTCGACGGTAACACTGAAACCGTCAAGTTCCTGGCCATGAAGGTCTTGGTTTTGATCAATGGACATGGTCTTAAATCTCCGTCGTTGAAGTATTTAGTGGCGCCCGGCGCCGTGGTTATGTCGCGAGTTGCAGCAGGTTTTTCTTATCAATCTTATTGCCGCTGACGCGCGGCAACTCAGTGACGGCAATAAAACGCGCCGGTATTTTATAATGCGCCAAGCCGGTTGCCTTCAAAGCCTCAATCATTTCATCGGCCTCAAACGGTAATTTTTCACGGAGCTGAACGAAAGCCCAGGGCACTTCGCCGTATTCTTTGTCCGGTGCACCGATGACGGCACAATCAAAGATGTTTGGGTGTTTGGCAATCTCGGCTTCAATCTCGGCGGGCAGGATCTTGTGGCCGCTGCGGTTGATGACCTCCTTGATCCGGCCCTGCAACGTCAACCGGCCGTTTTCGTCCAGCACGCCGATGTCACCCGTGGCGTACCAACCATCCGTCCAGGCGGCTTTGGTGGCCACGGGATCGTCCCAATATCCTGATGCGGCAAAGGGCGCAGACACGTTTAGTTCGCCAAGTGTGCCGGGCGGTACGCCGCCGCCTTCAATGCGCAGACGGCATCCATCGAGCGGCAGACCGACGGAGCCGTCGAGGCGGACCTCCTTGGGTTCCGTCACGTGGGCGTGGCCGAACCCGGGACACTCCATGGAGCCGGAAGCGATGATGACCTGACAACCGGTCTGGTCTTCAAAGGACCGCGCCGCATCGACGTCGGCCACCGCCGTGCCGACACGCAGCACCCGCAACGCGTTGAAGCTGCGCGATGACAAATCTTCCGCAGCCAAGCGCGCTAAAATCACGGGTACCGTGGTGATGACCGAAATGTCTTCGGCTTCCACAAGATCAAGCAGCGCCGCCGCGTGATAGGTGGATGGGAATACGCACGTGCACGGGGTCGCCGCGCTGATCGTCCAGACCAGCAAACCCGCGGCGCCGGACATCGGCGAGAAAATGCCTACGCGGTCATCGGCCAGGATACCTAACCGTTCGCCCAGCACGCGGCCCATGCAGCTCTGTGCGCCTTCCGGCCATTCACACAACTTGGCCAAGCCGCTGGTGCCGCTGGAAACCGTGATCAGTGAGACCTCATCGAAGGCGAAGGCTCGGCTGGCCAATTGATCTCGGACGTCGGCGCCGGGTGTGCTGTCACAGACCTCGGTCCAGTCGATCCAACCGTTCAATGACCTATCGGACAGATCAATCCGATGGTTCACAGTCGTGGCGTTATCCAAGCATGAAATCTCATCGTCGTCCGTGGCGTCGCGCGATATCACCACCAACTCTGGCTTGATGCGCTCACGCACATAATCCAATTCCTTGCGGCGCCATTGCAGGGGGCCGAATGCGCCGATGATCCCGGCTTTCTTGAAGGCGATCCGCAATACCATTTCGCGGCACGATGAAGCCATTTGAACCAG
>Ga0315339_1001458_pt1 | contig 20836 bp, 17 predicted proteins | sample ASW17metaG_FD_204514 | JGI IMG/M metagenome (GOLD analysis project Ga0315339, IMG submission 204514) | Ammonia-oxidizing marine archaeal communities from Pacific Ocean, United States - ASW #17 | ecosystem: Environmental > Aquatic > Marine > Oceanic | place: USA: California | collected 2016-12-05
GTCTCACGGCTGATGCCGTCGCGGTTGGGCCCCCGCCATTGCGGCCAATCGTCAGCCGACAAGCCAAGGCCCACGGCAAAAAACAGTGCGGTAAAAATAATCTTCTTCATGATCTGCTGCGAACGGCGGCCAAACTATCGACCTCGCTCGGCCAAGGCAACCCGCGATCGCGGCCCCCAGACAGCGCCAACCACCTGAGTGACCGTAAAAAGGAGGTGCAATAGGAAGGCTAAAACTGCTTGAGAGAGCGGCGGGGACGCTTTAGATTTACGGGGCTTTGCACACGTGTTTTGCCAGGTTGTTTGCGATATTTCTGTTCGCTCCCTGTGTCCTAGTCGCGGAGGAAACGAGCTTTTTCCGCGACGTGATGGCCGTGCTGTCAAAGGCCGGTTGCAACGCCAGTGCGTGCCACGGGAACCAGAACGGCAAGGGGGGATTCAAGCTGTCGCTTTGGGGGGAGAAGCCGGTGTCAGATTTCAAGGCCCTGCGATCCGGCGGGCGAGTGAACATCGACGAACCCACGGCAAGCAAAGTCCTTCTCAAGCCCACGCTTCAAGTGAAGCACGAGGGCAAAAAACGCTTCGAGACCGGGTCGGCGGAATATCGGATCCTGCTGGACTGGATCAGGGCAGGCGCCGCTGAGGATTCGAACGAAGCACCCCACCTGGAGTCGATCTCCGTATCGCCCGGGGTGGCGATGCTCACCACTCCGGGGAACTCATTGGCGCTGAAGGTGACGGCGACTTTTTCCGACGGCGAGCAGCTTGATGTGACCCGCTGGGCGGTTTACGAAACCTCCAACCTGATCGCCGAGGTCACAGCAGCCGGGGTCCTGGAATTTGCACAAACGGGGGAGATGACGGTATTTGCGAGATACCTTTCCGGCCGCGCATCGATGCGTGCGGGGATGATTCATCCGCGGAAGGGCTACCGGTGGAGCGGCCCGGCGCCCGCCAACACAATCGACAAACACGTTTTTTCCAAGCTGAAACAATTCAAGGAAAACCCAGCGGCATCGTGTGACGACGCGACTTTCATGCGACGCGCCTGCCTGGACATCACCGGGACACTCCCGGATCCCCGTGAGGCAAAGGCGTTCGTCGATGAGCGCGATCCGGGGAAGCGCGCCAGGCTCATCGAGCGGCTCCTTGCTTCACCCGAATACGCGGAGTTTTGGGCGCTGAAGTGGGCGGACCTTCTGCGGGTCGAGGAGAAGACCCTTGACGCTAAGGGTGTTGAGATATTTCACAACTGGATCCGCGAGGGCCTGGCAACCGGCAAGCCTCTTGATGTCTTCGCGCACGAGGTGCTCTCCGCAACCGGAAGCACCTACGGGAATCCGCCGGCGAACTTCTACCGTGCGCTGCGTTTTCCCATCGACCGGGCGGAGGCAACGGCCCAGGTGTTTCTGGGCAGTCGCCTCAAGTGCGCCCGCTGCCACGACCATCCGTTTGAGGACGTGCGTCAGGACGACTACTACCGCTTCGCGGCGCTCTTCGACGGCATCGACTACGAGATCGTCGAGAACAAGCGGAAGGACAAGTTCGACAAGCACCAGTTCCGCGGTGAGCAGAAAGTGAAGCTTGTGGCTCTCGACAAGCTCGACCCAAAAATCGTCCTCAAGCACCCGCGCACAAGGAAACCACCCGAGCCCGGGTTGCTGGAACGCGGTGCGCCACCGCTGGCATCCATGAACCGGAGACTCGAGGAGATGGCGCAGTGGGTGATCTCCCACCCGAACTTTGCCAGGGTGCAGGCCAACAGGATATGGTTTCACATGACCGGCCGCGCGTTGATCGAACCGGTGGACGATGTCCGCGACACGAACCCGGCCTCCAATCCGGCTCTGATGGAAACCCTGGAACATGAACTTCGCGATAGCGGCTATGACCCGCGACACCTGATCCGCTTGATCGCCAACTCAAGAACCTACCAGTTCTCTGCCGATCCCCGTGGCGGCGCGGCAGGTTCCGAGGAGAACTTCGCGCGCGCAACCGTGCGCCGCTATCCCGCGGAGGTAATCATCGATGCCGCGCACCGTTCGCTGGCGGGCCCCATCGAGTTTGCCGACACGCACAAGAGCACGCGGTCGGTCGGGATGCCCGGCGTGGAAAGCGTGCACCTGTCACGGAACCCCGGGTACGGCGGGCGCTTCCTCAAGCTTTTTGGCAAGCCGGCACGACTGACCAGTTCCGACGCCGAGCGAAACGATGAGACAACCCTCGCGCAGGTTTTCGAGCTCACCGGGGGCGAGACCCTGAACCGGCTGCTGCGACAGGACAACAACCGGATCGGCCGGCAGATCAAGGAGGGGAACGGGGATTCCGAGATTGTCGATGCGCTCTATTGGGCGATTTTAACCAGGGCTCCGTCTGCGAACGAGAGCACTGCGATGTTGAAACACCTCTCCGCCGCCGGAGACCGGCGCGGCGCGCTTGAGGACGTGGCCTGGGGACTGTTGAACGCGAAGGAGTTTATTCTAAGGCGATGAGAGACCCGTCCTGCCAGAGTTTCCGGGAGACCGCGATCGCGCGGCGCACCCTGCTGCGAGCAGGGGGCATGGGGCTCCTTGGCATGACGATGCCGAAACTGTTGCGCGCCTCGGAAGCGACTGTGGCGAACCTCAAGATCGCGCCGAGGGCAAAATCGGTCATTTTCCTTTTCCAGTGGGGCGGGCCGAGCCAGATCGACATCCTCGACATGAAGCCGGACGCGCCGAAGGAATACCGTTCGCCGCACGGGCAGATTCGCACCTCCTGCCCGGACATTGAGATTTGCGAGCACCTTCCGCGGATGGCCCGGCATATGGACAAGTGCACCGTGATCCGCACGCTGCACCACACCATGAAGAACCACAACTCGGCCGGCTACTACGCGCTCTCGGGCCATGCGCCGCCAAGCGACGACCAGCGCCTGCGCGACCTGCCCGACCTCTACCCGGCCTACGGCTCGGTGGTCAGTAAGCTCAGCGCGAACGAGGACCGGGGCATGCCGACGTTCGTCTCCTATCCGCACGTGATCGCCGACGGCTCGCGGACGCCGGGCCAGCATGCCAGTTTTCTTGGTAAAAAGTTCGACCCGTTATTCATTCCGCGCGACCCGAATGAGGCGGACTTTCGCCTGCCGGAGCTGAGCCTGCCCGGCAATCTCACGCTCGACCGGGTGCAGGCACGGCGCGGCTTGCAGCAGATCATCGACGCCCAGTCGCGCCTGCTCGAATTCTCCGAGCAGGCCCGGGGGCTGGACGACTATTACAAGAACGCCATGGCGATGTTGAACTCGCCGCGAGTGCGCGAGGCCTTTGACCTCTCAAAGGAGCCCTCGTGGCTGCGGGAGAGATACGGCCGGACAACCTACGGACAGGGCTGCCTGCTGGCGCGGCGGCTTGCTGAGGCGGGCGTGAAGTTCTCCACGTGTTACTTCGCAAACAGCATCGGCGGGCGCAGCAAGACCAGCGGCGGCTGGGACACCCACGGCTTCGATAACACGCGCATGTATCCGATCGTTGAAGCCTACCATCTGCCGGTCACCGACCAGACACTGCCGACGTTGCTGGAGGATCTGGAACAGCGCGGGATGCTGGACGAGACGCTGGTGGTCTGGATGGGAGAGTTCGGCCGCACGCCGAAAATCAACAAGAACGCCAGCCGCGACCATTGGCCGAACTGCTACAGCGTCCTGCTCGCTGGCGGAGGAGTGAAGGGGGGATTTGTCCACGGCAAATCCGACAAGCACGCCGCGGAACCGGCAGAGGACGGCGTGACGCCCGAGGACCTGGCGGCGACCATCTATTATCTGCTCGGCATCGACCCGAAGGCGCTCATTTACGACACGCAGGATCGCCCATTGATGATCTCAAGCGGCGAGCCGGTGATGGAGGTTGTTGCGTAGTCGGGTGTTTCGGGCACGTGTCCCGGCCACGGCTTGGCCTGCTTAATCCTCCGCCTTGGAGGAACGGGTGGTCAGGTCGTGTAACGCTTGGCGCAGGTCTTTGCCCTCGTGCAGCATGGCGTAAACCTCGTCAATGATCGGCGTGCTGACACCGCGCGTTCGCGCGAGGTTCCACGCCGATCGCGCAGTCGGATACCCCTCCACCACCGACACCGAGTCGGCGAGGATAACCTCCGGCTTTTCGCCGCGCCCGATGCGATGGCCGAACTGATAATTGCGGCTTAGGCTCGAGAAACACGTCACCGTCAAGTCGCCCAGGCCGCTCAGGCCGGCGAACGTCTCCGCACGCGCGCCGCACGCCACGCCCAGACGGCGCATCTCCGCGATCGCGCGCGTGACCAGCGCCGCCTTTGAGTTGTCTCCGAAGCCCAGCCCGGCCGATGCCCCCGCCGCAATGGCGATCACGTTTTTCAGCGCGCCACCCAGTTCAACACCGATCAAATCCTCGCTCGTGTAGACGCGAAACGAGGGCCGGTGAAAAACCTGCTGCACCGTCTCCGCCACACCGGCTGCCTCGCTCGCAGCCACCGCCGCGCTTGGCATGTCACGGCAAACCTCCTCTGCCAAGGTCGGGCCGGACAGCGCCGCCACCCTCGCCAACGGCATCGTCTCGCCAAGTATGCCTCCCATCGTCAGGCCGGTCTCGAACTCGATCCCCTTGGTCACGCTCACCGCCACGCCGTCGAACTTGGCCAGGCGCGCGGTGACCTCGCGAAACGCGCGCGACGGTATCGCCAGCACGACACAACCCGCGCCGTCCACCGCCTTGGCGAGGTCGGACTCGGTCGGCAGATCGGCCGGCAGGTCGACACCCGGCAAATAACGCTCGTTGCGGCCCGCTTGGCCAAGCGCGGCCAACGCATCGGCGTTACGGCCCCAGAGGCAAACATTGCCGCCATTCGAGTGAGCCACCTTGGCCAACGCCGTGCCCCAGGCACCCGCCCCGATCACTGCCGTCTTCAATTCATCGCCTCCTTTTTGCCGCCCCAAGCGCGTGGCTCCGTGCCGTCCATGAGCCGTTTAATATTTCCCCGATGCTTCCAAATTGCCATCACGCCGAGAAACAGAAAAATCCAAAAGAGCAACCCAAACCGCTCGCCCGGCAATAACGCCACGCTGAGCGGCAGCGCCACCGCCGCCGCGATCGACGCCACCGACACGTAACGGCTGACCGCGAAAAAAACAATCCAAGCGCCAAGGCAAATCCCAAGCGGCACCGACGCAAGTGCCCCGACCACACCGGCGGTGGTGGCGATGCCTTTGCCGCCCTTGAAGCCAAACCAACAGGGATAGTTGTGCCCGAGTATCGCCGACATGCCGATTAGTAGTTTCACCGTTTCCGGCTCCGGCACGCGCCCCTCGGGAAACAGTCCTGCCACCACCCCCGGAAGAAACAAACACGGCAACAGCCCTTTCATCACATCGACAAGCAGCACCGCAACGCCGATGCCTTTGCCCAGCACGCGGAACGCATTGGTCGCGCCGATGTTGCCGCTGCCGACCGTGCGGATGTCCACGCCCTTGAGCCGGCCCGCGAGCAAACCCGCCGGCAGCGAGCCGGACAAATACCCCGCTAGAACGACCATCAGCCACGCAACCACCTCCATGCGCGGACTGTGTGGCATGGCTTTATCGGCAGCAAGTCGTTTCCCCGCAGCACGCGCGGATTGCCTTTCGCTACCCGTGGCCGTTAGGTTCGCGACGGCTTGAAAACAGACACGCCAATGATTGAGGTGCAAAATTTGTCCAAGCGCTACGGGCAACACGTGGCGCTCGACGGCGTGTCGTTCTCCGTGGGCTGCGGCGAGGTCGTCGGTTTCCTCGGGCCGAACGGCGCGGGCAAAAGTACCACCATGCGCATCCTAACCACCTTCATGGCGGCCACCTCCGGCTCGGTGCGCGTCGGCGGCGACTGTGTTTTTGAAAACCCAATGCGTGTCCGCGAGCGGATCGGCTACATGCCGGAGAACAACCCGCTGCCGACCGATCTGAGGGTCGGCGACTACTTGAAATTCCGCGCCCAACTCAAGCGCCTGGCCAATGGCGACTCCGCCAATCGCATCGCCGAGGTGATGGAGAAGTGCGGCGTCGCCGATGTCGCCGGCCGGTTCATCGGCCAGCTCTCGCGCGGCTACCGGCAACGCGTGGGCTTGGCCGACGCGCTCCTGGCCAAGCCGGAGTTGATCGTGCTCGACGAGCCGACCGCCGGCCTCGACCCCAACCAGGTTCGCTCGGTGCGCAGGCTGATCCGCGAACTCGCCGGCGGCCACACGGTGCTTATCTCGTCGCATATCCTCTCCGAGATCGAGATGACCTGCGACCGCGTCGTCATCCTGCACGAGGGCCGACTGCTCGCCAGCGGCGCGCTGGAAGAGTTGATGGCCAAGGCCAACACCGCGGTCGTCGCCGAGGTGCGCGCGTCGTTGACCGATGCAAAAAAGTGGGCCGACAAACTGGCGCTTGGCCAAGCGGAGTGCGCGGCGCAGCAAGACGGCTACGTCCGCTGCCAGTTTGCCGACGCCAAGAGCGCCGATGCGCGCGAAAAGATTTTCGCCAGCGCCAACGAGCGCGGCTGGCCGCTGCGCGAGCTGTCACGGCAAGCCCCGTCACTTGAGGATCTGTTCGTCAACCTGACACACGGGAAGGGGGGCGGCAAATGAGCGTCTTTCGCGCACTGGTTCGCCGCGAGTTGTCGGCATTTTTTCAGGGGCCAACCGGCTTCATCATCATCGCCGCTGTGCTGTTTTTGATCGGGCTCGGCTTCGTGGTCGTGCTTTCCGGCCTGAAAGGACAGGCAACGCCGATACCGGTGACACAGGTGTTTTACAGCACATATTTTTTCTGGCTGATCCTGCTGCTCATCGCGCCGATCATCACCATGCGCAGCTTCGCGATGGAGCGCGCCAGCGGCACATACGAAAGCCTGATGACCGCGCCGGTCGGCGACTGGCAAGTGGTGCTCTCCAAGTTCGCCGGGGCGCTGATTTTTTACGCGATCCTCTGGGTTCCGCTGCTGGTTTGCTCGGTGGTCGTGCGGTTTTACGTTGGCGAACCGGCGGTGCTCGGGCTTGGCCCGATGGTCACCTCGGCGCTCGGCATTCTGCTCGTCGGTTGCCTGTACATGTCGATGGGCTGCTTCGCATCGGCGCTCACACGCAACCAGGCCGTCGCGGCGGTTAGTGGTTTCGCAATGGGCGCGGCGCTGTTTTTCACCGGCTTTTTCTCGTACTTCGCCGGCGACCGGTCGGACTGGATTTCGCAACTCGCCCGGCACGTGTCGCTCGCCAACCACATGGAGTCGTTTTCTCGCGGCGTGATCGACCTCGGCGCGGTGATCTTTTTCCTCAGCCTCACGGCGTTGTTCCTTTACCTCACGCACAAGGTGGTCGAAAGCCGCCGCTGGAAATAACTGATGAGCGACCCACAACAACTCGCCAGTTTTTCGCCGACCGTGCGCGGTGCGATCTCGAGACGCGTCATCCTCGCGGCGGTGGTGGCCACGGTGTGCGTCGTTTTGGCCAATTTGCTCGCGCTGCAAAATCCCGCGCGAATCGTCCTCTCTCAATCGGCCGACCACAGCCTGTCGCCCCTCACGAAAAATGTGCTTGGAGCGCTGACCAACGACGTGCGTGCCGTGGTGCTGTTCGACCGGCAGGCCGACCTGTTCGAGCCGGTCAAGAATCTGCTCACCGAGTACGAGCGCAAGTCGCCGAGACTGAAACTTGAGTTGATCGATCTCGCCCGCGAGCCCGCCAGCGCCGCGAAAGTGCAGCAGCAGTTGCAGATGCCGCTCAACTCACCGGAGAACCGCGTGATCTTCGCCGCGAACAACTCGGCGAAGGCAATCAGCGAAAGCGAACTTTCGATCCTCGATTTTTCCGAGTTCATCGACACGCGCGAGGCGCGCCGCACGCACTTCGCCGGCGAGAAATTGTTCACGTCCGCCATCGTTGCGGTGACCGAGGGTCGCCAAACCAAGGTCGGCTTCGTCACAGGCCACGGCGAACATAAGGCCAGCGATACCGGCGGCCAATGGGGTTACTCTAAATTCTCCAACATACTGCAACAGAAGGGCTTGATCCTTCAGGAAATCCCGCTCGCCGGCACCAACAGCATCCCGGCGGACTGCCGACTGCTGATCATCGCCGGGCCGCGCACGCCGTACAGCCGCGACGAGTTGGCCAAGCTGCGCGAGTTCGTCGGCACCGGCGGGAGTCTCTTTACACTGCTCAATTTTTACTCGCTGCAACGCCCGACCGGCCTCGAGAAATTTCTCGCCGATTACGATTTTGAAGTCGGATTCAATCAGGTTTCCGACTCGAAAAATGAGCAGTCCGGCCAAGGCGGTTTGCTGCTGGTCGATGACCTCGGCAGCCACCCAATCACAAAGCCGATTTTGGGTAGCCGGCTGCACTTGCTCCTCCCCCGCTCCGTCGGTATCCCCGAGGCAGAGAATGACGAGTCGCCTCCGGGATCGATCCTCGCGCACTCGTCCGACGCCGGCCAGGCGGTTGGCCAAATCCAAGGCAACAAAGGCTCCGTTGAGAGGGAGGGAAAGATTCCGTTGATCGCCGCCAAGCTGCACGCGAACGACGGCCAACCTCCGGCGCGACTCGTCGTCGCCGGCGACTCGTTGTTCCTCGGCAACAGCGCGATCGAGGCCGGGGCCAACCGCGACTTCGCCAGCCTCGCTGTCAACTGGCTGCTCGAACGCGAACACTTGCTCGCCATCGCGCCGCGCACGGTCACCGAATATCGCATCGACCTCAACCGCGCTGAGATGACGTCGATCACCTGGCTTCTGCTTTTGGTGCTGCCCGGCGGCACGCTTGGCCTTGGGCTGCTTTGGTGGCAGCGACAGATGAAACGATCATGAACCCGAGGGAACTTTTTTGGCTCAGCGGCTTGGCCGTGGTGCTGGCAATCGCCTGCGTCGCTGACGGGCTGTTTTCGTCGGGTGCCGACAACACGCTTGGCCAAGCGGAGCGTCTTTTCCCGGAGTTAACCGCCGGGGCGATCGACTCGTTCACCGTCATTCGCGGCGACACGACGGTTACCGCAAAAAAAATAAACGGCCAATGGCGAGTCGCCGATCCCGATTACCCGGCGCACCCCGAGCGCATCACGCTCTTGGCCAACCGACTTGCCGAACTCACTGTCAGCCAAAGGGTTGCTGAAACCGAATGGACAGAGACCGGCAATGAAAAAACGTTCGGCCTCGACGAGGCCAAGGCGCTCGTGAGCTGGAGCAGCGCCGGCACGAAGCGGTCGCTTGAGGTCGGCTCGGCGGCGATGTTTGGACGGCAAACTTACGTGCGCTTGCCCGGCACGCGGGATGTGATTTTGGCCGCCGGCGACTTGGCTAACTGGGTGCCACGCAACGCTGATGACTGGCGCGACCTGCGGCTCGTGCCGGAAGATCTCGAGTTTGATCGACTACGGTTTTGGGGCCAAAGCCGCACGGTCGAGCTGGCCAAGGGTGGCGACGGCGCTTGGCGAATGGAACTGCCGGTTGACTCCGCCGCCGATCAAATGGTCATCCGCCAACTGATCCAGCGGATGCAACTCGCCCGCATCGTGCAAGTCGCCGCTGCTGCCGGCGAAGGCGAACCGGCGGCGACCGTGCGCTTGGCCAGGGGTGACGACACGGTCATCGAGTTGGAGTTCCGCAAACCGGACGACGAAGAGCCGACTGTGTTGGTGAAACATTCCGAGCGCGGCACGGTGGTGATCCAGGACGACGGTCTGCTGACCCTGCTGCGACTGCCGCACGATCAGTTCCGCGAGCACGCGGTTTTTCGGCGGCCACTCCACGAGGTCACCTCCGTCACCGTGGACACGATCAACAAATTCACCGTCGCCAAAAAACCGGACGGTGCCTGGCATGTGACTGATCCGAAGCAGTTTCCCGCCGACGCGATGCTCGTCAGCGTCATGCTTACCAACCTTCGCAATGCGCAGATTGTCGACTTCATAAAAGACAATGCCATCGCCGATGATTTCGAAAAAAATGGTCTCGCCAACCCATGGCTGAACCTCGAGATCAACGGCACTTCAGTCGGCGGTGACCGGTGGAAAGAGTCGATCGCGTTTGGCACGGTGGACACGAGGCGCGCCGCCGCCCGCGCCAATGGTGAGCCGACGATCATCGGCCTCCCCCGCGAGCAGGCGATCCTGCTGCCCAAGGAGGCGTTCAAGCTGCGGGAGCGCCGGCTGTGGTCGTTCGCCACCAACCAAGTCGCCGGTGTCACCATTCAATTGGACAACAAGCCGACGCAATTCGTGCGGCTGCCGAACTCCACTTGGCGCTCGGCCGACAACGAGGCGCTCGACCAAATCCAGTCCGCGATGCTGGAGGAAACGATTTACCGGATGGGCGTGCTGTTTGCCATCGGGTGGGTGGCCGAGGGCGAGGCGGCGATGGAGGCCACCGGCATCCAGCTCGGCGCAAACCAACTCACAGCCGAGGTGGACACAGCCGACGGCCCGAGGCAGTTCCAACTGGAGTTCGGCGACAAAGGCCCGCTCGGCCGCACGCGGGTGATGACCGGCCAATACGGCACGCCGACCATCTTCTCCGCCCCGAACGAGTTCACCAACATCTACTTCGCCGCCCTCCAAACCCTCGGCCTGGCCAAGCGCTAATTGCGTTGCCGCACAACACAAAAAACACTCTAATGCTATTGACATATTTTATGTTTTTTGTAAAGTTTAATAATCCTCTAGGCAAAAACAAAAGGCATAACAATGGAGAATAAAGAGAATATGAATGAAGAACACAGCGGCACATGGGAAATCGTGGACAAATCAAAACCCCGCACACATCGGTTGAAAGTTCCGGGGGGATGGTTGGTGACAATCTCGGGTGGGTTTAGTTTTCCCGGAACTTACTATCCCGACCCGGAACACAAATGGAATCCCCGCATCAAGTAAGGCGGGGCATCCGCTTGGCCAAGCGTTAGTTCAACTCGTTGCGCTTGACGGTGTGCTGGAACACCTGCTCGCCGTCGATGGTGTGGATGCGGTAGGTTGCGGTCGGGTCGGCGGCGGTTGTGTCGAAGTCCACGGTGCCGAACGACTGCTTGGCGTTGTACGAGAAGATCGCCGCCTCCATCGTCTTGTGGACGTGCTGGTTTGTCAGGCGACTGCTGTTGAATTCGTACAGCGCGTAGTCGTCGGGCCGGTCGATTTTCCAGAGGTCGGAGCGGTGGCGATCGGCGCTCATCAGCACGACGCCCTCGATTTTGTTTTCGGTGAGGAACGTGAATATTTCGTTCCGCTCTTTTTTGAAACCGCTCCACGTGTCCCTGCTGTCGCCCTTGGCCTTGAACACCCACGGCACTGGCGAGATCAGCACCTTGAATGTGCCGCGTGATTTCTTGATCGTGCTGAGCAGCCAGCGTTTTTGCGCCGGGCCGAGCATGCTCGGCTCGCCCTTGGTTTTCTTCGGGTCGGTGCGGTAGTAGCGGCCGTCGATACAGATGAAATGGACGTCGTTGATATAGGTGTCCCACCAGATGCCCGGTTGCTTGTCGCCACCGCCGTAGCCCGGATTTACCCAGTTGTCGCGGAAGATTTCGTAGACCGGCCGCTTCCAGCTTGGCGACTCAATCTCCGGCCCGCCGAAGCAGTCGTTGGTGCCGAAATCGTGGTCGTCCCAAATGGAAAACACCCCCAGGCCGGCGACGAGCGAGCGGTATTCGGGGCGCGACTGGCGGCGGTAGTAACAGTAGTGGTGCATGTCCATCACGTTGGTGTTGTCGATGTACGCGTTGTCGCCGAGTTGGAACAGCGCCTCCGGCCTGGTCGCGGCAATGGTGTTCCAAACATGCTCATGCTGCGGCACAAATCCGGCGCCGCCGCCGAAGGCCAGGCGGAACTTCCCGGCCTCGCCGCTCTTGTTGAACGTCGTAAACTGCTGCCCCGCCCCTTGGTTTTTGTGGCCGTCGATGGTGACGGTGTAAGCGTACTGCGTCTTCGGCTTAAGCCCGTTCAAGACCACCTTGGCCACGAAATCGTGCTCGCGCCTGGTTTGCACCACGGCGGAAACTTTTCCGCCGGGCATCGGCGGGAGAGTGTTGGCCTCCACTTGCACGATGGCGGGGGTGGCGGTGCGCAGCCAGACGGTCGCGCTGTTGCCGCTGAGGTTGCCGATCATCGGCCCGTGCACCGGTGTTTTGCCGTGCTGCTCGAGCAGGCGCTGGATCAGCGGCCGCTTGCGGATGGCGTCCAGCCCGTTGTGCGAGCCGCCGATGATGCGGCCGACCGGCAGGCCAAGTTTCAACGCCTTGGCGACACTCGCCTCGGCGGCGTCCGCTTGGCCAAGCGTGCATTGCGCCACGGCGAGCATGTACTGCGTCTCGGCGTCTCTCGGCAGTTTCGCCTCCGCAAGAGCGAGAAACTCCACCGCCGCCACCGCCTTGCCGGTGCGGATCAGGTTCAGTGCTTTTTGGTGGATGCGCTTGTACTGCTTGAAGTCCGGCTTGTCCTTGGCGAAGGCCACCGTTGCCGGAAGCGCCATTGCCGCGATAATGAACCATCGTATTGCAGGAGTCATGTCGCGGGGCAATGTGCCTAACGGCCGATGCGGCGGCAAAATAAAAGTGCGCCTAGCCAGGCGGAAAACCGGTTGACAGCCAAGCGGCGTTTGATACGCTCCGCCGCCGTGAGTTTTCAAGGGACGCAGTTTTTCGGGTTTTTTAGAGGCTGGTATTGGTTTACCAGCCCGCGCCGTCTGCGTGTCTTGGGAATTTGTTGATGAACTGAAACAGAATTTACCCAGCCGCAGGCAGCCAAGCCTGCGGCTTTTTTTGTCCCAGGCCCGCTTCCCCCGGCGCAAAAAAATAAAACTAAAATGATAGTCGTACTTAAAAACAACGTCTCCCCCGAGGAGGAAAACGCTGTCGTCGAGGAAATCAAAAAACTCGGCTACCGGCCCCATGTCATGCACGGCGTCGCCCGCACGGTGATCGGTGCGATCGGCGACGAGCACTCGCACCGCGACCTCGAGGTGCTCAACGCCTGGACGCAGGTCGAGTCGGTCACGCCGATCCAAAAACGCCACAAGCTCGTCAGCCGCGAGGCGCACCCGCAGAACTCCACCGTCAACGCCGGCGGCGTGATCGTGGGCGGCAAAAAAATCCAGGTCATGGCCGGCCCCTGCTCCGTCGAGAGCGAGGAGCAGTTGATGAAAACCGCGCATGCCATCAAGGCGGCCGGCGCGAGCATGCTGCGCGGCGGGGCGTTCAAGCCGCGCACGTCGCCGTACGAGTTCCAGGGGCTCGGCGAGGAGGGGCTCAAGCTTTTGGCCAAGGCGCGCGAGGAAACCGGCCTGCCGATCGTCACCGAGCTGCTCTCGCAGGATCAGGCCGAACTGGTCGCCGAGTACTCCGACATGCTGCAGATCGGCACGCGCAACGCGCAAAACTTTCAGCTCATCATCGCCGCTGCCAAGACCGGCAAGCCGGTGCTGCTCAAGCGCGGTATGTCGATGCGCCTCATGGAATGGCTGCTCGCCGGCGAGTACGTCCTGGCCAACCGCAACCCGAACCTGCTGTTCTGCGAGCGCGGCATCCGGACGTTCGAGGATTACACACGGAACACGCTCGACCTCTCCGCGGTGGCCGTCGTCAAGGCTGAGTCGCACTGCCCGATCGTCGTCGATCCCAGCCAGGGCTGCGGCAAGGCATCGCTGGTGCGCTCGATGTGCAAGGGCGCGGTTGCAGTGGGTGCCGACGCGCTGCTCGTCGAGGTGCACCCGAACCCGACCGAGGCCATCAGCGACGCCGCACAACAGATCGACCTGGAGGGTTTCGCCGCGTTGATGGAAGAATTGGCCCCCATCGCCGAGTCGGTCGGCCGCGAGATTTAGTTCAACCGGCCAAGCGCCAGAACGTGAACCCTTATTCCGTCAAGGAGATGGTTTGAGGTCTTCAGCCAGCGTTCGTGATAACGATGCAGACATAAGGAATAAGGAAGATCTTGGATTTCCAATCGCTGCACACCGAACCATCCGGTGCCGGTCGATGCGAATCGCAACAGCCTGCCCGACTCCATCCTTTTGCGCTTCATGCAATGATGTCGTGTATGACTTTTCCGTGGACGTCCGTCAGACGAAAGTCGCGGCCACTATAGCGGTAGGTGAGCTTTTCGTGGTCGAGCCCCATGAGGTGCAGAATGGTGGCGTGCAGGTCGTGTACGTGTACGGGATTCTCGACGGCGGAGCAGCCGAACTCGTCTGTGGCACCGTAGGTGAAGCCGGGTTTCACGCCACCGCCGGCCATCCAGACGGTGAATCCGTAGTGATCATGGTCGCGGCCTTTCTGACCCTCGGAAGTCGGCGCACGACCGAACTCGCCGCCCCAGATGACAAGTGTCTCATCGAGTAAACCGCGGAGTTTTAAATCCTGAATCAAACCGGCGATGCCCTGGTCGCATTCGCGGGCAAGGTGGGCATGGCCACCCTTGATATCGCCATGCCCGGTGTCCCACGCGATGTCGTAGCCGCTGATGGAGTGCGAGAGTTGCACCATGCGCACGCCGCGTTCAACAAGGCGCCGGGCGATTAGGCAGCCTTTGGCGAATTCGCTTTTGCCGTAGAGATCAAGTGTAGGTTTGCTTTCCTTGGCCGTATCAAAAACCTCCGGCACGGCGAACTGCATGCGGAAGGCCATCTCCATCGCCTGAATGCTGGACTCCAGTTTCTGATCCTGCTGCTGGCGCTCGAGATCAAACTGATTGAGCTGAGCGAGTAGGTTGGCCTGTTGACGTTGTTCGGTCCGGGATAGATGCGGGTTTTTCAGGTCACGCAAAATGCTGTCTGGCCTCATTTCGGCGATATTCGCGTACACACCGGCATAGGCTCCTGGCAAAAACGAGTTGCCCCAGTGCGCCGCTTTGCCGCGGGGTTTCGCGCGCGGGCTCATGGCAACGAGGCCGGGCAGTTCCTGATTCTCCGTGCCAAGGCCATAGCATAACCACGAGCCGAGGCTGGGCCGACTGGGCTGCAGGTGGCCGAGATTAAACATCATCATCGCGCCCGCATGCTCGGGAATGTCCGTATGCATTGAGTGGATGAAACAAATGTCATCGGAGCACTTCGCTGTGTGCGGGAAAATATCGCTCACCCATTTGCCTGTTTGCCCATATCGCTTGAAACCGAAGGGCGACGGGAACAGGCCGTTTTTGGTGTTCCGAAGCGACTTTCGATCAACAATCTCCGGCCGTTTACCGGCGAACTCGGCGATCTTCGGTTTGTAATCAAATGTATCCACTTGCGACGGCCCGCCTGGCATGAATAGCTGAATCACATGCTTGGCCCTGGGCGCAAAGTGAGGCGCCTTGGGCGCAAGCGGCGAAGCCTGTCCAGCGCTGGCACTTTGGTTAAACATCCCGGCGAGGCCGACGCTTCCAAGGCCCGCACCGATGCGGTGCAAGGCGTCACGTCGTGAAATCGGAGGGAGTGGATTCCGGTGGAGTTGCATTGTTTGTAACGGTTTATCGAATATACATGAACTCGTTGGCACTGAGCAACGCCTGGCAGTACTGCTGCCAGCGCGTCAACCGGCTGTCGGCCGGCTGGGTGCCCTTCAGGAACCCTTTGGCTAGGCGCTGTTCGCGGTCGTTAGGGGCCCGACCATAGAGCAGCAAGTAGGCACGTGCAATGCGGGTTGTCACATCGTCGGACTCTCTCTCCAATCGCTTGGACAATGCGCTGGCACGGTCGAGCATAAACCGGCTGTTCATCATGAACAAAAACTGTTGAGGGATGACGTTGGACGTGCGCTTGGCTGCGCTGGCCCGCGGGATTGGAAAATCGAACAGGCGAAGAAATTTATCCGAAGCCAGGGGCGCGTTACGGCTGACCTTTGCGTAAAGTGTGCGGCGGTTGCTGGCGACGATGTCCTGCACCGGCCCGCCACCTATCTGAAGGTCGAGTTCGCCAGTGACGGCGAGCAGGGAATCCCGCCACGTTTCCGCGTCCATCCGGCGTGGTGTCATGCGCCAAAGCGAGCGGTTGTCCCCGTCGCTCGAAAAGGATGTTTCGTCAAATGCGCTGCTGCCGCGATAGGTCGCGGAGGTAAGAATCAGTCGATGCAACGCCTTGGTCGACCAGCCGCTTTCGACGAAGGTCGCAGACAGCCAATCGAGCAATTCAGGGTGTGTTGGCTCTTGGCCAAGCACGCCGAAATTATCCGGCGAACGCACCAGCCCTTCGCCAAGGTGGTGCTGCCACACACGGTTTACAAACACCCGTGCCGTCAGTGGATTGGTTGGATCGACCACTGCCTTGGCCAATTGTTCACGCCCGCTGCCCTGATTAAAATGCTCGCGGTCTTTGCCGGCGACAATGCGCAGAAACCGGCGCGGCGCCACCTTGCCCGGCTTCATCGAATTGCCGCGTAGCGCCACTTTCATATCCTCGCTGCCGGCGTCCCGCAGTGTATGGGCAAACTCAAATTTCGGCGGTGCCTTTGCCTCCAGCTCCTTGAGCTCAATTTGCCAGTTGGCGATCTGTTTCTTGATCTCGTCCGACTGGGGCTGCTTCTTGGATTTCCCGATTTTATCGTGCAGGGCATCGATGGGTTTCCGGGCGTTGTGATAGGCGTTGATCACCTTCTTCTTAGCCAACGGTGTTTCGCCTTCGCGCGTATTTTTGAACACGCCGGCAATCGAGTAGTAATCCTGGATCGGGATCGGATCGAACTTGTGATCGTGGCAGCGAGCACACGCCACCGTCAGCCCGAGGAACGCCCGCGAAAAAGTGTCCACGCGATCGTCGAGTGTTTCGCTCTTTGCCTGCGCGATGCTCTCCGGGTCGCCGCCGTCCGAGGCATATGTCGGGCCCAGCGCAAAAAATCCGGTACCGGCCGCTGCCTCGCGCCCCATCTTGTCGCCGATGATCTGGCTTCGGACGAACTCGTCGAACGGTAGATCGGCATTGAACGCGCGAACCACCCAGTCGCGATACTGCCACGCCTTGGGATGCGACCGGTTATCCTGCGTCCAGCCCCCCGCATCGCTATACCGCGCCACGTCCAGCCAATGCCGTCCCCAGCGTTCGCCGTACTGGGGCCGGTTCAGCAGGGAATCCACCAACACTGACACCGCCTGATCGTTTAGCTCGCCCGCGGAGTCGCCCCCCAACCGCTGCGTCCAGTCGCGCAACTCATCCGGCGTGGGCGGCAGTCCCGCCAAATCCAAAAATACGCGGCGCACAAATACAGACGCCCTGGCTTCCGGCGGCTGCCTGAAGCCGGCTTCGCGTAAACCTTCGGCAACGAATTGGTCGATTGGATTCCGCACCTTCGCACCCGACACCGTCGGCGGGATCACTTTTTTCACCGGTCGCCATGCCCAATGTTCGCGAGCCTTTGGCCAATCGTAATTATCCGTCGTTGGCACGACCGTTACCTTGGGCCAAGGAGCCCCCAACTCAACCCACTTCGCCAAAGCCGCAATCTCCGGGTCGCTCAACTTCGGTTTACCCATCGCCGGCATCTTCTTTCCCTGGTGCCGAACGTAACGAATCATTCGACTCTCGTCCGGGTTTCCAAGAATGATGGCTGGCCCGTGTTCGCCCCCTTTCAAAATGGCGTCTCGGCTGTCCAAACGGAGTCCGCTCCGATGCCGCTCAGCCAGTCCGCTGTGGCACTCATAGCAATTATTCGCCAAAACCGGCCGCACTTTGCTTTCAAAAAACTCAAAGTGCTGAGAATCTGCATAAACCAAATTCACACAAATAACACAGCAGGCAGCAAGTGTTTCAGATGAAAATCTCAACGCACAGGAAAGTGATGCAACGAGCCTAACGCAGACAAGCACCAAAGAGTTTCAAGGTGCAGATTTTTTGGAGAAAAAGGGAGATGGTGCGCGAAGAGGGATTCGAATCCCCATCAATTGATTTCCAATCTCAATGGGAGCGGATGCTTAGCAAGCGGGAGAGGCGGTTTCGTTGATTCATTAAGCACGGCACAGCGCGTGATGGTGAGTCCTTTGTATATTCTTATTTTTGTTAGCAATCGAGGGTTCCGATGGTGGCATATTTCTCTTCTTCTCGATTCTGGCCTCTCCCGCCTTTAGAGGTCGAGGTTTCGAGTAATCCATAGTGGTCGCACCCCCCACCAGAAGCACAGCTGCGATTGTTGTGAGCAGGAGGTGTTTCATTGAGTCTTATTTGGGTCGGGGAACGGATGAAGGTGTTGGCATATAATACCAATCAATTTTGCCATTTTTTCCGGTAGACATAACTTCCCAAGTAGTCATGTTGACATGTCCATCAGCCCAAGCGTAGTTCCCGCCTTTACCATGGCGAACATATTCGTAACCCGGGCCACGTGTCCGTAGCGAACTGGGCGGATATAGATAGCCGTAATTCCACCAACTAAGACGATTATTGGGATCAAGTCCATCTCCATTCATACAAGTCTCCACAGGTTTTGAAATACGGCTTAATTTCTGATGGTCTGCTTGAGTGTAACCAAGGTAAGCATAGTTGTGTCCGTACCCGCCATAGCCTTGATAGCCGGGAACCGATTCCGGAATGACATCGGTGCCTAGCCGAGCTGATGGGCAGGCTACTACTTTATCGCCACTCACTAGATCGGTATAATGGCCGCTCTTGTTGCCGATGTAGCGCGAGATTTCCAGAAACCAGCGACTCGGTGCCACCCACCCCGATCCCACCGGAACCTCCGTTCCTGATACCGGTAAAAGGCCATCGTGATCATCAGCATAAAGCATATATGCAATTGCGATTTGTTTTTCATTGCTAGTACATTTTGCCAATTTGGCCTGTTCCTTGGCCTTGGCCAGAGCCGGCAGCAGTAGGGCGGCAAGGATGGCAATGATGGCGATCACCACCAGTAGCTCAATGAGCGTGAATGCCCGTCTTGATTCGGCTTTCATTTGCCTTCAGCTTTCAATTCTTCACCTGTCTTGCCGCCGTGTTTGCGGAGGAGGTCGGCGGTTTCTGTGTGCCCCTCATCAACCGCCAGATGCAAAGGAGTCCATCCCCCGATATTTGCATTCACATCCGCACCTTTGGTGACGAGTACTTCGACAATTTCCTTGTGGCCTGAAGCAGCCGCCTCATGCAAAGGAGTCCCACCAAGATTATTCTTCGCATTCACATCCGCGCCTGCGGCAATAAACAGTTCAGCGATTTCCTTTTGACCTTCCTCAGTCGCATAATGCAAAGGAGTTCTTCCATTATCATCCTTCGTATTCACATCCGTCCCACCAGCCAAGTCCAGCTTGACGGCTTCGATGTTTCCATCTTTGGCGGCCTGGTGAATTGAGATTTTCGGCGGTTGTGGCTCCCGAAGAAAAACCATCAACAGCACGACTGAAATGATGATTATGAGGCCGTCTGTGAACCGATTGCCAACTGCGAAATTAAAGTTGCGTTTCATAGGCCTGAGAGAAATTAACGATAGCAGACCACCCAAGATGTCACAATGCCCTAAATGGCGTGGTGGGAACGATGAACAGGTATCGGAAAATTTAGTTGCCTTCAGCTTTCAATTCTTCACCCGTCTTGCCGCCGTGTTTGCGGGGGATTCAATTTGACCTTGATGATACTGGTGCTTTTTCGGACTCGTCGGAAGCAAAGGGTTCATCTAATTTCAACCCGTATTCTTACAATAATGCGACTTACACTACTTTTTGCAGTTGTTATCGGTTTCATTTCAACCTCATCGAGAAGCCTGGCAGAGGTCGCTTGGCCAGGATGGCTGGGGCCCAATCGCAATGGCTGGGTCTCCTATTTTGAACCGCCCAAAAAATGGTCCAAGCAACTTAAGCAGGATTGGAAGGTAAACGTCGGCGACGGCTATGGCACTCCAATTGTCAATGACGGGCTCATTTACCTTCACACCCGTCAAAAGGATGATGAAGCTATTTGGTGTCTCAACCTGGAAACCGGCAAAACAAAGTGGCGCAACCACTACTCGGTTCCTTTCAAAATAGGTGGCGGTGCCGAGTCTCACGGCAAGGGTCCTAAATCAAATCCCACTCTCGCGAATAGTCGTTTGTTCACCATGGGGATAAACGGTATTCTTTCCGCTTGGGACACCAAGTCTGGGACTCGACTTTGGACAGTCGATCATCGCTCTAAGTTTGGCAAACGCCCTCATCCATATTGGGGTGTGGCCACCTCGCCCCTCGTAATTAATGATCGGCTCTATGTTCACTTTGGCGATGACGAGAAGGGTTTCCTTGCAGCGCTTGATGTAGAAACGGGAAGAGAAATCTGGCGGCATGGTAAAGACGGAGCCGCCTATGCTTCACCACTATTCGCTGAGTTTGGAGGCGTACGGCAAATCGTCGAATGGAACCACGAGGATCTGCTTGGAGTCGAAATCCAGTCCGGCCAACTCCTCTGGAAGTACCACCTGCCTCACCGGGGATCGAATCAAAACATGCCGACTCCGACGATCCACAACGGGCACGTTTTGGTGGGTGGCGAAAACCGAGGCACGCGAAGTGTTCATCCACATATTAAAGAAGGCAAATGGGTCGTCACCGAGAAATGGCACCAAAAACGCGCCTCCCTCGATATGAGCACAGCTGTCATCAACAACGGGCAGCTTTACGGCATGACCCATCATAGTTTGGGCCGGCTTTTCTGTATCGACACCGAGTCGGGCAACATCATTTGGCAGGGCCCTAGTCGTGTGGGTCAAAACGTGGCGTTTCTCTCCATCCCCGGACATATCGTTGCCCTGCTCGACCATGGCCAGCTGCAAATCATCGAAGCCAAGGGAGCCGAGTCGAAAAAGATCGCGGAATACAAAGTGGCTGATCGCCCAACTTGGTCTGCGCCAGTCCTTCTTAAAGACGGAATCCTGATCAAGGATCGTCAGGAATTGATCCGCTGGTCTTT
>Ga0315339_1001459_pt1 | contig 20828 bp, 17 predicted proteins | sample ASW17metaG_FD_204514 | JGI IMG/M metagenome (GOLD analysis project Ga0315339, IMG submission 204514) | Ammonia-oxidizing marine archaeal communities from Pacific Ocean, United States - ASW #17 | ecosystem: Environmental > Aquatic > Marine > Oceanic | place: USA: California | collected 2016-12-05
TCCCATCACTCACCCAAGAAAAGTTTTAAAGTATCAAGATAAAAGAAATTCGGGGTGTAGCGTAGCCCGGTTAGCGCGCCTGCTTTGGGAGCAGGAGGTCGGAGGTTCGAATCCTCTCACCCCGACAGACCATTGTCCGAGAAGAAGCCTCGTTTCACGACGAGGCTTCTTTGTTTTTAATACTTGCCATTCCTGATGTAATACTTTCAAATCCAATCATAGGTATTCACATATAACCACATTTTCGGGACATTTTTCGGGACATCGACCCCCCTATCCCCGCATATATCAACCCGTATCTGCCTATATGCGTTAGTTATATACACACGCAGGTTTTTTATTTATAAAAAAGACACCCACATTGTGGGATGATTTCTGTGTAATTTTCTGTATGAAACGCCTCTGGGTCAATTGAATAAAAAAGGATTCTTTGGTTATGGACGCTGTCCACATTGTGAAGCTTTTTTAAAAGAAAAGGATCTTGTAAAGAATGTGTGTTGGAGTTGTGACACATTATTGGATACAGAAAAATCTACATCAGAAGATATATTGAAATTTATTCAAAATGGACGATGTCCATATTGTAGTGCTTTTATAAAAGAGGAAGATATTGAAAATAATATCTGCTGGAGTTGTAATAAAGTATTGGATACAGAAAAAGCTAAATTAGCTAATATTTTGAGTTCCATTGAAAGTACGTTTGATATAAAAAATGAATCATATAATAAGAAGACTATGATTTATAATTTAAAAAAAGTTGATATAAATAAATTTTATGAATTCTTTTTGTCAAAATATAGAAAAGTAAGTATTCAAACGTTCGTTAATAAAGATATGGGTTTTTACCAGAAATATATTCTTCTAAAAGAATACGATGATAAAAGATCAAAAATCTACGATTCTATTAAAAAAGATCTTGAAAAATTAGTTAAGAGAGATAAAGAGTAATGAAACGCCTCTGGCTCAAATAAAGGAGAATGAAATGATTTATAAAATAGAATATTATGCATTAGTTCACGAGGTTAGGAATGAAGAAGGAAAGTTAAGTGGCTGTAATTGTGAAGCCACTGAAGAAGAAGGTCTGTGTCTTTCATATACTGATGAACTTGAATTTGAAAGATTTATACTTGATAGAGATATTCAATTTATAAATGTGAGATTAATAACAGAAAAGCCTCACGATGGTTATGACTTTGATAACCAGTATGAACAGTATCTTCAATACAAAGATAAAGATGGTCATAGCCAAATATTAAGAAAAATTAGAAGTATAGAATCAGTTTAGTTACCAGTGTATTGTTAAGAGACTCCCCTTACCTACTGTTAAGTTACTCCCCTTACCTGTGTCTCCTACTGTGTATCCTTATATAGAGAAAAGTATTTAGTCTCTTTCTTCATTGTTTGTCCTTCCACGCTTTTTCGTATTTTTTATTTTATTATAAATCCACACAAACAAGGCTATGATTAAAGTTTTCATAATACAAATTTATGGAATGTAATCTTAATTCATAGTAGTATTAGGGGAGGTCAAATAGTATCATAATGAAACGCCTCTGGGTTAAATAAAGGAGAAAAGCGGAACAAAACTAACTCTTTAGAGGTTTATAAATTGAACTAAGGAGGTTTGTGCACTGGCGCAGCCTCCTTTTTTTATACAATAACTTCAAAGGAGACCAGATGGAATCAATCGATATACTTCAAATCATAGTTGAGTATCACTGGACATTAATTTTCGCTTTAACCCGATATAATACAAATAAAGAAAATGAGATGAGCGAATGAAGCATTTATTATTAGTTATTTTATTCATCAGTTGCATTAATGCTCAAAAGCCTGTCACATACAATGACTGGAATCAAATGGGAGAAGAAATTCCAACGCATGCATTACTGTATTTAGCAAACCACATACATGGTCAGTCCAAAAGTTTCAGCTATAGTATGAGTAGACTGTCATATATAAATAAAATCCTTTCTCAAAACGATACGGCTGCTTACAACTTAAGTAAAAAATCATTAGAAAAGTTTTTTGCTATGCCGCCTACCGAATATTCAGTGGGGGAGATTACAAAGCTTACACTGGTCTGGATTGAAGATAGAGATTATCTATGGGATTTACCTTTAGATGACCTATGCCTTTATGCCCGATTAGATATGTTTGGAGATTCTGACGAAAAAGAGTGGGTAAATGGATTAATTAATAAGGCAGTGTATAAAATTAAATAACAACCTGCCTCCTCACGGGGGCTTTTTTGTTTATAAAAGAGACACCCACATTGTTGGGTGATTATATGTAATTTTATATATGGGAATTTTCAATTTCTTCAAAAAAAGAAAAGAATTCAAAGAAATAACTGACAAACTTTTTAAAGAAGTTTTTCCAACAGGTAAAAATGAAATAGCTGAAGACGCAAGTAAGTTATCTAATGTATTAAACCACAATTATTCATTATCGGCATTAGAAAAACTGTATGTTAAAGCCGCATCATATTTTTATATTGCTGAAGATAAAACTGAAAAAAATATTGTTAGATATATCGTGAAACAAGATGATATCAATTTTTCTGAAAGCGATGCTAAAAAATTGTATAAATTTTTGGTAACTCGATCTGTCCAAAAAAACCTTGGAACCAAGGATGAAAAATTAATAGATATGTTGTCAACAGGAGTGTTCGGTGGAGATGCCGGATACGACTTAGATGAAATTCCAGATAGTTTTGGTGAATTTGGTTTAGACGTCACAAATCCAATTCCCGTTAATGGTATTATTTCTAATGAAGTTTATCTAAAAAGATTAATAACAGATCAAGAAAAGAATATTCAATGGGAAAGAGAAGGCTCAACTGAAACAGAGAATATCGAAAACAAAATAGATATTTATAAAATATATGATAGTGATAAAAATTTCATTTGTAAAATATTTATATCCCCCTACCACAAACGAATATCTAATAAAATCCCTAAAGGATTTCTGTTAAAGAACTAATAGAATAGCTAACAAAAAACCCCTCAATCAAGAGGGGTTTTCTATTTTTATAACCTGACTATTTTATTGCAACCTTCCAACAGGGAAGCAAGTCCTCAATCACTCCCTGCATAATGTCTTGATAGCTCCTAAGTGGATTTAAAGGTTTAGAAGCAAAACTATCATCGTCAGTTTGTTCTTCAATTTGAAACATTGAAAATTCAATATCTCCTTCCACTCGATCCAAACTTCGCTTCAATGCCCTCTTGAGTTCAACCAAGTTATTTAGGTTTTCTAAGTAAGACTCTATATTCGTCCTTTCTTCATAGGTCATTCAATCTCCGATTTATGGTGTTTCTGATGGGTAATGTATCTGATTATACATTTGATGGGCTGCGAAATTCGCTTATTTCAAATTAATTACAAAGCAATCAATAGCCTCTTCACGGGGGCTTTTTTGTTTATTATTGTTCTCACACTATTGTAGCAATATTCTGTGTACATTTTGATATGGATTTTCTTGCCAAATTAAAAAGGGTTATTGCCATCAAATAATTTATGTTAGATATCTTCACCACCGCTAGCGCCATTCCAAGGTTTTGGGTTGCAATAAACCAAGATCAAGCGGAGCGTTATCTTAAAAAACTTACATCTATCACAGACGGACTCAAGAATATATCACTGGAGTTCAAGGATGATGATTTTTATCCAACAGACACCCCCAGCATTCAGCTCCTGACCGCCGTCATTGATAAAATACTAAGCCGAGGAAACCCAACTTTTATTAATCTCAGATTTGAGGATGAGATTGCCCGTACACTTGATAAACTAGACATGAATTTTGTTGATCTAGTAGAGTATACTGATCACAGAGAGATTGGCTTCGGGTTGGATATGAAACAGACTCTAGACCTAGAAAAGACTTTGGACTTAGCTCATAATATTTCTTATAAGATTCACTCCAAAAAGTTAATAGACAATACGATCAGTGATGCACTGAAGGAGGAAGATAAAGGTCTCTCAAGCCCATCAGAAGAAAAGTTTTATAATCACATAGGAGATCTTTTTTCAAAAGAATTTCAGAGCCACTTTCTTAGACAAGCACCCATTGCAGATTTAATTGGAAGAGATCATGATGATATTCAGAATGGTAAGGTTGATTTTGCTATTGAATACAAATCAAAACGCTATGTGATTGAAATTGATGGTGAAGATCATACTGCTGATGCAGGGATTGCTGAACATGACTCAGTTAGAGATAGAGTCCTGAATGAATATGGTTGGCAGGTAATCAGAATAAAGAATGAAGATGTAGACGATCTTAATTCTGAAGCGTACAAAACAATTAAAGAAGAATTATATAATGATTTTAGTGCCAATGTTGAGAGCCTAAACCTTAAGTCTAAAGAAGCTAAAGCGGCGATGCTATCGGTTATTCTTCCTCAGCTAGTTCACCGCGCGACAAAAGCAATTAACGAGCTAATCCAAAACCAACAGTTTCCTGATTCAGAAGAAGCAAATATTTTACTAGTTGAAGAAGATATTCCTGTAATGCTTAACGCGTTTCAAATTTATTATGAAATAGCATGCCAACTTAACGAGCTAAGCACTTCTTATTACAAGCTACCCAAAATAAATATCGACTATATTGGTGATGATCCGCTAGTTAAAATGGACATTAGCTATCCATCTTCAAATTATTTATCTGTGAAGAAAATAAAAGATTCAAAAAAAGAATACGACCTCATTATCAACAATAGTTCAACCGGAAGAACAGGCGTTACCGGCGGCAAAGAAAGTGAGCTCTCAAATATAAAATCAAAGTATTGGGTTAGAATTAGATCATCCAAAACTCACAAGGAGGAGCGAGCAATGAAGTGGAGTCCTCCTGCAACCTATGATTTCACTATTCACGAAACTGAGGCTGGTGATATGGAGGCGCAAACTTCAGCGTATGAGGATAGTGGGCTACTTAGTTTAGACTATTTTCTCCAAGATATTTTTCGGAAGTTACATTTTTGGGATGGGCAGTTGGAAACTATCTCAAGGCTTTTGGAAGGGAAAAATACGATTGTGCTCTTACCTACTGGCGGAGGTAAGTCTCTTACCTACCAGTTTTCTGGTTTGCTTCAGCCGGGCTCAGCCCTGATTATTGATCCCCTAGTTGCGCTTATTAATGATCAGGTTGCTAACCTCAACCAGATGGGTTTCGATAGGGCAGGATACATATCGAGCTTGCTTGACACCAGTCAAAGAGAGATTGAACTTCAAAAAGTGGCTAAAGGATCATATTATTATGTTTTTATCGCCCCCGAGCGAATGCAGATGGAGAACTTCAGAACGCAACTAAAGTCCTTGGTAGCAAAGTTTCCAATATCCCTTGCCGTTATTGATGAGGCGCACTGTGTATCAGAGTGGGGACACGACTTTAGACCATCCTACTTGCACCTGGGGCAAAATATAAAAAAATATTGTTCTGCTGATGGTGAAACGTCTCCCCCTGTAGTTGGCTTAACGGGGACGGCATCCTTTGCCGTTCTAACGGATATTCAGATTGAGCTGGAGATTAAAGAAGAAGAAGCAGTGATTCTGCCCAAATCATTTGATCGAAAAGAGATCCTATTTAATGTATCAAATGTGCCCGCAAGAGATAAGCCTGCAGAGCTGAGAATTTTAGTGGATAGGCTGCCAAGGGATTTCCAAAAGAATCCACAAACATTTTTTGCGCTTAAAGGTGATAAAACAAATTGTGGAATCATTTTTGCCATGCATGCGGGGGACAGATCTAGCCTGGGAGCTCCTAAAATCGCCAACATGAGAGGGCACAATAATTTTTTTACAGGTAAAGCTGATTCAGAAACAAAAATACAAACTCAAAAAGATTTTAAGAAAAATCGCATTCAAGAAATTGTTGCAACCAAGGCATTTGGTATGGGAATAGATAAGCCTAATATTGCTTACACTATTCATTACTCTATTCCTCACTCTATTGAGGCATTCTACCAGGAGGCGGGACGTGCCGGAAGGAATGGTGTTGAAGGTTCTGCCAGGTCATATGTGATTTATAGTCATGATAATTATGAGTTAATTCAACAGATTATTGATAACCCGGATCATGAGGCGGCTCTCGAATTGATGCAGCAGGTTGGATGGGATGACAAAGGTGACTTACTTCACCAATTTTGGTTACTATTCCAAAGCTATAAAAATAGAGAAATAGAAAAAGAAAATATATATAACATATGGGAATCTGAACTTTTGCCCAAAATTGCTGGCTTGCCAGAGGGTAGCACCAACACGGCGCAAATTAAATTTGATGGGCAGGAAAGATCCAATAAAGAAAAATCAATCTTCCGACTAGTCCAACTTGGTATTATCTCTGATTATGATGTTGACTGGCAGCATCGATGCTTTAATCTGCGCGTTACCAGCTTAACTCCGGATGATATCAAATCAAATCTTAAAAACTTTTTAGTACGATATAAATTTGACGAATTTGCTGAGAATAATTCAAATGACGTAGATGTAACTGATTTAGAGAGCGCTATCAAGGATTCGGTTGGTCGCATGGTTGATTTTGTCTATGATACGCTTGTCAGTAAGCGAAAGCGTGCAATGCTGACTATGGCAGAAATCTGTAACAATTTTCAATCTAACGAGCAATTCAAAGAGAGCATTCTTAACTATCTCCAGGAATCAGAATTCACAGAAGAATTAAGAGGCTGGGTCAATGCTCCTTTCGATGACATCGGAATGGAAAGTATCGAAGATATAATCAACGGGATAGAAGATCATGAAGAATCTAGAAGGCTAGTGGGAACGGTCAGGAGAATGTTAGATGAAGACCCTGATAATTTTGCGCTAATGATGCTATCTGTTGTTGCGCGCTCTCGAAGTCAAATTGAAGTTGAAGATAGCGTCTTATTTGAAATCAATAGATTTATTGGAAAGCTAATTCAATTTGATGATCAAGAAGTGTCAGATAGATTACTTATAATGATTGTTAAAGAATTAGTGGAGTTTAGGCAGTCAATGGTTGATGATGTTGTGGTTAGTATAATAAAAACTTATAGCTCACAAGCTTTTGTTCGATCAGCTCTGAGTCACTTTTATGAAAAACTTGACCCAGAGACTTCTCAAAAACTTATTTCCATTCTTCTGGCAAACGCATATAGTATAATTTCCAAAAACTCTTTTTACAAGTCCCTAATAAAACAAGGAGGATAGTATGGCTAAAGTAGATAAAATACTAGAGGCTGAAAAAACCATAATCACAATTTCCGAAGAATTAGCAAAAATGAAATCGGCTGTTGAGTTACTTGAATCAACTAAGGTGAAGGCTGACTCTGTTATAAACACTGGGGAAAGTGTTGTAAAAAATATCAATACTTTTGTTGAGCAGGGAAGATCCATTGTTGAAAAGATCGGTGACTATGACATTAAGACTGAAGTTGAAAAGCTTAGCACTCAAATGAAGGATCTAAAGAAGGATGTAAAAGGTCAAACTAAGGCATTTAGCAAGAGTATTGATAAAATGGATAAGCAGTCTGAAAATAATTTAGCAGAGTTCAGAGCTGTTCTAAAATACAATCAAGAAAAAGCTGATCAGAATCAACTCTATTTGTATTTTACGATAGGTGCAAATATTTTGATAGCAGGCGCAGTTGCTTTAAAGATCTTTGGATTTATTAATTGAGACTATTTGACGATCTTCCTTTTTCCGTACAATCTATATAAATAAGAGAATTGCGCAACATGGCATGAAATGATAGAGAATCTTAACGAATTAAAAAATGCTAATATAAAGTCGGTAGAATTATGATTAATCATTATTCAGAAAAACTTATAAAGACTATAGATGCAAAAATTGAATCTGGTTTAATTGTTTTTAAAGGTTTTCCATCTGATTTTCTAAAAACGATTTCAAATGCAATTCCATTTCTATCTAAGCGAGATCAATTTGATAAAAAGGGTAGAGTTGATTTAAATGAGATCCTAAAAAATAATAAAAGTATTTTAGGTGATTATCTTTCTCTAAGTGAATTAAATATAACAACCTTCGAAGAATTTACATATGTGATTAGAAACGTTAATCCGGATATGTTGGATTATAAAGTAATGATAATTACCAATGACCTTTTTCGAGGCTGGTATCCAAACCCGTCTAACTATGACTTCCCCGATCAATTAGAACAAATTGAAAAGGATAATAATTATGAACCAGATAATATTTTTTCAAATTTTTACTCAAGCTCAAAAATAATTAATAAAAATAGCTTTGTGAGTTATTTCGATTTGATATCGGAAGATTTTAAAGAAATTGAGGAAATCAATTTTTTTGAAGACATAATTCATCCAAATGATTTAAAATTATTATCAACAGAAAATAGTGAGAATAAAATCGAGTTACCTTCTCCGGATGATATATTTACAGCAATTAAAACTAATTTTTATAATGGTAAAGTCGATGGTAAATACGGGTTTATAATTTCTGGAGAAGCACAACACCTTGAAAAAAATATAATAATTAAAGAACTTTCTATTCTTAACGATTTATCGTTGCACTTTAATACTGTATTCTCAGTATATACAAAAAAGGAAACTATTGAAGAAACTATCCGCGACCAATTTTATGTTTTACTCAAACAATATTGGAAAAGTGAAAAATTCAGACCTCTTATATTTTATAAAGAGCCAGAATCATCTAATGAAAAAATTGAAGTTTCCCAAGGTCAGGTAATCGAATATATCGTCGAACAGTCACAGGCTGCAATGTTAGACCAAAAATATAGAGATGTCTTTTTAACAGCTCCCACCGGATCTGGCAAGTCGTTACTATTTCAAATACCAGCTCTATATTTAAGCCAAAAGAATAATGCAGTGACAATAGTTGTTTCACCTCTAAAGGCTCTAATGTACGATCAGGTATCTGCCCTTAAAGAAAAAGGAATAACCGATGCATGTTTTATTAATTCTGATATTTCATTTATAAAAAGACAAGAAAATATCGATGCTCTCCATAGTGGTGAGAAATCCATTCTATATTTATCACCTGAACTTTTATTATCATATAGTATTTCTGAATTTATAGGTGAAAGAACTTTGGGGCTGCTTGTAATAGACGAGGCACATTTAGTGTCGACTTGGGGCAGAGATTTTAGGGTAGATTACTGGTATTTAGGTAAATATCTCCGAAATGTTAGAAAATATACCCAACAGAATTTTCCCGTTATCGCTTTAACAGCTACTGCTGTTTATGGTGGTGAGAATGATGTAGTATTCGAAACTATTGAAAGTTTGAATATGCGTATACCAAAACTGTACATAGGAAATGTCAGAAGAAATGAAATAAAGTTCAGTATTAACGAGTTTTCATATGAAGGAAACCATGAAGAAGAAAAAATTAAAAATACAGTAAAGAGAATTGAACAGAATATTTTAGATGAAATTAAAACTATTTGCTATTTCCCTTGGACTAGGCAGATTGAAGTTGCACTTATCAAAATATTAATCAATGAAGAAAATCAAAATAAGGTTGGTAAATATTACGGTAATGTCGATCAATTTGAACGATTAGATGTAATTAATAGATTTAAAGATAATTCTATTAGAGCCGTACTTGCTACCAAGGCATTTGGTATGGGTGTTGACATTGATAACATCAAGGAAGTTTACCATCACGCCCCCTCTGGAAATTTATCTGATTATGTACAAGAGATTGGTCGTGTTGCACGCAAAAAGTCTATGATCGGTAGGGCTGCCGTAGATTTCTCTAAAAATGATTTAAAGTTCACAAAAATTCTTTACGGTCTTTCTTCAGTTAAATTATTTCAGGTCAAACTTGTTCTTCAGAAAATTTTTAATGTCTATTTACTAAAGAAGAAACAGAATCTTTTATTCTCAGTTGAAGATTTCCAATATATTTTCCCTGATTTAGCGAGTGTTGAATCAAAAGTAAAGAGCACTTTACTGCTTATTGAAAATGATTTTCTTGAAAAATATGGTTATTACGTTATTTTAGTTCGCCCAAAAAGTCTGTACTCAAAAGTTTTTGCCGAAATACCAAAAGCAATTGAAAAAAGTTTTCTTTCAAAATATTCTGAGTTTTCCAGGAAAATAAAAAAGCCTATTTTAAATGAGGATAATGAAATAAAAACTTTTGATGGTCTTAAAATTACACAAAGGGGTTCAGAAAATAATTTTTATATTATAGAATTGGACAAGCTTTGGGAGAAGCATTTTTCCGAAGATAGTTTTCCCAAAGTGAAGAGAAAGTTTTTTAATAGAGAACTTTTTAGTGCAGAAAACGAATCAAATCCAATTCCTCTAAATAAACTTGCAGTTACACTTAACCAAAGTATTGCAGAATCATATCACTCATTAGAATATTATTGGGCAATATTATGTGATGCATTTCAAGATCTTTCTGGTCATTTTTTCACAAATAAAGATTTGGAGGATATCTTAAAACCTTCCATAAAAGAAAGAATACTAAGAAAAAGAATTTGCGATCTTGCACTTACAACCTATTCTTCTAGAATTCGCTTACAGAATAATAAACTTCAGACAGAAAACCCTGAATCATTTCTTCAAATGCGTTCAGAAAATAATCGCCCTAAATATAGAATAAGGAATAACAGGTTTTTCACTGTATCTAAAAAAATAAAGAGGCAATTCACGCAAATGTTCTGTCTTAATGAACCGTATTTTGAAAAATATCTCGATCCAAGATCACTACTTACAAGCGGTTATATAAAATTGGTTCATCAAATTGAGTCATTTCAAATTGGCTCTTATGAATTTTCTGGCGGTATGACACCAAGGATTTTTATTCGTATCAACGATCCATTTAAAGTAAGGGTAGTTTCTAATGATGAGAGATATGAAAACTTAATTTTAAAAAGTATTAGCAAACGCCAAGTATTATCAATGGATATTATGGAATATTTTTTTACAAATGATATTTCTGATGATAGCAGATGGCATCTTATCGAAGATTATTTTTTGGGGAGAGGCGTAGAAGATTTGAAATCAAATAATGTTTGAACAGACCTTTAAGAATATCTTATACTGATGCCACAATCCGAAGCCCAATCCAGAATAAAAATTAACCGACTTCTTGAAGAGGCTGGCTGGCGCTTCTTTGATGATGATAACGGTAGTGCCAATATCCAACTGGAGCAAGGCACAAAAATCTCCCGAAACGATATTGATGCTTTTGGTGAGGACTTTGAGAATACAAGTAACGGTTGGATTGATTTTCTGCTTTTAGATGAAACCGGATTCCCGCAGGTCGTTTTGGAGGCTAAGAAGGAAGATAAGAGTCCCTTAGATGGTAAAGAGCAGGCACGTGAGTATGCACAATCCTTGAACGTTCGCTATATCATCTTATCTAACGGAAACATCCATTATTTTTGGGATATGGCGGTGGGCAACCCGACCATCATCACCAAATATCCTTCTCAAGATTCACTTAAGAGTCACTCGAGATTTAGTCCAGACCCTGATGCTTTAATCAATGAGTTAGTTGAGCATGATTTTGTTGCCAAGACTCAAAAGCCCGACTATGCTACAGACCCTCGTTGGTTGGATGAAGATCAACGCCCAGACTTTATGAGAGAGAACGGACTGATGCTTCTAAGGGATTATCAGCTTAATGCCGTTAAATCGATACAAAAATCCGTAAGTGAGGGAAATAATCGATTCCTCTTTGAAATGGCAACGGGAACAGGCAAAACCCTGATTGCTGGCGCTGTGATTAAGCTATTCTTAAGAAGTAGCAATGCCAAGCGTGTTCTGTTCCTTGTGGATCGGATTGAGTTAGAAGATCAGGCAGAAAAGGCATTCACCCGATACTTAAGAAATGATTACCAAACTGCGGTATATAAACGAGCACGCAATAACTGGAATAATGCAGAGATTGTGGTCTCGACCGTTCAGTCTTTGACTGATAAGTATAGCCAACTATTTTCACCAACGGACTTTGATTTGATTATATCTGATGAGGCACACCGGTCGATTGGGGGAAATGCCCGTGCAGTATTTGAATACTTTACCGGTTACAAGCTGGGGCTCACGGCAACCCCCAAAGATTACCTAAAGAACGTTGTTGATATTGATGGGCGAGACCCCCGTGAAATGGAACGGCGTCTGCTTATGGATACCTACAAAACATTTGGGTGCGGATCAGGTGAACCCACCTTCCGTTATTCGCTTATTGATGGTGTCAACGATGGCTTCTTGATCAACCCCATTGTAACTGACGCGCGCACGGAGATCACCACACAGTTACTATCGGATCGGGGCTATTCTGTGCAAGTGGAAAACCCAGAAACTGGTGAAGTGGAAGAGGCAATATACAGTCACAGGCATTTTGAGAGAAAATTCTATTCTACCAAAACCAATCAGGTTTTCTGTAAAACATTTATGGAGAATGCACTTCATGATCCGATCAGTGGTGAGATTGGTAAAACGATTATCTTCTGTGTAAGCCAGAAACATGCTTCCAAGATCACCCAAATTTTAAATGAGTATGCCCACCAGCTATTTCCTGACAAGTATAACTCTGACTTTGCGGTGCAGATCACTTCAAGCATCACGGGGGCACAGCAGTATACAATCAACTTCACAAACGATAACCTCAATGGACAGACAAAGTGGCTCGATTCCTATAAATCCAGTAAAACACGTGTATGCGTGACAGTGGGGATGATGACCACAGGATATGACTGTCAGGATATTCTAAACTTGTGCCTCATGCGACCGATTTTCTCGCCAACTGATTTTGTACAGATTAAAGGGCGGGGCACACGGACATTCACTTTTAACTATAAAGATAGAAACCCGAATGGTGAAATGGAAACAGTGAAAGAAGAAAAAGAAGCCTACAAGGTTTTTGACTTCTTTGCCAACTTTGAATACTTTGAGACTGAATTTGATTATGACGAAGAATTAAGGGTTACATTGGGATCAGATATTGTAATAAATGGAGGTGATCCTCCAATCTATAAAGATGAATATAAAACATCTAAGGAAGACCCTTTAAAAGCTCTTAAAGTGAAAATGCCTGATGGTGACTTTTGGAAGATTGATCTCATGTATTGGGGGCAATTCAAAGAAACGGTCACATCAGTAGATATCGTGAAGCAGTTGGTTGAAGAAGGAAATATCGCAAGCGCTGAAGCTTACGTAAGAGAGCATATTTTTGATAAACCAGAGGAATACTTCAACCTTGAGAAGCTAAGAAAATCTGTTCAAGTGGATCGTAGGCTCACATTAAGGGAATTGCTGGAGAGAGCTTTTGATCTGATCCCTCATTTCAAGTCCAAGGCAGAGAAACTGGATGAGGAGTGCGACAAGTTTGTATCTATTTATAAGCCTAATCCAGAGCAGGTGATGTATGTGCGGAATTTCTTAAAAGCATATATTACGGATGAAGGTGTTCGTGAGATTGTGGAATCAAAAGAGTATGGTCAGTTGGCAACAAGCCCAATTCGGGATGACTTTAAGGCACTTGAGCCTGAATGGCGTGAACAGATACCTCTTTATGTGAAAGATTATGTTTCGCTTAATGAGTACAAATAAATGTTAGATCAAGACACCAAAAGACGCATTGATTCCTGTCGCGATATTCTGGTGGGGAAAGTCCCTGACCCTAAATCACAGGTAGAACAGATTACCATCGCGCTCATCTACAAGTTTATGGATGATATGGATAGGGAATCGGTGGAGATGGGCGGTAAGGCATCCTTCTTTACGGGAGATTATACTAAATATAGTTGGACAGCCATCTTTGACCCACGCATTGGCGGACACGAAATGGTTACCCTTTATCGTGATGCATTGGAGAAGATGAATCAAAACCCACATATCCCCCAATTATTCAGAGATATTTTTAGTCAGGCATTTCTACCCTATAAAGACCCTGAAACGCTGAAACTGTTCCTGAAGGAGATTAACAATTTTGAATATTCACAAAGTGAAAAACTGGGTGATGCCTTTGAATATCTGCTTTCCTTTATGGGTACTCAGGGCGACGCAGGTCAGTTTAGAACGCCAAGGCATATAATTGACTTTATTGCAGAGGTTGTGAATCCCCAGAAAAATGAGACGGTACTTGATCCGGCTTGTGGTACGGCAGGGTTTTTGATTTCTGCCTACAAGCATATAATGAAGCAGAATGACAATGGCAAATCGCTTACCCCAGATGAACGTAAAAGACTCATAAAGAACTTCATTGGCTACGATATATCACCCGATATGGTTAGGCTCTCTCTGGTAAATCTATATCTGCACGGCTTTCAAGATCCCAATATCTTTGAGTATGACACTCTTACTAGCGAAGACCGCTGGGACGACACGGTAGATGTAGTGCTCGCCAATCCTCCATTCATGACACCGAAAGGGGGCATCAGACCTCATAAACGTTTTTCTGTTCAGGCGAACAAAAGCGAGGTGCTTTTTATTGATTATATCGCAGAACATTTAAACCCAGGCGGACGGGCAGGAATTATTGTGCCTGAGGGAATCATCTTTCAATCTAGCAATGCCTATAAAGCCTTGCGGAAGATGCTCATAGATGACTATCTGTGGGCAGTGGTTAGCTTGCCTGCTGGCGTATTTAACCCGTACTCTGGAGTGAAGACCTCAATTCTATTTTTAGATAAACAGAAAGCGAAGGAGAATGATTCGATTCTTTTTGCAAAAATAGAAAATGACGGGTTTGACCTAGGAGCGCAAAGAAGACCAATTGATAAGAATGACCTACTCGAAGCATTGAAGATTTTAGAGAGCGGTGATGCGGATAATACAGAAATTGCTCATAGGGTAGAGAAAAGCAAGATTGAAGAGAGTGGTGAATGGAATTTATCGGGTGAACGTTATAAAGAATCCGCTGAGATTCATACTGATTGGGATTTGGTTGAATTGGGTGAGATATTAGATTATGAACAGCCAACTAAATATATAGTTAAGTCGACTGACTACGATAACAATTTCAAAACACCCGTATTAACAGCTGGAAAATCATTCCTTTTAGGATTTACAAATGAAACTGATGGAATTTTTAATGAAGAAAAGTTACCTGTAATTATCTTTGATGATTTTACTACTGCAACCAAATTTGTTGATTTTCCATTTAAGGTAAAATCTTCAGCAATGAAAATATTACTAACAAATAGAGAAAAAGCTATTCCAATGTTTGTTTATTATACAATACAAAATATCGAATTCCCTGTAAACGAGCATAAACGTTATTGGATTTCACAATTCTCAAAACTCCAAATCCCCCTACCGCCGTTATCGGTACAGGAAGAGATAGTGGCGGAGATTGACGGCTATCAGAAAATCATAGACGGGGCAAGGCAGGTGGTGGATAATTATAAGCCTACTATCAAGATTGATCCGGATTGGGAGATGGTGAAGTTGGGGGAGGTGTGTGATGTAAGAGATGGCACTCACGATAGTCCGAAGTATCAATTAGAAGGATTCCCCTTAATTACTTCCAAAAATGTTAAAGATGGTGAAATTGATTTTTCAGATGTAAATCTCATTAGTGAGGACGATTTGAATAAAATCAATAAACGGTCAAAAGTTGATGACGGTGACATCATAATGCCAATGATTGGCACGATAGGAAATCCAATCGTTGTTAAAAAGGAGAGGGAGTTTGGTATAAAGAATGTTGCTTTAATCAAATTTTATGATGATTCGAAAGTAGATAACCATTTTCTTAAAGGAATATTGGATTCCCGAATATTTGAAAGTCAATATAAACGATTTGAAAGGGGTTCTACGCAAAAATTTATATCGTTAAAATTTATTCGTGGTTTACAAATCCCCCTTCCCCCTTTATCCATCCAACAGGAAATCGTTACTCAAATCGAAGCAGAGCAGGAAATGGTGAATGCCAATAAGAGACTGATTGAGATCTATGAGCAGAAAATCAAAGATAAGATTGGGGAAGTTTGGGGTGAGTGAAATGAAGAAAATATTTTTTAATGAATAATAAAGCTATAACTATTGCTATTTTTTCAAGCAGTATCTTATTTCTATTGATAATCTATCTCATTAATGATTATCCAAAGCATAATTTTTTTCTTCATGAGAATGGAATGTTAGGAATTGAAAAGAAAGAATCACTCTTCTCATTTAAAAGTTCTGTCTTTTTAAAATACGAAGATGAATATGGGTGGTTTTTAAGTTCTGATCACGAACAAGACCGCTTAGGTCTTGGATCTATGCGTATTGACTATGGATATACATCAGAAGAAACCCTTGTATTTGACTATAGTGATTCTGACACAACTTTTTTTACAAAAACCTTTGATTGGCATCAGCTTGATTTTTTTGATAGACTTTATTTTACGTATCCAAATTTTGGGTGGGGGGATACAACTATAATCTTTAATTATAATGGTGAAGTGGTTGATACTGTTTTACGGAAATAGGGAAAATGGAAAAAACGATTTTTCTAAATCATTTAATTAATTAATTTTATATTACATCAGGAGTGGTTTCTTAGCTGAAACCCGCCAACCGACCCAAGTGGGCACGGTGGTTTGATCCTTAAACGGTAGATGTGCCTCTTATGAGGAATCTTAAAGCCGCCTGATGGGTGGCTTTTTTCGTTTATAGACCCTGGTGTGTTAACTAAAACAAAAGGAGACACATCATGTCACAAGTAAAAGAAAAACCCAGTTACCTGGTAACCGATGAGCTGACCCATGCTCATAATGAGTTCGTAGCAAACAATCTCGATCAAATCTGCCTTTGGGCTAAGATATTCAGAGGCTATTGCGGGGTAGGTGCAGTCATAATACAGCTGGATAAGAACTGCAGGATCATTGAAATCCCAACCTTCTCCCCTGAAAAGGACATAGGAGAGTTTCTTCCGAAATTTGATTGGATCAATCATCATCTTGTTTCTTTTCTGTGCGATGGCAGGATCACCAATCACTTTATTGGTGCAGATGTAGAGATCGATGTTCCGACATTCGATGATGCCAAGTTCAATGATGACTACACCATTGAAGATGACAACATTGAACTCAGATTAGCCACCAATGAGATATTCTTAGAAGCTCATGAATGCTTTGCAAATGAGGAATATCAGAAAAGCGAGGAGCTATTAAGTAAAGTGATAAGAGAGAATCCTCTCTATAGCAGAGCCTACAGTTCACTTAGTGTGATCAGAGCCGATCAGCAGCGTTTAGCCGAATCTGTTCAGCTGAACCTTGATGCCTTAAGTATCAACCCCAGGAACTTCAGAGCCATCTTCAATCTGGCTTATGCACTGTACTACGGCTGGTATGAAAAGGATGCACGCTGGTTCTTCAAGCGATGTGTTGAGTACCAGCCTGACTATGCAGGAGCATTGAATGGTCTTGAGCTTACAAAAGAACTGAGCTGAGGTATTTGGCGGGGGCATTAAAGCCCCCGCTGGATGTTCAGATTATATATGTGTAAGGATTGGGGAAAATAGAATTATGGAATCGAAAGAGCTGGTATTGTGATTAGCCTGAGCCGGCTTTTTTCTTGCGTGCGAGGAACTCTTCAACAGCTTTCCCAATTAGTACCTGCTGTGAAACCTCCTCATCAATGGCGAGCTTTTTTAGCTCTTTTTGGGTTTCCTTGGAAAGCTCAATTTTGGCATAGAGGTGTTTGTTCGTGTTTTTTCCCATGGTATTTAGAACGGGAAATTAAGATATTTCACATTCCCCAAAAACCAAAATTATATGCCTGAGATTATCCCAAATCACTGGGAAAGGCTATCTTTATAATAAAAAATATAACCCCTATCTCCATATAATACACAAGATGCAGACTTTCGTATTCTATAATCAAAAAAGTTAGTTTAAACCTGGGGTTGGGCGAATATTCATGCATTCTCATGGAGAATTCATGTTCATTTTCAAAAATAAAAGGAGGTCGTATGAACGACATAATTCTTGCCCAACTAAAGGAAATCAAAGCATCTCAGGATCGATTGGAAGGTCAGGCGTTAAAGCAATGGCTTAGTATCAATGAGGTGAAAGAGTACTCTTCACTATCAGTTTCAACTATAAGACGGGCAATACTTAGTGGAGAACTGAAAGTATCAAAAAAGACAGGGAAGCTTGTTTTCAACCGAAAATGGGTCGATTCGTGGCTGAACGGGTAATACAGGTTACATATATGTGGAGTGAGATGAATGATGGTTGAGCAATTAAAACAATATGCCACTTTCATATGGCAGGAAATAAAACGTGATCTCATATATCGTATACAAACCAATGATCATCAGGTGGCACGCAAATTGAAAAAGCGGAAAAAGACAAAACTGGTGTTATGGGGTTTGAACGCTCCAATATGGGTTTTTCAAATAAAATATTCAAGCCCAAGGCGTGCAATTATTGGCTTAGGTAATATAACTGGTGAAGACGTAGAAAAAACAGCCTATACAGGCATATTTGTGTCCTATACCTTACCCTATATGGACACTCAAAAAGTGGGTGTAGTAAATGAGACGAAATAAGCCCAAATCGTTTAAAGGAATATGGATACCAATAAAAGTGCTTGATGTAGAAAACCTAACCAATATTCAAAAGATAATATATTCCATGATAATAAATTTATGCAAGAATGATCCTTGCTTTGCAAGCAATGAATACTTTTCGCGAGTGCTTCACATTGATACAACCGGAGTCTCAAGGCATATAAGTAAGATTAAACGAAAAGGGTTCATTGATGTAAAGTTATTTCGAGGAAAAAATGGAACTATTAGCCGTAGGGAAATAACTCTCAAAAAAGACCATAGTGCAAAACTGCTAAGCAGTTCCACTACGCAATTAGCAACATTGCATCGAGACCTACGCAATAATGCTAAAGAGCTCACGAAGATCTCACCACTACGCAATAATGCTAAAGATATAATAAATGATATATATAATAAAGATTATAACAAAGTACAGAAGGATGATTCATTTCAGTTAATAGATGATGATTCTCTTAATAATGAGGTGGTTAAGGATGAGGAAAGTTTGTTTGAATCATTTTGGAATGCTATACCACCGCTCAGAAGGATTAATAAAGTTAAAACAAAAAAAGAGTGGAAGGAGGCGTTACATAAGAAAAGCGGTAAGGAGCTTGTGGAGGCGATGGAGCTTTTCGCCCAACGTGTTGAACCTAAATATATAAAGACCAGCTTTAACTGGTTAAAGGATGAGTATTGGAATGCTATTCCGGAAAAGAAGAAGAGAGGAGCGTTCGAGTACAGACCATGAGGTATTATAATAAATACCCATTGACAGGCTATATATTTACCTACGTGTCGGTAATTGTAACAATTGAAACAAGTCAATTTAGATTGAGGAGTTCTCATCGAGAATATTATTATTTAAACATGATTATTAACCCTCTTCAGGCACAATATTTTATTTTTCAATCCACATATTACCTCAAATACCTACTTGTAGGTAAATGCCATCAACCCCTAAATTGTGATGCTTAAAAATTCATTCCGTTACTTGAAAGAAACTTGCTTGAGTGGGAGTAAGTCAAATGACTCCGCCGTTATGAATGTTCGCTTAAGCCACTTAGGTAATTGTCTGCATTTTGGAGGTAGCTATGGCTAAACCAAGAAAACGCGGACAATGGTGGTACGCACGTGTGCGTATTTGGATAAATAAAACCCAAAAAGAGGAAGAAACGTCAATCCCGTTAATAACAAAATCAGAACCAGAGATGTTAATTAGACTCAAGAAAGTGAACGAACTAGAGCCGTTCATCAAAAACGGAACAATCACTGACTATAAGTCTTATTTCCCGTGGTTGAATGATGAGGGGAAATCTGAACTTATCAGGTTTACTCTTCAACAAGCAATTGATGAATGGTTATCGAAAAGGCGAGTGGCGCCAAGTACAGTTGAAATCAATCGAAATGGTCTTGATCGTTTTGTTTGTTTGATAGGTGAAAAACATCCGCTTGAATCAATAACGATTAAACAGATCGATGAATTTAGTGATGGATTAGAGGAAGAAGGACTCTCGAAAACCTCGATAAACATTCATCTTAGAACTGTAAAAACGATGCTTCGGTACTTTCAAGAAAGAGGGAAAATAAACAAAGTACCTCCAATCAAACAACTGAGGGTAAATCATTCCGAGCCAATCTACATTACAGATGCCGAGTTCCAGTCAATCATGGCAATAGATAGGATGGGTGATTTCTTTAAACGCGCATTCTTTTTCTACAGAGAAACTGGATGCCGATTGAACGAGCCTTTCATGGGAACCCTGTCAGATAATTGGTTGGATATTCCCAACACCTCTAAAGGTGGAAGGGAAAGATCAATTTGTTTGAGCGAAAATCTGATTGAAATCTACAAAGAGCTTAAAGGATGGAGTGAAGGTCGTACTAATCTCGCTAAACCTCATGAGTTACTAAGTAAGCAATTCAAAAAAGCACTTAGGGCGATTGGGGCAAGTGAAGATAAACACTTTCATTCACTCAGACATACCTTCGCAGTTAGGTCATTGATAAAAGGAAAGTCGATATATGGAGTACAGAAGGAGATGGGACATAGCTCAGTAGTAACGACAGAGGTTTACTCTAACATGAACCTCAAGAGGGTTAAATGCGATTTTCCAACACTGGTTGGTCGCTTTGAAAATGAATCCAAAACAATGTTTCGGGACACGGATTTTCGGGACATTGATACAAGTAATTCACTATTTATCGACGGGAGAATAATGAATTAGCGCCTGCTTTGGGAGCAGGAGGTCGGAGGTTCGAATCCTCTCACCCCGACAACATGTATGTCTGACGGAGAGCCCTGTTTTAGGACGGGGCTCTTCTATTTTTATGGACCTTTACTTTATACCTG
>Ga0315339_1001462_pt1 | contig 20791 bp, 16 predicted proteins | sample ASW17metaG_FD_204514 | JGI IMG/M metagenome (GOLD analysis project Ga0315339, IMG submission 204514) | Ammonia-oxidizing marine archaeal communities from Pacific Ocean, United States - ASW #17 | ecosystem: Environmental > Aquatic > Marine > Oceanic | place: USA: California | collected 2016-12-05
CGTCGGTCGGTCGCCCGACCGCGATGGTGCGCGTGACGTCCGTTGTTCCATCCAGATACTGGGCGCCCGAATCCACGAGATAGAGGGATCCACTCTCCAATTTCCGATTAGTCTTTTCGGTCACCCGGTAGTGGACCACGGCCCCGTTCGGTCCGGCGCCCGAGATCGTATCGAATGACGGACCCATAAAGTGATCGTTCCCATCCCGGAATGACCGGAGTCTTGCGGCGGCGGCCAGTTCATCGAGGTCGCCATCCGAGGCGTTATGCGCAAACCAGCACAAGAACCGTGTCAGCGAAGCACCGTCCCGCCGGTGCGCAGCGCGGGTGCCGTCCAGCTCAATCGGGTTTTTGCAGGCTTTTGGGAGTTGGCAGGGGTCGGTTTCGCGAACGATTTCTGCACCGGCCGTGTCGAGGAGCTGAAGAATCCAGGCGGAGGCGCTGTTGGGATCGGCGAGGATCTTCTGTCCGCCAAGGTCGCGCAACGCGTCGGGCAACTCACATTCCGCTCGCGTCGTGACGCCGTTTCCCAGATGAGCACGCACTTTGTCATCGAGCTTTCGAGGGTCGATGAACAGGTCGACATCACCGCTGTCACGCAGTAGTGCGTAGCTCAGCGAGATCGGTGTGTTCTGGACGTCCGCACCGCGCACGTTGAGGAGCCAGGCAATGGAGTCAGGTGCCGTGAGGATCGTTGCGGACACGCCATCCTGTACGAGGTCGGTGGCGAGGCGCGCCCGCTTATCCGCGCTCGACTCTCCCGTGAAGGCGAGGTCATGAGGTGCCAACGGCGCGGCAGGAGACTCGGGTTGATCGCTCCACACCGCATCGATCGGATTGCGATCGACAAGTACCAGTGCGGCCTCGGCCTCCTTGCAGACCTTGCGTATCCGCTTGAGGGATCTCTCCGTGTGCAGCCGGGGGTCAAAGCCGAGGGACATGCCCTTGGACAGATGCGCTTGCAGCCACTCATTCGGCGGATTTTCGGTGACGTGCCGGATTTCGTAACGCGACGTATCGACCTGATCGGCGGCTTGAAGCGTATAGCGTCCGTCCACGAAGATGGCAGCTTGGTCTGAGAGCACGATCGCGATGCCTGCCGAACCGTCGAAGCCAGTCAGCCACGAGAGGCGTTCAGCGTAAGGCGCAATGTACTCCCCGTTGTGCTCGTCCGACCGCGGAACCAGAAATCCATCAAGCTGCTGTTGTTTAAGTTCGGCGCGCACGGTGTAGAGACGCTCCGCTGCGTTGTCTTCCCCGTTTCTGGCCAACGTATCCATAGCTCCTGCCTGAGGTTCGCGTGTTGGAAGTATCGGGCATTATGTAAGTTCAATCGCCGAAGCAGCAAATTGTAGCGGCAGGGACCTCCGGGAACAGGGCATGAACGACGGCCTCAGAACTGCCATGCAATGGGGACATTGCTGGGATGCATTGCACGAAGGCGTTCCGCTTCCAAACCTTCTTGAAATCTGAATCGATCACAACCACCTAGTGGTGCCAGTGGAGGCACAGACTTGCCGTCTGGTGACTCTACCCCTGATCTGCAAATTCGAGCCCAGGAGAATTCTCATGACTGCGCGCGCGCCAAACATTCCCAACTTGATTCCAAAGCGGATCGTAAGTGCGGTTCATGGGGATCATGCATTTTTCGATCGATGGCACTCCCGCCGGACCACCTACGTCCGCATGATGTCCTTGGATGATCGTCTTTTAGACGACATCGGTTTGATGCGAGGCGACATCTGGTCGGCAGCCAATGGCGATTTTCGTAAGTCGGCCGCGAATAGCAATTCCGCCGAACAGGACGCTGCCTGAGTTTCGTGTAGGGGTGCCGATACAGGGCCGAAGGTCCTGCATATCGCGTGGTATGCAGTTTACGCATTGCTGAGTATTGAATTCAGCGCATGCGAAATTTCTTGAATGACCTATATGTACATCTGTGCAATGTCGCGAACCGGCCGGTCCCAAAGGACCGGCCGTATTTTGAGGAAAGGTAGTATTTGTTATGAGCAAATTGCTTGATTTTTCTGAAGGATCGTTCTGGCCTGGAATAGAAGGTGACGGCGCGCAAAAGCCCGTCATCGTTACACGTGTGGTCCGCGAAGGACTGCGTGAGATTGTCACTTGTGCTCTTGAGCCGTTGTTTCCTGCAGATGTCCTTGCCCACCGCAAGTAGGCAGTTGGACACTCGCTAAGTCTGTGGAGGATCGGCGCCGGACATTTGGAGCGGCGTCGCTCCACAAACCTCTCAAAAAAAACTAACTTCTGACGACTCCGGCAGCGAACGACGCGAAGCTGGTCGGTGAAGTGTCTTGCGCCTGGCGCCACTGGGACCTCGCAGCACGAGAGTTGACCAGCCACGTATTCGAATCCATTTCTCGAGAGTCATCCGGTTCAACCGATAGGGTGCAAGCACTCGCCGTTCCTGCCGGCGCAGAAGGCCGGACAGGATGACCCGTCCACCGGGAGCGAGATGCTGTCCGATATCACCTGCCATCCACATCAAGGGCGCGGCGAGGATATTGGCGATAATGAGATCGTAGGGTTTCTTTTCGGAGACTCGACGGTGATGACATCCGTTTGACACCAAGAAATCGACCTGACGATGCAGATGGTTGAGCAGGGACGTGGCGCGCGCAAACTCAACGGCGCGGGGATCGAAATCCACGCCGAGAACACGGCAGTTCCAGGTGCGACACACTGCCATGGAGAGGATCCCCGAACCTGCTCCCAAATCCAACGGCCGCTTGATTCGAGCGCGTTTCGCCAAATCATCGAGGGCGATCAAGCAACCATAGGTACTTTCGTGGGTCCCGGTACCAAATGCCGGCCCAGCGTTAACGATGAGCGTCACGGCGCCCGGTGGTTTTGTTCCCTTGTAATGGCTCGCGTGCACGAAATACCTGCCCGCGCGGACGGGTTGGCTCGCTTGCTGGGATGAAACGACCCAGTCCCGATCCGGTACGCGCTGGATCCGGGGTTTGACCGTAATCCCGGAGTCATTTAGTTCGCGTATGGAGCTCGCAAGTGCGCTTACGTCCGGCTCTTCTGAGCACAAGAACTCGACCCGCCAGAGTTGGTGCGACTCGATGGTTGCGCTGTCGCTTAGGGCGTTGGACGTCACTGCCAGGACAGTGTCGGAGACGTCATCGAGGAGGTTTTCTCCACCGCTCAATGCCCGGGTCAGCGACTCTTCGACGCGGGCCAGGTCGTTTCGGGCCATCGTGACGGCAATGGTCCACAGGTCAACATCGTTTGCCATAGGGACTATGGGCCTGAGCGCTAGACCGCCTCGACGAAGCTGTCGATGACCTTCTTTGTTCCGGCCTTATCGAAACCAACCTGAAGGCGATCGCCGTCAACGGACAATACCTGGCCATAACCGAACTTCTGATGAAATATCCGGTCGCCAATGTGATAGGTCCCGGCTGATTCTCTCACGGCTACGGTTTCAGCCCGGCCTTCAAGGACCAATCCTCCCGCCGTCACAGCTCGGTCAAAACGACTCCGCCGCCGTCCCATGTTGGGGTGTTCAGGCACGCCGAAGGCGCTACCCTGGTCGTCATCAAGCGCCATCATCCGCTGGCCCTCGTAAAGTCCCTGCTCGCTCGAATATTCGACGGCATCTCTCGGCAATTCGTCGATAAATCGGGAAGGAATACTGCTCTGCCACTGATTATAGATGCGGCGGTTGGCGGCAAAGCTCAAATGGACCCGTTTGCGCGCCCGTGTCAGTCCGACATGACCGAGGCGGCGCTCTTCCTCCAAGGCCGTCGCTCCCCCTTCATTGAGCGAACGCTGATTTGGAAAGACCCCTTCCTCCCAGCCGGGGAGAAAGACGGCATCGAATTCGAGACCCTTGGCGCCGTGAAGCGTCATCAGATTGACCTTGTCTCCGGCGCCGGAATCCTCATTTTCCATGACCAGACTGACGTGCTCGAGAAATCCTTCAAGGTTCTCGAATTCATCCATCGCCGATACCAGTTCTTTCAAGTTTTCGAGTTTGCCCGGTGCGTCGGGTGATTTGTCGTTTTGCCACATTGTGGTGTAGCCGGAATCATCGAGAACGAATTCCGCAAGTTCGGCATGCGGCAGTCGCGCTTTCTCGGCGCGCCAGTGATCCAGGCGGGTCAGGAATTCGGACATTCCCCGTCGAGTCTGCGGCCGTAGTTCATCGGTGCTGACGATTTCCGCTGCAGCATGAGTAAGGCTGAGGTTTCGGGCGCGGGCCAGCTGATGGATGGCCTGCATCGTGGACGTACCAATGCCGCGCCGCGGCTTATTGATGATCCTGTCGAAGGCTAGGTCATCGTCCGGCTGGGCGATGATTCGGAAATAAGCCACCGCATCGCGGATTTCGCGGCGTTCGTAGAAACGTAGCCCGCCGATGACCCGATAAGGGAGCCCGAGTGTCAGAAACCTTTCCTCGAATTCGCGCATCTGAAAGACGGCGCGAACAAGGATGGCCATCTCGTTGAGGCTGAGTCCTTGTGCCTGCAGCGCCTCGATTTCGTCACCGACGACACGGGCCTCGTCTACTCCGTCCCAGACATCCCGGATCTTGAGTCGTTCGCCTTCTGACGTCTCGGTCCACAGGATTTTACCCAGACGGCCGGAATTGTTCGCGATGAGGCCGCCGGCGGCCGCAAGAATTTGAGGGGTTGAGCGATAGTTTTGCTCGAGACGGATGACGCGCGCGCCTTCGAAATCCTTCTCGAAGCGAAGGATATTACCGACCTCGGCGCCCCGCCAGCCGTAGATGGATTGGTCGTCGTCGCCCACGCAACAGATATTGTGGTGGACACGTGCCAAGTGCCTCAGCCATAGATATTGCGCCACGTTGGCATCCTGGTATTCGTCCACCAGCACATATCGGAATCGCCGTTGATACTCGGTCAAGACATCGGCATGGCTTCCGAATATTGTCAGGCAATGCAGTAACAGGTCTCCGAAATCAACTGAATTCAGGGACTTAAGGCGTTCCTGGTATGTCGCATACAGGTCGGGCCCCTTGCCGAACGCGAAATCCCCTGTACCTTCCGTGCCGGCCTTTTCGGGTCCGAGGCCTCGATCCTTCCAGCGGCTGATCAACGACGCGAGATTTCTCGCCGGCCACTTTTTCTCGTCGACGTCCGCGGCCTCAATGACCTGTTTCATGAGGCGGACTTGATCATCGGTATCGAGAATTGTGAAGTTTGGTTTGAGGCCGACGAGCTCGGCATGACTGCGCAGAATTCTTGCGCCCATGGCATGAAAGGTGCCGAGCCAAAGACTCTCGACAGGTCGTTGAAGTAGAGACTCGACCCGATTCTTCATTTCGCGCGACGCCTTGTTGGTGAACGTCACGGCGAGGACCTCTCCAGGGCGTGCCAGCCCCTGGTACAGGATATGGGCGAGCCGGGTCGTCAGGACCCGTGTCTTTCCCGTACCGGCGCCGGCGAGCACGAGGACGGGGCCTTCCGTGGCCTCGACAGCCTCACGTTGGGCTTCGTTCAGCGCCGCTAAATAGGGTGGGTCAGGACGCTTGCCCTCGGGCAATGCCGATGGGTCAGGCTGAGGCGGTTGAGGCTCGTCGAAGGCCGAGAGATCGAAGGAATCTGACATCTTCGCGATTTATAGCACAATCGTCGCCCGACGCAGCCCGCGTGTCAGGCCACTGGCCTGCAGGCCCTCAGGCGAAGGTTTCTAGCGTTCGTCGTGTTCTTCGGCGTGGGCGGAAAGCAATGCTTTATTGTACTCCCGGAGGGCGCGATTGTGATGAAGGATCCCAATGACACCCAAATCCTGTGCGTTGTCGACGACCGGGAGGTGATTCTCTCCTGCGGCGTCCATCAGGAATAGCGCCCGTTCCAAATTGTCATCGCCCTCGATGATCGTCACCTTGCGCGCAGCGTCGCGCGCATTGATGAAGGTGTCGACATTCGTGTCGAACGCGACATCGGGTATGTCGGCAAACGATATCTTGCCCACGTACCGGCCTTCAGCATCCGCGACGAAAAAATGATCATGGGGGGCCGTGCGCAAAAGCTGACGAATATCGGAGATGCTGCTGCCTTCCATGATGGTCCGGAAGTCGTCGCCCATAATATGCCGCGCTCGAATGTTGAGAAGAACCTGCCGTGCTCGACCGCCCTTGAGGCTAATGCCCTGGCGCAGGAGTTGCGAAGCGAAAAACGACCGACCGAAAAATTGATGCGTCACGATGCTTGCCACCGCGATAGCGATCATTGCCGCGACGGTGATTGAGAAATCACCGATCAGTTCGAACATCATGAGGACTGTAGAGATCGGCGCGCCCAGAACGGGTGCTGCAACAGCTCCCATTCCGACCATGGCGTAGAGGCTCGGGCTGGAGGCGAGGTCAGGGAATGCCGCCGCCACAACGAACCCAAAAGCGCCGCCTGTCATTGCACCGACATAGAGTGACGGACTGAATACGCCGCCGCCGAACCCACTTCCCAGCGTAATCGCCGTTGCGATCACCTTGGCTATGAGGAGAAGTATCAAGAAGCCAAATGGAATGAGGCCCTTGAGGGCGTCGTCCGTGGCCTCATAGCCGACGCCCAGAACGTGGGGGAAATAATATTGCGATAGCGCCGACGCAAAGCCCACCAACGGTGGGGCGCAGCCATATCGGTAACTTCGTGCGCTCGACCGTGTCAGTTGTGACAATGATGCTCCACATGAAAATTATCGCGACAGCGGCACAGACAATGCCAAGAAGCAGGAACGCCGGAAGTTCGAAGAAGGAGATGATTGAATAATCGGGGTGCACGAATGCGGGAAAGTCGCCGAGGTGTATACGGGAAACGATGGTGCTTGCGACCGATGCGATGACGATCGGCGTAAACGCGTGGAGTGCGTAGTGACCGATGACCACCTCCAAAGCGAAAAACACGCCGGCGATGGGAGCATTGAACGAGGCAGCGACGGCGCTTGCCACCCCGCAACCCAACAACGTGAGAGCCAAAGATGGTCCAAATTTGAAGCGTTGTGCGACGAAGGAAGCCACAGTGGCGCCGAGATGGACGACCGGACCTTCCCGGCCGGCACTGGCGCCGGCACCCAGGCTGACGACGGAGACGGCTGCCGCTGCCAAGCCCCGCCTCAGCGTCAGCCGGCCGCCTCGCAGTGATCCGGCTTCCATAACTCGCGCGACACCTTCAGCCTTACCACCCGGCATTACGAATTGTAGAAAGAGCCCGACGAGAAAGCCGCCTGCGGTTGGTGCCAGCAGGATGTGCCACCACTCCAGATTTGCCGCGAGCGTGGCTACCTGGTGCGAGGAGAACCCGTAGAAGACTTCTTGAATCAAGCCAAGCAAGTAGCGAAAGGCGATTGTGCCGTAACCCATTGTTGCGCCAATGACGAGCGCGAGGATCGACAGCACGATTTGATCATTGCCAGCAAAGCTTCCTCACCGGGCCGCCACAGTGTCGAGCCGTGGCATGCGAAACGTCATCGCCCCACTTTCGCTTTCGTCAACGCGTCCGTAATGCATTGACCTTTCAATTCATTATCCAACTCACTGTATATGCCGAGTGGATTGTATCGGCCAAGGCATTGTTATTGAGCGTAGAATCCAGCGGTGCCTTGATGGGTCGTGTCTGGCGTTAGGCTCGCGCCTGGTCGGGCGTCGTTACGCTGCTGTGGACCGTTGTTCCGGAGCGCCGTCGGAGGGCTGGTTTTCCTTGCGGGGTGCCGGCCGTCCCGTGAGCTTTTCGTGAATGTAGGCAAACAGATTCAGATACTCGGAAAACTCCACATTCTTGACGTGGTCTCCGTCACGCCAGGTGATCCGGTCGCGCCTTCGACGGCCTGGGGGATGCTTTGGCCTGCTCCGTAGCAGTTGTGTGAACGGTACTCGCTGTACCCTTCTTCCTCTAACCGATCGAAGATGGAGCATTTGAAGTCTTCCGTCAGATTTTTGCACGGAACGACGGTCGGCTTCTTGTAGTGCGGCCAACCGAACTCCAGGGCGACACAACACAAGGCGTGGCACTTCGCGCAATTAGGCTTCAGTCGGTCTTCCGTGGGAGAGGTCATGAGTCGATGAATGCCAGACAGGTGTCAGTCGCCTGCGGCACCCGCGGTGGGCCACTTGTGCGATCCACTTGCAAGCTGCCGCTACGACAGCCTGCTTGATCGCACAATAACAGTTAATATTTCGTGTTTGTTCGGGCGGGCACTTGCGGAACTGAGGCGGTCAGCGGCACGAGGCCATCACCATCACTTGCCCTAGCCACCATCACTTGCACTGGCCGCCATTACTTGCATTGGCCGATTGAGCCTTCGGCACAGACCGTCTTTCCGTCGACCCAGGTCGCGCCCGACAGATCCGCTTTGAGAAAGTCAGCGCCGGTCATGCGGGCACCGGAGAAATTCGCACCTCGCAAATTGGCCCGAAACAGACGGGTTCGTCGCAGATCGGCCCGCGCGAAGGACGCGCCGTGAAGATCGGCCTTGGTGAAGTCGGATTCCGTCAGGTGAGCATTGTCGAAAACGATGTTCGACATGCTCGCCGAGATGAATTTCGCCCGGTGTGCATCGACGGCTGAAAGATTGCTGTCGTCCAGATTTGATCGATTGAACCGGGCATCGCGCAGCCGAGCGCCGCTCAAATCTGAGGCGCTGAAATTCCGTTGCTCCATGTAACACCGTTCCCAATTCACGTTTGGGCGTGGCGGATCCGTACAGGCAGCCGAAGCGGGGTGCCCGAACAATGTGGCAAAAGCGAACACGAATCCGAGCAGCATAAAGCGGGATTCCCGAGGCAGCGCTGAGATATGCGGTCTATTCATCTGGGGACAGGCTAAGCGGAAACGCCCAATGGTCAAAATGTGTGTTGTTGCGAGTCAACGGCGGACGCCCATGGTGCGCCCAACTTGCGGTGGTTGGGGCAGTTCCGCATGAGCGGTTTTGAGCTTTGAAAGCCGTTCCAGGGATGCCGCAGGTAGGTCCGCCGAACGCCGTTCGTTGAGATCGACGTGGACGCCGAGCCATTCAGCTGTCGCCGAGAGAAACCCTTTGTCGCGATGGGTCATGCTGGAGAAGAAATGAATACGCTTGCTGTCGAAATCCAGGAGCTGAATTGTGAATGTCAACACATCGCCCTCTTTGACTTCTTGCAGATAGCTCACGTGACATTCGACCTGGAACACCGACTTGTGCTCGCGTTCAACGTAGTCCACGCCGAGATCCAGCATATCGAACAGACGGTCGGTCGCATGATCGAACGCAAGCACGTAATAGGCCACATTCATATGGTCGTTGTAGTCGATCCATTCCGGACGGACAGCCTCTTCGTGAACGGTCAATGGGCTCGTGCCTGGCATTGTGCGGCCACTCTCAGGGGTGAATTCGATCGCAGTCAATAGCGGTCATTCTACATTTCCATTTCCGGCGGGACGGCGGGGTATCGGGTCATTTCCTCTAACTCTTGAAGGGTGCGGCTCGTGATCTAGCTGTGTACTGTGATATATGGGCGGTTCATTGAGGGAGGAGACAATGGACGCAGCGCCAACGAAGATAGATACGACTGTCGCAGTGCTCAAGCAACAGCTGGGGGAACGCCTCTCCACCGCTGATGCCATTCGTGAGCAACATGGCCACGACGAGTCCTACCATGCGATGCACGCGCCGGATGCCGTCGTATTCCCGAAGAGCACGGAGGAGGTGGCGGAGATCGTCAGGGTGTGTGCCGAGCATGGTACGCCGGTGATTCCATTTGGCGTCGGCACGTCGCTTGAGGGTCATGTGTCGGCCCTGCACGGGGGCGTGTGCATCGACCTCAGCGAGATGAATGAAATTGTTCGCGTCGGGTCTGAGGACATGGATGTCACCGTTCAGGCCGGTGTCCGACGGAAGCAACTGAATGAATACCTGCGGGATACCGGATTGTTCTTTCCGATAGATCCAGGTGCCGATGCGACCATCGGAGGCATGACGGCAACGCGGGCGTCAGGCACCAATGCGGTTCGTTACGGGACGATGCGTGAAAACGTCCTGGCGCTCACCGTCGTGACGCCGGATGGCAGGATTATCAATACGGCGCGCCGGGCCCGCAAATCGGCGGCGGGGTACGATCTCACGCGGATGTTTGTCGGTTCCGAGGGCACGTTGGGCGTCATCACCGAGGTGACATTGCGTCTTTACGGAATTCCAGAAGCGATGTCTGCGGCCGTCTGTTCGTTCCCCGGAATGGAAGAGGCGATCGACACCGTTATCCAGACCATTCAAATGGGCATCCCCGTGGCGCGCATTGAACTGCTGGACGAGCTGCAGATGAAGGCGTGCAACAATTACTCCAATCTGGAGTATCCGGTCGCCCCCACCCTGTTCCTGGAATTTCATGGTTCCGCGGCGAGCGTGGCGGAGCAGGCAGAGACTGTACAGATGCTCGCGACGGAGAACGGCGCCGGTGATTTCAAATGGGCGACACGGACAGAGGATCGGAACCAGCTCTGGCAGGCGCGGCACGATGCGGCCTATGCCGCGCTATCGCTGCGCCCGGGTTCGCAGATGTGGGCGACGGATGTGTGCGTCCCGATCTCTCGGCTGGCCGAGTGCATCCTGGATACCCAAAAGGACCTCGCGGAGTCATTTCTGATGGCACCACTTGTAGGTCATGTCGGCGACGGAAATTTCCATCTCGTCTTTTTGCTTGATCCGGACGACGAACGCGAACTCGCTGAAGCGGAGCGCTTGAACGAGCGTTTGGTGCTGCGGGCATTGGCTCTGGATGGGTCCTGTACCGGAGAACACGGTGTGGGATGCGGCAAGCTCGACTTCCTGACAGCGGAACACGGCGAAGCCGTGAGTCTCATGCGCGATATCAAGAGGGCGTTGGATCCGGCCAATATCATGAACCCGGGCAAGATTGTGCGGATGTAGGCGTCGCCGGTTGGCGCGTCCACCCGGTACGGAAAGCCGCCGTAACGGAGCCGTAAGTCAGGCGCCTGACACTTAGCTGGTCGGATACTGAGTTGGAACTTCTTCGAGTGTGTGGGCTCTGGCGTTGTGGAGTAACCAACCTACACGCGATACCGTTGAAAGTTCTGCGGAGCACACCCGAGTGGAGACGTCTTGAGAAGAGCCGCATACATTGCCGTCGCAGTGGTCGCCGTGGTGATCGGGCTCGTGCTTGCGCTCCCGTCATTCCTCGACCTGAACGATTACAAAGTGGAGATCGCGGACGTCGTGGCAGCCGCGACCGGCCGTGAGCTGACCTTGGCAGGTGATATCGACCTGACTCTTCTCCCGGCGCCGACGTTGTCGGTTGCCGGCGTTAGCCTGTCCAGTATCGAAGGCACGCGCCAGCCGAAGCTCGTCGAGATCGGCGCCCTCGAGGTGCGGATTGCGCTGCTGCCGCTGTTACGCCGCCAGGTTCAGGTTGAACGCGTGACGTTGATTGATCCGGTTGTATGGCTGGAGGTCCTTCCGTCGGGACGACAGAATTGGGATTTCAGTGCGTCGGGAGATGCGGGTTCCGGGACGGGTGCGGAGGAGGGTAGCGACGCCGGACCAGGCTTGAGTCTCAGCTTTGACAGAATCAATATCGAAAACGGCAAGGTGACTCTCCTTGATTCGGCTCAGGATCTCGATGAATCGATCAGTTCGATCACCGCCGAAGTATCTGCCGGGTCGTTCGACGGCCCATTTGATTTGAAAGGGAGTCTTGTCGCCCGTGGCATTGAAGTCGGAATTCAATCATCCATCGGCCGATTGCGGGACGCAGCGCGCGTTCCGATCAAGGTTTCGGCGTCCCTCGGCGGCTCGACTCTTGCCGCCCAATTCAGTGGGAATTTGTCGGTCGGCACGGGACAAGCCACGGGCACTCTCGAGATTCAGGCTGAGCACGCCATCGGGATATTGGCGGCATTGGATCCAGGTCAGGCAGGAAACGTCAGCACGATTGCCGCGCTGAAAAAGCCGCTGCAGGCCGAGGCACAGATTTTCGCAAGCCCCGGTGGTGTCGAGATAAACGATGTCGAGTTGCAGATCGGTTCATCGTCCGCAACCGGCGTGGCCAATGTCTTGTTCGGTGACAATCTTCGCTTTGATGTCGCTCTGTCGCTCAGTCGGCTGCAGCTCGAAGATTGGTTGGTCCAGGCTGACAGCGGAGAGGGAAGTGGCCAGGAGACCGGCGAACGCAGTGGAGACGCGCCCGCCGGTCCCAAGGTGGTTTCGGGATTCGAAGTGCCCAACAATATCTCGGGAAGCATCGCGATTGGCATCGATACACTCACTTATCGGGAGGGGGTCGTCAGTCAGGTTGATATTGCGGCTGATTTGGCGGACGGCGCGATTGCGATTACCCGGGCAGCCGCACTTTTGCCGGGGGGGTCTTCATTCGATATCCGGGGCAACGTAAGTCCCGTTGAAGGCCTGCCGCAGTTTGAGGGACAGGTTCAAGCGCGGTCAGACAACTTTCGGGCGCTCTTGGGTTGGCTGGGAATCGCCGTAGAGGACATCGCTTCAGACCGGCTTCGCAAGCTGGCCTACACGTCCATCGTTCGCGCGACTCCTGAGCTGATTCAGGTTTATGGCGTCGACATGAGGCTCGATTCCTCCCGATTGTCGGGTGGCGTCGCCTATGCCCTGAGGGATCGTCCGGCCTTCAGCATCGACTTTGTCATCGATCAACTCAATCTTGACGTGTACCTCCCCCTGGCCGGCGCGGTAAAACAGGATCGCGAGGTGCCAAAAGCCGAAACGGCGGGCTCTCAGACACCGCCGGCCCAAGCGCCTCTAATTCCACCGCAGATTGCATCACTACTGGACGGCATTGATACCAATACCAAAGTGTCGGTTGGCGTAATCACCCTGAAGAATGTTTCGGCGAAAGGGCTGGAGATCGACATCGGGTTGTTGGGCGGGACGCTAACCATCCGAAAGGTGGGCGTTAAGAGTCTGGCAGGCGGCTCTTTTGCGCTCAGCGGAAAGGCGCGCGACTTTTCTTCCAAGCCCACCCTGAATGCCCAATTGAAGATGGCCGCGTCCGACGTCGCCGGTCTTGCGCGGCTGGCCGGCGTAGAGCTCCCCATATCCTCAGACCGTCTTGGGCGAATTGAAATCAGGGGTGGCGTCAGTGGACGCGCAGAGAAACTGGGTGTCGATTTGGACATTGCGGCTATTGGGGGGAATCTCACCCTCAAGGGAACCGTCGATGTATTGGCGCCCCGGCCGCATCTCGATCTCGCCCTCACGCTCAAGAACAAGAACGTGGCGAATATCATCCAGCTGTTCGCATCTCAGCCGCCAAATGGCGGATTAGCGTATTCGGGTGCCATCGATGCACGCGGAACGATGGCAGGATCGCTCGACAATCTAAGCGTCGATCTCTCCACCCGCGTCGGTGATTCGAAGTTGGATGTTGCCGGGAGTGTTCGTATGTCGGACACGCTTAGCTACAATGTGACCGTCTCGGCGGAGCACCCTGATGCCGCCCGCTTCGTGAACGAATTTGGAGCCGACTATCGCCCGGCTGCGGCCAACTTGGGCGGTCTGAAACTGTCGGCAAATGTCTCGGGTACCTCCAAGGGAGATGAAATTTCGAATTTGGAAGGAGCCTTTGGCCCGGCTTCGATTGCCGGCGCATTGTCGTTGGCCTTGGACGGGCCGCGCCCGCGCGTAACTGGAAAGCTCAACGCCAGCGAGATCCTGGTGGATCTCTTTTTGCCGCACCCCGACCCATCATCCGCGCAAGATGCCAGCAGAAGCGGATCGCAGAAAACGACCGTCTCAAGGTGGTCGAGCAATCCAATCGACCTGTCGATATTACGGTCAGCTGATGTGGCGCTTGAGATCACTGCGCGCGGCATCATCTACGGGGCCTATACCTTCGCTGATCCAAAACTTTCCCTCTCCGTCCAGGAGGGTGTTCTCAGTGTCGACCGGTTGGTCGGTAAACTGTTTGACGGTGATGTCGATGTGCGTGGCCGCTTATCGGATAACGAGATTCCAGCGCTCGAATTGGCGATCAACCTCACAGATGCCGATCTTCAGCGCGCCGTCGTCGATATTGTCGGACTTGATGCCGTTGCGGGCCGCGTGGGCATCGAAGGCAGTGTTTCTGCCCTGGGACGGAGTGAGCGAGAACTCGTTTCAGCCTTAAACGGCACGGCGATGTTTACGGCACAGAAGGGTGTGATCCAGGGTTTTGATTTGAAGTCCCTGAGCGACCGGCTCAAACGGCTGAATGAGATTCCTGACTACCTCGCGCTGTTGCAAACTACGCTGAATGGTGGCGAGACGCGGTTTACGAAGCTTGGTGGAACATTCCGAATTAATGACGGTGTGATGACGTCTTCAGATTTGGGAGGTGATCTTGATGGCGCGCGTCTGTCGGGCCAGACAAACGTCGACCTTCCCCGCTGGTTGATTGATCTGAAGTCGGAAGTGCACCTGACGGAACATCCGCAGGCGCCGCCTCTCGGTCTTCGCGTTCAGGGGGCGCTGGATGCACCCCAACGCAATGTGAAGAGCCAGGAATTAGAACGATATCTCACCCAGCGCGTCGGCGGCACATTGCTGCAAAAATTTCTTCCTAAGAAGGCCCGGAGAATCGGAAGTTTGTTGCTCGGGGGAACAGGTAAGGCGCAGGGCACCGCCGCGCCTCGGGAATCTGGTGAAGAAGAGGCTTCTCAGCAACAGCAGGAGCAACGACAGCCACAGAAAACGGAACCCTTGTTGCCTGAGTCGCTGCTCAAAGGGTTGTTCAAAGGGTTGGGGAAATAGGCTGCCGGGCCACGCGCCTACGCCGACGGCGATTGATACCGTTTCAGTACGAAGACGCGAAGAGCACTGGAGAGGTTCGTCGTCCGCTGTTTGTCGATGGCACCGACCAGGGCATTGACCGACAGACCCTCCTCGCGGGCGAACCGGCAGAGAGCCTCCCAGAATTCCTCTTCGAGTGAGATGCTCGTGCGATGTCCGGCGATGGTGACGGAACGTTTCATGGTGCTGATGAGGCCGGGCCTGCGGCGGATCGCAAGGACGGGTGGTCGGAATCACAGGACATGTTCAACAAGCATGTGGATCGCGATGCCGATCAGGACCGTCTCCGTGGTCCAATTGATGATGCGCTGAGTCCGGGGTTGGTCGAGGAGTTTTCGGATCCAGTCGGCGGCAAATGCAAGGGGTAGCTGCCAGAGCGTATTGACGATGATCAGTGTGATGCCAAGGACGACCAGCTGGCTGGTTACGTGTCCGCGATCCACGTTCACGAAGTTTGGCACCAGAGCCAGGAATAATAGAATGACTTTCGGATTCAGCAGATTGGTGAGCATAGCGTCACGCAATGCCTTTGCATGGCTGATTCCAGCGCCGGTCACCTCTTCGATCCGCACGATGCCCATTCTGATTCCCTGGATGCCCAGCTAGGCGATGTAAATCGCGCCAGCGATGGCGATCAGCGCGAACAGGTTGGGCGTTGAGGCAATCACCACCGAGAGCCCGACGACCGCCAGCAGCGTATGACCGGAAAGACCCAATTGCACGCCGGCGAGCGCGGCTGATCCGACGCCACGTCCCGATGAAATCGTATAGCGCAGGACCAACACGGTATCGGGTCCCGGCGACATGACAAACGCCAGTGTGGCCCCGATGAAGGCCGCCAATGTTGAAGGGTCGACGGGAAAGGTTGTGGCCTGCAATGAGCGTTACGGTGTGCGCGCCGCTTGGATTTAGTGAATTTTACGACGAGACTATTTCTTGCGAAACCGATCCAAAACAACGACGTCGGCTGATGCCGCCCCCGTGTCGACGGCGACCGCCAATTCCTCCAGGTCTTCCTCCGGGACGGCGGCCGGCAAGTCTTCATCCCGATCGTGCAGATTTTCGTTGATCGACGTTTGGTCGGCCTTGAATTGCAATCCAAATTGCACGCTGGGGTCGGCAAATCCTGTGATCGCGCCGAACGGCACTTCGAGATGCTCTTTCTTTCCCGCAAAGGACAGAGAAACCGAGAATGATTCCTGATCAATCACCAGGTCCCAAAATTGATGTTGAACCACGATCGTGATTTCCTCGGGATACTGCGCGCGGAGTGACCGCGGGACTTTTACGCCCGGTGCATCGGTGCGGTAGGTGATGTAGAAGTGATGATCGCCCGGAAGTCCGGCGGCTGCCGCACGTGTTAACGCTTCGCGAACGACACCTTTTAGCGCGTTCTCGACGATCTGATTGTAGCCCATCAGGTCTTCTGTCATTGAGGTGGCCTTGTAACGCTCCTGCAACCTGTTCCGGCTATCGCCGTCTCTGTTGCCATGAAGGGCTCATACTAGCGGGGTCGTGCCCCGAGTTGAATTACAATTTACTGGGGCAGAGGCAGTTGCACGTTGGTGCACGGTTTCCTCCCCAACTCTGGCTCCGAATTAAGAACTATCCGACGGTGAAGTGGGGGGCTTCTGTTGCAAGGTGCCCCCCGAAACCCCGCCGTTGCTAACGGTTGTTACGCAGCAACAGCAAATGCTTCATTATCATTAGCATTTGTATGTTTGACCCGATAACGGCGGTATCATACCGGGCGAAAACCGCACCTTTACCACGCACGTCGATCCTGGTTCGCCCCCATCAGAAACACACCTGAAACCTTGTAACCCGAGTCGCGACGAAGACCGGGAATGGTGTGCTTGTGGTGGAGGCGCCGGGTACTGCCCCCGGGTCCGTAACGCTTATTTCGAACGACGTTTATCGCCATAGTCGGTTGCCCGACACTGGATATATAGGTGCTTTGGCACACAAAATGAAGGGGGAATCGCATCGCTGGGCTGTGCGTCCACGGAAATGTGGTCATGAAGAAAGGTCCACATTAAAGTGCCCGGCAGGTCTCCCGGGTCCGTCAACACCAGCGGATCTTCAGTTTCTATGAACAATTGTGCCAGCACCACGTGAGTCAGGAGTAAGCGACGTCATGCCGCTCAGTCCCGAGCAACAAGAAGAAATCGATGCCCAGCGTGCGGATTTGCACGAGACACGGCGCGTGGTGTCCCCCCGTCTGGAGGAGATTCTCTATCAGGCTTTGCCGGTGCTGGACCATGGATTCGTACGCGTCATCGACTACATGGGCGACGATGCGGCGATCGTTCAGGCGGCGCGGGTCTCCTACGGGAAGGGCACGAAGACGCTTCGATCGGACGCCGGCCTGATCAGTTATCTCATGCGGCATCGGCATACCACGCCCTTCGAGATGTGCGAGATCAAGTACCACGTCAAACTGCCGATCTTCGTCGCGCGTCAGTGGATCCGGCACCGCACCGCGAACGTCAACGAGTATTCGGCCCGGTACTCGATCCTCGACAACGAATTTTACATGCCCGCCGCGGAACACCTGGCCGCGCAATCAACCGCCAATCGCCAGGGCCGTGCGGGCCTGCTTGTCGGTGCGGAAGCGGACCGGGTCTACGAACTGCTGAAGCGCGATGCTGCGCAGGCTTATACCGACTATGCCGAGATGCTCAACGAGGATGGCGAGGGGAATCCCGTCGACCCGGGCCGCGATGGGCTCGCCCGCGAATTGGCGCGCATGAATCTCTCGCTCAACTTCTATACGCAGTGGTATTGGAAGATCGACCTCTACAACTTGATGCATTTCCTGAGTTTGCGGGCGGACGAACACGCCCAGTACGAGATCAGGGTATATGCGGAGGTGATGCTGGACACCCTGGAGCGCTGGGTGCCGCAAACCTTTGAGGCATTCACCAAGTATCAAATGGGGGGCGCCAGCCTCTCGTCGCAGAGCTTGAAAGTCGTGAAGCGCCTCATTGCCGGGGAGGCGGTCTCGCAGGAAGAAAGCGGCCTGTCAGCGCGCGAGTGGCGCGAACTGATGGAAACGCTGGAGCGCGACGCCTGAGCGGCGATTCTGATTCGCGACCTGGGCGCGCAGTATCCGATCACTCGATGATGATCCTCGGAGCCGTCGCCGCGGTCTCTGCCTGACTTTCGTCGATCAGCATGGCCACCCGTCGGGCCAACTCCCGGAAGATCTTGGCTTGTGTTCCGTCTGGGTCGCTTGCGACGACGGGCCGTCCCGAGTCTGAGGTCTCGCGGATTTGCGAGATCAGGGGAATTCCGCCTAGGAATTCGACGCCAAGTCTCTCAGCTTCACTTCTGGCGCCGCCATGACTGAAGATCTCATGACGCTCGTCACAGTTCGGACATACGAAATAGCTCATATTCTCAACGAATCCGAAGATCGGAACGTCCACCTTTTCGAACATGGCGTAAGCCTTGCGCGCGTCGGCGAGCGCGACGTCCTGAGGGGTTGAGACGATCACTGCGCCGGCTAGGGAGACGCGCTGTGCCATCGTCAACTGGGCGTCTCCCGTCCCCGGCGGCAGATCACAGACCATCACGTCGAGCTCACCCCATTCCACATCGTGCATCATTTGTTCGAGCGCGCTCATGACCATGGGACCGCGCCAGATCATCGGGGTTTCCTCGTCGACCAGGAAACCCATGGACATGCACACAAGTCCATGATTCTCCATCGGCACAATTCGATTGTCCTCGGTGGCCTCCGGCCGCCCGTTGATTCCCATCATGCGCGGTATCGAAGGGCCATAGATGTCACAATCCAGCAGGCCGACGCGGTTGCCCTCGGCGGCAAGCCCCAGCGCCAGATTGACGGCGACGGTGGATTTGCCGACGCCGCCTTTGCCGGAGGCGACGGCGATGATGGATTTCACACCCGGTATTCCCGGCTTGGCGGGTGCCTGTTGGTTGCCGTGTGGTCCTGCAGCCGGCTTTGGCGCGGGTTGCGGCATGAGTTCTGGCGCGGCGCGATGAGCCGTCAAGACGGCGCTCACGGATAGGACGCCGGGGACCGCGTAGACCGCAGTCTCACACGCCTTTCTTACGGGTTCCTTTGCCGAACCCTCTTCCGGCATTACCTGAACCGCGAAGGCCACGTGTCCGTCCTTGATCTGGACTCCTTCGATCATGCCCGCACTCACGACGTCCTTCTGTTTATCGGGGTCGTTGACGCCTGCGAGCGCCGCCAAGATGTCCTGTTCGGTGACCGTTGCCATTACAAAGATCTTGCCTTCCGTATTTTGAGCTTCATCTAATGGGGTCGGAACCGCCTCTGGCATCCTCGAGGCGCTGCCCGTTCATTGCGTGTACAAGCGTGCTGTCATATAACCTTGAGCAGCACTGAATGCAAAATTTCCTGCGGATAGGTTTCAGTCGAAACCATAATTGGAGTTGACGGCATGCCATGGAAGAACCAAGGCGGCGGCTGGCAAGGTAGCGGCGGTAGCGGCGGCCCGTGGGGGCAAAACCCTGGGGGACCTCAACCGCCGAACCTTGAAGACCTGCTGCGTAAAGGTCAGGACCGATTTCGAGGCATGCTCCCGGGGGGACGCGGCAGCAGCCGCGGCATAGCTTTGATCATATTGATCGTGGCTGCAATCTGGGCGGCAAGCGGCTTCTATCGCGTTCAACCGGATGAGCAGGGGGTCGTTCTCCGCTTCGGGGAATGGATCAAGACGACCCAGCCGGGCCTGAACTATCATTTGCCGACGCCGATCGAGTCAGTCCTCACGCCGAAGGTAACCCGGGTCAATCAAATTCAGGTTGGTTACCGGAGCGGCGGTGAGTTGGGCCGGTCTCAAGCCAGCCGCGACGTGCCGGAAGAGAGCTTGATGCTGACCGGTGATGAGAACATCGTCGACATCGACTTTGCCATGTTCTGGGTCATCAAGGACGCGGGTCAGTATCTCTTCAATATCGATAATCCCGAGGAAACCGCCAAGGCCGCGGCGGAAAGCGCCATGCGCGAGGTCATCGGAAATAAACCGATTGGCGATGCGCTGGCCCAGAACAAGCAGGCGATCGAGGATGATGTCCTGAAACTCACACAGGAAATCCTCGATTCGTACGAGGCTGGAATTCTTATTCAGCAGGCAAGACTGCAAAAAGTCGACCCGCCCGGCGCCGTAATCGATGCCTTCCGGGACGTTCAGCGCGCGCGCGCGGATCTCGAACGCCAGCGGAACGAAGCCGAAGCCTATGCCAATGACATCCTTCCCCGCGCCCGCGGCGAGGCGGAACAGATTCTCCAGCGAGCCGAGGGTTACCGTCAGGAGGTCGTTGCCAGGGCAGAAGGTGATGCCGACCGGTTCCTGGCCGTCTACAATGAATACTTTCGTGCGAAGGACGTGACCACCCGGCGGATCTATTTAGAGACGATGGAGGAAGTGCTGAAAGGCATTAATAAGATCGTCATTGACAAGAGCTCCGGCAGTGGCGTCGTGCCATATCTGGCTTTACCGGAACTGCAAAAACGTACGGGAGAAGCCCAATGAACCGCAGAATACTGGCAGTCCTCGGCATCATTGTGCTGATCGGGGGCGTGATCGCATTTAGCGCACTGTTCACGGTCCACCAGACCCAACAGGCTCTGGTCCTTCAATTCGGCGAGCCCAAGAGAGTGGTCAGGGATCCCGGCCTGCATGCAAAGATACCGTTCGTGCAGAACGTGATTTTTCTGGACAAAAGGATGCTGAGCTTCGAAGGCGCCGGTGAAGAGGTCATTGCATCGGATCGCAAACGCCTGGTCGTAACCTCGTTCCTCCGCTATCACATTGAGGATCCACTGCGGTTCTTCCAGACCGTTGGCAACCAGAATGTCGCACGGCAGAGGCTGAATGCTCTTCTGACATCCAGCCTGCGTCAGGTCATTGGTACGGTTCCCTTTCAGACGATCCTGACGGGCGAGCGCGCCGAACTGATGGCGCAAATTGCCGCGCGGGTTAACGCGGAGTCAAAAGATCTGGGGATCACCATTT
>Ga0315339_1001463_pt1 | contig 20791 bp, 19 predicted proteins | sample ASW17metaG_FD_204514 | JGI IMG/M metagenome (GOLD analysis project Ga0315339, IMG submission 204514) | Ammonia-oxidizing marine archaeal communities from Pacific Ocean, United States - ASW #17 | ecosystem: Environmental > Aquatic > Marine > Oceanic | place: USA: California | collected 2016-12-05
CTGAAGGTTCTATACATAAAGTAGCTGCAAAAATACTAGGTGCAGAAAGTTGTAATGGATGGACTTACTGGCATTATCAATCTGGCAATACTCTTAAACCTATTGATGAATTAAGAGAAAGATTAAGGCCTAAGAATTAATTTCTTTTAATTTTTTTCATTTTTTTTCCATGCATTGTCATTGGCCACAAATTTGCACCATCTATAATTACTTTAATTTTTCCTTTTTCGATGTTTTTGTTATCTAAAATAATATGGTGTCTTAATACAGTTTTTTCATCAATTAATGTCTGAGAAAAAATTTTTTCCTTTAAAAAAATTTCTTCATACTTGTTTTCATTTAAAGTTTTTATTTCTAATAAGTTTATTCCTCCTCCATAAACTTTATCGTTTTTCATTGCAAATCTGTATATTTTATCTTTCATTCTTATTATATTTCCCGCCATTCTATTTAATTTTTTATCATTAGTTATGGGTGAAGATTTGTGTTCCGTGAATTTGCCTTCTCTTGGATTTTTTCCATAATAAAGTCTTAAATTGCCCTCACCATCTGTTCCAAATGCATAGTAAATTCCTTTATGATAAAAATACGTAGTGTCATAAAGTCTTTTGTCTATGGGTTTATTTATTAAGGTAAGGTTCTTGTCTTTTATTTCATAAATTCCTGGAAAACCATTTTTGGAGCCAACTTCCTCTAAAGATATAAAAATTTTATCATCTTCTAAAATAACAACTTGCGGATAACTAATTTTATGTTTTGGATTATGTAAAATTTTATTTTCAACAACATCATTATTGACTATTTTTGCTAAGTTTATTGTGCAGTCATATTTCATTTTATAATCAAAGTAACAAGCTTCGTATAGTATGTTTTTAATGTCTCCTTTATAAAATATAAATGGGTCATAAAATCTTATTTCTCCGTTTCCATACCCCTTAAATTTATCTAATTTAATTTCTTTAAAACTATTTACTTTAAAATCAGTTGGAAAATCACAGCAGAGCTCTAATTCATAAATTTTCCATTCATCTAAAATAATTATTGAATCAGAAAATAAATTAGCAAATTTTTTTTGAATTTGCTTAATATTATAATCATTAACTACTATGTCTTTAGTTTTTTTATCTTTAATATTTTCATAAATTAAAAATAAAATAACGAAAAACATAATAAAAATAATAAATAGTGTTTTATTAATTTTCTTCATATAAATATTAAATTATTTCAAATTTTTTATCACAAATCTCAAGAGTTTCTTTATCGTGAGATATTATAATAATAGTTTTATTTTTTTTTAAGTTTTCTAATTCTTTTAAAAAAAGTTTCTTTGTTTCGTCGTCAAGCATGCTAGATGGTTCATCAAATATTATAATTTCTTTATCTTGATAGATTGATCTAGCTATAGCTATTCTTTGATTTTGACCACCAGACAAAAGACTTCCTGATTCACCAACAATTTGATCAAAAAAACTCTCTCCCTCTTCCTTTAATTGTGAAATTTTTACAGCTTTGTCAAATTTCTCTTGGTTAAAATTTTTTTGATCAAAAAAGATAATGTTATTCTTAATTGTATCATTAAAAATATAAAAATTTTGAGAAACATATGATATTTTTTTTTGCCAACTATATAAATTAGATTCATTTAGATATGTATCATCAATCAAAATCTCGCCTTTCTCTACTGTCAACAGTCCACTTATCACATCTATTAAAGTAGTTTTGCCAGAACCAGATTTTCCATAAATACCCGTACATTCATTTTTTATAATTCTTAAATTTGTATCATTTAAGATAAAATCTTCTGCTTGGTTGTATCTATAAAAAACATTTTTTAATTTAATTCCTTTTTCAAAAATAATATTTTCTTTAATTGTGTTGGTCTGCTCAATTGGTTTAACGTTTTTATGCAAATCTGCAAAAACTGTATTTAAAGCTTTGCTATTGGCGGTAATATTTTGTTTTAAAATTAAGCTCCTACTAATACTTGGTAAAATTTTTATAATACCTAGGGCTAGGACTGCCAAGTCTGGCAAATATGAGATAAATAGTTCATTTGAACTATTAAAACTAAATACAAATATAAGGATACAAAAAAATATTACAAAAATAATTTCAATAGTAGGTCTTGGCAAGCTATTTAAAAAAGAAATTCTTAAAATTTTCTGGTTAAATTTAAGAAAATTATAAGTAAAATCATTTATATATTTGTTTTCAAGTTTTGATAATTTAATTTCTTTAACTGCTGAAAAAATCTGATTCAATTTATTTAACATTTCTGATTGATAAAAAGCTCTATTTGATCCTAAATTCTGTAGTGATTTTTTTGTTAACTTTGTATGAAATAGAAACAATATTATTAAAAATGAGAAGATATAAATCATCAAAACTGGTTTTAAAAAAAGGAACAAACCTAATATAAAAATTATTAAAATCATCTCATTAAAGAAATTTAAATTCATTAACATTAAGTTTACAGTATGAGAAACCTCGCTATTTAAATTTCTAATAAAATCTCCTTTATTCCTCTTAGTAAAATTTGAATAATCTTCATGTATATAACCACTGATTAATTTTGAAGCGATATTATTTTGCATTTTTGCTGAAAATTTATTTATAAAAATAATCCAAATTAAATAAGTAATAAATTTAATTGCATAAATAAAAATTATCATAATTAATATTAATTGTGTTAAAGCTTCTATCGTATGAGATGTAAGGTTAATAAATTGATTATTAATTAATATTTCATAAACTTTAGATTCTGTACCAATCAATAATAGATTTAATAATGGTAAAATTAAACTTAAACCCAAAATCTCAAATAGTGAAACTAAAAATGTTAAGCATATAAAAAAAGTAAAATATAATTTATAGTTTAAATTTATTTTTTTTATTATTGAAAAAATTTTTACTAAATTATTCATATTTAATTATACCTTTTAAGAATAATATGATTAATTTTTTTTATCATTTCTTTTTTTGCTTTTTTTCCAGAATAGATAATAAATTTACTTCTATTTTTCTTTATTAGGCCAATTTTATTTTTAAAATTTTTAGAAATTAGATAATAATTTATTTTTTTTTTAACATCATTTATATCATCAAACTGTAAAATATTATTATATTTTGTTAGATCATAATTAAATTCTTTTAATTTAGAATTTGTTACAAAATAAATTGGCAAAACATCAAATAGTAGAGATTCTATCAAACTTGAAGAATTAATTGCTAATGCAATTACAACATCTTTCATGGATTTGGTAAAAGGTACCTTTGATGAATTGTGAAATTTTATATTTTTATAATCTTTAATTTTTTTAAAAAAAGTACTCTCTGGATAAAATGAAGGATGGGATCTAACTATAATTTCTTTTTTAGTGTTTTTTGCGCTCCACAATATTAATTCAATTAATTGATCGTAGTTTGATTTATCAAGATTAGGTTCTGCAACAGTTTGTAAAAAGAAAATAATTTTATTTTTTTTATTATACTTTTTTGATTCTATAATATTGCCTACATTATAAAATTTAGTTTTTTTATTGTATTTCTTCAGTTTGGAAGAAAAAAAAGTACCCCACGCTAAATAATATTTATAAGAAAAATTTGTGTAACTAATTTTTGGATGTTTGTTTACTAGCGAGCCCCATTGAATACATATAGTTGGAATATTGTGTTTTTTACCCAATAATCCAAAGATTTGGTCAAGAAAATTATCACCTTCCATACAAATTATAGCTTTTGGTTTACATTTGATAATAAAATTTTCGATATAAGAAATACAATTTTTTATAAAATTTAAATCTATATCTTTAGAAATAAATTCCATTCTAAACCTCGAATTAATAAATCTTGTTTTGCTAATATTTTTATAGTTATAAAAATGATTATAAAAATCAAAAAATTTATATTTTTTTTTACTACCTAAGAGCTGGTAAAAAAAATTGTAACCTCTTGAATTGTAGATCGGAATAATAAAATCATTATTGCTAAAAGAAAAATTACTTGTTTTATTAACATTGTTTGTTGTAAAAAATTTTTTAAATTTAAACAGAAAAAATTTATTTTCTCTTGAATTTATTTTTGTTTTTATATCTATGTTTAATTTATTATTAGATAAAAATTCATTCAAAATTCTTTTTTTTAAATTTGAGTCTAAATTGTATATTTCATTTGTTTTTGACTTACTTATGTCGTGAAATAATTTTCTTACAATTTTATCTTGGCTTAAAAAAGAGTGCATATAACTTTCAAAAACAGTTTTATAATTTATATCATTATGTATAAGTAAGTTTTTAGAATTCATATTTTTAGAAATAACGCTAATTGCTTTATTTATTCCAGAATTTATTTTTATTTTTTGTAACATTATTTATTAATTTTTTTTTAAAAAAGTTAATTTTCCATTTAATGTTTTATCTTCAATAAGAATATTATTTTTTTTCAAAAACAATCTAATTTTTTTAAAACTTTTTATTTGGTGTTTGCTCCATTTTTTTGAAGAAATCTCATCATGATCAAATTTTTTTTTAGGTTTAACATTGTAAAAATAAGAACTATTAGTTAATCTATTTTTTTTTAACTTATAATCAAACTCACAACCATATAAAACAATATGTTTTGCTTTTAACAATAATGCCAATGGTATAGCCATTTCAATAATCACTGTTCCAAGTAAATCTTTTTGATTACAAAATTTTTTAGCAAATTTATTAGCTAATTTATTTTTTGTATTGTCAAAAATAACATTTTTTTTTATTATTTTAGTGACTTTTTTTTTATACTTGTTTGGTAAATAAATTTTTCCTTTAAATTTTTTCAAAAAATTTTTTAACTGAACTTCTATTGGATTAAAAAATCTTTTATCATAAATTGTATAATAAGCATTTTTAATTTCATTAAATTTTTTTTTTAAATAAATATTGTTAGTTCCAATTACGACTTCTTTTTTAAAATTATTAAAATTAATTTTTTTTATTGATGGACCATTACCTAAAATTATAATTTTTTTCATTTTAGTTTAATTTGAACTAAATTAATTTTTGGTATCGCTTTTTTTTCTTTCAAAAAATAATTAACAATCTTGTCATCAAAAAACTCATAAATTAACTTAAGATGAACAGCTCTAAATGTTTTTGTTAAGTATGTTCTGCTATTGCTTGATTGTGGTTTAAAGGTTAGTTTTTTTTTTCTTTTAATTTTTTTAATTATAAATCTCAAATCGTTTCTTGCTTTTTTTATTGCCGAAATAGATAAGTCGACCACTCCCATATTTTTTTTTAATTTTGGAACACACTGATGAAGAATCGGCCCAGAATCAATGTTTTGGTCGATTTTATGAAAAGTAACCCCTGTTTTCCATGGTTCTAGGTTATAGCTAGGCCAAAAAAGAGTGGCTGATCCTCTGTACCAGGGTGAAAGTCCAAGATGAATATTTATTGTTAATTTTGGAAGTTTTTTCATTAATTTTTTTTTTAATATTCCTGAACCCATAATAAAACAAAGGTTTGGCTTAAACTTTTCAACAAATCTCAATGTTTTATTTGAGTTTAATGTGCTGTTTTTAGTAAATATAATTTCTTCCTTTAAAAATTTTTTAGAAATGTTTTCAATACCAAAATATTTTTTTTCTTTTTTATATCTAATATTAAAATGTTTCTTCAATAATTTTTTTTCAAAATTATTATTATATTTATATTCTGGTCCAAACTTTACAGACTCTCTTTTCATCATTATGCACTTAATATTTTTAAACTCTTTAAATAATGGTTTAAGAATAAAATAATGTCTTGGATGACTCCCGCATATAATTAAAGTTTTCATTTTTTTGATGCTTTTATAATTTTTTCAATTATCTCTAAGTCTCTTATAGCTTCATTTAATCCACACAATTTTTTGCTTTTTTGTTTTTTAATTAAATAATTATAAAATTCTTTGTATTGTTCTAAGAATCCAGGCTTTATATTAAAATTTTTTTTTGGTGCATAAACATATTTAACTTTTGGTTTATATAATCTTAGTGGGATTTTTTTTGATGGTTCAATAATTTCCATCTTTTCATAATAACTTCCAATTTCAATTGGTTTTAACTCAAATTTTTTTTTGTCTCCGTTTATAGATATTTCAAAATTATCAGGGCTGCCCCAGTTTAATAAAACAGATATTACATCACCTCTGCGAGATCGCATTACAAATGATACTCCGGTCTTTTTTATATTTTTTGTTGGATAAACATTTAATAATTTTAATTTTCCATATAAAAAAAATAATAAATCGATAACATGACATCCATTTATTTTAAATTGATGCCAAGTTCTAGTGCTATCAGGTATTTTTACAATTGTATTAGTGGAAGTATTTTTTTGTATAAAATTAAATGCCTGCTCAGCTGCATTATAAAATCTTCTATTATAAGCAAAAAAAACTTTATTGTTTTTAATTTTTTTTAAGTTAATTAAATCTTTTGATTTAAGCGCTCCCGGTTTTTCAACAAAGATTGGTTTATTTAATTTCATTAAAATTTTTAAAATCTTTGGTGTAAATTCAGTTTTGATAGCAACTACAAAACAGTCTGCTTCTTTGCTGTCATTAATAAAACTTAACAAATCATATGATGGTTTTGGTAAACTAAATTTAAACGCAAACTCTTTGAGTCTCGAAGAGTTTTTTCTACTAAATACACTAATTATTTTAAAGTTTGCTTTTTTTAAGGCTGGAATGTGAAAGTGTGAAATTGGACCACTTCCTAAATAAGCTGCTTTTATTTTTTTTATCATTATTTTATGTAAAATTTAAATTTTTATTACCAAATTTTTCTTTTTTAATGATTTTATTAATCATTTTATAATTAATTAATCTCTTAATTTTGTCAGAAATCAGAACAGCAATAAAAATTTTAAAAGTTTTTATTGATTTTTCCAAAGAAACAAGAGGATTTTTCCCTTTAAGCAGATTATTTAAAACTATTTTTGTAGAGTCTGTTTTTTTTCCTAAAAAATTACCCTCTTTAATCAATTTTGGAACACCATATCTAGTTATTTTTAGGTTATCTAATTTTTTTTCAGTTCGATAAATTTTGTAGTTTCCAAAAATATCAAATTTTAATGCATGGCATTTGTATAATAAAGTTTGTAGCGGTGCCAATCTAGATTGATTATTATAGGTCAGAATCGCGGTGGCTTTTTTTTTGTATCTTAATAAAATGCTTCCGCCAATATTAAAAAATGATTTACCTCTTGGGTTTATTTTGTCTAATGATAAATTTGAAAGTATTTCAATTTGATTATCATTTATTTTGAAATGTTTAACAAAAAAATCTATCCAATGAATTCCTCCCGTTGCTAAACAATTAGCTCCTCCTTCCGTATTAAATTGCAATGGCTTACCTAAATTATTTTTGTTCTCTATATTTTTAATTATTTTATTAAGATTAAGTGCTGCCCATTTAAAATGAGTAGTAACAAATATTTTTTTATTTTTTTTATAATTTATTATTTTTGTATATTGATTTAAATTATTAGTTACAGGTTTTTCAATTAAAATTCTTGTAATTCCATTTTTTATAAATAGTAAAAAATTTTTATAATGCGTGTCTGATAGACTTGATATTATTGCGGTTTTAACTTTTCTTTTTTTTATTTCAGTTGCCAGTTTTTTATAATTATTTAAAAAAGTAATATTTTTATAATTAATTTTTGAAATTTTGGGATCAAAAATTATAAGTTTAAATTTTTTTTTTAAAAGCAGAGCGGCATATCTTTTGCCTATTGATCCATATCCTGCAATTACAACAAATTTATTTTCCATTATTAATTATATAGTTTGCAAATTCCAGATCTATTGGTTCATCTATGTCTAATGCGTCTTTTTTTTTCATAACAACAAATCCAACTTTTGTTTTTTTGTATTTTAAATTATCAATATTATATTCTTTATTTTGAATTATATTTTTGCTTAAACCACTAATTACTCCTCCATTAAATCGATAAAACAAAGGTAGTTCTTGTCTATTGCTCCACAATTTTTTATTTCTAACATTAAACAATGGCTTCATTGTTTTGTTGTTTATAATCATGGCTCGATAAGGATGATGTTCAAACTCATTAACTGAAAAAACCCAGTCATACTTTTTTGATCGTAGCTTGTCTACACATTTATTTATTGTGCTTGTGTCTCTAAAAGGAGTTGTGCATAAAAGTGTACATAGTGCGTCAGGAACATAGTTTTCATTTTTCTTTAACCAACTAAGCGTATACTTATATACTTCAAATGCGTGAGATTTATCTTTGGAGATTTTTTTGGGTCTTATAAAAGGGCATTCTGCTCCATATTTTATTGCAACAGCTCTTATCTTCGGGCTATCTGTTGCGACTATAACTCTGTTCAATTTTGACCTGAGTGCCGCTTGAATTGTATGAACAATCAAAGGTTTTTTATTTAATAATTTCAAATTTTTATTTTTAATTCCTTTTGATCCACCTCTTGCAGGTATTAGCCCCAATGTTTCAAATTTTTTCATTTTTTCCTACATTAATTAACAACTTTTTTTAAAATTGATTTTGGATATTTAAAAGTATTAAAATCAAATCTAATAACTTTTCTTGTAAAATCTGCATGTTTAACTTTTCCAGCTAAATGAATTGTGTCCGTTTTAAAAATTACAATAGAATATTTTTTTCCATTAGCCTCTGTAAAAAAAAGTTTTTTTCTAATATTCTTAAAAAATAAAACATTTTCTACGCCATGCTTTCCAGGTATATAAAAAAATCTCAAAAACTTAATAAATTGTATAAACCAACTTTTGTGAGTTCCTGTTGCAAAAGAAATGCTCCCTGAACCTGACTTAGAATTATCACTCAAATATACAAAAGCTTTTAATTTTGGATAGCTGTCAAAATGAGGTAATTGATTTCTATTTTCAGTATCTAGAGTATCTTCGGTATAATAAACTTTTTTGGAAAATGATTCAGTTAGCTTTTTTTTATCAATATTAATTTTCGCACTAATAATATCTGTTATTTTATTAAGAATAAAATTTGAAATTTTTGTATCTTCCCAATTAAAAATTTTAACAATACCATCTTTTCCAAAATTTTCATTAGTGTATTTATTTTTATATCTTTCAATTTCTATAATTTCAGTTTCGTCAAAGTTAAGCACATTTTCTAAAACTACAAAGCCATTTTTTTCAAAAGAATTGTTCATTTAATTAAATTTATTTATTAATATTTTTTTTTTTTCTAAATTGTTTAATATTTTTTTTACATAATTAATTTTAAGGCTTAGTCTTTGAGCTATCTCGTGTTCATTTTTGTTTCCATCACAATACGCTATTATGTTCATCAAATTTTTTATCTTTTTCCTAGTATCTAGTGTACTTATTTTTGGATATAAACCATGGATATCAAGTTTTGGCTCGCCAATTGACTTGGAAAAATAAAAATTAGAATTTTCAAATATTTTAAATATTTCATAATACAATCTTTGGCTATCTTTTAGTCCTTCTAACTTAATAAAATTTAAATTATCTAGAGAAGTATGATACTCTTTATATTCTCCATACTTTGATCTGCAAATTGAACAAAATGGCAAATTAACATTTGGAGAACACCATTGTCTTTCATCGCTGCCTCTCTCTAAGAATGATCTTGTTTCCCAATTTTTATTAGCAATTTTGTTTAATGCCTGTTTTGCAATATTGTCAGCCACACTATTCTCGTTTGGTGATAAAACTAGTTTAAATTTTTCTTTGGTTCCTACACAAGTAATCACATATCCCGAGAAAACATTTTTTTTTAGTTTTGAAATATTTTTATTAATATATGCAATTGACCCAATTGTTTCAGGTAAAAATAAAAATCTATAAGAAAACTTGGGTTTCTTATTGCCCAAATATTTTTTTATACCATTAATTAATCCTGACAATACAACTGGACCAGATAGCTCATTGTTTGCCATTTGAGGGTGGCAAATATACGTTGTAAAAATTATTTCTTTTTTATTTCTGCCTTTTATAAAGTACTCTCCATAATTCATTCTTCCATTTTTTTTTATAGTTTCAATGTCAATTAAATATTTTTGATTTTTAAGCTTTTTTACATCTGTATACTTCATACAAACTGACCAAAAATTTTCTCTGTAATAGCTTGTTACATAAGGAATTGCCTTTATATTTTTTTTCAAGGTAAATATTTTTTTTAGAAAACTCTTTCTTGACATTGTTCCTTTATAAGAATCTGAATTAACAACCAATTCAAGATTGTTTCTGTTGAAATCAATAATTTTTCTTTTTTTTCTATCTAAAACTAAAGCTTTTTTCACTATCCATTCTTTTGGGACTATCCAATTGCCAAACTTCTTATTTGATTTAAAAGATTTCATTGTTATTTTATTTCCACAATAATTGGACAAAATTTTAATTGTTTTTCTGTTACCTGGACCTGCAATCGATCTTGGTATGTAAAAAAGTTTATGTATTAATTCTTTTGTGTTCATTTATTTATTTTTTTATTTATTTTTTAAAAACCAAATTCATCATATTGCCTGGAAAACTAATTTTTTTTTTTTTAAACAAGCCAAATAATTTTAAAAAAAAATAAAAATAGTCAAACATAAAATTATCATAGCCACTATTAAAATATGGATAATCTACCTGTACAAATTTAAAACCACATCTCTTAGCAATATTAGTTAAATTGTTAAATGAAGGTAAATAAAAATTCTTGTTATCATCTAATGCGGGTAAACTTCGAAAAAGTCTGTAATATATTGATGATATGTCTGGAGTTGCTAAAATAAATAAATAACCTCCTTTTTTTAAAGCATCATAAGATTTTTCAAGATATAAAAAAGGTTGATCAACATGTTGAATAGTTCCTCTAAAAATTATCACATTAAAAAAATTAGTACTTGTTAAAATATTTTTTTCAAAATTAATTCCTCTTTTTATTGCAATATTCCTGGCACCATTATTGATTTCCATACCAAATTTTTTTCCATCCCATTTTAAAAACTCAAGAAATTCACCTGTGGAACATCCGATATCGCATACTGTAGAATTAAATTTAGTAAATTTTTTTAAAATATTCTTTTCGTATGAAAAAGATTTAATTCTTTTTGGGTCATTTAAATTTCTCTTTAAAAAATAATTTTTATTATAGTCTACAAAGTATTTTTTTTTTGACATTTTAAATTTAATTAAAAAATTTTATTAGCTTAATTCTACAATTTTTTGTTCTACATGTTTGTTTATATTTATTGCTTCAGGGTGTTTTTTAAAAAAAAATTTAATATCATTTAAAGAGATAAATTTTATTTTATGTTTATCGTAAAAATTTACAATTTTTTTTAATAATAAAAAATCCTCTTTAGTGTCTACAGTCAACCTATATTTTTTGTTCAGAGTCATTTTTTTTGGCAATTTGATATTTTTTATTTTAAAAATTTTTTTTCCTTCTCTATAAAAAAATAAAGTTGGGTGTTCATAGTGTTCTTTTTTTTTGGCTAACAAAAAAACTTTTTCAAAAGATTTTGATTTAAACAAGCTGATGTCCATTCCTAAAGCTATCTTTCTATTTAAAATATCTCCAAAATTATTATTTGTTATATAATCATATTTTTTAAAATTTTTTTTAAAGAACCTTACCATATAATCAACAGAAAATGGATCAATCAGCGGATTATCTCCAGTAAGTCTAACAATTATATCTGATTTATTTTTGTTTATAGTTTTATAAACTCTAGATAAAACATTATCTTCACTTCCTTGAAAATATTTTAATTTATTTTTATTAATAAAATTAATTAGTTTTTTATTTGATTTTTTTTTTGAAGTAGCAATTATAATATTATCTAATTCTTTGCAAATTTTTAATCTTGAAATTAAAATTTTAATAAGTTCTTTTCTATTTATTTTTTTCATTATTTTTCCTTTTAGTCTAGCTGAATCCATTCTTGCTTCAATTATTGCTGAGACTATGTAGTTCTTCATTATGTATAAAAAAATTTATTATCTTTTTAAAATTTTAGAAAATTAAAATTGTATTAAATTAAAAAGAGTTTAATAACAATATATTTAATGAAATACAATAAAACTAAAAAGGCTTTTTTTTTGGACAGAGACGGCGTGATAATAAAAGATGTGGGTTATCTAACAAAAATTAAACAGGTTAGTTTTTTAAAAAACACATTTAAAACTTTAAGATTAATTAATAAAAAAAATTATTTGATTATAGTTGTAACAAACCAATCTGTTATTGGCAGAAAATTAATCTCAAAAAAAAAACTCAACGATATACACCATCATTTGAAAAAAAATTTAAAAAAGAAGTATATATCATTAACGGATATTTATTATTGTCCTCACCATCCTGTTTATGCTAAAGGTAAATTTAAAATTAAGTGTCGCTGTAGAAAACCAGGAAATCTAATGATAGAAAAAGCAATAAAAAAATGGAGAATTGATAGAAAAAAAAGTTTTATGGTTGGCGACAAATTTTCTGATTTGAAAGCTGCAAAAAAATCAAAAATTAATTTTTTTTTTAGATCAAGAAAAGACTTTTTTAACCAAGTAAAAGATAAAATATTGTAATGTGTGGCTTAAATTTTGTACAGTCATCATTCGAAGTTAAAAAAATTAATTTAATAAATGAATTAAAAAAATGTGAAGAATTAATAGCAAAAAACAAATTGGAAGATGCTTTAAGTGCGATTAGAAAGTTAAAAAGAAATCAAATTTATATAGAAATTATTCTTAAAAAAAACTATTTATTATTAAACAGACTTAAATCAATTATAATTAATTTAAATAAAAAAAAAAATCATAAAAACTTTGATTTAATTGAAGATATTTCTTGGTGCATCAAAAAAGAAATTTTGGAAGATTCGGATAGGATATTTTTTTCTTTGAAAAAAAATAAAATAAAAAATGAAGTTAAATCAATAGTTTTCTTTAAATATTTAAACAATTCAATTGAATCATTAAATTATTTAGAAACAAGAGGAAGGGATTCGGCAAGTTTAAGCATCAATTTTTTATCAAAAACAAAAATTAACTTTTTAAACTCAAAAAAAATAAATAATAATGAGTTAATTTTTTTTCAAAAAAAAATTTCTAAAGATAAATTTTTGTCAAATCTAACGATTAAATATGCAAAACAAATAGGTTATTCTGGTGAAAATCTTTTAAAAATTAACAATATACTAATTAAATCTAAAATTTTTAGTAAAATAAATTTTGATGATGTAATTTCTTTTTTTATAATTGGCCATACTAGATGGGCTTCAATTGGTGAAGTAAATTTAAGCAACTGTCACCCATTTATTAATAAACACCAAAACAATTATTCTCTATTTTATATGAATGGAGATATACTAAATCACAACAAATTAGTTCTGGAGACTAATAAAAATAAAAAATTTAAATTATCTGATTACAAATGTACAAATGATTTATTTGGTTTGCCATATAAATTAGAGAAAAACAGAAGTTTAAATTTTAATTCTTTGCAAGGATCATATGTTCTTATCTATCATCAGTTTAGAAATCCTTTTAAAATTACAATTTTAAAAAAAGGATCTCAGGGTCTTTATATTTCTACTAATAACGATGAAAATTTTTTGTTCTCTTCAGATTTATATGGGATTGTAAATAATAGTAATAATTTTAAAAGAACAAAAACTAACCAAAAAATTTCTCTAAATCCTTTTGAATTTAAGTTGAAAAATTATAATTTTAAAAATATTCAAAAAACTTCGATTTCTACTAGAGATCTTAATAAAAAAAAATTTTCAAGGTTTTTTCTTAAAGAAATTAGTGACACTGAGGTTTTTGTCAAAAGAACAATTAATAACTATTTGGATTTAAAAAATAACAAAATTATTAATATGGATAATTTGCTATCAGCACAAGTTGAAAAATTATTAAAACAAAAAAAAATTAAAAATATAATTTTTACTGGGATGGGCAGCTGTTATACTGCGGCAGTAGGAATTTCAAAATATTTATCAGAAAAATTAAAAAAATTAAAAATTTTTGATATAAAAATTCAGGCAACTGTTGCAAGTGAAGGAAGTGCTTTTTATCTTTCTAAAAATATGAAAGATAGTATAATTGTAGTTTTGGCTCAATCTGGAACAACTATAGATACAAATGTCTTTGCAAAAATGGCCAAAGAAAGAGGAGCGTATACTATATCTATAGTAAATAAACGAGACGGAGATATCACTTATATAGTTGAAAATAATTTATACCTGGGCAATGGAAGAGATGTGGAGTTATCTGTACCCTCAACTAAAACATATACAGCTCATTTGTTTCTTGGATTTATCTTTTCAGATAAGATTATCAGTTATATTAAAAAAAAATCACAATCAGAAATTTTTAAAACATCTAAAAAAATAATAAAAAAAAGATTTATAAACAATATTCTAAATAAACAATTTAATGCAGTTAATAAAATTAACTTTGACATTTTAAATTATATAAAATGGGTTGTTGTATATGATGACTCTTCTAACTCATATAATTGTCTTGAATTCAGAATTAAACTTTCTGAATGTTGTTATAAATCAATACTCTATTTGCACATAGACGAATTTAAAAATTATAACTTAAATAACTCTCTTGTATTTTATATAGGAGAAAAGAATATATATGATCAAAAACTCTTTAAAAAAAATTTTTTAATTTCAATAACAACAAAAAAAACTAAAAAAAAACCAAGAAAAATTGAGATAAATTTAAAAAATGAACTAAAGTCACTTCTTGCAATTGAGTCTTCCATAGCATTACAACTGGTTGCTTTCAAATTGTCTACCTTGATTGACTCAAACAAAGATAAAGTAAAACAAAATTTAAATAATAAAAAATTACTAAGTTTTACTATAGACAAAAAAGATATAAACAATTTTAAAAAACTTAGTAAATCAAAAAAAATAAATTATTTATTTGAAAAATTAATAAGACCAATAGATGCAATAAAACACCAGGCTAAAACTGTAACTGTTGGAGCAATAAGAGAAAATAAAAATGTATATATAAAAAATAATTATCCAACAAAAATATTAAATAAAATCAATATTGATAATTTTAAACAAAATTTCTTAAATGTAAAAAAAAATATTAATTTAATATCAAATTCCAATTATGATATAGAAAAATATTTTTTTGGTAATTTAATTGAGTATTATAATTCAACTAATAAAAAAACTCTTTTTTATAATTTTCTAAATCATTCTGAAGTTGGCAATTTTGATCAAAAAAATTATACAAATATTTTTTTTGGACTGGAAAATACAAGAAATTCTCAAAATGACCTCTTAATAGAAAGAGAAAACCTAGATTCATATAAAATAATCAAAACTTTCTTATTAAATAATAAAAAAAATATTTATGAAGACAAAATATTTATTAACGCAAAAAATATTATGGAAAATAATAAAAAAAAATTAAACTTTAGTTTTGATAAATATTTTAAAAATTTTAACAACATTAAATTTTTAGGTAGTGGAATCAATTATTTGGCTGCTAAAAAATTTGCTTTAAAACTATCAAAGGAATTAAATATCACAATTGGATATGATGTAATAGAAAACCACAAGCATATTGACATTTCATCAGAGTCGCTTGTTGTTTTGTTCTCATCAAACATTTATAGATCTGGATTTCAAAAAGATGTTTTGGCTGAAACAAAAAAATTTACTGCCCACAACAACCATCCAATTATCTTTACTAACCTCAATAATAATTATTTTGATGAATTTGAAAATGATAAAAAAAATATAAAAATCATAAAACTTCCAAAAGTTCATGAGATATATTCTTTATCAATTTTTGAGTTTTATTTTAATAATTTTGTTTTTTAAAATTTTTTTTATATTAAAAAGGGCATTTATAGAATTTTGTTTATAAAAAAAATAAATCTTATAATATTTACTCCAAATTGATTTTCTAATAATAAATTTTAAAGAATTATATTTATTTTTTTTTATTAAATTTTTTATTTTATTTAAATATTTTTTATCAAATGAAAATACTTCTTTTTTAAAGCTGATATTTTTTTTTAATACTTCGTCTATAATTTTTGGATTTGTATTTAGTATTTTTAAAAAAAGTCCTGCCGTATATAGGCCATCCATAAAATCTAAGAATGAAAAATGTCCCGATGTTTCAAATCCAAATAAAGATTTTTTCTTAATTTTTTTATAAATGACATTTCTATCACCAACCTTAGAGATAAATATTTTTTTTTTTATTTTTTTTAATTCAGTTTTTAACCATGGATTAACTATTTCAGTAGCTACTATTGAGGAAAAACTTTGCCTTTTTTTGAAGTATATTGCAAAAATAAGAGATAATTTTTCTATTTCTATTATTCCATAATTTTTTTTTGATATTAAAACTCTATCGGCGTCTCCATCAAACGCTACACAGTAGTCATATTTTTTATATGGGTAAATGTTTTTGTTTTTATAAAGAAAATTTGTCCCACAATTTTCATTTATTCTATTTCCTCTAATTTTAAAATTAATAACTTTAGAATTTTTTAAAAACTTTATTTTTTTATAAAAACTTCCAATAGATCCATTAGAACAATCAAATAAAATTTGATATTTTTGATTAAATTTTAAATTTTTATTTATAAAATTAATATAATTATTCAGATTTGAATATGTTATTTTTCTATCTACGAATTTTTTAAGATTATTTTTTTTATTAATATTGTTTTGTATTTGTAGTTCATATTTTTTAGAAATTTTTATTCCATTATAGAAAAATTTAAATCCATTATAATTCTTAGGAAAATGTGATGCGGTAATCATAATTCCAAAAGCTTTTCTCTGCTTTGAAATAAATTGTAAACCAGGAGTAGAAATTGGATTACTAATTATATTAAGAAATTTTGTAGAAATAATTTTTTTTTTTATTATTTCTAAAATTTTTTTGCAAGTAGATCTTGTATCATACCCAACTACTACTTCTTTTGTTGTTTTCTTATAGATAACATAATTTAATGATTCAAAAAAATTTATAAGAAATTTTTTACCTAATAATCCTTTTCCATAAACATCTCTGAAGCCATCATCTCCAAATATTTTCATTATTATTGCAATTTTTTATATTTATATCTTACTATTAAATTTAATGATTATTTTTTTTATTTCTTTTGGTGATAATAATTTGTAATTTGACAATCTTTGTTTATCTCTTTCAATCATTTTTTTTATTCCATCATTAAAATTAATTTCTGGTTTCCATTGTAATTTTTTTTTGATTTTAGATATATTAGATATTGATACTTCAATATCGTCACTTCTTTTTGGTAAATTAATTGTTTTATTTTTTTTTGAAATCAAATTTTTTAAATATACAATACTAACTGGTTTACCTGCCCCAACATTAAATATTTCATTGTTAGCATTTTTATTATTTATGGATCTAAATATGGCTTTGTTTAAATCATCAATATATATAAAATCTCTTTTTTGTTTACCATTTCCATATATTGTTATTTTTTTATTTTGCAGATATTGGGCAACAAATCGCGCAACAACCGCATTTGATTTTTCTCCATAAACGTTAAAAAATCTAAATATAACGTAATTAATTTGATTAATATTGCAGTATTCTTTAACCATCTTCTCACCTAAGAATTTAGTATAAGAATAGTAATGTTTTGGATCTAAAATAAAATTTTCTTTAACTTTTAAATTCTTTGTATCTCCATAAACAGATGCTGATGAAGCAAAAATAAATTTTTTAACTTTCTTTTTGGATGCAAACTGCAATGTTGCCTGTAATCCTGCAACATTTGATTCAAAATAAATATTTTCTTTTGATTTGGGTATTACTATTTCGGCTTTAGCTGCCAAATGAATAATAGTGTCAATTTTATCAATAATTTTAAGATTATTTATGTTTTGAATTTTGCATTTATAAAATTTAATTTTTTTTTTATTAATATTTTTTAATTTTCCTATGCTTAAGTCATCTATTCCAATGATTTTATAATTTTTTTTTAATAAATATCTGTATAAATTTGAACCTATAAAACCAACAACTCCTGTAATTAAAATATTTTTCATGTGTCTAGTTTAAGTGTAATGTGTAAATCAAAAAAGATAAACTATACTTTATTAAATCAATAAAATAAACTATAAGCGTCAATATAAAAAATGCAAAAAAACTATAAAGTAAGTGTAATAATACCTATTTATAATTCAGAAAAATATATTGGAAGATGTCTAAGATCTCTTAAAAGACAGTCTTTAAATAAAAAAAATTATGAAATTGTAATAATAGATGATTGTTCAAAAGATAATTCTATAAGTGAAATTAAAAAATATCTTGATGGAAATATAAAAATAATTCAAAATAAAAAGAATTTAGGACTTCCAGCTTCTCTTAATACTGGTATAAAAAATGCGAAAGGGTCTCTAATTATTAGAGTTGACTCTGATGATTGGGTTCATGAGGATTTTTTAAATATTTTATCTACGTTTTTGTCATTAAATAATAATCTTGATGCAGTTGCCTGTGATTATAATTTGTCAGATGAAAATGAAAAAATAATTAAAACAGAAAATTGTATAAAAAAACCTATAGGTTGTGGAATAATGTTTAGAATACAACAACTATTGGAGATGGGTCTTTATGATAAAAAATTTAAATATGCAGAGGAAGAGGCTTTTAGAAAAGTTTTTTTAAAAAAATATAAAATTACTAGGGTTCCTTTAAGCCTTTATAGATATAGACAACATCCAAAAAATCGTTCAAAAAATAAAAACATGGTAAAACGTTATAGAAATAAATTTAAAAATGCTTAAAAAACCATACTTTATTGCTGAGATTGGCGTTAATCATGAAGCAAATCTAGAATTAGCAAAAAAAATTATTAAGGATGCAAAGCTTGGTGGAGCTAGCGCGGTTAAACTTCAAAGTTATAAAGCGGAAAAACTAACATCAAAATATGCACGGTCCTATTGGGATAAAAAGGCTGAAAGTGAAGAAAGTCAACTTAAACTATATAAAAAGTATGATAAATTTGGATATAAAGATTATTTAAAATTAATTGATTATTGCAAAAAAATTAATATCGACTTTATAATAACACCATTTGATATAAATCAAATAAACTTTTTTAAAAATAAAGTTAAATATTTTAAAATTTCATCTTCGGATATAACTAATTTTATTTTAATTGAAAAAATTTCACTAACAAATAAACCAATAATACTATCCACAGGAGCTTCAAAAATTTCAGAAATAAAAGCAGCAATAAATCTTATTAAAAAAAAACATAATAAAATAACTTTACTACACTGTATTTTAAACTACCCAACAAAAAGATATTCTGCAAATCTCAACATGATAAATGATTTAAAAAAAACATTTAAATTACCAATTGGAATTTCAGATCATACTATACCATCCGATAGCCATGACGTATTAGCATATTCTTGTTTTAAAGAAATTGTTATGATCGAAAAACATTTTACAAACAATAAAAATAAAAAAGGTAATGATCATTTTCACTCTTTTGACAAATATGATTTAATAAAGTTTTCCAAGAAAATAGAAGATATAAATAAAATTTTAGGTTCCTCAAAAAAAACTTTTCTGAAAAGTGAAATAAAATCTAGAAAAAATGCAAGAAGAAGCTTGTTTTATGATTCTGATATTTCTAAAAACTCTAAAATTAATATAAAAAATATCATTTCTTTAAGACCAGCAATAGGAATATGTCCATCAAAGTATAAAGAAATAATTGGAAAAAAAATAAATATAAATGTTAAAAAAGGAGATCTAATTCGTTATTCACATTTCAAATAAAATAAATGCATTCCGTATTAATATTGGCTGCTGGAAATAGTTCTAGACTTAAATTAAAAAAATCTAAAATATTTTTAGAATTAAAAAAGGAAAGTCTAATTGATCGCACAATTAAATTAGCAAAAAAAACTAAGCCCCTCGATATAAATATAATAATAAAGCAAAAAGATTTAAAAAATTTTAAAAATAAAAAAAAATATTCTAAAATTTATTTTTTCATCCAAAAAAAGGCATTGGGTACTGGAGATGCTGTGAAAAGTTTTTTAAAAGCTAAGAAAATAAATTTAGATAAGATTATGATTTTGTATGCAGATACTCCTTTAATAAAATTAAAAAAATTAAATGAGATGATTAAAAAATCACTTAAATTTGATTTAGTGCTTTTAGGTTTCCATACAAAAAAAAATAATGATTTAGGTTTAATTAAAATTAATCCAAAAAATAGAAAAGTTCAAAAAATTATTGAGTATAAAAATGCAAGCCTAAAAGAAAAAAATATTAATTTATGCAATTCTGGCGTAATGATTTTAAATCAAAATGTTCTTCCTTTAGTTTTTAAAATAAAAAAAAATAAATTAACAAAAGAATATTACTTAACTGATATGATTAAAATATTACAAAATAGAAATTTTTCTATTGGTCTTATAAAAGACAGAAATATAATTGGTCTAAAGGGTATAAACACCATTAATGATTACAATATCACAAAAAAAAAATTAGATTATTGAAAAACCTAATAGTTTAATTAATTCCATTCAAAATTTTTTTCAGTGCATAAATCAAGCCAATTGAGCTATTAGTACTGGTCAGCTGCACGCATTGCTGCGCTTCCACATCCAGCCTATCAACGTGGTGGTCTACCACGGCTCTATAGGAAGAACTAGTTTTGAGGTGAGTTTCCCGCTTAGATGCTTTCAGCAGTTATCTCGTCCGTACTTAGCTACCCGGCACTGCAGCTGGCGC
>Ga0315339_1001464_pt1 | contig 20782 bp, 18 predicted proteins | sample ASW17metaG_FD_204514 | JGI IMG/M metagenome (GOLD analysis project Ga0315339, IMG submission 204514) | Ammonia-oxidizing marine archaeal communities from Pacific Ocean, United States - ASW #17 | ecosystem: Environmental > Aquatic > Marine > Oceanic | place: USA: California | collected 2016-12-05
TAGCGTCAATCAATAGCGTGCGGGAGAACACACGATTTCTACCTGGCATCTCTCTGGAAGACGCCATCACGGCGAGCGGTGATGGCGCGGCGCTAGAAGGCTGCGACCTTATTCTCCTCGCCATGCCAGCCCAAAATCTGCGCACCGTGGCAGCAAATTTTGCGCCCTATTTTAAGAATGCGCCATTGGTTATTTGCGCCAAAGGGGTGGAGCTTGAAAGCGGCGCGTTGATGAGTGAGGTCGCGCATGAAGTTGTGGGCGATCGGCCGCTCGCTATTCTCTCCGGCCCGACATTTGCCCATGAAGTGGCGCGCGGCTTGCCGAGCGCGGTGACCTTGGCATGCGCAGATAACGCGCTTGGCGCAGCGATCGCGGCAGCCTTGGGCGGTGCAACTTTTCGGCCCTATCTCAGCGATGATATGGTCGGTGCGCAGATCGGCGGCGCCCTGAAAAATGTTATGGCCATTGCTGCCGGTATAGCCATTGGTCGCGGGCTTGGCGAAAATGCGCGCGCCGCCATCATGACTCGGGGTTTTGCTGAAATGGTGCGCCTCGCGCGAGCCAAGGGCGGGCGGATTGAAACCCTGGCGGGCCTCTCCGGTATGGGTGATTTGGTGTTGACCTGCTCGAGCGCCCAATCGCGTAATTTCTCACTCGGTTCGGCGCTCGGCGGTGGCGAGTCGTTGGCGGATATTCTGGCAGCGCGTGAGAGTGTTGCCGAGGGTGTCACCAGCGCGCCGGCCATGGTCGCGCTTGGCAAAATATTGGTGGTCGAGCTGCCCATTGCCGAGGCGGTGGATGCCGTGCTGCACAAGAGTGCCAATATTAGCACCACCATAGCCACCCTCCTCGCCCGCCCCTTCCGGCCCGAATATTAGAAAGCACGCCCGGCGATTGGGCTTTCAAAAACATACAACTTCATCAAATATGCCACCTTCATGGTGGCGCAACAGAGAAATAATCTGGTGGCGTATTGGTTAGGTAAGAGTGAGCTGGGCGCCTGGCCGTGTGGCGATCAGATGAAGGAAGGCGCGTGCGCGTGGGATGGCGTGCGTAACCATCAAGCCAACAATAACATGAAGGCGATAAATATGGGCGATCGGGGATTTTTCTCCCACTCGGTCTATGAAAAATAGATTGTTGGCGTGGTCGAGATTGTGAAGCTACATTATCCCGATCACACCGATCTAAAGGGTCTCTTCGGCGTGGTCGACGTGAAAGCGCTAATGCCGGTAAAAACGCCGGTGACGCCGGCTGAAAGACGAAGTAGGTTTTTCTGCGCGCAACATCACTGGGTGGTGTCGAAAGTTTGGTCGAACACCGAGCAACTATCGAGGGGCCAGAAAGTAGCGTGCCGGAAAATCTACTTCGTCTTTCAGTTGGCATCGAAGATGAGGCGGATTTGATTGCAGACCTGGAACATATTCTCGCGGGTGCGACATGAGCGATTTCAAGGGTAAGGTCCTGTGCCGGCTCGATGATATTCCGGACGGCGGAAGCAAAGGCTTTGAAATTGGCGAAGGCCCGCGGGCGTTTGAATTTTTCGTCGTGCGCAAAGGGGAGCGCCTCTACGCCTATGAAAATAGCTGCCCGCATACCGGCGGCCCGCTCGACTGGACGCCAGATCGCTTTATTGACAAGGAAAGCGGGCATATTTTATGCGCCACTCATGGCGCCCTGTTTCGCTTCGAAACCGGGCAATGCCTAGTCGGCCCGTGCATCGGCGATTGGCTACGCGCGTTGCGCGTCTTCATCGATGGCGAAAATATCATACTAGCGGAGCAATCTCAGTAGATGCTTTCGGCTCGACACTTGCCCGAGCGCGGCAATGGTCCGATAATCGCGCCTGAACGGCGGCCTTTTCGGGTCGAAATTTTGCACTGACCTGGAGCGTGGAGCGTCAAATGATTCCGCACGAGAACGAGATTTATCCTGTTACCCCTGAAACAGCTGCAGCAGCGCATTGCGATACGGCGGCATACAAAGAAATGTATGCCCGCTCAATCGCCGATCCGGAGGGGTTTTGGGCGGAGCAGGCGGAATCCCTTGATTGGTCCCAGCGCTGGAGCAAAGTCAAACAGTCACAATTCGGGCCGGAGGCAAATATTCGCTGGTTCGAAGGCGGCAAGATTAATGTCAGCGCTAATTGCATCGACCGCCACCTAGAGATGCGCGGTGACCAGACGGCAATCATCTGGGAGGGCGATGATCCAAACGAATCCAAAACTATTTCCTACCGCGAGCTGCATGAGCAGGTCTGCCGCATGGCTAATGTGTTGAAGGCACGCGGCGTGCAAAAGGGCGATCGGGTCACCATCTATATGCCGATGATCCCTGAGGCAGCCTATGCCATGCTCGCCTGCACGCGGATTGGCGCCGTCCATTCCGTGGTGTTCGGTGGCTTCTCCCCCGATTCTCTCGCCGACCGTATCCATGATTGTGATAGCAACTGCGTCATCACCGCCGATGAGGGCTTGCGCGGCGGTAAGCCGATCCCGCTCAAAGTCAATACTGATAAGGCGCTGGAGCGCAGCCCGAGCGTGAAAACCGTGATCGTCGTTAAGCGTACGGGTGGCGCCATAGATTGGTTCGAAGGTCGCGATGTCTGGTATCACGAGGCGGCGGCCAGTGTTTCGCCCGAGTGTGAAGCTGAAATAATGGATGCGGAAGATCCGCTGTTTATTCTCTATACCTCAGGCTCAACCGGCAAACCGAAGGGCGTGTTGCACTCAACTGCCGGCTATCTGCTCTATGCTTCGCTCACCCATAAATATGTCTTCGATTATCATGACGGCGATATCTATTGGTGCACGGCGGATGTCGGCTGGGTCACCGGGCACAGCTATATTGTTTATGGCCCACTCGCGAATGGCGCCACTACGCTGATGTTTGAAGGTGTGCCGAATTATCCTGATTCATCGCGCTTCTGGCAGGTTGTCGATAAACATCAGGTCAATATATTCTACACCGCGCCAACCGCCATTCGCGCCTTGATGCGCGAGGGCGAAAGGCCGGTTAAGAAAACATCACGCAAGTCTCTGCGTATTCTTGGTACGGTCGGGGAGCCGATTAATCCGGAGGCCTGGATTTGGTATAATGAAGTGGTTGGCGATAAGCGCTGCCCGATCGTTGATACCTGGTGGCAGACCGAAACCGGGGGCATTCTGATCACACCTCTTCCTGGTGCAACGGCGCTTAAGCCAGGCTCAGCGACCTTGCCCTTTTTTGGCGTCAAGCCGATCATCGTTGATGCGGATGGCAAAGAGCTGGAAGGCGCCTGCTCGGGCCTTCTGTGCATTTCTGATTCCTGGCCCAGTATGATGCGCACGCTTTACGGTGATCATGAGCGCTTCATCACCACTTATATGTCGCAATATCCCGGGCGCTATTTTACTGGCGATGGAGCCCGCCGCGATGAAGATGGCTATTATTGGATTACCGGGCGGGTCGATGATGTCATCAATGTCTCTGGTCATCGAATGGGTACGGCAGAGGTTGAGAGCGCGTTGGTATCGCATAACGCAATTTCAGAAGCCGCCGTTGTCGGCTATCCGCACGAGATCAAAGGCCAGGGAATTTACGCATACGTAACGCTCACTATCGACCATGAGCCGACGGAAGAATTGCGCAAAGAGCTAGTGCAATGGGTGCGCAAGGAAATTGGCCCAATCGCCAGCCCCGATCTGATCCAATGGGCGCCCGGTTTGCCAAAGACTCGTTCAGGCAAAATCATGCGCCGAATTTTACGCAAGATCGCCGCCAACGAGCACGACGAATTAGGCGATACTTCAACTCTGGCCGACCCGGAAGTGGTGATAGATTTGGTGGACAATCGCGAGAATCGCTAATTATTATTGGATAGGCATACCCCGCGCCGATGATCAATCAGCGCCGGGCTTACTGCCGTGATCTTTGCCAATTAGTCGCTACGACTTTCGCAAATTATTTGCCTTATTAATGCGGCCCAAAGCAGGATAGTACGCCAGTGAGTTTTCCCAATGGCCGGACCCAAAGATTCTCTGGTTCGGTGACTCGGCCTTTATCGTGCACCCACTCGCTTGGCATGATCATATGGCTGAAAGGGTGCCTTCCTCAGTGGCGCCTAACTTGTCGATGGCCCAGCGGGCCCGTTTTTTGAGCGCTATCCAGGCCTAGCCGATTTTGAGGCGGCGGTGCACAGGTGGATCGCAAACGGTAATTGTTGACCGCTTTACTCAAGTTTTTGCACTTCTTTGAGCCAGCTTCCCAGCGTGTTATTTTGAGCTAAATTCGTTGCCATATAGGGCTAGATTTCTACGCTTTCAGCGTCCTTCTCAAGACCGAGAAAATATTCTTGGATTATGTGCTCGAGGGTTATGCTGCGCCCTTCTAGAATCACCGGAGAGATATTTTTGATCGCACTATCCATCATGAAAGTGTCTCCACCGGCATTGCAGTTTGGCTAAATTCAATCATTATCTGTGAGGTAGGAAATTGGCATCGTTTTGGATGAGAATATGAGTTCCCGCAAGAGTATATTGCTGGTCGATGATGATGAGGCGTTGCGCCAATCGTTGGCGGAACAGCTCGGTGTTTATGAAGAGTTTTCCACTTCTGAGGCGACAAATGGTGCCGGGGCGCTTGAAGGTATTAAAAGTAAGCGATTCGATTTAATCCTCCTCGATGTTGGCCTGCCGGATATGGATGGGCGTGAGCTGTGCAAGCTTATGCGGCGCAATGGCGTCACGGCGCCGGTTATCATGCTGACGGGTGCTGATAGCGAAGCCGATACAATTCTCGGCCTTGATTCAGGCGCTAATGATTATGTCACCAAGCCATTTCGACTCGGCGTACTGCTGGCCCGTATTCGCGCTCAATTGCGCCAACATGAGCAAAGTGAAGATGCAATTTTCACGATTGATAAATTTTCTTTTTGCCCGGCAGCAAAAATACTGATTGATCCCGATAGTGAGCGGAAGATTCGCCTAACCGAAAAAGAAACAGCAATCCTTAAGAATCTCTACCGTGCGCGCGATCAGGTGGTGGCGCGCGAGGTGCTGCTCAATGAGGTTTGGGGCTACAATACCGGCGTCGCCACCCATACGCTGGAGACGCATATCTATCGGCTTCGCCAGAAGATTGAAGCAGACCCTTCCAATGCTCAACTGTTGGTGACTGAGGGCGGCGGCTACCGGCTGGTGAGTTAGGACAAATCCCGAGTGGGTGGAATCACCTACGACATTTCTATCGGTTAGTGATTTGCTTCAACTTTAGAAGTGAACCAGTTATGCATCGGCGTTGCGCTGCGCCAGTGTGAAGATTAGTCCGAGCGTAACAATCGTTGCAGCGAGAGAAACACCGCCAAAGACCAGGCCAATTTTTTGCCATGCGCCCATGGCAAGCAAAACCAAAGGTAACAAGATAGGCCCTAGTAAAACGCCGATGCTACGTCCGGTCATAACAACGCCAAATGCGCTGCTGCCAGCATTGGTCGGGCCGAGTATTAAGGCCGGTGCAGCGAACAGGCAGGTCGGTGTAATGCCGGCGCCGATCCCAAAGATGATCAAACCAATCAGGCCGGGCAAGGCACCGTCCAAATGCGGCAATAGAAACCACACTCCTGCCTGAAGCAGGAGACTAAACGCCAGCAACGGCGCCAGCGGCACCCCGGCGCGCAAAATATATCCGCCTACAATATTAAAAATGAGGACAAGAGAAGTGGGCAGTGCATAGACCAGGATCAAATCCTGCATTTCCAGGCCGCGCGCATCGGCCAGATATTGTGGTAGCCAGGTCAACATGACGAATATCTCAGTCGACCACAGCATGAAAATTATTGCCACTAACGTCAAAGCCAGACGGTCGCGACGGGGAAAATCACGCAACGGCGCCGGGCCGCCGTTATTCGCTTTGTGGTGGCGTGGCACGTGATGGCTACTAGCGCGCCAGCCGAATGCAACGACTAAAATAGTCAATATAATGCCGACCCACCAGATGGCACGCCATTCGCCTTCATTTAAAAAGGCGTGGAAAACAGCTAAGACAATGAGTTGACCGGCCGGTATCCAGGCGGCGTAAATGGCGATGGCGATGGTCTTATGACGGTTGTTGGCACTCGCGATGGCGAGTACCGGCGCGGCCACGGCTAGCACAGCAAAGCCAAGGCCCTCAAAGCCGCGCGCAACCAACATCAATGTTACATTGCCGGGCAGAACAAGAGTGAGAATACTGCCGAGGATAAAAAACAAAGCCGCGGCGACGAGAAAAGCTGGCATGCCGTGGCGCTGTAGCCGAGCGCCAAGCAGCGCAGATGTTGCCAGACCAACCACCGCATAGATAGACATGAATGTGCCTGCTGCCATGAGGCCGTAATCATATTGTTGCAGCAGTTGTGGCAATACCGGCGGCAATTTAAATAAATGATAGGCCGCGAGCGCGCCGAGGCCGAAGCCGGTGGCTACACCGAACCAGTTTGTCGGTTGTTCGTCCGGCGCATTGCCGGAAACTTTTATGCGCTGCATCCTTTTTCTAGCGGCCGGTAAAGCGCGGCGTGCGTTTTTCCTTGAATGCGCGAATACCCTCTTTCGCATCTTCCGAGCGGAAAGACGCGAGGGCGGTTTTTTGCGCCGCCTCGGCGTCTAATTCGCCGGCAGCGATATCATTGAGCAGGCGCTTCATGCCTTCGACGGCGCGCGGCGCTAGCGTTTCAATGCGAGCTGCCAATGCGTCGGTTTCAGCGGCTAATTGGTCAGGCGTTACCAAGCGATCGAGAAAGCCAATTTCTAACAGTGTTTCCGCATCTAATTTTTCTGCCGTCAACAGCACACGCTTGGCGGCGCTAAGGCCGATGCGCGAGATCAGGCGTTTCAGCCCTGGTACAAAATAAACCAGGCCCAGGGCGGCGGGCGGCATACGCATTTCCATTCCGGTCACGCCGATACGGAAATCACAGGCCAGGGCGATTTCGCAGGCACCGCCATACACTGAGCCGTTCAGCGCACAGATCACCGCCGGGCGGGCTTCTTCTAAATGAGCAATGGTGCGGCTGAACTGATTTTCCTGCCAATCGGTATCTTCAATGTCACTAACCTCAAAGCCAGCGCAAAAGCTTCTCGTACCGCTACCAGTGAGGATGGCGACACGAATTTCCTGTTGTTCATTGATTTCTGTAATCAATGCTTCGAGCTGCACTAGGTCAGCTTCGCGCAGGCGATTATGCGCCGCCTCGCGCATCAGGGTCAGCGTGGCGCGGTGGCCTTGAGTGGTGTAGGCAATGGTTGAGGTCATGTGCAGGTTACAAATTGAGTATGAGAGTTGCTAGGGGATGGCTTGAAGAAGCTTCTTATATAAAAATGCATCTAAATTCTACTTCAGCAGAGCGCCTGTGGATAGTCGGAACAGCGCTTGCCAGATGCGTTTTGTGCTTTCGTCGTTGCCGCGCTTCAGGCACACTATGGGTCAATTTAATAAATTCAGGTGACAGGAAATATCGTGTCCGCAGAGGTTGAATTCTTTGTGCGTTTTTGGGGCGTGCGGGGAAGTATACCGTGCCCGGGAGCCGCAACAGCGCGTTATGGCGGGAATACATCCTGCGTGGAGGTGCGTTGCGGCGATCGGTTGCTTATTTTTGATGCTGGCACCGGCTTAGCGGAGCTGGGTAAGCACGTGCGGGGATATGGCCCACTCGACGCAGATTTATTTCTCAGCCACAGCCATTATGACCATATTTGGGGCTGGCCGCATTTTTCACCTGGCCTGGATCAGGGCACGCGTCTCCATATCCGCGCTGGCCATTTAATCCCCGAATATCACATTCAAGACTTGATGCTTGACCTGTTGAATGACCCACTGAATCTACTTAACAGTAAGACTCTCCGGGCTAATCTCATTTTCGAAGATTTTATCATTGGCGATACGCTGACGCCGCGCCCCGGCATTGCCGTGCGTACCGCCCATCTTAATCATCCCAACAGCGCCGCTGGCTATCGTATCGAATTCGATGGGCGCTCTATATGTTATCTGACAGATCATGAGCATACCGAAGACGGTCCCGATGCAGCCCTGGTGGCGCTAACCAAAGGCGCTGATTTGGTGATATATGATTCGACTTACACTGAAGAAGAATATCTCAATCATGTGGGATGGGGTCACTCGACATGGCGTGAAGGAGTGAAGTTGTGTGACATTGCGGAGGCACAAAAATTCGTTGTTTTTCATCATGATCCCGGGCATGACGATATGTTTATGGATGAAATTTCCCGTGAAGTAGCCGAAGCCCGCCCGGGCTCCATTGTGGCGCGCGAGGGTTTGGTGCTGCGCCCTTAACAATGCTGATGATAAAGCTGTAATCATGAGCCTTCGCTTTAAAATGATGGGCCTGGCAACCGTGCTGGGCCTGGCGCAGAAGGGGTTTTTCATTCCCTATCGCGATGCTCATGCACTGCCACGCCCTGGTGCGCGCGCGCCTTACGCTATATTAGGCGATATGTTGCATAGCCATGAGACAGATTTTCGTACTCTGATCGATGGTATCGACAGCTTCATTCCTGATCTCAAAAAAATAGGCCGGGATAATCCGCCGGAGCCGCGTTGGAACCAGGATTGGTTTACCCGCCTCGATGCGGCGGTTGCCTATACACTGGTGCGTGTCGGGCGACCCAAACATATTATTGAAGTTGGTTCTGGTCACTCCACCCGCTTTATGGCGCGCGCCATGCAGGATGGTAAAGTCGAGGGGCGTATCACCGCCATTGACCCCCGCCCACGTTCCAGCCTACACGGCATCCGTGATCTTGAGCTGTTGCGCACACCGGTGCAGGGGATTGGCCTACAGGTGTTTGACGGGCTAAAGAGCGGTGACATGTTGTTTATCGATTCAAGCCATGTACTGATGCCAGGCTCGGATGTGGATTTACTGATCAACCACGTGCTTCCTGGCCTGCCGTCGGGCGTACTGGTACATTTCCACGATATCTTTCTGCCCGATGATTATCCGCATGACTGGGCGTGGCGCGGTTATAACGAGCAGCTTGCCGTGGCAGCGCTGTTGACTTCGAAATCCTATGCACCGGTATTTGCCAGCCATTTTGTTGTGTCAAGAATGCGCGAGGTACTGAACCGCTCAGCCGTTTCACGTATCCTGCGCCCGCCGGGTGCTATTGAGTCCTCGCTCTGGATACGCAAGCGTTAGGGGATGCGTGGGCGCCGTGCGCCAAGTTATGCGAGGTATATATTCTTCAGGCAGTTCAAATAGGTGATCGCGCTCGGCGCAGAACTTAACCGTACGATTGCCAGCGCTGGCCGTCATGCCAAGTAATTTTCTGTCCGGCTTAATTATGGTGTAACGCTAACTGCCGAATCACTGTGCGAAGTTGGCGGGCTTTTATTTATAATAAACAGTGGGCTAAAAGAGATGTCTCCCGATTATACAGCGGAGATCAAATCCTTGACCATCACGCTGCCCACCGCCATAGGGTGTGCCACACTGGCCGTAAAGAAATCCTCGGTTTTGTCATTGTTAGCAACTGATTTTAGGGCTGAATAGGCGCAGGGCTGAAGGTGAAAGAAGTGTGCCACTGTGCCGCCTGTTTTAAATTCTTATTTGAGTTTTGTTCGCTCTATAGAAAACAAGTACTAAACATTGTCACGGGATGCCACACTAGAGCATCTTTTCTGGCTTCGGCTGCTCCTTTACCCCGCCGTTTGCCTCTAATATTTTTGTGTCCGCACGATGGCAACAACAGAAACTTATAAGGGTGCGCATATGAAGTTTGGTGTCTTCCTCCCTAATGGGAGTAACGGTTATGTTCTTTCAGAAGCGATCAAGCCCTATGTGCCAACCTATGAGCACCAGAGAGCCATTGTGCTAGAAGCGGAAAAGCAGGGACTGTCGTTTGCGCTGCCGATGATCAAGTTCAAGGGATTCGGGGGCGCCACTGGCTATTGGGACCACTGCATGGAGCCCTTTACTCTTGTTGGCGCCCTGGCCGCAGTAACAAAATCACTCCACTTCATACCAACGGTTGCATTGCTGGCGCTGCACCCCGCTTATACAGCTAGGATGATGGCGACGCTCTCGAACATCAGTAATGGCCGGGCCGGTCTTAATGTAGTCACCGGATGGAATAGCGCTGAATATGCACAAATGGATCTGTGGCCAGGAGCTATCTTTTACGAGGAACGCTATCAATATGCCGCCGAATATATGGCCGTGCTAGAGGAATTACGGACAACAGGTCGCTGCAATAGAAAAAGCAAATATTGGAATTTGGAGGACTGCCACTGCTTTCCCTTACCAGAGCACCCTACTCCCATTTTCAGTGCAGGCCAGTCACCGGCTGGAGTCAAATTTTGTAGTGACCATGCGGACTATCGCTTCGTCTTTGGCCACCCCGATGTACTGGATGAACTTGAGCAGCGGCGTAGTGAGAATGCACGCTCCAACTATGGTACCTATATTCTGATGCACCTGATTGTTGAAGAGACAGATAATAAAGCAAAGCAGGTAGGCGATGAGATCATCCGGCGAGCTGATACAGTGGCGATTGCCAACATGATGTCTAGCGCGCAACTGGACACAAACAAAGGCGGCACCAGCGAAAAGCACGCGCTTTCACTGGATAGGTCATTGGAGGAAGGTAACTCGGCCTTTAACATCATTCCGGTTGCTCACGGCTCGGCCCAGACTGTTGCCATGAAGCTCGACGAAATTGCGGAACGAACCGGCGCCGATGGCTTCATGTTTAGCTGGAATGATTTCAAGCCCGGCATCCGCACCTTCGGCCAAGACGTCCTGCCCCGCCTGAGTTGCGCGTAAGCTGCTTCTGGAACTGTCAAAGTGCTCTGGGGCGTGTGGCCTCAAGCCGGTCGCAATTTTAGCTTGCGTATTTCCAAAATTCTATTGTGAAGTAGTAATCTCTCTCAGAGCAAAATTGTAAAATTATGGAAAATTACCCTTTTGGGCACTTTATCAGAATTTTGTCACAGGCCATTTTTCGTAGGGTTTTTATGGAAAAAGCCGCTTATATTTTTATATTACGTAGAGGACCTATTTTAAAGTGGTCACGGACCCACGCATACGAACCTGGATTGACCGGGTTGATGTTAGGAAGAAAGGATAGACCATGCTGACGTTACTCTCTCCTGCAAAAAAGATGAATATGACTCCCGCGGAAACAGGTGTCCCAATCACACAGCCGCGCCTGCACGATGATACGCAAGAGCTTGCGATCGTCGCCAAAGCCCAGACTGCGGAAGACCTGAAACGTCTGATGCATATTAGCGATAATCTCGCTACCATGAATTTTGAGCGATTTCAGGCCTTTAATCTCGACAATAGGAGTAATACCGCCAAGCCTGCCGGGCTCGCCTTTGACGGCGATGTCTATTGGGGACTGAAGACTGACAGCTTTACCGAGGATACGCTCTCTTATGCACAGGATCATTTGCGCATCCTTTCGGGCTTGTACGGTGTTTTACGTCCGATGGATTTGATCCAACCTTATCGCCTTGAGATGGGCACCAAAATGGCGAATGGCCGGGGGAAATCTCTCTATGATTTCTGGGGCGCACGCATTTCCGTTCAACTGAATGCGGACCTTGCCGATCATGCCGACACAACCGTGGTCAATCTTGCCTCAAACGAATATTTCAAAGCTGTGGACGCCAAAGCGCTTGGACAGACGGTGATTGGGGCAAAATTCCTGAACGTGAAGGATGGAGAGGCACGCTCCCTCATGTATTACGCTAAGCATGCGCGCGGTACCATGGCGCGCTGGATCATGGAAAACCGTGTGGATCAAGCTGATGGCTTAAAAGATTTTAATGCCAGTGGCTATGCCTTCGACACGACTGCCTCAACGGGCAATGAGCTCGTCTTTTCCCGGCCGCAACCGCCTAAAAAAGGGTAAGAGAGTTAGATTACGATGGAGCGGCTCTATGGCTGCCTCCGTCGTCGTTATGATAGAAAATGACCTCTCACGCCGCTTGAATAGCTTGGTTAGTTTCACGACGGCGCTGAGGAAATAGGAAATTATTTGTGCTTGGCTGCGCATGTTATTGCCCGGCAATAAGAAAATAAAAATGGAGCAAGCAGATGCCGCGTATCGTTCGCTTTAATAAAACTGGAGGGCCGGAGGTTCTTAAGCTTTATGACGAGCCCCTGCAGGAACCGGGGGAAGGTGCGGTGCGGTTTAAGGTTGAAGCGATAGGCCTTAACCGCGCCGAGGTCATGTTCCGCGATGGTAAATATGCCGCTGATCCGGTCTTCCCGTCGCGCATTGGTATCGAGGGCTCTGGCACCATTGATGCGCTCGGTGCCGGGGTTACGGGCTTTAAGGTGGGTGATAAAATTGCTGCGATTCCGTTTCTGTCCTGGGATAAGTGGAACAATTGGACGGCGGAATCTGTCATGCGCTACGGCATTTACGGCGAGAGCGCTATCGTGCCGGCCTATACCGTGGTACCCAATCCGGACAATATCTCCATGGTTGAGGCGGCGGCAATCTGGTGCCAATATCTCACTGCTTGGGGCGGCATTATCAATTACGCCAAGCTCACAACTGATGATATTGCCCTGATCACGGCGGCGAGTAGCAGCGCCGGTTTAGGCGGTTTGCAAATAGCTAAACTCACCGGTGCCATGACCATCGCAGTCACCCGCACGGTGGGCAAGAAACAATTCCTGCTTGATGCCGGTGCCGACCATGTGATCGTCACCGATGATGAAAATCTGCGAGAGCGGGTGATGGATATCACCGATGGTAGAGGCTTTAGCGTTGCCTATGATCCGGTTGGCGGTGCGTTCATGGCCGACCTTGTTGCCGCGGCGCAGCCCTGCGGTACTATCGTTAATTACGGCAATCTCCGCACCGAGCCGGTCAATGTAGCGATTCTACCGATGTTAGTAAAACGCTTGGAGATCAAATTTCATAGTCTGTTTGACACATTACGTATCCCGGAGGAACGGGAACGCGGAATTAGCTATGTATTAGAAAATGTGGAGTCCGGCGCTCTTAAGGCCATCGTTGACAAGATCTTCCCTCTGGATCAAATCGTCGATGCCCATCGCTATATGGAATCCAACGTACAGATGGGTAAGATCGTCGTTACGGCGTGATGCGTGGGCGGAGGTTTCGCGGTAAAATCGCCGGCGTCAGTTTGATCGGTTAACAAACGCTGAGGAGATTGTGCATGCCCATTACCAAGCCCGCATGGATGAATGGGGAATATGCGATTCTCCGAGAATCTATTAAAAAATTTATTGCGTCTGAGGTAGCGCCCTTCTACACCGCGTGGGAAGAAGAAGGCGTCGTACCACGCGAAATTTGGTACAAGCTCGGCAAGCAGGGTTTTCTCGCGCCCGATATACCGGAAGAATATGGCGGCGTCGGCGGCAGGTACGAACACCTCGTAGTGGTCATCGCCGAGTTTGCCCGCCATGGCTATGCGACAATCGCCAGCAGCATGATCAGCGTTCATTCGGGCATCGTGATCCATTATATTTTGAATAATGGCAGCGAAGCACAAAAGCGACGCTATCTACCTGCCATGGCGTCCGGCGACATGGTGGCTGCCCTCGCCATGACGGAACCCGCTGCCGGATCGGACCTGCAAGGCATCAAGACAACGGCCAAGCGTGACGGCAATGGCTATATTCTAAACGGATCTAAGACCTTTATTTCGAACGGCCAGCATTGCGATGTGGTTGTCGTTGTCGCAAAGACCGACACAAATGTCTCCGGCGCAAAGGGTACCAGCCTTTTATTTGTCGAGTGTGATAATGATGGTTTTCGCCGCGGACGAAACCTTGATAAGATTGGCCTGCGTTCTTCTGATACCTCAGAATTATTTTTCGATAATGTCCGCATCGATGGCGATGCGGTACTCGGGCCTGAACATGGCGGCTTCGCGGTGATGATGAATGAATTGCCGCGCGAACGTTTGACGCTCGCGATTGTTGGCTTGGCCGCTGCTGAAGGCGCCTTACAATGGACGATCGACTATGTCCAGGAGCGGCAAGCCTTTGGCCAGGCAGTCGCCAAATTTCAGAATACCCGCTTCAAGATTGCTGAAATGATGACGGAAATACGCACGCTGCGCGCCTTTGTTGACGAGTGCATATTGTTGTTGTCAAAAGGCGAACTCGACACCGCAACGGCCAGCATGGCCAAGCTCAAGGCATCTGAATTGCAGGGTGAAGTGGTTGACGGCTGCTTACAGTTGTTCGGCGGTTACGGCTATATGCGGGAATTTCCGATCAGCCGCGCCTTTGTCGATGCCCGCGTTCAACGAATCTATGGCGGCACGTCGGAGGTGATGAAGGAAATCATCGCTAGAGATATTCTCGGGCGCTGAAGGGGCATAACAAGCACGCCAACAAGACTATAGGTCAAGTATTGAAGCGTATTTCACGAAGTGATGTATTTTTGGTGGTGGGTGGATAATCTCGCAGCGTTTATTGGTTGTGTGTCGATAGGAAAAGAAAAATGAAAATCGGAATTGTTGGTACTGGCGCTATGGGATGCGTTTATGCAGCCCTGTTGGGTGATGCCGGTAATGAGGTGTGGGCGATTGATAGCTGGGCCGAGCATGTAGCGGTAATTGCGGCGGATGGCCTCAGCCTGGATGGCGCCAGCGGAGCACGCAATGTATGCCTCAACGCCACTACTGATCCGGCGGAGGCCGGGCCGTGTGACCTGGTGATTATAGCTACTAAGGCAATGGATGTGGCAGCTGCGGCAGAAGCGGCGCGGCCTATGGTCAAGGCGGACGGTATGGTGCTGACCATTCAAAATGGCCTTGGCAGCGCGGAGAAGGTGGCTGACATACTCGGGTCTGAGCGGGTTTTAGTCGGTGTAGTCGGCGGCTTTGGCGCCTCGATCAAGGCGCCGGGCAAGGCCCATCACAATGGTATGGAGTTGGTACGCCTGGGAGAGATGAACGGGCCGATTTCGCCGCGTGTGGAAGCGCTGGCGGAGCTTTGGCGCGGCGGTGGCTTTACCGTCAAATGCTTCGACGATATGGACCAGCTAATATGGGAAAAGCTAATTTGCAATTGCGCCTTTTCGGCTACCGCAGCATTGACCGGTTGGACGGTGGGCGAGATAATTGAGGATAAAGAAGTCTGGTCAGTGGCCAGTACCTGCGCGCTGGAGGCCTATCTGGTGGCGCGGGCCAGAAATATACGCCTCTATATTGAAGACCCGATGACTTATGTGCGCGATTTTGGCTCCAAGATACCGGACGCGCGCCCTTCCATGCTGCTCGACCACATGGCTGGCCGACAGAGTGAAATCGACGCCATCAATGGCGCTATTTCCCCGGTGGCGGCCCGGGTTGGAGTGAAGGCCCCAATCAATGAGACTTTAAGCGCTCTGGTGAGGGCTAAGGAAAAGAATTATTCAACTCACAGAGCCTAGTGGCTAGCGAGCTAGGCAGAGGGTAATATGGTGATGAATTCTCAAGACCCCTTGGTGGCCGCTCTCAGCGCCGCTCAATTAGGGTCACACGGGCCTTGTTATTGTTGATGAGATGGTGGGCTTCGCCATGTCGGATAGTGGCAATCTGGCGCTGCTGGCAGAAGATGAGAATGCGCTCCGCATGGTAGCGGCCACTGATTGCTTGGCTCGGCAGTTCAGCACCAATAGTTGGTTAACTCTTGCCTTTCTCGATATCCACGAGCCTGGTAGCGCAGAGACGTTCTACCCGCCTCATTGTGAGCGGGGCAGCGGCTAAGAGAAATTTCTGCTCGAGTTGCGCTGGCTAGGAGCCAATGCCCACAACGCGTTGGCGCTATCGTGGGGAGTGCAATCTGCTGATTAAACGTGCAACGGAAAATGCTCTTGAATAACGATCTAGATTTAGAGTGGGTGACCAGTGATCCCGATTGCAGACGTAAAGCTATCGATAAAGAAACGCGTCCGAGTGGTGAGGATGTTCCTAGCCAGCAAAGTAATAAACGTTTATTGAGAGGTTCTCGAGCGGCCGACGAATAATTGGCTCCGTTCAGTCAACGTCGTTTTAGCCAGTCCCATTTAGACAGTGCCTATTTGACAGTTCTAAAATAGCTACGCTGGGTGATATAGGAGTTATGCCCTGCGCTGCGATGGTGTTGTGCTAAATTTTCCTGCATAAAACGCTTTTTCTTGAATCATATGGCCGACTGGCTCAAGGTTGGGCCATGAAAGTAGATGGCCGAGATTACCGGACAATTTGGCTTGCTGAGGATGGCTGGGCGGTGGAAATCATTGACCAAACTAAGCTGCCGCATAGCTTTGAAATTCATCGCCTCGAGACAGTGACAGCTGCGGCCGAGGCGATCAGCGATATGTTGGTGCGCGGTGCGCCTCTGATTGGTGCCACTGCAGCTTACGCGATGGCGCTTGCCGTGCACGACGATGCAAATGATGGAAATGTCAGTAAAGCCCATGATCTCCTCCTTGCCACCCGACCGACAGCAGTGAACTTACGCTGGGCCCTAGCTGAAATGATGGCGCTGCTGGCCAACTTAACGCCCAAGGCGCGTATTGCCGCAGCCTATCAGCGGGCAGCCCAGATTTGTGATGAAGACGCGGCGAATTGCTATGCCATTGGTGAACATGGCGCTGGTTTGATCGAGCATGCCGTCGCGGCTGCTGTGGCGGCTGGCCGGAGCGGGCCGGTCAATATTTTGACCCACTGCAATGCGGGTTGGCTGGCTACCGTCGATTGGGGTACAGCGTTGGCACCGGTCTATGTGGCCTATGATCGAGGTATTGATCTTCATGTCTGGGTCGATGAGACTCGACCACGTAATCAAGGCGCATCCCTCACCGCTTGGGAGCTTGGGCACCATGGCGTACCGCACACATTGATCGCTGATAATACCGGCGGCCATTTAATGCAACATGGCATGGTTGATCTCTGCATCACCGGCACGGACCGCACTACCGCGGACGGCGATGTGTGCAACAAGATAGGTACTTATTTAAAGGCCTTGGCCGCGGAAGATTGCAGTGTACCATTTTATGTAGCACTCCCGGCTAGTACCATCGATTGGACCATCGGCGACGGCTTGCGGGATATTCCCATCGAGCAGCGCGATGAAAGCGAAGTGCTAGAAATCTCCGGCCATGATGATGCTGGTACGCTGCGGCGTGTGAGGACTGCGCCTAAAGGCTGCCGCGCGGCAAATTACGCTTTTGATGTAACACCGGCGCGCCTCATTAGCAGCTTGATTACAGAGCGTGGCCTATGCGATGCCTCGCGCGACGGTTTGCTCGGGCTCTTTCCCGAGCAACGCCAATAGCTGAACTTCATGCAAAGCCTGTGGCGCGAAAGAGACGCGGAAGCGTTAATCGCGCGTTATGAAGCAGTTGGGGTCGGGCGCGATATTGCGCTGTGCCTTTATATAATGCGCCTGTTGGGCGGTGATCGGCGCCTGGTGCTGCATGGTGGCGGCAACAGCTCGGTCAAGACAAGGGTGCGTGATGTGACCGGCGCCGAAATTGAGGCGCTTGCCATCAAGGTGAGTGGTAGCAATATGGCACGGGCCAAACCCAGTGATCTGCCGGCGCTCCGGCTTGATGGATTGCGCCGCTTGAGAAATTTAACCGAATTGGCGGATAGCGATTTGCGCGGGGCGCAGCGTGCTTGCCTGTTGGATGGCAGTGCTGGAGATCCATCGGTTGAGACATTGCTGCATGCCTTCCTGCCACATAAATTCATCGCCCACTGTCATGCCAATGCTGCCTTGAGCGTGACCAATCAGCCGGACGGCATGGCGCTTTCAAAAGTTACCTTTCAGGGGCGCGCGGCGCTGGTGCCCTATACCATGTCAGGCTTGCAACTTGCGCAGCGCGTTGCCGAAGCATATGCGGCTGAACCTGAGGTTAACGGCCTAATGTTGATGCATCATGGCCTGGTTAGCTTTGCCGATGATGCGCGCTCTGCTTACGAAAATATGATCAATCTGGTGACCCTTGCTGAAGAGAAGATTGTGGCGCTTAGCAAACCAGCCTCACGGCCGGCACAAGCGCGCCGCCAAAGTGAATTTGCGCTAGAAGAAGCGGCGCCAATATTACGCGGTGCTTGTGCGCGTGCGCTTCATGAAAGTGAGGCACCCGCGCGGCTGGTGCTCAGCTTTCGCAGCAATGCAAAAATTTTACAATATCTGGCTGGTGAAGAGTTAACGCGTTATGCTACCGCCGGCGTGGCAACGCCGGGTCATGTCATTCACACGAAGAACAAACCGCTTATTCTGCCGCCAGCAGAGGAGGCCCAAGCCTTTCAGCAGGCCACTCAGGCGGCGCTGGCAGATTACATCGCCGCGTACCGCGCCTATCTCTCGCGCCATGCGGCCGACGGCCAGGATGTCTCAGGCTTGGCTGATGCACGCCCGCGTATTGCCCTGGTACCGGGACTTGGCTTGTTCGCCATGGCGCCGAGCATGGCCAAAGCTAATATCATCGCTGATATAGCCGAGGCAAATGTCGATACGATCATGGCCGCTGAAGCAATTGGCCGATATCAGTCGGCGGCAGAGAGCGATATTTTTGCCATCGAAACTTGGGCTTTGGAACAGTCCAAGCCAATTCTAAGTTTCGCCCCCCTTGCCGGTCAGGTCGCTGTCATTTCCGGTGGCGCAGGCGCCATTGGTGCAGCCACGGCACGGGTGTTTTCCGGTGCTGGTGCTGCAATTGCCGTGCTCGACCTGGATGGTGAAAAGGCTGAAACAGTGGCTGAAGAAATTTCAGATAATCATACTGCAGCCGCAATTGGACTCGTCTGTGACGTGACCGATGCGGAGTCTGTTGGTGATGCCTTCCAACGTATTGTCAAAACATTTGGCGGCGTTGATATTCTAATCTCCAATGCCAGTGCGGCGTGGCAAGGGCGGATCGGTGATGTGTCCGACGAAATATTGCGGCAAAGCTTCGAGCTCAATTTTTTTGCCCACCAGCGCATGGCGCAGCATGCGGTGCGAATCATGCAAGCCCAGGGCAGTGGTGGTTGTTTACTGTTTAACACCTCCAAGCAGGCTATCAATTCAGGTGCTAATTTTGGCCCCTACGGTCTACCCAAGGCAGCGACGCTTTTTCTCGTGCGGCAATATGCTCTTGATTATGGGTGCGATGGCATTCGTGCTAACGCAGTTAATGCCGACCGTATTCGCAGTGGCTTATTGAGTGATGAGATGAACGCGCAGCGTGCTGCTGCGCACGGTGTATCAAAGCAGGATTATATAGCTGATAACCTGCTCAGCCTTAGAGTAATGGCGGAGGATGTTGCCGGTGCTTTCTTACACCAAGCCGTGGCGCTAAAGAGCACTGGCAACGTGACCGCAGTGGATGGCGGCAATATTGCGGCAATTTAATTAAGCTGATTTATAGAGGCAATCGTTGTAAAATTCCGGCGCCGATCGTCATTACCGACGGGCAAACAAGCTAGAGTTTGACACACTTACCATGGCATACAAGTTAATCAACCAGGGCACCAGCAGCGACGATATGGGACGCAACATTTTTCAGGCCGATTAACCCGTCGCCAAGATTCAAGCCGTTAGCGCAGTGGTGCACCAAAATGAAAAACCAGAAAAGGCACTCGATATGTATAAGACGTTTAAGAGTGCGCCTACATGAGTAAGCTGGATAGATATTTGAGTAGCCGGCACCTGAGAGTCAAACCTAAAGAAGGCGCAGCCTGAAAAGGCAGCGCCTTCTTTATAACGTGTTGTATTTTATACGCTGCGCTTAAACGTGGCCGTAAGCGAGCATGGCATCGGCAACTTTAACAAAGCCGGCGATGTTGGAGCCCTTAAGATAATTGACATGGCCATCATCATCTTTGCCATGGGTAACGCAGGCATCGTGGATGTCCTTCATCATATCTTCGAGCAGTTTGCGCAAATTGTCTTCGCCCCAGGCGATGCGCGCGCTGTTCTGGCTCATCTCCAGGCCGGACACTCCGACGCCTCCGGCATTGACCGCTTTGGCCGGGCCGAACAGGATCCGCGCGTCCTGGAATTGATCCACTGCGCCCTGCTCGCAAGGCATGTTGGCACCCTCGGCAACTGCTTTGATGCCATTCTTGAGCATGATCGTAGCTTCTTCGCTATTGACTTCATTTTGCGTGGCACAGGGTGCGGCGCAATCGGCTTCAATACCCCAAGGGCGCTGGCCCTCATGGAAGGTGATGTCACTGAATTCGGCTGCAGCTTCTGAAATACGACCTCGACGCAGACCCTTAAGTTCTTTGACCCAATTGATTTGTTCTTGTGATAGGCCATTGGCAGCATGAATAAAGCCGCCTGAATCGGAAAGAGTAAGTGGTGTACCGCCAAGCTGCAGCACCTTCTCCGCCGCGTGGGTGGCGACATTGCCTGAGCCTGAGATCAAAACGCGTTTGCCGTCCATGCCGCTGCCAGCCTGCTCGAGCATGTTACGCAGGAAGAACATGGCGCCGTAGCCGGTTGCCTCAGTGCGCATTTTTGAGCCGCCGAATTCGAGGCCTTTGCCGGTTAACACACCGACGAAGCGATTGGTGATACGCTTATATTGGCCAAACATATAGCCGATCTCGCGCCCGCCAACGCCGATATCGCCAGCCGGGACGTCGGTGTCCTCACCAATATGACGGTATAGCTCAGTGATAAAGGATTGGCAGAATCGCATCACCTCATTGTCTGATTTTCCCTTCGGGTTGAAGTTGGCGCCGCCCTTGCCACCGCCCATGGGCAGGCCAGTTAGGCTGTTTTTAAAGGTCTGCTCATAGCCAAGAAATTTGAGAATGCTCAAATTGACGCTTGGGTGAAAGCGAATGCCAC
>Ga0315339_1001465_pt1 | contig 20773 bp, 17 predicted proteins | sample ASW17metaG_FD_204514 | JGI IMG/M metagenome (GOLD analysis project Ga0315339, IMG submission 204514) | Ammonia-oxidizing marine archaeal communities from Pacific Ocean, United States - ASW #17 | ecosystem: Environmental > Aquatic > Marine > Oceanic | place: USA: California | collected 2016-12-05
TTTCACAGAGGCGATCACGGTGCCGGCTGTCAATGTCTGGAAGGTGCACCCGGACATTCCGAACCATCACGCGGCCGTGTTCGACCCGGTCGGCAACGCGATGCACACCGCCACGGCGATCGGCGTTACCGGGCGCGACGTTCTGATCGTGGGCGCGGGCGCGATCGGCTTGTTCGCCATCGCCATCGCCCGCGCCCACGGCGCCCGCTCGATTACCGTGCAGGAACCAAACTCCTACCGCGCCGAGTTGGCCGGCGAGATCGGCGCCGATCTCGTGCTCGACCCGGGCGATCTGGACGCAATGGCGCGGTGGCGCGAGCGCCCGACCGAGTGGCGGCCCGACGCGGTGTTGGAGATGAGCGGCCATGGGCCAGCCATCAACGCCGCGCTTAAGGATGCGCGCAACGGCGCCGATGTCTCACTGCTGGGCCTAGCGCCGGGGCCAGTCGAGATCAATCTGAGCGAAGATGTCATCATGCGCGGCCTGACACTGCATGGCATCACGGGTCGACGTATGTTCGAGACCTGGTACGAGGTCGAGGCCTTCATGCTGCAAGCGCCGGACCTGATGGACAAGGTGGTCACCCACGTGATGCCCGCTCGCGAGTACGCGAAGGGGTTCCAGCTGATGGACCAGGGCGCTTGCGGCAAGATCGTCCTCGATTTCGCGAGCATGCAAGGGAGAGCGGCATGAGCAGAAACAAATTCGGCGAACGGTGCGAGTACGGATTGCAAGCCCTCAAGGCGGAAGGCCGCTACAAGACGCTCAAATTCCTCGCCGGACCGGCCGGGGCCGTGACAACGATCGAGGGCCTCGGCGACACGCTGATCTTCTGCGCCAACGACTATCTTGGGCTCGCCAACCACCCCGACGTGGTGGCCGCGGCCCACGCGGGACTGGACGAGTTTGGCGCCGGCACAGCCTCGGCACGCTTCATCTGTGGCACGACCACCGCGCACCGCGACCTCGAAACGAGCCTCGCACAGTTCCTCAAGGTCGAGGCCTCCATCTGCTACTCGTCGGCCTTCGCCGCCAACAACGGCGTCTTTCCCGCCCTCACCAAGCCCGGCGACGCAATCCTTTCCGATGAACTGAACCACGCCAGCATCATCGACGGCGTGCGCCTGTGCCATCGCGAGGTCACGCGGGCGATATACAAACACAGCGATATGGCAGACCTTGAGGCTAAGCTCACCGCGCACGCGGACGCCGAGTGCCGCTTCATCGTCAGCGACGGCGTGTTCTCGATGGAGGGCGATCTCGCCAAACTCGACCAGCTCGCTGCGCTTGCCCGAAAGTACGAAGCGACGCTGATCGTCGACGACGCCCACGGCCTCGGTGTGCTGGGCAAGACCGGGCGCGGCATCGCCGAGCACTATGGATTGATGGACGCGGTCGATATCTACACTGGTACCCTGGGCAAGACGCTGACCGGTATCTCTGGCGGCTTCGTTGCAGGCCCGGCGAGCGTGATCGATACGCTGGTCCAGTTCTCACGCCCGCACATTTTCTCGAACGCGATTCCAGCCTCCTCGTGTCGCGCAGCGCTGGCGGCCCTCAAGGCGCTCGAGGGCGATCCCGGCATCGTCGCCGACCTACGCGAAAAGGTGAATCATTTCCGGCGCGGATTGGCGAACATGGGGATCGAACCGATCGCAGGCGAGTCGGGCATCATCCCGATCGTCGTCGGAGAGACGAGCGCTGCTATCGCGCTTGCCCAGAGTCTCCTAGAGGAAGGCCTTTACGTGGTCGGCTTCGGCTTCCCGGTGGTTCCAGAAGGCACCGCGCGGCTCCGGGTGCAGGTTTCGGGCGCCCACACCATGGCGGACATCGACCGCGCGCTCGGCATTATTGATCGTGTGTGGCCAAGTCAGGCACGCAAGCCCGTGGCCCACGCAGCAGCCGGAGAGTAACGATCACACCCAGCGTTCCACGGCCGAGGAGGATCCGGCTTTTGTCCGCTTTACCCCAACCGATTCTCCTCGGATGGAGCCCAACGTCATGAAGATGCTTTTCTTCCACCTGATGCCGTATACGGAATTGCCAGAGGACTTCCGTGAAAAGAACCCCTCTATTTGGGTCGATATTCCGTCGCGTTACTTTTCCCCTGGTCGCGCCCACCTTATGTACAACGAGTTCATCGATGAGCTTGAGTACGCCGCCGAGGTCGGGTTCGATGGCGTTTGCGTGAACGAACATCACTCCAATGGCTATGGTTTGATGCCGTCACCGAATCTTATCGCCGCCACGTTGTCGCGGCTGACCGACAAAAGCGCCATTTGCATCATGGGAAACTCGCTCGCGCTGTACAATCCTCCGACGCGCGTGGCCGAGGAAATGGCGATGATCGATTGTATGTCCGGGGGGCGCCTGATCGCGGGGTTTCCTGTCGGAACGCCGATGGATACGGCGTTCGCGTACGGCCAGAACCCGAGCACCTTGCGAGCGCGCTATTTCGAGGCACACGACCTCATCATGCGGGCGTGGCAAGAAGAGGAAATGTTCTCGTTCAATGGCCGCTTCAACCAATTGCGTTACGTCAATATCTGGCCGCGACCGGTGCAGAAGCCACACCCTCCGGTCTGGGTTCCGGGTGGGGGTTCGATCGAGACGTGGCGGTGGTGCGCCGAGCTGGATTATGTGTACGCGTACCTCTCCTATTACGGATACAAGGCGGGCCGGACGACCATGAAGGGCTTCTGGGACCTGATGGATGAGCTGGGCAAGGATCGCAATCCTTACCGCGCGGGATTCCTCCAGTTTGTCGGCGTCGCCGAAACCCACAAGGAAGCGATGGAGCTCTACAAGGAGCCGGCGGAGTATTTCTACGACCGCTGCTTGCATTTCGACCCGCGGTTCGCCAACCCACCCGGCTACCGGACCGAGGCGACCATCCGCGCCCGGGTCAGGTCCCAGATACAAAGCGGCCCGTCGGCCGCGCAGGGCACCGCACGCGACTTCGACTCCATTCTCGACGCGGGATACGTTATCGCCGGCACCCCTGACGAGGTCGCGGAGCGTCTCCGAGAGGTCGCCACCACTCTCAATGTCGGCCACATGATGATGCTGCTGCAGTTCGGCAACATGGGTCGGAGCCTTACCACCTACAACACGCGCCTTTTCGCCGAAAAAGTAATGCCGCAGCTCACAGATTTGTTCGACGACGAGTGGGAGGACCATTGGTGGCCAACACCTGTCGCGGCCGACCAGCGCGCGCCGATAAGGAACCCCGCGCAGTGAGCGCCCCGACAACACGGTACGCTCAGGTCAACGGAGAACCGTGCCGAGTGTGGGAGAAAGGAGCAGGAAGCACGATCGGCTTCCTGGCCGGGATTGGTGGCCTTACCGCTTGGCCTCCGTTCCTCGATTGTCTCGCGGCGGACCACCGCGTCGTTGCCCCTTCGCTACCCGGGTTCCCCGGCGGCGGAACGCTGCATGCGGAGATGGATGGTCATCTCGATTGGCTATTGGCGACCCACGATCTGCTAGATGGGTCCGATCTTTCCGGTTGCCACTTGATGGGTGTGTCGATTGGCGGTTCTTTAGCCGCCGAAGCAGCCGCGTCGTGGCCAGGCATTGCCAAGACACTGACGTTGGTTTCTCCGTTCGGTCTGTTCGACGTGGCGGATCCCGTGGCCGACATATTCGCGCAACGGCCGGGACGTATTCGAAACTTGATGTGTAACAATCCGGATAATTACGATTCGGTAACGTCTGGCGTAGCGGACGAAGACGAACTGGAGAACGAAGTTATTCGAACGAGAGCCCACGAATCCGCGGCGCGTTTCCTATGGCCGCTCGGCGACACGGGACTGAACAAACGACTGCCGCGCATCACGCAACGGACACATCTGGTGTGGGGCGATTCGGACCAGGTGGTTCCGTTGAACTATGCGCGTAAGTTCGAAGCCGGCATCGCGGGAGATGTGTCGACGTCGGTGATCGCCGACGCTGGACACCTCGCGGAACTCGACCAACCGCAAGCGGTCGCGGACGCCGTGCTCAAATTCATTGGTCGCGGGAATTAGAGAGCGCCCGAATGCGCCTGCGGACCTCGGTCAGGAACAGGTACGTCCCACGTTGCTTGGCTCCTTTTCCAGAAGCATGACAGCGTCGTTGGTGAGTTCCCACGTGCCCCGTTGAGATTCGTTCGGAGTAACCCGCGCGTCACCAGCTCACTTCGCGCCCAACACATGGCGCTCCACCATCTAGTCTCACCCGTCGTGACGAGGCCTAGGTCACCTTCTTTGAGGATCGGCTTCATACGCGGCGCCATAACCTCACGACCCCGCCGGGACAGTGCACTGCCGCCGAGTTTATAAAGAACTTCGAGCAGAGGGTGCTCAAACTCACGTTGTGGGGTCTTTGCCCTCGGACGTTTTGTGCGGATCACCGCCCGAGGTCTGTCGTGCGTTCTTGCCTCTCCTAGGGCCCCATAAGCCAGGTCAAGCGCCTTCGAAATAACACTCTCGGGTGTGTCCGCAAAGGGTGTTGCATCCTGTTGAAAACGACGATAGGTCTCGTCGGAAATTCTAATTACAGGCATCATGACGACTTCCTCGTTTCTCTATCCGGATGTAACATAGTTACAAGACGGTGTAAGTCACGACGTTAGCGATGCCAGTGCATGGCCCCGCTGACTAGCATTGCTTAACTAGCGCTAAGACCGGTGTGTGTGACTCGGTCAGCTCCCCCGAGCGGCGCGCGGATGGGCGGCCGTGTAGACCTTGAGCAGGTGCCCGCTCTCAACCTCGGTATAGCGTTGAGTGGTCGAGAGCGATTGATGGCCGAGTAGCTCTTGAATGGTGCGGAGGTCACCGCCCCGGGCCAGCAAATGAGTCGCAAAGCTGTGGCGGAGCGCGTGTGGAGTCGCGGTATCGGGCAGCCCGAGGCTACTGCGCAGCCGACGCACCGTTGCCTGCACGATGCCAGGGTCGAGCCTACCGCCGCGCACGCCAACAAACAGCGGAGCGCGCCGGGCCCGGGGGTGGGGGCAGACGGCCTGGTACGTAGCGATCGCCTCGACCACCGCCGGCAACAACGGCGTCAGGCGCTCCTTGCCGCCCTTGCCGGAGACGATCAGGGAATCCGCGCCATGCTCGGGGACGTCAGCGCAATCCAGCCCCAGGGCCTCGGAGATGCGCAGCCCACAGCCGTAAAGCATAGTGAGGATCGCCACGTCGCGCGCCGCGACCCACGGGCGCGCGCCCGCCACTGCGACCTTCGCCAACATTGCGAGCGCCGCCTTTTCCGAGACTGGCTTGGGCACGCCATGGCCGAGTTTAGGCGCCCGTACCCCGCCGATAGCCTGGTTGTCGAGCGTGCCGGTACGGTGCAGATGGGCGAAAAAGCTGCGGATCGCGGAGAGGGCACGTGCCCGCGAGGCCGCCGACAGCCCGTCCGCGCGGCGGCGGGCAAGATAGGCGCGGAAGTCGGCGGCTCTCAGACCACTAAGATCGTCGATGCGAACGCTATCGCCGAGATGGTGGGCAAGAAATTGGAGGAAGGCGCGGAGGTCGCGCAGGTAGGCCTCGCAGGTATGATGGGAGGCTCGCCGTTCGAGTGCGAGCCATGCCTCCCAGTCGCCGAGCGCCGCCAATACCGCCGCCTCGGCCAACGCGTCCAGCGCAATCGGCGCCTGCGGGCGTCGCCGGGTCAGCCGTCCGCCGCTAAGCGGCCCCGGATGCACAGGGCGAGCACCGCCGCAAGAAAGGACAAGAGCTCGGTTCCCTGACCCGGATGAAAGCGCTCGGAATCGCGCGAGCCGAGCGCCAACAGACCGCTCGGACCTTCTTTACCCAACTGTAATCGCACCAGCGCCTCAGCGGCTACGAGGCTAGCCCCGCCACCGAACAAGCGCCCGTCAGCGATGATGCCGCCGCGCAGAAGACAGTCCTGTTCGGCCCCCAGGCGCGCATCCACTTCGCCCGGCTCGAGCATGAAAACTCCGGCCACGCCCTGAGCTGGGCCCTCGGCATGGAGTTGATCCGCCTCCGAGGCTTCGACGCAAAGCGAAGCCACGTCGACGTCGAGGAGATTAGCGAGGTCGGTGGTCACGGTCTCGATCAACTCCTCGAGGCTGCGCGCCTCTATGAGTGCAAGCACAGCCGCGTGAATCCGACCCTGGCTGGAGAGATTGCCGCGACATGCCGAGACCAACTCGCCTTCGCGATCGCGCCCCTCGTCGATCTGAGATTGCAAGCGATCGATGATGAAGCTCTGCATATCGAGGACGTTGCGCCCTTTGCGGTGGGTAGGCGGCGTCAGATCGGCGAAGAGTTCGGGATGGCGGGCGAGAAACTTGGGGTGACCCCGCAGGTATGCGACGACGGCTGCGGCCGTGACCTTTTCAGGCCGGGCGCCGCGCGGCGCTCCACCGAGTTTGGTTATCTTAGTGCGTGCCGCCACTGCTCACGTCCGAACAGTGTTCTGGCTACTGCTCAAGAATATCCTGGCCGGTCCTCCCCCAATCCGCAAGGAACGCGTCAAGGCCCTTGTCGGTCAGGGGGTGAGAGGCGAGCGACCGCATGACCTGCGGCGGCACGGTGCAAATATCTGCGCCAATGCGCGCGGCCTCGACCACATGCATGGGATGGCGAATCGAGGCCACGAGGATCTCAGTGGTCAACGGCTCGTAGTTGTCGAAGATGGTGCGGATATCTTGAATCAGGGCCATACCGTCCTGGCTGATGTCATCGAGCCGGCCGACGAACGGGGAGACGACGGTGGCGCCGGCCTTAGCCGCGAACAGGGCCTGGGTTGGCGAGAAGCACAGGGTCACGTTGACCTGGATGCCGGCTTGGTTAAGGGTGCGACAAGCCTTGAGACCCTCCCAGGTGAGCGGCACCTTGACCATCACGTTATCGGCGATATCGCGCAGGCGCCGCCCCTCGGTGACCATGCCGTCATGCTCGATCGCCGTCACCTCGCCGCTGACTGGCCCCTCGACCAGATCGCAGATCTCGGCCAACACCTCGAAGACATCGCGACCGCTCTTGGCGACAAGCGAGGGGTTGGTGGTGACGCCATCCAGTAGACCGGTCGCCGCGAGATCGCGGATTTCTTCGACATCGGCCGTGTCGACGAAGAATTTCATGAGGATCCGAGTTTCTACGAAGGGGACAAGAGACTCCGCGTGCGAGAGCGCCGGTTAGAGACCGATGGCGTGCGGAGTGTAACGGATGGCTGATTCCGGCGCCAGTTCCACCGCGCCCGCTGGGAGGCCTTCAGATCTCCGGGCCCGCGTCCAAGTGCTGCTGCCGCTGCCGCTTAGTAGCGCCTACGACTACCGCGCTCCCAACAACCTCAAACTGCGGCGAGGCGACATCGTGCGGGTTCCGCTCGGCAGGCGCACGGTAACCGGGGTGGTGTGGGGCGAGGGCACCGACGAAGTTCCCGAAGAGCGCCTCAAGACGGTCCTCCATCGTCACGACTGTCCGCCCCTGCCGGACGACTTGTGCCGGCTGGTCGATTGGGTGGCGGATTATACATTGTCAATCCGAGGAGCGGTTTTGCGCATGGCGCTCCGGGCGCCGCACGCGCTCGAACCGCCGCGTGCCCGAATCGCTTATCGACTCACCGGGACATCACCGGCAAAGCTGACACCCGCTCGCCGGCGTGTGCTAGCGGTGTGCGAGGACGGCCTCGCGCGCGGCATGGCCGCACTCGTTCGCGAGGCGGGGGTCAGCGCTTCGGTCGTCAAGGGGCTTGTCCTCTCCGGTGCGCTCTCGCAAGTGAGCTTCATCGACGAGCCCGCCGCGCCGGCGCCCGACCTCACCCGACTCAGCGTCGTTTTGTCCGACGATCAGGCCCGCGCGGTCGCCGAGATCCGCACCCGGCTCGGCGGAGGCTACAGCGTGACGCTGCTGGATGGCGTCACGGGCGCCGGCAAGACCGAAGTCTATTTCGAGGCCATCGCGGCGACCCTCGCCGCCGGCAAGCAGGCGTTGATTCTGGTGCCCGAAATCGCCCTGACCGCCCAGTGGCTCGGCCGCTTCGAGCGGCGCTTCGGCGTTCGTCCGATCGAGTGGCACTCGGATATACCGCCGCCTCGTCGGCGCTGGGGTTGGCGCGCGATCGCGCGGGGGCGGGTGGGGGTCGTGGTCGGCGCACGTTCGGCACTGTTCCTGCCGTTTTCCAACCTCGGTTTGATCGTCGTCGACGAGGAGCACGATGGCGCCTTCAAACAGACCGAAGGCGTCGTCTACAACGCCCGCGATATGGCCGTCGTCCGCGCGCATCTTGCCGGCATTCCCATCGTGCTGGCCTCGGCCACACCCTCGCTCGAGACCGCCGTCAACGTCGCCAGCGGACGCTATCAGTTGGCGCAACTGCCGGCGCGGCACGGCGCCGCCGCCCTGCCCACGATCGAGGTTGTTGACATGCGCGCGACGCCACCGCCGCGGGGGCGTTGGCTCAGCGATGCGCTGGCGGCGCGCGTCGACAACACACTCGCGGCGTCCGAGCAGGGCCTGCTATTCCTCAACCGGCGCGGCTACGCCCCGCTGACGCTATGCCGGGTGTGCGGACATCGGCTCCAATGCCCCAACTGCTCGACCTGGCTGGTCGAGCACCGGCTGACCGCGCGGCTGCAATGCCACCACTGCGGCTATGGAACAGCACCACCCAAACTCTGTCCCGAATGCGGCGCCGCCGACCGCCTCGCCGCGTGCGGACCAGGCGTCGAGCGCCTGGCCGAGGAGGCGGCCGAGAGATTCCCAAGCGCCCGCATCGCCATCATGGCGAGCGACACAGTGATGGGCCCAAACGCGGCCGAGGCGCTGATCGAGCGCATGACGGCACGCGACATCGACATCCTGATCGGCACCCAAATCGTCGCCAAGGGCCACCATTTCCCCTACCTGACCACGATTGGCGTGGTTGATGCCGACCTCGGCCTCGCCGGCGGTGATCTGCGCGCGGCGGAACGCACCTTTCAACTTCTGCATCAGGTCTCGGGCCGGGCCGGCCGGGCCGAGCGGCCCGGGCATGTGCTGCTGCAGACCTACATGCCCGAGCATCCGGTGATGGAGGCGCTGGCCTCCGGTGATCGGGACGAGTTCCTGCGGCGCGAATCGGAATCGCGACGCGCCCAGGGCATGCCGCCGTTCGGGCGGTTGGCCGCGCTCATCGTCTCGGGCCCGAACGAGGCGCAGGTGCGCGAGACTGCCCGCAGCCTCGGGGCCAATGCGCCCCATGACGCCGGGACGCGGGTGCTCGGACCGGCGCTGGCGCCACTCGCGATGCTACGCGGCCGCCATCGCCAGCGCCTGCTCCTGAAGACGACGCGGGCGATCAACATCCAGTTCCTAGTGCGGAAGTGGCTGGAGCGTGTCGAGGTGCCGAACGCGGTTCGCGTCCGAGTCGACATCGACCCCTACACCTTCATGTGACGCTTGCCCCCTCCGGCTCAAGTGCGCCAGCGGCGGCAGCGCGCGGCGAAGGCGAATCCTGCGATCCTCGCGCGCCTACCGAGCAAACAGATGCTCTATGGCGTCATCGATCTTGGCACCCAGGACGTCGAGTCGCCGGCGCTGGTCGCCGCGCGCTTGGCCACATCGCCCCTGATCGCCTATTCGTGGCGCCGGATTGCGGCATGGAATATCTGCCGCAGAAGATCGCGTTCGCTAAGCTCAAGGCGACGGTCGCGGGTGCCGGCATCGTCCGCGCCGAGATTGCCGAGCAAGCGGTCCCAGCCGGCTAGAGAACCTCGCGCAGCTTCATGGCGACACCCATGTCGCCATCGACCTTGAGCTTGCCCATCATGAAAGCGGTCATCGCGTCGAGATCGCCGCGCGCGATGCTCTCGAAATCGGCCATCGTCATACGCACGGTACAATCCGCCTCTTTGTCCTCGTTGGTGACCGAACTGGGCATCGTCAGCGCGTCAACAAAGATGACGCCGTCATCGCCGAGGTCGAACTTGACGGTGGCATTGAGGTCAGAGTCCGTGCCGACCCGGTCACGCAGTCCTTCCGTCAGCGTCTCGAGGCTCATCGCGGCCATCTCCCCTGTGGATGCAAATGCCAGTCTGAATGCGATGCATGTCTCGCACGTTGGCGCCCGGATCGACCACCACCGCCTAGAACGCCGCCGCCGGCAGCCCCATCACGGGCGCCGCGCCGGACGTGATCTTGGACAGAAGCGACGAGGTGTCGGGCAACATGCGAGCCATGAAAAAACGGCCGGTCTCGATCTTATTCTCATAGAAGCCGCGATCCTCCGCCCCGGCCTTGATCTGGGCATCCGATATCGCGGCCATGTGCGCCCACATGTAACCGAGCGCAACCAGGCCGAACATGCGCAAATACTCGGACGCGCCGGCGCCGGCTTGTTCGGGATCGCGCAGGCCCTGCTCGCCGATCCACGCGGTGGCCTGCTGCAACCGCGCGAAGCTCTTGGCGAGCGGCATGACGAAGTCCTTGAGGTCGGGGTCGGCGCCCTTCTCCTGGATGAAACGGTCGATCGGGTGGAAGAATTGGCGCAGGTAGCGGCCGGTGTGGGCCGGCAGCTTGCGGCCGATCAGGTCGAGCGCCTGGATGCCGCTGGTGCCCTCGTAGATCTGAGTGATGCGGGCATCGCGCACCAATTGCTCGATGCCCGTCTCCGCGATATAGCCGCTGCCACCGAAGCACTGGAGGCCGAGGTTGGCCGATTCGAAGCCCATGTCGGTGAAGCACGCCTTGATGACCGGCGTGATCAACGCAACGAAGTCCTCGGCGTCGCGACGCGTCGCCTCGTCGGGATGTCGACGCGCGAGATCGATCTGCAACGCCGTCCACAGCCCCAGCGCCCGGGCGCCCTCGTTGAACGCCCGCATGGCCAGGAGCATGCGGCGCACATCGGGATGGACGATGATCGGATCGGCCGGTTGATCGGGCTCGACCGCGCCGCTCAGCGCTCGCCCTTGGCGCCGTTCCCGGGCGTAGGCCACCGCCATCTGATAGGCGGCCTCGGAAACCCCGAGACCCTGGAGGGCGACGCCCAGCCGGGCGGCGTTCATCATCGTGAACATCGCCCGCATGCCCTTGTGCGCCTCGCCGAGGAGAAAGCCGGTCGCTCCCTCGTAGTTCATCACGCAGGTCGCCGAGGCCTTCAGACCCATCTTGTGCTCGATCGAGCCGCACGCGAGCCCATTGCGCGGGCCCAGCCCGCCGACCGAGTCGCTGGCGTCACCGTTGACGAGGAACTTGGGCACGATGAAAAGGCTGATGCCCCTCACGCCTTCAGGGCCACCAGGAATCCTGGCGAGTACCAGGTGGACGATGTTATCGGTCAGATCGTGTTCGCCCGCAGTGATAAATATCTTGGTGCCAGTAATGGAATAGGCGCCGTCCTCGCGCGGCTCGGCACAGGTGCGTATCAGCCCGAGGTCGGTGCCGCAGTGCGGCTCGGTGAGGTTCATGGTGCCGCCCCACTCGCCGCTGACCAGCTTCGGCAAATAGGTCGCCTTCTGATCCGCCGTGCCGTGTCGCTCGATCGCCTCGATGGCGCCGGTGATCAGCCCCGGATAGGTCCCGAAGGCGAGGTTGGCGCTCGCCATCATCTCGCTCAGCGCCGAGCCGTAGACGTACGGCAACCCCTGGCCGCCGTGGTCAGGATCGGCGCCGAGACCAATCCAGCCACCCTCGGCATAGGCGCGAAACGCTGCCTTAAAGCCGGCAGGCGTGGTGACGGCGCCGTCCTCGAAGCGGCAGCCCGCCTCGTCGCCCGCGCGGTTGAGCGGCGCGATCACCTCTTCGGCGAGCTTCGCGCCCTCTCCGAGGATAGCGCTGGCAATATCGGGGCCAACCTCGGCAAAACCGGGCAAGTTGCCGTAGGCCTCGAGGTTGAGAACCTCGTCGAGGACAAAGCGCAAATCGCGTAAGGGGGCCCGGTAACTGGACATATTGGGTATCTCGGATGTAAGCGCTAGTTGCGCAACGGTTTGCCGGTCGCGAGCATGTGCTCCATGCGGTCGAGCGTGGCCGGGGTGCGGATCAGGCCGAGGAAGGCCTCGCGCTCGAGCGCCATCAGGTCCTTCTCGCTCACTGTCTCGGTGACGTCGGTCTCTCCGCCGGAAACGACCCGGGCGAGCGCGCGCGCGACGACGCCGTCGTGGGCGGTGGCCTTGCCCGGCTTGACAACGCCGTCCACCGCCATCTCGAGCGCGATCCGCCCGGTCGGTCCCGGCAGGACGATCTCCACCGGCTCGGGCGGCCGGTAGTCGACCGCGAGCTCGAGCGCTCGGGCCTTGGCGTCGGCGAGCACTCGGTCTCGATTCATGGTGATGGCGTCGGTCGGCCGCAGGAACATCAAATGCCTGGCCTCGGCCGCCGAGGTCGCGACCCTGGCCAGGCTGATGGTCTCGAACGCGGCCACCACCGGCGGCATTGGCCCGCCCGGACGGCCGGCCGCCAGGTGATTGCGCATCACCAGTTCCTTGGTACCTCCCCAACCGGGAATCAGACCCACCCCGAATTCGACCTGGCCGACGTAGCACTCAGCATGGGCTTGAACGGCGTCGCAATGAAGGAGCACCTCGCAGCCTCCGCCCAGCGCCATACCGGCGGGCGCGCCGACCACCGGAAAGGGCGCGTATTTGAGGCCGAGAAACGCCTCTTGGCCTCCCCGCACCGATTGCTCGATAAGTGGCCACATAGCGGTGTTGGCGGCGAACAGGGCAAGCCCGATGTTGGCGCCGACCGAGAAGTTCTGAGCATCGTTGCCGATTACCAGCGCCTTGTAGCCACGCTTGTCGATTTTGGCCGCCTCACGGATCATGGCGATGATGTCGGCATCGATCGAGTTCATCTTGCTGTGGAATTCGAGGCAGGCAACGCCGTCGCCCAAATCCCAAATACTCGCCGATCTATTCCCGGCGATACGCTCGGCGCCGCGCTTTATGTCGGCAAGCCGCCAGGCGCCCTCCCGCGCCACGATGTCGTGATAGGCCCCGTCGACGCCAAAATAGAGGACGGAGGCGCCGTCCTCGCGGTAGAGCGGCCGGTCGCCGGCCCCCTCCAGGAACTTCGGCACCGGTAGGCCGTCGGCGCGCAGGCGCTCGGCGAGCCAGGCCGGACCGAGTGCATCAATTTGTTCGAACGGTCCATGCTTCCAGGCATAGCCGGTCCGCATCGCCCGATCGACCGCAACGATGTCGTCCGATATTTCAGGCACGAGCGTGGCCGTGTAGCGCAAAACCTGACGCGATACGCGCCATGCATATTGTCCGCCCTGGTCGGGGTGCTCGACGAGCGCCCGTAGCCCGCTCCGCCGCGCCGCGTCGATGCTCTCGAAGCGCGGCTTGTCGGCGATCCGATACTCGCCAGTCTCCAGATCACGCGCTTCTTTGACACGTGCACCGTTGTGTTGGGCAAGGCGGTAGAATCCGCCCTTGCCCTTGCGCCCCGTGTTGCCCTCCTCGATCATCTGGGCGATCAGCTTAGCGAGCGCGCCGTCGGGGTCGAAGACCTCACGGAACGGGTCGTCGGCCGGCAGCAGCTCCAGCATGCTCTCGTTGATGTGCGGGGCGAGGTCGATACCGGTCAGGTCCATCAATCCGAAAATTCCGGTCTTGGGTATGCCCATGGGCCGTCCGACGATGGCGTCGGCTTCCTCGACGCTAAGCCCCATGTCAAGTGCCTCCGCCATTGCCACCGTGCTCCAGAAGATTCCAATGCGATTGGCGATAAAGGCGGGGGTATCCTTGCAGAACACGACCTCCTTGCCGAGGCGATGGTCGGCGAACATGTGCAGTGTCTCGATCGCGTCGGCGCGGGTCTCGGGCCCGGCGACGATCTCCAACAGTCGCATGTAACGCGCTGGATTGAAGAAATGGGTGACGGCGAAGTCGACCGCAAGCCCTGCCGGCATCCCCTCCAACAACGTGGTGAGCGGGATCGTCGAGGTGTTCGAAGATAGGATCGAACCGGCTCGGCGCACGCCGTCGACCTTAGCGTAGATGGCGTGTTTGGCCGCGACATTCTCAACAACGGCTTCGCAAATCCAGTCGCAATCGGCGAGCAGACCGAGATCGTCCTCAAGGTTGCCCGGCGTGATCAGCTTGGCATGGGTCGGATCCATCAGGGGCGCTGGCTTGGTCTGGACCATCCGCGCGATCGCGCCCGCAGCCAGCGCGTTGCGGTCGTTGTCGCCCTCAGGGACGATGTCCAGCAGCACCACCGGCACCCCCGCGTTGGCCACGTGAGCGGCGATGCCGCTGCCCATGACGCCGGAGCCAAGGACCCCCACTTTTCGAATATCGGCCATCTACACCGCCTCGAGGATCGTCGCGATGCCTTGTCCGCCGCCGATGCACTGGGTGGCTAGCGCGTACTGCTTGCCTTCCCGTCGCAGCAGCGCCGCCGCCTTGCCCGTGATGCGGGCGCCGGTGGCGCCGAGAGGATGGCCGAGGGCGATCGCGCCGCCGTCAAGGTTCATCTTCTCAAGGTTCATCTTGGACTTCTTGACCACCGCCAGGGCCTGGGCAGCGAAGGCCTCGTTGAGCTCAATGATGTCGATGTCGTCCATCTTCAGCCCGGCGCGATCGAGCGCCTTGGCGGTCGCATCGACTGGTCCGATGCCCATGATCTCGGGCCGGCAGCCAGCGACACCAATGCTCTTCAGACGCGCGAGCTTGTCGAGTCCGTGAGCGTCGGCATAGGCCTCGCTGCACACCACCACCGCGGCCGCACCATCCGTAAGCGGTGACGACGTGCCGGCGGTCACCGTGCCATTGGCCTCGAAGGCGGGATCAAGGCCGTCGAGCACGTCCTGGCTGGTATCGGGGCGAATGCAACCGTCCTCCTCGACCCGTAGGTTACCCTCGGCGATCGGCACAAGCTCGTCTTCGAACTTGCCGGCGCCACGGGCCGCAGTCGCCTTGGTATGGCTCTCGACCGCCATGTCCTGCTGTTCGCTACGAGAGATGTCGTACGCACTGGCTAAATTCTCGGCGGTCGTCCCCATGTCGATATAGACCTCGGGGTAGCGCTCGTTGAGGGCTGGATTTGGGGCCGGGTTGTAGCCGCCCAGCGGCACCCGGGTCATCGACTCAACACCAGCGCACACGAACAGATCGCCCGCGTCGAGCTGAATGGCGCCGGCGGCCATGTGGATCGCCTGCATCGACGAACCACAGAAGCGGTTCACCGTGGTGGCGCCTGCGGTGATTGGAACATCGGCGATGAATTCGATGATGCGGGCGACGTTGAAGCCCTGTTCGCCCTCGGGGAAGGCGCAGCCGACAATCACGTCCTCGATATCGGCAGGATCGATGCCGCTCCGCTCGATCAGCGACCGCACTACCTGGGCAGCGATATCGTCGGGGCGAACTTTGGCCAGCGCGCCCTTGCGTGCGAAATGGAAGGGCGAGCGGGCATAACCAGCGATCACAACATTTTTCATCACCCAATATCCCTCAAAACCTAGGCCAGACGGTGCCGGCCCGGGTCAGTTCACGCGGTCGCGGCACGCAGCGGTCGGGCTCGATCCTCGGCGGTGGGGATCGGCTCATAGCCGATCAACGGATCGAAGTAACTACAACCCCAATGACCGCCCTCGACGATGCCACGCCGTGCCGGCGGCGCCAGCCGCTGTTCGATATATAGGCGCGCGACGATCGCCTTGCGCAAATCATCCTTCGCGAGGCGCGTAGTGGCGTTGTCGAGCAGCAGCGCGGCGGCGAGCGTCTCTGCCATCAGGGCCATCAGCCGCCGCGCATGGTGGCGTGCGGCGTCGCCGTCCCGCACCATCAGCGCTACCGCTGCCCGGCACTCGGCTACGGCGGCACCGACAGCGTCGGCGATGTCGCCGAGCGCCAACGGGGCCGAGGCGCAGATTGCCTCGATCCGCTGTTCGAACAAACTGAAACCGTCGTAGGGCGCGCCCAGCACGCGCAGCAGTTCGAGAGCCTGGATGTTGGCCGGGCCTTCCCAAACCGTGGTCACTTGTGCGTCGCGCAGCAGGCGTGGAGTGATGAGATCGTAGGTGTAGGCGTTACCGCCGATCAGCTCGATGGCGGCTCGGCACGCGACGTTTGCGTTCTCGGCGGTCTGATACTTGGCCAAGGCCGTCACCATCCGCGACCATGTTTGTGCGCTGTTGTCGGACGGTGCCCCTTTGTCGAAGGCCAGGGCCGCGACGAGCGCGAGTTCGAAATCTGCCTCTAGCCGGACCACAAGCTCGATCAGCTCCTGCTGCACCATCGGAAAGCCGGTGACATGGGCGCCGAACGCCTCGCGGTGAGAAAGATAACTCACTGCCTCGAGAAACGCGCGGCGGCTCAGCCCGACCGACGCCATCGCGTTGTGAATGCGGCTGAAGCCGAGGGCTTCCATCATCACCCGCAGTCCGAGCGGTGGTGGCGCCACCTCGACGGCCCATGTGCCGGTCAGCTCGATTTCCGCCGTTGGCACGCCACACGTGCCGAGCTTGTCCTTGAGGCGGCGCAGCCGCATTGGGTTGGATGTGCCATCAGGCAACGTCAGCGGCACCAGATAGAGCCCAAGGCCACGCACGCCCGGTACGCTCGGATCGGGGCGAGCCGTCGCCAACGCCAGGCCACCCAACGGGTTGCTTGCGAACCACTTCAGTCCGTCGAGGCGAAAGCCATCGCCCTCGGCGCGCGCCGTCGTTGTCGTCGCGCCAACATCGCTACCGCCATGAAGCTCAGTCGCCCACGTGCCGCCGGTTAGCGCCTTACCATCAGTCCGGATCAGTTCGGGCAGGTAGCGTTCGCGCACCGGCTCGGGCGCGAACCGGTCCAGCACGTAAGCCACCGCGCCCGTCATGGTTACCGGACAGTGCAGGGACACATCGGCCTGGGAGAGGAGATAGCCCATGGTAAAGGTGGTCGTGAACGGGGCGGGCGCGGCGCCGTAATTGAGACCGACGACGCCGCGCTGATAGACTTCGCGCGAGGCGGCGTCCCAGCCGGGATTACCGCTGATCGTGTTGACCGCTCCGCCATCGCGATCATAAGACTCCAGTGCGGGTCGGCCGTGGCGATCGGTATACGCAGCCTCCGCCTCAACCGTCTCACCAACCCAGCCGCCGAAGTCGTGGAGCAGCGGGTCACGGATCGTGAATTCCTCGCCGTCGATCTCGCGTAAACGCGAGCGGGCGTTAGTGTCGATCGCGTAAAGGTTTTGGCCGCCGGTCTCGCGCTGATACCTCATGACGATTCCTCGGTCGAGTATACCCCCTTCTCGCGTAGAGTCGCCTCGATGACCAAGCTGCCCTCACGCAGCTCATCGAGCGCCTGATCGACATCGTCACGCTGGCTCTCGAGGGCGGCGATTCGCTCGCGGCATTTGCGTAGGGTTACGCGCAACTGTTCGACCTGACTGTCGCCGAGGTCGTACAGATCGATCATCTCCTTAATGTCGGCCAGAGCGAATCCGAGCCGTTTACCGCGCAGGATAAGCTTGAGACGGGTGCGGTCGCGCCGACTGTAAATGCGCGCCTGGCCGTCGCGCCGCGGCCGCAACAGCGCGCGGTCCTCGTAAAAGCGGAGCGTCCGCGGCGTCACGTCGAACTCATGGGCGAGGTCGCCGATCGAGAAGAAGTCGTCGCTGCTCGTTTCCTCTGTCCGCGCCGCCCCCGCTGGTCGCGCCAATGTCATGCTTCGTACGCCTCAATGTTCGTCTCGGCCGATTGCCTCCCTACCAATTTACGTTTACGTTTACGTTAACGTCAACATATCCTGGCGAGGCGCTAAATGGCGTCGCAGAATGCGGACGCCCCTCGCCGCTACGGCGAGTTCTGGCCATTCTATCTGCGCGAGCATAGCCACGTGGCTACCCGTACCTTCCACTATGTGGAGATAAGCCTCGCGATTTTGTGCCTTAATCTTGGCTGCGGGAATGTCGTCATAGCGATTGATCGTATTGGCCGCTGTATGTAGATATTTAGTCGCGTGAATCGGGCATATGACACCCGAGCACATCCGGCCGGCGGGGCCGCCGCACCGGGGACGCACTCCAGACCACTTGAGCGGCCTCATGGCCGCGCTGTGGGCCGCTCAAGTTGGCGTAGGTCGGTGATTTACCGAAACTTGGCGCTATGGACCCCGACGAGATACGCACCAACTCGCGCCGCGCCAGTCGCCTGTTAAAAGCGCTCAGCAACGAGCATCGCCTACTCATCATGTGCCAGCTGGCGGGTGGCGAACAATCCGTCGGCGAACTCGAACGCTCGGTTGGCCCCAGCCAATCGGCGCTTTCCCAGCATCTCGCCTGACTGCGCCAGGATGGCCTTGTGCGGACCCGGCGCGAAGCCCAAACCATCCACTACTCACTAGCCGGCGCCCACGCCTCGCGAATCATCGAGGTGCTCTACGACATCTATTGCGGAGGCGCGCCAATCGAGACCAGATCAGCGAATCTAGTCGGCGCGTGAGACGGCGACCCTAACTGCGATCGGCGCCGTAGTAGAGCATTACGGTGTGCTTAGCCTCAGCGAAGAACAACCATCGCTCCACCATCAACCCGCCCATCATCGAAAGTACCGCGATGAGTGACAAGATGGCGCCAAGCCAACCGGTCACGGCGCTGGCCACGGCAATTAGCGCGAGCGGCGCGACGAAACCGCCGGCAACGGCGAGCCGCCGCAGCTTGCCGGCATGCTTGCGCGCGACGCGGTAGCCCATCTCCTTTTGAAGATAGTTCTCCTCGGTATGCGGCGGGTCCAGAAGTCGCACGTCTCCGATCGCGCCGAGACCTGTCGCCGTCTCGGGCGTCGCCGCGCCGCGAGTCGAGGCGATGTAGCGCCAATAGCCGACCTTAAGACTCAACCCAAGGGCGATGAGCGCGGCGGCGATCCCGCCCAGCCAGGGCGGGCCGACGCCGAACAACTGCCCGAGCGCGAAAAGCCACGCACCGCCCGACATCGCGCCCAAACCCAGATAGCCCGCCGGCACCCAAACGTTGTGCCATTGGTGGATGGGCGCGAGGCTACGGTAGATCATGGCCGTGGCCAGTATCGTCGCTAGGGCAAGCACCGCCGTCGCCAGTGCGGCGGCCCGGACCCATCCGTCGAGCCGCGCCAGCTCGCCGTTGCCGTCGGCTAGGAACAGCCACCCGACGGCAAAGATAGCCGCTACTGGATAGGTCAGGATGGCCAACAGACCCTCGCGCGACAGCCACGAAGAGCGCCACTGGCTGAGCGCGCGCCAGGCCCGTTCCGGGTGGCCGAGGTGAACGGTCGAGGCGAGGAGGCCTACTGTGATCAGGGCGAACGATGCTATCAGACTTGTCCACGCGAAACCGGTCGACGCCGGCAGAGCATTCGCGATGCCGAGCACCGCGAGCGTGGCGAGAAGCCCATAACCCGCGCCCGATGCAACCGTAAAGAAAATGACGGAGTAGGCTGGATGCACGTCGGCCCCTTAGCGCGAGAACAAGCGGTCAACCCAGCCGAGGAACGGACCTTCGGGCTCTAGGTTCGGGTCCGGTGTTAGCGCCAGCGCGGGTGCCGCCCCGGTAAACTGCGGCCGCGGCGGCAAGTACTTGTTGGTTGGCCGATAGCCCATCTCGGGCATCAGGTCATGGCCCCCGCGCTCAGCCACCAGTTTTGATACCGCCGAGTCGGGATCGCCGAGATCGCCGAAGTGGCGCGCCGAGGTTGGACAGGCGGCGACGCAGGCGGGAACCCGGTCCACCTCCTCGAGGTTCTCGTTGTAGATGCGATCGATGCAGAGCGTGCATTTCTTCATCACCCCAGCATCGGTGTCGAACTCGCGAGCCCCGTAGGGACAGGCCCACGAGCAGAGCTTACAGCCGATACACTTGTCTTCATCAACCAAGACGATGCCGTCCTCGGCGCGCTTGAACGAGGCGCCGGTGGGACACACGGTGACGCAGGCGGCATCCTCGCAGTGCAGGCATGATCGGGGAAAGTGAACCGTGCGCCCATTGGCGCCCTCTCCTGCTTCGAAGCTGTGCACTCGATTTAACCAGACGCCATCGGGATGGGCCCCATAAGGATCGAGGTCGGTGAGCGGCGCCGCGTGGCCGCCCGAATTCCACTCTTTACAGCTGACAGCACAGGCGTGGCACCCGACGCAGGTGTCGAGGTCAATGACAAGCCCCAGAGCTTTCGGGCCCCGATCCGTCGGCAAGGCGGTCATGGCGACTTTGGGGCGCCACGAAAATCGGCGCCGTAGCGCAACACGGCCGGCCGCGTGCACGCGCCGGGAAGCGGTGGTAACGGGGCTAGCTGCGGCGCCGTCTCGGCGATCTCGTCGGCGGCGCATTTCTCGATCCGCACGCGAAGATCGTACCAAGCTGCCTGCCCGGTCAGCGGATCGCTGTTGGACAGCCGTCGCGGGTCGTCACCGGGCAGCAAATCGGAGATCAGATGGTTGAGAAGAAAGCCTTTTCGCGCTTCTGGGGCGTCCCCCGCCAGCCCCCAGGCGCCGGCGCGCTTGCCAACAGCGTTCCAGGTCCACACGGTGTCGGGGTTGACGCCATCCATCAGCCGCGCGCTTGCCCGTACCCGCCCGTGGTGACTGATAACCCAGATCCAATCGCCGTCCCCCACACCCAACCGGGCAGCGGTTTGGTGATGAATGTAGAGGGCATTGCGAGCGTGAATCTGGCGCTGCCAGGCATTCTGCGAGTCCCACGAGTGATACATCGCCATCGGTCGCTGGGTTACCGCGTGCAGGGGGAACGCTTCTTGATCAATCGCCTGCTCCTCAAGCGGCGGATACCACAACGGCAGAGGATCGAAGCACGTCACAATGCGTTCGCGCAGCTCGTCAGGCGGCTGTATGAGGCCATGGCCCTC
>Ga0315339_1001466_pt1 | contig 20764 bp, 17 predicted proteins | sample ASW17metaG_FD_204514 | JGI IMG/M metagenome (GOLD analysis project Ga0315339, IMG submission 204514) | Ammonia-oxidizing marine archaeal communities from Pacific Ocean, United States - ASW #17 | ecosystem: Environmental > Aquatic > Marine > Oceanic | place: USA: California | collected 2016-12-05
ATTCAACGATCTTCGTGTGACAACAGGAATGGGAAAGTCTATACATACGAGTATCAAGCCAAAGCGGAACACAAGCGTCTGAAAGGGGCTGCATATGTCTGGTGTGCTACAGAATCTTCTGCCGTAAAGACTCGACGATCGTCCTGTGATAACAGAAATGGAAAGTCCTATTCATACGAGCATCAAGCCAAAGCGGAACACAAGCGTCTGAAAGGGGCTGCATATGTCTGGTGTGCAACTAAGTCTGACTATTTTGCCGAATCACTTTCGGCATGTCTGAATAAAGGTGGTACAAACTACGCCTACAATGGTGCTGGTCTTCAAAGAGCCAAGACAGAACATTATCGCCTGAAGAGGGCTGCATCGACTTCTACTAGCATATGGTGCGCGACCAAGCGTTCTGTGAGTGTAATTAGTCGTTCTTCCTGCGCCCTGATTGAAGGCAAGGCATTCTCTTCTTACGCCGCAGCGAAAGCTGAACAGGCACAGCTGAAATCAGCTTCTTCCAGTAGTTCCTTAAAGACTGGCTTTATCATCGCAGCTGTAATTGCTGTGCTAGTTTTCTTGAGGAAGCTGGGCAAGAGTTCATCACAAAGCCCAAGAACCAAGACTACCGGGTGGCCAGCCCCTGCTCGAGAAGTTGCTCAGCCTCAACCCAAGGTTACTCCGCCAGCCAGACCTAAGGTCGAGGCACCACCAAAAGAGGATCCGAGAGAACGATTAGTAGGTATAGACCCATCTTGGTCTATCGATCGGAAACTACAACATGTACTAGCAAAATTTGTCGAATGCAACGATAGATTAGCTATTTTGTCAGAAGGTCCGGAAAGGGCACGGCTTCTGGAGATACAGAATGCATGTGGTGCATTAAAAAGGAAATATGGTGCATAGTTTGGTGCCTCGTTGTTTAGTCACCTGAGTGTCAAGCCGATCCCCAATAAACTACAAAGCTCAAACCTGACTGAATTCCCAACCACTGATTCGCATAGAAAGGGGCTAATAGAAAGTCAATTTAACGTTCTATTGAAGTATTAGCTAAAGTGTTTCGAGATATTATTTGTGATGTTTTCGAGTACAGATTCATAGTCTGAGGGAAAAGCGGCTACGAGCTCCTGATGAGACTGATTAAGCTTGGCGGTGATAAAACTCTCGACGTCATCCTCGTCCATGCCACTTAGGGTTGTTACGAGTTTGTTAAGCATCTCATCGCCGAAATTTTCGCTGATAATTGTTTGCTCATGTTTATCAAATACTCCATCCGCAATCACATGTGATGCAGATAACCAGAATGCCAGATTACGCTTTATTATCTCCATTTGAGCTCGGAGAGGGCCATCGACATATCGATCCAGATCCGCCTCAATTTCCTTGTCTACATGAGCCAATTGGTCTATCGAATATTCTGATTCGCCATTAAGAAAGTAATCACTCATTGAAAACCACAGTAAAGCTCGGCAGCGAATGATCATTGATGGGTGAGTAGAAGATTGGGCGATTCGAAATCCAGTGTCATCTGGATTTTCGATTTGAGACATGAATTGTCTTACATCAAATCTTAGTTGATCCTCATTTAAGCCCGAAAGCGTTTTGATCATTGATCGTGCGGCGACATCGACATTGCGGCAAGCTACTAACCCTACCCGGTCAACAGAGATCTCCATTGCACGTTGATGCATTAATTCGATTGGAGATTCCTCACCTTGATGCGCTCCGTGATGTGCGAGTAGAAAGTGCCCTAGTTCATGCCCAATGACAAACTGAAGTTCTTGCTCAGCTAACAAATTTGTCAATCCGGATGTGAATAAGATAACGCATTCGGACGCGTCAGTTGCAAAACAGCTGGCTTGTGGTTCAGGTGAAGAATAGACGTAGGCTGTCACTATCGACGGAGGGATACGCAGCTGTCGGTAGACTTCTTGAAAGAGTTTGCTTAGTCGGGGTGTTATAGAGTCATCAACAAGTAGACCTTTCTGTGAAAAAACTGCTCGGATATGTTTAACAGTATCTGATTCATCAGCGGCAGACGTAATCTTGGAGTCTCCTGAAAATCGAATGTTTCGTGCGAGTTTCCTGGCTTCATGTAATTCATTAGCCATATTGTTTTCGTAATTCCGCGATAAGGTTGATCAGTTTCTGAGCCTGGTTTCTTTTTTGCCCCTCAGGTAAGACATTCAGGTGACCGTTCCATTTGTGGAACTCTGCTGTGAGGTGTTTTAACTTCTTTTGGTTGTCCCAAGAAGGATCTATTCCAAGTAACCCTTCTGGATTATCATCTACAGAGACTGGGCCTGAAAATGCGATGATATTTTGGTCACGTATGTTATTTATTTCTTCAGGACTCAGATCGAGACTTTTTGTAATCTTTGTAATGGCTGTAATTTCTGATTCGTCGATTCGACCATCTGCATTCATAATAAGGTAGGCAAGTTCAACGGCTTGTAGTTTGTTCGTTTTCTCGCCAATCTCATTAAGTCGAGCAGTGATATCGCTTAGGACTAGTGCACCCTCTGTTGCCTGTTGATAGGCATCTTTCATCGCTTTGTTATACATCTCTTTTAGCTCTTGCTGCCTTTCCTCTTCATATGGAGCTATGGCTTCACGAACCCATTTTTTTAGAACACTTCCTTCGGTTTCGTCTATTGACCCATCAGCCATCGCAACGCCCATTGCGAGTTTTAAACTCAAAGCATGCGCTTCGTCCTGGTCTTCGGCCTCTTCTTCGTAACCCTTTTCATGGGATAGAAATTCAAACGTAAGTGCGTTTGCCCAAAGGGGGCTTTCTCCGAACCCATATTCAATAGTGGGTGGGTTGTCCAAGTCTATTAGTCTTACGACGATAGTTAGTTTTCTAACCCCACTGGCAGGTAGCGTCAAAATCTCAGGAATTACCATTCCAATAGGCGCCCAGTCTGGAAGATAGTGATCAGGACTGACAGTGCCCGTTTCATATTTGAAGAAATAGGCCACTGTCTCTGGTTCTTGAAAATTACTTATGGGGGTTAGAACAGGCTTGGGTTCATCGCCCGTCATATCTAGAACAGAGGTAATAAATCCTGCATTACTGATAGTCGTGGAGGAGGGGAAAATGCCGCGACCCTCAATACGCTGAACCTCTGTATCCTCGTCCTTGCCGACCATATCCTCGCGTAATCTAACCTCGAAACTACCAGGACCACTGAACTCATTTTCGAGATTACTACCGAGGACACCTTTAATCGCTTTTCCAACTAGGCCAAAAACTCCTGCCATGGCTATTCGACAGTAAAAACCTTTGTTGGATCTGCGGGTTTAGACGCCTTAGAGTCTGTTCTATTTATGACAATTGTAGTTTTCTCACCAGTCGCAACGTCTACAAATTCACAGTGCTGCATCTGGTTATCATCAAAGCTATACGTAACTTTTATTTCTTGGCCCGCAGGTCGGCCAGACGGTAGTTTGAGATAGTCTTCTTTGAGGATGCTAACAAAATTCGGATCAGTCTGTGGCGATCTCGATTGTGTTACTCTGCAATTGACACCGGTCTGCCCATCCGCCACGGTATAAAACAATTCGCTCTTCGAGCACGGTATCTTTTCTCCCTTTGAGATCATGACACTGTTTTGAGGTGAGCTGTCTGGATTGTGGTAGATAATCCCGAAGCACATATCAGTTCGTTCTTGAACGTTGACGGGTTTAATTTTCTCTTTTTGAAGCTGATTCAGTTTATCCGTCGGACTCATGTAGCCAGAATAAAATGCTGCACCCATGGCCACTACTTCATCGGGGTTAACGGTAGATGTTGGTTGCTTTCCAAAAACTTTCGTGACGCATGCTTCAATGACCGGTGATCGGGTGCTACCACCAACCAGAAATATTTCTTCTATACTATCAAGACTGAGTTTAAGTTCTTTGATTAAACCCTCACATGCAAGTTCAGTTTGGGCAACGAGAGAGGAAATTGACTCTTCGAATTCTGATCGACTAATCTCAATTCGTTCTCCATTCAAAATTAACCTCGTATTTTGACGATCCGACAGAGTAACCTTGGCTTCCTCAGCGTCATTTTTGTTGAATTCTTCGGGAGGTAGCTCCTTACCTGTCTGCTGCTTGTATTTGTTCTGGACTAATTTCAACAGTGCCTCGTCAAAGTCATCACCGCCTAGTCTCTGGACTCCAGTGGTTCCCAACACTTCGACTTCAAGTCCATCAACCTCAATTATTGAAATATCGAAGGTACCGCCACCTAGATCATAAACAGCATATTTTCCATGCATGCCCCCTTTGTCTAGTGCGTAAAATAGTGCCGCAGCCGTCGGTTCGTTGATAATATGATTAACCTGTAGACCAACAGACTGTGCTGCCTCCATGGTTGCATCACGTTGTTCATTAGTGAAATTTGCAGGAATGGTGACTACAACCGCATCAATTGGTCCGAGGGTAGCTTCAATGTCTTGCTTTAATGCCTTAAGTACAAAAGCACTGAGTTCGGTTGGGGTGTAGGACTTTTCGTTGACTTCATAGGTCTTTGAAGTACCTATTTCTCGCTTAAATCTGCCTGCGCCTTTAAATTCTGGAAAACACAAATTTTTTCGCGATTCTTCTCCTACCGATACGTTACTGTCCTCTAGAAATTCCACTACACTTGGCGTGAGGTTATTGCCCTTTCTATTGCGAACGATTTCTGCTCGACCTGTATCGCTGAGTTGTGACACTGCTGAAAATGTAGTACCTAAGTCAATTCCTACGATTACGCCCATTGCTATTCTCCTCCAGAATTCTTGAAAACATGAACACTTACTATGGCCTTTCGGATCACTTCCTTAGTTGTTTCTAATCGATATCCTTCTTCTAGAACTTCTTTAATAGTTCTATCCAGTTCGGGATTCGTAGTTTCGACTGTATCTGGATTGTCCGCTACACCATCAGCGGCTCCGTAGTCTTTGCCTACAGCGGGCGAGAAGCGTTCAACGCCCGCTCCCTCAAGCGCATCCACTAGCAAATACTCAATGTCTCCGAAATTCTGTTCCCCGAACTGCCGGTCACGAATATATAAATTTATCTTTTGGTTAATTTTGATAAATTGACGAAGGAATCTCTTGTGGATGCGAAGGCCGTAGCCTTCCCTGAGATCTTCTATCTCTTGGTCCTTTTCATCTAGCTTTTTTTGGAGCAACATGTACGTTGCTGTCATTGCATCAAAGCTAGTTTTGAGCTCTTTAGAGTCTTGCGCAAAATCTTGGAACGCTTGTATAGCCTGATCGAACTGCTTGGTTTGACTCTCGGAAGTCGTTATTTGTTTTTGTTGTTGACTTTCCCAGGTTGTTGGAACAATTGCAGCGTATGATTCTCCAAGGACCTGACCGTGTTCACCAAAGATTTGCCTAATTGAATAGTTTCGACGAAACATCCAGATAATCAGACCTATGAGAAGCAAAGATAACAACAGGAAAAATATTGTACTGATAGTCGCTAGCTGGAGTATTGGGCTCCAATCGGGTAATGCCGCTATTGCTGGCTCAGTGTTGGATTGTGTTTCGAGAGGTAGATGGATGATCATTTTATAATGTTGACTCTGTCGTGTTTTCGTTGTCTCCGGCTAACAAACTGCTGGGCAAGATGTAGGACTATTAAACTGATAACCACGAACGACTTTATAGCTCATGACACAATCTATTCGCGAGTTAGTAGCTTCATTGCTAATTCGTTTTATCTGTGCAATACCCTCCTAATGTCATAGTAATTGCCTGTATGATGGATGTCACCATATTTTCTGGCGATACAACGAACCGAACATTATTGGAACAGTATTCTCCATCGCGGCAAGAATAAATCTCCGATTCATTGTTTCTGTCTCCTAGCGTTTTCAAGTAGAAAATCAACAAAATGCTACTTATACATCGAAATAATGAGACAAATAAGGACAGTTGTAATAAGGGAATAATTAGTAGATATTTAATCGAGAAGGCCAGTTAGAGCCCTGCAAAATTCTATCTGGGAAGGAGGATAAGAGGTTGTCGTCAGATACAACCCAGAAAATTAAAGACGTGCTAAAGGTGTCGAATTCAATTTCGACACTAGTCACTTTTGTGTCCCGCCAAAACGATGTTCAGTAATTCTTGGCTGTACTGGCAGAACAGGTCAGAGAAATGACTGACAAAACGATAGTAGAACTAACTCGAGAGGCACTTGAGAATCTCCGTAAGCGCTTATTGGATTTAACCTCTCGCAATCGCCTAATTAATTATCGCCATACGAAGAAATCAAGTTTACGAATCATTGACGAACTGCCTGACCAGTTGGTAGAGACCTTATTGACAGACAAGGAGATGCGTTTCTTGCCTGTTCCTGAGCCGACCCGCGAAGAGTTAATAAAAAATGGTTACATAGAAATCGATGAAGAGACTGGGGAGGAGGTTGTACTTAAGAGGGAACCTACTGCGGAGGAATGGGCGAGGGTATTGGGTTTCGATACGTCTTATGAGTTACCAAAATCGAACGCCACCGCAGATGATGTTAAGCACCAAGATAATGCGATCCAGACCCTCTTTTATCCATATGAGCTCGAGACTCGACTAAGAAGTCTCACACAGACGTCGAAATTAGCGATCCAAGAGATGGGTGCGAACATCTTATACATCGCGTTTGGGTTCCTCGAGTGGTCTGAATATGGAAATGAAAATGTGAGGCTGGCGCCTTTATTCCTCCTCCCAATAAGGTTAGAGAAGGGGAAATTAAATAAAAAGACAAATGCTTATGAATATACGCTCCACTATTCTGGTGAAGAAATTATTCCCAATATTTCCTTAAGAGAAAAACTTCGGACTGATTTTGGATTGAATCTGCCAGAGCTTGACGAGTCTATTGAGCCTGAGCTTTATTTCAAAAGAGTAGGCCGAATCATAAAGGGTAAGCCATCATGGTCTATTCGTCGCTATGCCTCGGTTGCATTGTTGAATTTCAGCAAGATGCTCATGTATCTCGATCTTGACCCAGAGAACTGGCCGAAAGATGCAAATATATTGGATCACCCATTGATACTGAGATTCCTAGCCGGCTATTCAGGTGCTGATAGTGAGGAAGAGCATGGCCGAGAAAATCTAGGTTTTGGCGAAGAGTATCTTATCGATGAACTCGAGGATGTTCATACATCGTATCCGCTGATAGATGATGCAGATAGTTCACAACACAGTGCTCTTGTAGATGCGATTTCTGGTAAGAATTTGGTCATAGAAGGTCCACCTGGAACAGGTAAGTCACAAACAATTACTAATCTAATTGCGGCGGCAATATCTCAGGGCAAGAAGGTCTTGTTTGTCGCAGAAAAACTAGCAGCCCTCGAGGTGGTACGTCGAAGGCTCGACGCCGCAAATTTAGGTGATTTCTGCTTGGAGTTGCATAGTCACAAATCACAGAAACGGAAAGTATTAGATGAGCTCCAAGTGCGACTGGAAAATCATGGCTACTATCGAAAACCGTCAAATATCGACGTCTGTATTGACGGATATGAGCAAAACAAAACGATTCTTAAGGAACATGCCGAATGTGTAAATGAAGTCTGGAAATCTACGGGGAAAACAGTACATGAAATTTTAATGGCTGCTACGCGATTCCGAACGCAGACAGTAATTGAACCAAACCTCTTACATCTTGACAGATATGACGGTGACACTCTAACGCCAGCAGTCCAACGGCAAACTACGGACCAAGTAGAGGCTTATAGAAAGATTTACCAATCCGTAGTGGAGCGTTTGCCTGACGGCAGTACATTGGTTAGTCATCCTTGGTTCGGAATCAGAAACAGCGACCTACAGTTCCTAGATCTTGAAAAAATATTATCTGCTCTGGCTGAATGGCAGCACTGTTTAGACGATCTAGAGAAGGAAGAGATAGATCTCGCGGCTTTGCTCGAAGTCGAACCCAAGACTTGCGCGATATCTGCACGGGGTTTAGCTGAGTTAGCTAAGGATCTAGACAGTCTACCTGCCTTAGTTGGTGATGAATTGCTGACTAGTTTGCCTCGGTTACAAGCTGAAAAATTACTGCAGGCAAACAAGTTTCTGGATCTATTTCTAAATATAGAAGAAGGATACACCAGTCTATCTAAAGAAGTGTCACTGGAGGTATTGCAGGACCTCTCATCGGTTGATGAGCTTGTAGGCGAAAGTAAGAAATTTGAAGAACTCCTTAACGGTGATGTAAACGTATCTGATCTCACTCGGTCCATAGAAAAACTAAAAAGTGTTCGCGATACTTTAACAAGTCAAATCGATGCCTTGGGGCATGTCGCTTCCAAACTGCCCCCCGACGCAGCGAAACACTTGGTAGCGACCCCGGCTGGTTATTCTGAATTTTCATGCTTTATAAGTGTGGTATCCGAACTCGATATAGTTCATTGGCGATTGCGTGATGAATGTTTCGATAATGAGGAGCTCGATGAGTTACTGCCTCCTCTTCGTAAAGATTTAGAGCATTTAAGCTCTCTACATGATGAACTGGGCAAGCAGTTTCAATTGGAGCGCCTACCAGACAACGAACAGCTACTCGCTCAAAACCAGATACTCAATAGTGCAGGTGCATTTCATTGGTTAAAAGGTGACTGGAGGTCTGCCCGTAAGTCGGTATTAAGTTATGCCAGGAACCCTAAAACAAAACTATCAGTATTGCATCCATTACTTACAAAAGCCGCGGACTATGTTCAAAGTAAAAAGGCGTTCGACGAAAATAAGATCTATCGACGGGCGTTAGGGGAGCATCTGAATTTTCTCGATACCGATCTACATGGACTAGAGTCTCTGAGATCGTGGTATAGAAAAGTAAGAGCCAGTTACGGTATTGGGTTCGGTGAAAAAGTGGCCTTGGGGAATGCAATTTTGACACTCCCAGGTGACCTTGGCCCGGTCGTGCGTTCTCTAGCAGAACAAGATACTAGCGCCAAAATAGATGCTGCTTTAACAGAACTCGAAGAACTGGAAGGGGTTTTTAAGCCTGTCCAAGAACTTCGGAAGGCTAATTTTGCTCTGGTCGGTGATTCTGGGGCTATTCCTGGGCTTGTTGGTTCCCTTGATCGTGCGTTTGCTTGTTATAGGCCGTTAGCGACTGATGGTGAATTATCGATTTCGACCATTAGTAAGCGTGTGACGAGGTTGGAGAATCTAAAACATCTCAGAGATGAGTGGTTGACCTCAAGGGTAGACGTAGAACTATTTGACAGTAAGTTAGCCCTTGATTCAGGAGTCAATAAGGACAATCAAACTTCATTATCAACGCTGAGAAATACATTAGGCTTAGCTGGTGCAATAGAGCAATTGTCCAGTCGAAATATCAAAGATTACATCTATAGAAAGCAAGATGAGTCAGCCTTCCGCGAGCTCAATGCGGCTTCGAAAAATTTACAGGCAAAAGTAGACTTTGAAAATCAATTTATGGATGAGTTTGTCGACATGGTCAAACTGGACGTCACTGACTGGGCAGGTTCAGTTGATTCTACGTTCGACCAACTAGGATCGCGCATTAGCTATGCCCTCCAGAATGGCGAGACACTATCGAATTGGTTGGAATACCTAAGAATGAGGGAACAGTTGATTGAGGATGGTTTAGCTAAATTAGTCGAAAACGTAGAGAGTGGGGGTCTAGATATAGATGAGGCAGAAGACGCCCATAGAGCAGCTATGTTCGATATGTTATCTCGAGAAATATTGAAAGAGAGGCGTGCGATAAGTCGATTCTCAGGGCGTACTCAAGAGACGGTACAAGATAAATTCAGGACCTATGACAATGAGCTGAAGGTGCTCCAACAAAAACAACTCGCATCAAACACCGGTAAGGTTCGCATACCAGAAGGCGAGTACGGTGCACGAGTGACTGGGCATACCGACAGAATTTTGATTGAGCATGAACTCAACAAGCAAAAGCGTCACATACCTATTAGACAGTTGCTCAAAAGAGCGGGTCCGGCAATTGTTGCAATGAAACCGTGCTTCATGATGGGGCCAATGTCGGTAGCTCAATACCTGAAACCGGGAGATTTCGAATTCGACTTGGTTGTTATGGATGAAGCATCCCAAATTAAACCGGAAGATGCCATTGGTGCGATAGCCAGAGCTAAGCAGTTAGTGGTTGTTGGGGATCCAAAACAATTGCCACCGACGAGTTTCTTCGACCGGGTCAATAAAGACGAAGACGACGACGTAACCGCTATAGAAGAATCGGAAAGCATATTAGATGCTACGTTGCCACTATTTTCCGCAAGGAGGCTACGTTGGCATTACCGATCACAACACGAGTCATTAATCGCCTTTTCAAATCACTCATTCTATGACGATGATTTGGTTCTATTTCCATCCCCCCACGCAGACTCTGAGGAATATGGGATTAAATTCACAGTTGTCCCTGGGGGCTGTTTTGTTAACAGGCGAAACATGGAGGAAGCAAAAATAATTTCCGAGGCAGTTCGAGATCACTTTTTGAAAGATGGTGATGAGTCTATTGGTGTTGTCGCGATGAATGTAGAGCAACGGGAGCAAATAGAAAGAGCTATCGAGACGCTAACAAAAGATGACGAGGCGTTCAGACATAAGTTGGAAGAAAATGAAAGTAGTTATGAATCTCTGTTTGTTAAGAACCTTGAAAACGTTCAAGGTGATGAGCGTGATGTTATTTTTATCTCAATGACTTACGGTCCACAAGAACCACGCGGTAGGGTGATGCAACGCTTTGGACCCATCAATTCAGACGTAGGCTGGCGCCGCCTTAATGTGTTATTTACCCGATCGAAAAAACGAATGCATGTGTTCAGCTCTATGAGCTCGCATGATATTGTGATCGGTCCGCAAGCGAGACGTGGCGTTCATGCCATGCGGGATTTTCTCAACTATTGTGAAACAGGTCTTCTTGCGAAGACAACTGTTGATTCTGAGCGCGGGCCTGATAGCGATTTTGAGATCGCCGTAATGGATGCGTTGTCCAAGGAAGGGTTTGAATGTCAGCCGCAGGTTGGCGTGGCTGGGTTTTTTATTGATCTGGCTGTCAAAGACCCAGGTAACCCTGGACGATATCTGATGGGAGTTGAATGCGACGGGGCTACTTATCATTCCGCTAAATCAGCTCGAGACCGTGATCGACTCAGGCAAACAGTGTTAGAGCGGTTGGGGTGGCGAATTCGTAGAATCTGGTCGACGGATTGGTTCAATAACCCGAATGCGGAGTTGAAGCCGATTATAGATGAGTTAAATAGGCTTGCATCGGAATTCAAGATTGAGGATGAGTCGGAACTGGAAGCTGATCAACATGTAGAAAGCGATGGTATTGTCGACGGTCTACCAGATGACATCGTATCAATTCCTACCATGCAAATTATTGAAAAACAGACCGAACTTAATGAAGTATTGTCATGGTTTGCTAAAGACGTAATACAGAAAAACTGCCCTGATACACCAGCAGAAAATCGGCTACTTAGACCTGCCATGTCGGAGGCCATTGTGGAATATAGGCCAACAAACCAAACAGAATTTCTCGAGTTTATTCCAGCCTATTTGCGCACAGCGACAGACCCAGAAGAAGGAAAGTATCTTGATCAAGTTTTTGAGATTGTGAATGCTTCATTAGCGACAGAGGAACATGGCCGCCTAATGGATGAAGATGTTTAGATGGTGGCGGCGAAACCCACACACATACGCTACACCATACAGCCCCTAACGAAGAATCAATGACTTAGCAGTAAGTTCAGTTGCTTTAATTCTCATAGCCTACGGAGGGGCAATAGATTCCCCCTATGTTTTCTATTTAAAACTCCGTTTTAATCATATAAGAGGAAGCTGCTTCCTCCTGTTGTATGTTTTCAAGTTTCGATAAGAACAAAATGTATCGAAAAAAAAAGTCTTGGATAGTTTGGCCTGACTGGCGATACGTCCCTAGGGGGGGTTAGTCTTTTACCCCGCAAAATGGTATAATGCAATTAGAGATTAGAGTGTATTTACAACCTCACTAAACAGTCCCTGAAACCCGCATTCTCGCGGGTTTTTTTGTGCCCGGAATAATCGTTAAGTTCCTCTGATTATTCCGGTTAGCTGATCCCAACGTACTACGTTTCTATGAGGCATTCCGCCTCAGGGATACGCACGTCCAGCACTTACTGATTTCTTGAAAGGGCAGATGCCCTTTGGAGGAGAGGTATGTCTTGAGGAACCGTCCCACCGGCCACTTCCACAAGGTGGCTTTACAACAATAAATAAGAAAAAGGAGAAGTAGAGATGTTGATTCCGATTAATGACCAATTCCGTATCAAGAGTGACCCGTTGCAGTGGATGATCCAGAGAAGAAGAACTAGAAACGGCAAGCCAAGTTGGGAGTCGAAACTGTTCTTCCCAACCCTTCAAGGAGCTATCAACGAACTGGGGGAGTTGATGGTGAGAAAGTCTCAAGTCCAAACCCTAGCCGATGCCCTAGTGGTAGTAGAAAACGTCACCACCACGCTCTTACAAGCTCTGACGGCTCGTTTGGAGACAGATTCAGCCATAGGGGGCAAGGAGGTGAACAATGACTAACCGCAATGAGCGAAGACGACTCGTCAAAGGTCGTCAGACCACCAATTCTTTCTTAGGACTGCCCCACCATGTCCTCGATCACGACAACTTCAGAACCTTAAGCCCAAAGGCCACCAAATTGTTAATCGATATTGCAGCTCAGTATCGAGGCAGCAATAACGGTGATCTGTGTGCGACCTTGAGTCTGATGAAAAAACGGGGATGGAACTCCAATGACCAGTTGGATAAGGCCAAGAAAGAACTAATCAAACAGGACGTGATTCATCTGACAAGGCAGGGCGGGCGCAATAAGTGCAATCTGTATGCCTTAACGTGGTTCCCGATTGATGAGTGCAAGGGCAAATTGGACATTGCCTCGACCACGACCGCTCCGGTCAACTGGCGAAACAAAAATGCTAGTCCGTCCGGAGGAGCAGAAGCATCATGACTGCTCCACATTGCGGATCAAATACCCATTTAGGACCTCTCCATTTCGGTAGTACTAATCCGGGTCTAGGACGAATCTCGAACTTCGCCTACTCCGTATCTAGGACACCTTTATATAAATATACCAAGGGGGGTTGTCTAGTCAGAGATAACAAATAGAACAATGGAAAATAATAATGAAAATAATATCCTATTTAATAAAAAGCAGGTTGCAGAATTACTCAACGTTAGTACTAAAACCATATCAGGACTTATTGCCAAAGGAGAGCTTCCAATTATTCAAATTGGACGCAACATCCGGATTAAGAAGTCTGATGTTTTTGAGTTCGTGGAACGCCAGAACCGATATAATTTGGGGTGCGTGGGGACGACGTGTGCTTCAACAGGAGAGAAGCTATGTCAGTCTTTAAACGTAGTGACGGAAAAAGTGGAAAGTACTACTTCTATGTCCGACACCAATCTGGAAAAGCGTCTAAACGATCTACGGGAACACGGGACAAACGGTTAGCCGAAAAGATCAGAGCCAAGTACCTTTTGGAGGCTCAGCAAGATAAAGCCTTGGGTCGTGAACCAGATCGTAGTTTCAAGGAGTTGATCGTGATCTATCTGGAGGCAAAAACAAGAAGCAGGGGTTATAAGCGCCTTTGGTATGCGTCTCAGCCTCTTCTTCAGGCCTTCGGAGACAACCATGTTCAAGACATAGATGTGGAAGCCATAGAAGGCTATATCAAAAAGAGGTATGGGACCGTCGGTGATGGAACAATCAATCGAGAGTTGGGTGTGCTGTCGGCCGCCTACAATTACGCGATCGGTAAGCGTGGTTGGAAAGTGGTCAACCCTGTGGTTGGTTGTAAGCTGTCAGAACCTGAGGGCAGGGTCAGATGGATAACGAGGGCTGAGGCAGCAGGTTTGATCCAAGCTGCGGACTGCCCATCGTCATTTTCTTCTGAATCAAGGGAGAAAGTGTCCTTTGGAAAACCTCTCACCAGTCAGTATCGATCGCCTTATCTCCGGGACTTTATCGAGTTGGCGCTGAATACGGGTTGCCGAAAACAGGAACTGCTTGGCCTGATATGGAGCAACGTCGATTTTGGTAATGATCTTATTCTTCTTGAGCAAACGAAGAATGGGACGCGCCGCTCGGTGCCGCTCAATTCCGTATCAAGAGGTGTGTTGATTCGGAGGAAGGCGGTTTGTGCTGAGGTCTGCCCGGATACACCTTGGGTCTTTTGTCATATCACAGCGGCTTTATATGCCAATGTGGGTGACCGGGTGAAAGATGTGAAGACCTCTTTTGCGACAGCTTGTAAGAAGGCGGGGATTGTGGATTTTAGAATCCATGACCTGCGGCATACCGCAGCCAGTTGGTTGGTGATGGAGGGTGTGCCGTTGTTAGAGGTCAGTCGCCTGTTGGGTCATAAGAGCATTACACAGACAGAACGGTATGCTCATCTGGCACCGGAAAGTTCGAGGGCATTGGTTGGAGTTCTCGAAGGAAAAGCCAATTCATCGTCCACTTTATCGACCACGTGGACAGCGAAAAGGCAGTGGTCTACCAGATTGACTTAAATACAAGTGATAAATGGTCGGGGTGAGAGGATTCGAACCTCCGGCCCCTGCCTCCCGAAGGCAGTGCTCTACCAGGCTGAGCTACACCCCGACTGTATTCCTACTAACTTTAGAAGCCTTGGGTTCCCGATAGTCACCCTCGCCTGGATGTATTTTACCTTCTACTGTGCCACCAGTGTGCCAACACCATCCCTAAAATGTGTTACCAGTAATAAGCAAGGTCCTATTTCGAAGGCATCGTAGCAGGCGGAATATATACACCGGTACCCCACCCCCCATTGGGTCTTTCTTATCTATATATATTCAGCTCACACAGCAGTCTGTAATCGTAAGTATCTGATAAATAGGTATAAAATCAGTGTCAAATTTCTCGTTATAAATCAATTATTTAGACGATTCTATTTCTCCTTGTAGATCAATCGGATAGGCCAGAAAGGTATATATGTAGAGGCAAATAGTTTCTTTATTCCTTTGTCTCTGCATTCGGTCTAAGCACTGAGCCATTCGGCTCAACGCACTCTTAATCCAACTCTTGGGTACGCATTTGAGTGCGTCCATTGATTACTATTTTCGGAGAAATAGATATGGCTGATTCAGTCAAAAAGTTATGGAAACTGCACCATGAGTAAGCTGATGTTGGTGCCTTCAGAATTAGATAAAGACCAGTACGGTGGTCTGAACTTTAAATCCGCATCCGATATACCGTCTAAGCGCATTCAATGGTATTGGTCAGGCATGATTGCTGAAGGCAAGTTCCATGTGTTTGCGGGTGATGCAGGGATAGGCAAGACCCAGATACTGTGCAATATCACCGCTACAGTTAGCCGTGGTGGCATTTTCTCAGGGGAGAAGGAACCCTGCCTTCAAGGCAAGGTGCTGTACCTGACAGGTGAAGATGGTGCAGGCGACACCATCGTTCCAAGGCTCAAGGCTTGTGGCGCAACACTGGACAATGTCACGGTACTTGACCCATTGAAGGCAGATGGAGGGTTGTTCAGCCTGTCAGAAAATATGGATAGCGTTGCAGATAAGGTCAAGGATGATGGTAATTACAAGCTATTTATCATTGATCCCGTCACCGCATTCTGTGACGACAAGTTTGATAATAACTCGGTCACCTCAGTTCGCAGCCTAGCCACTAAGTTGAGTGCCTTTGCTGAGGATACAGGGGTTGCTGTCATTGGCTTGACGCATCTGACTAAGGACGACCAGAGAAAAGCAGTAAATAGAATCTTAGGCTCAGGTGCATGGGTACATGCATCAAGGGTGGTATTGGGTGCAGTACACGCCGATAGTCAATATTACTTTGGTAAATGGAAGGCCAACATCACCGATTGCACGCCTGTCTATACCTACAGAATGACTGAGCGTCCTCTGGACGATCTTGGCTATGTCCATTACATAGATTTTGACGATTACCCGATGTTGGGCAGGAGTCTGGATGAGTTCCAGAGTGTCTCAACGGGTAGAGGTGCGACAGGAGCATCTGTCAGGGATATTCTGGAGAGGCTGCTACAAGATGGTGACTGGCATCTCAAGGAGGAACTGGTGGATGCTGTCGGTCGACAAGTAGAGTGCAGTATCAAGACTATAGAACGGGTTGCTTTTGATGAGGTGCATGTTGAAAGACAGAATACTAACGAAACACCTACAAGAGTGTTGTGGCGACTCCCTAGTTAAGACATAACGTGTATATGAAATGTCTCATCTAGTTAAGACATTCGGTATGTACGTTATGTCTCAACTACAACGTGGACCTAGCGAAGCAGGTCTACGCTCAGCTTATGTCTGGTAGAGATTGTGGTGAGCCTTCAGCAAGGGAAGTACAGGCTGCGATGGAACGGGCTACTCAGGTAGATACATTCTCTGAAGCTGGTGGGGATAGGGGTATGGGTAACTTCGGTGGCGAACAGGGAATGTGGACCTGATTAAAAACCTTCAAATACAAACCAGAGCCAGTACATCTCATATGCTAATGCTGCTATTACAAGCACGCAAACAACCCCAAGGGTGATGCCGAGTATCTTAATAACTCGCCAAGTAGTGGTGGACTTCGCGCGTTGGGCGCGTATCCACGCATTGCCAGTATATTTAGCGACCTTGTCTTCTTCCATTGACTCAAAAATCAGCAAGAAACATAACAGCTAAAATCAATACTGCTAATAAAATAAAGGCTGTTACCCAAACTGCATATAGTACCGACCCAATAGTTATACGCTTCTTCCCGCCTCGCTCTTGAAGTTCCTTTCTAAACCTTTCCCGTTCTATATCTTGTTGTCTTCTGAACTCATCCCTGCCGTTTGAAGTTTTCTTGTCTTCTTCCATAGTAGAAATGTAGCAGATTCAAGTGGTGGGTCTAACTGGACCTGACACCTCATCCAGCACCTCATTATGGGTGAGATTTAAGCAGGTGGAGCCAGTGGTTCAAAAGTAAATATGTCATTGTGATCCACGTACGGCTCGACCAAGGCCTGAAATTCCGGGCTGTTCATCATTTTTCCCATACCCTCCATGTCAACGTCAAATAGTGTAATCATGCCAGTATGTTCATCTACCCGGCCTACTTTAGTTTGACTCTCGTCACAAAATTCAGCGCGTTCTGTATGAGCATCAAAGAGTGACTTCCAGTCTTCGTAGCTTGATTTAAGGTGTGCAATGACTAAGACATTCATGGTGATCCTCCGGTTGATCAGTATGATTACAGCGTGGAAATGCAAGTCTAAATGTTGTTGGTCGACAGGGCATAATAGTTAACCTGTTAATCGTACTCAATGGGTAAATGACAGGGGTATCCTGCTCTAAAGGTATTAACTTTCAGCCGTATAAGTGGTGTCCTGTCTGTGCATCCAGTACCGTCTCTCATTTCAGACCATAGGCCTCTTTAAGCGCCGAGTAAACGCAAATTGATTGATACAAATGCCACTTCTCGGGGTGTCGCTCAAGCCAGTTACCAACGATTTGATAGGCTTGCATTTGAGTGAATCCCGCAGGGAGATTAATTCCGTTTTTGTTATGGTACGTGTCAGCGTCTAACCAACCAGCAACATACCCCGCGTATTGACTGGCCTGCCAAAGCGGTTGTCTGTTTTCGCTCTTGAACACTTTCCAGTTTTCGAATAATCCGCGACAGGTACCACCATAGCCGTCCGCACTGGCAACACCAACCATTGATAAAAGCAATACTCCGACAATCAGCCGCTTCATTGTCTACTCCTCATCTGCCTCTTATTCAAGGGCGACCATAGATAGCCTCTTCTTCCGCCTTTGACATCTTAAAGCCTTTCCGAATTAATTCTAATTCTTCGAGAATCTTCCCCTGATTCCGCGCAGTCAAAGAATGGAGTCCATCGATGTTGGAATCGATTTTGTCCAATCCATGTACTGTAGAAGGACCATTCACTTGTTGGGAAAGGATCACAATTTGTGCAGAGATGTGCTTTAAACACGCCGCGGCGTATATGGATGCAATTCCAATTACGATAATTGCAATGAGCATTGCGATTAACATAGTTCATCCTCCTTTATCGGGTGTCGATAGCTGAACATCTACCATAGCCTGATTACGCTGTATTTGTCGATAAATCAGGTTTTAGTCCGCTAAGTAATGATGTCCTACCCGCACACTCACTCGCTTGTGGATGCTTCTGCCAAACAGGAATAAGATAGTGGTATGAAGCTACTAGGCAATATCACAATAGCTAAGCCGGTTCCGGTGTGGATTCAGCTGCTGGCTGTTGTCAGTTTGGTGCTGCTTGGTTGTTTTTTCTCCGTCATTTTTTTCGCGGCGGGTGAACTACTGTTTGTGATTGCGGGTGTGCTTGGCTCAGTGCCTATATTTCTCGGACTTTTCCTAATTGCTCGAAAGAAAACTAATAAGGGCTGGATTCGGGTACTAGCCAGAGTCGGACTGCTGTTTAGTCTGTTATTGGGGCTTGGATTTGCTAGTGTAAATTTCGTTGATAAGTATCTGTTCTGGGATTTCAGCAACGAGGCACGAATAAACGCCACCAAAGAGAACCACAACCGTATCCGGGATATGATTGTCGCAGGATTTGCAAAATGTGCGTCAGGCTCGCAATACATTGTTCTTAAGACCGACAACTCAGGTGGTACAAGAAATATATCTTGCACAGAGAGTGCTAGCATTTTCAGCAGCCGGTTCGTCAATCACTTAAATTACGATGGCTTCAAAAATCCATATAGCCCGTCCAAGCAATGTTGCTATATCAGTAATAGCAATAGGCCCCAACTGGGAACTACCTTCATAGGGTCTTCAGGCAACAAAATCTTAATAAATACCAACGTTGGGACTGAGGGAGTTGGGAACCGGTACTTGAGTGCATCTGTTACCAAAGAGTAGTGATAGCAGAAAGGTTTACAGCGCCTCTCTAAAAGCCACCATCGGTCCACTCATTGGTATAGACCACCCATACCAGCTGTATCAGCGTTGCTACCATCTTTATAAAAGGCAGGCTGTACCAAAGAATCAGCCCAGTTATCACGGCCAGGATAATCCAGACACCGATCGTATATTCTTTCCACCTCGGTGTACTCATATTGACGGTACTCATACTATTCCTCTCGCTTCAACCGTTTCTTGAGCAACCACCATGCGGGTATAAGTGGTAAGCACCATAGTACTGCTACAAGAAAGGTTAGGTTGAATAGGTAACTAACTGTTAATACCACCAGTAAATACACTAAGTTGTACAGGAGGTCTGACTTGAATTTTGACTTCCCGATGTTCCAACGATCAGTCACTTTTGTTGGCTCGTTGCTCATGCTACCGGGCTCCTATCATGCATATAGCTTGGATATCGAATTGTGGTGCAAGCTATAACCTTAACCTAACCTCCCCACCAAATCCTCTGCTCTTAAATGGGTGTACCGCATCAGCATCTTGGTGTCTTTATGTCCAGTAATCGTAGCCACCTCTACTGGATTTAATCCTTTCTCAAATAGCCTTGATGTTGCCTCATGACGAAGGTCATGGAAGCGTAAATCATCTATTCCAGTCCGACGACACAGCTTCAGGAATTCACCCGATAAGCCTCTTGGTTTGTAGCTAAAAATGGGTGATTCCTGCAGTTCAAATACACCCTCAGAATGCCTCTGAGAGGCTCCCATTTGGCCTGTAAGAGATGCTAAGGCAGCACTTGAAAGTGGCACTGTCCGAGGCACATCTGCCTTTGTAGAGGGTATGAGGAGGACTGATTTTGAGTCGTCCATATGACTCTTTCTGATACTCAGAATCTCGCCACGTCTCAATCCTGTCTCTAGAGCAAGGGTAATGATTCTCTTCAGCTGATCATTGGCACTGAACAACAGTCTCTGCTCTTCGCCTGCCTCTAATCGTCTGGTTCTGGGCTTGTCTGCCTTGGCTAAACGGATTCTGCTGACTGGGTTCTCCGGTACATCAATACCCCAGTCTTTCGTAGCAATATTCAAGGCACTGCGGAGTATTACCAGTTCCCTGCGTACTGTTGCCAATGTGACGGCTTCAAGCCGCTTGTCTCGGTAATGCGCAATATCAGAGGACTTAAGGTCTGATACGGACTGATGACCAAAGGCTGCTTGTAGACGCTTGATTCGGTACGACTCATGGAGCGATGCGCCTCTATGCTTGGGTAGGATGGTCCGCTCATAACGAGCGAGGATTTCACGAACGGTAACATCAGATACAGGCTGGAATAGCCTGCGTTCCATGTCCGACTCTGCTGCCTTTATCCATTTCTTGGCAGATGTAATGCTAGTAAATGTTTGAGTAACTGCTGGGTAATCGTTCTTTCTAACTTGGACATGGTATCGCCCATGTCTCTTACGGATCGTAGCCATTTCTGCTGTCTCACTGTGCCATGAGTGTGCCAATGAGGATGACCAGCGGGATACGGCCATGACTGACCGTTGTAAGCCTCTGAATTAGAGGAAGTAAATGTCAGGGAGAAAAGATTTGGTCCGTCTGATCTCTGCCTCCCGAAGGCAGTGCTCTACCAGGCTGAGCTACACCCCGATGTTGAAATTGAATGATACGTCGCTGCCAAGCTTATTTAGTGGGCTCTTTAGTAGGATCGGGATACCGCGAATTCTGCTAGTTTAGATAGGGCCTTTCTGTAGTCAGATAGAGGCAGGAGTTCCAGAGCTTGTTGTGCTTGTGCAGCATACGTTCTTGCAAGGCGGGAAGTGTACGCAAGGGAGTCGGTGGATTCAATAATGGCGACAATGGTATCAAACTGAGATCGGTCTCCTAC
>Ga0315339_1001467_pt1 | contig 20753 bp, 15 predicted proteins | sample ASW17metaG_FD_204514 | JGI IMG/M metagenome (GOLD analysis project Ga0315339, IMG submission 204514) | Ammonia-oxidizing marine archaeal communities from Pacific Ocean, United States - ASW #17 | ecosystem: Environmental > Aquatic > Marine > Oceanic | place: USA: California | collected 2016-12-05
CCGCGACCAGCCTCTTCAGCCGCGAGTTCTCTCGCTCGAGATCCTTGAGGCGTTTGGCTTGATTGATCCGTAGCCCGCCGTATTGCTTGTGCCAGCGGTAGTACGTCTGCTCGCTGATCGCCAGCTTACGGCAGACCGTCGGCACGCTGTTGCCCGCTGCCCATTCAACTTCTGCTTCCCTCAGCTTGTGGATAATCTGTTCGCTCGTGTATCGCTTCCTCGTCATTTCCTGCCTCCTTACACACGCCCGAATCCTTCGATTCTCTCTCAAGATTCGGATTCGTTTTCAGGGGGCAGGTCAAGCGCTAGAAAGATCTGACTTGAGCCGATCAGCTGGCCTCGAAGTCAGCGAGAAAAAGGGAATCCGCCGCGGCCTTCAGGCAGATCACCGACCCAATGGCCAGCATCAACTACAGGCTCAGCAGGAGCGTCGACTCCCACTCACCGGGCCGGATTCCCAGAGAGTGGCCGAGCCGTGGTTCAGAGTCCGGCATCAGGCCAATGTTAGGGCAGAATCACGAGGCTGCAAATCTAACAGCCTCCGCATTATAGGTAGGCCGAGGGGCTTCATGTCCGCCCCTCGGGATTTGAACAAACGCTCTTAGACCTGCTTCTCCGCCAGATCCCCGATGATGGGCAGTTTGAACTTTTCGCCCTGGTAGGCCTTGAAGGCCAGGAGTGCCCATATTGCGAGGTATCCGAAATTGAGTAGGAAGCCAAGTATGGCCAGGATGAAGCCGATCCCGACGAAAGCCATGACGAAACTCAAGATCGCCATTGCAATGCTGACCACGATCACCGCTCCACAGTAGAAAAGCATCTGAAAAGAATGGAAGCGGATGAAGTGGTTGTCCTTATACGGTTCGATCAGCAAGAAGATGATGGCTGGTACCGGTGTTAAGTAGGCAAGCGCGCCCATCACGTTGTCCTGAGAGTCCGCGCCGGCTGACGGAGCAGCCTGCGCTCCAGCGTTTGGCGGTGGAGATGCCGCCCCCGGCTGGCCACCCGGGGCAGCCGCGCCGCCTTCGGCTGGCGCACCACATTTCGCGCAAAAGGTAACTCCTGTCACGTCGGCGCCACATTGGCTGCAGAATGCCATATACCCCTCCGGTTCCCGTAACTCAAGCGATCAACCTCGCCTCGACCGTTACCAGTACGGTCCGCTGCGGAATCGCCGCCCTAGTATAACAATCGTTCACTCTCAAGCAACCCCTCCATCCAGCCGCTCGAACCCAATCCCTCCTCGCGAGCTTGCGGTGCTTCGCCTCTTTTCGAGACCCACACCCACCACCCTCATCTCAGCCTCCGAAACCGCGAAACTCCCAACCTACCTGACACAAGCTCCGGCGACCCGCCGAAAACAACCCCGCCGCGTCCACTAACATAGTCAACACCCATGCCCGAAGAACCACCCAAACTCGAAACCTGGATCCGATTCAGCCAGCCGCTCGACCCGGTCCTCGACGACTACCAACGTATTTTCGACGCCTGGGAAGTCATCGGCGTGCGCGGCATCGTCGTCGGTCGCGTGCTGGTCCGCGATGATGCGGGCCGCAACCAGCCGCTGTTCGAACCAAACCGCCGTATTTACCAGCGTCTTGGTGTCGAGCCCCCGCCCAGCCCGACACAGCGCTTCCCCGACAAGCGCCGCAAGCTCGACCGCCTGTTCGCCGAGGCCAAGCGGCGCGGCTGGAGTATCTTCATCTTCCGGCCGGATGCGGGCTACGGTCCTTCCGACCAGGATAAGTTCGCCCGCTTCGCCAACCCGAACCGTTGGGCGGCGCGGGCGCTTGATACGCTCGCGCAGTTCCCCGAAGCCGATGGCGGCATCATCGATTGGCACGAGTGGGGCTTCGAGATCTCCGCCGGACATCGCTCGAACATCTTCAACGACCTGCCCGAGACCGTCCGTCCGCTGGCCGAGTCAATGCACTACGACTGGGCCGACCTCAACGCCGCCAGCCGTCGCCTGGAGGAGCGCCTCCACAATCTCGACGACGACATCGTCGACACCTACTCCGGCCGCGGCTTCTTCGGAAGCTATCAGATGCTCGGTTTCGACAACAGCCTCGCGAACTGGCTGCGCTTCCGAACCGATGTCATCACCGGCACCGTCAAGATGCTCAAGGGCATGATGACCGAGCAACGCCGCGACCTCCAACTCGGCTGCGGGCCGCGCTCGGCCGTCTTTACCCCCCTATGCGGATACGACCTGCCGCAACTCGCCCGCTACGCCGACAACCTCCACCCCAAGCACTACCTCTGGCACCGCGGCATCGACGGTCTGTACGGAACCGTCTATCGCTGGCTCACAACGCTGCGCGAATGGAACCCCGGCCTCTCCGAGCGTGCCGCCTTCGATGTGATCGAGATGCTGCTGGGCGTTCGCTTGCCGGGAGTGGAAACAGCCCTCGACTTCGAACGCGGTTTCCCTGACGCCTTCTTTGATCAGGTCGTCGAACACGCTACACGCGCCGTCATGGCCGCCGTCGATCGCCCGGAGCGCGTCATTCCCTGGGTGGACGTCGGCTGCCGTCCCCACGGAGGCGACCCAGTGACCTCAGGCGACTTCCTCCGCACTCTGGAATCGTCACGAAAGCAAGGACTGCGGCGATTCCTCTACCACGGCTACAGCCACCTGACCGCCGCCGAGTTCGAGGTCATGCGAGCACTCTGCGGCGACGCAAGCCGCGAACTACCAGAAGGCTTCCAACTACCCGGAGGCCGCTAACCGGCCTTACGGCTAGCGGCGCCAGCGCAGTATCTTGTCGAACAACTTCTTCACGAACGGCGTCAGCCTCGTCCGGTTATAAGCGTCCCCGGCTTTCTTGATCACTTCCGCCTGCGTCGGATAGGGATGGATCGTCTTGGCGATCGTCCCCAGCCCGACTCCCGCCGCCATCGCAACCGAGATTTCCGAAATCATATCCCCTGCGTTGCGGGCCACGAGCGTCGCCCCGACGATCTGATCCTTGCCCTTCTTGACGTGCACCTTGAGAAAGCCGCCGTCGTCGCCCTCGAGAATCGCTCGATCGACCATCGACATCTCGATCGTGAACGTCTGGATCTCGATGCCTTTCTTTTCCGCTTCCTGAGGGTAGAGCCCGACATGCGCGATCTCCGGGTCGGTATACGTGCACCAGGGGATCGTCAAAGAGCTCGTCCGCCCGCGCCCAAAGAACAACGCATTGCCGATCACGATGCGCGCCATCGCGTCGGCGGTGTGGGTGAACTTGTACGGGAAGCAGATGTCACCGGCCGCATAGATGTTCGAATTCGTCGTTCGCAGAAGGTCGTCGACCTTAACGCCGGACCGCTCGTGATACTCAACACCCGCCGTCTCCAGCCCCAGGCCTTTCACATTGGGCGCGCGGCCGACTCCGACAATGATTTGGTCGACCCTCAACTCTTCCTGTCCACCGGCGCTCTCAACGACGAGGATCTTCTCCGCGCCTTCCGTACGTACGGCGGCGACCTTCGAGCCGCAGCGAATCTGCAGGCCGTCCCGCAGCAAAGCCGACTCCACACGCATCGCGGCGTCCTGATCCTCGCGGCTCAAGATGTGCGGCGTCGCTTCAAACAACGTGACTTCCGACCCGAACCGCGTGAACGCCTGCGACAGCTCACAACCGATCGGCCCGCCGCCGATCACCGCGAGCCGCTCCGGCAGTTCGGTCAACGAGAACACCGTCTCATTCGTCAAGTAACCGGCTTCGGCCAAGCCCGGGATCGGCGGGGCCGCGGCCCGCGCTCCCGTCGCAATACAGGCCTTCGCGAACTCCAGGCTCTTCCCGCCGACAGTGACCATCTTGCGGCCCGTGAACTCACCGCTGCCGATAAAGACGTCGATCCCCAGATCGCGAAAGCGGGCCGCCGAGTCATGATGGCTGATCCCCGCCCGGAGCCGGCGCATGCGCTCCATCACGGCCGGGAGATCCACGCTGAAGCCCGGAGGCACATTCACGCCAAACTCATGCGCGTCGCGGACATTGGCATAAGCGTGCGCGCAACGCAGCAGCGCCTTCGAGGGTACGCAACCGACGTTCAGACAATCGCCGCCCAGTAGGTCGCGCTCGATCAGAGCGACTTTCGCTCCCAAGCCCGCCGCGCCCGCCGCCGTGACCAGGCCCGCCGTGCCGGCCCCGATCACGACCATGTTGTAGCGGCCCGACGGCTCAGGGTTCATCCAATTCGGCGGATGCACATTCTGCACCAGCCGCTTGTTGTGCTCATCCAGGGGAAGCGTCTGCGGTAGCGTTTCCGCGATCGTCTCGAATTCTGTCATTGCACACCTATGTCAGCAAAAAGGAACAGCGGAATCTCTTGAGCAAGGGTACAGCGTTCCGGTCAGGTCGCGCCGGCCGACGCCGGATCTCGGTTGAGCGACCAATCGTAATGCAGCCAGCGAATGCTCGGTTCGGCACCGTCGTCGAGGGCTTTCTTCAGCGCGGGCGAGTACCGCGCCGCATAGTTGAGCACCGAGCCGCCGACTTGAACGAAGTCGCCGCCGTACCAGTTGTAGAGCTGCGTCAACTCGACGACACCCGCCGCCTCGTCAAAGCGAAACCAACGGTCGCCTCCGTGAACAGACTCGGTCTGATCCTCCAACTGCTCGGCCTGGTAGGCCTCGTTGCGCAGCGTGGGACAGCCAACCGCCGCGCACATCAGAGCAAAGTGAATCCGCGGCTCGATGAACTTCGGCCGAATCTGTTCATTCTCAATCTGAGACAAACTCCACACGTTGCCGCCAACATCCCAGCGCACCGCGCTCCAACGTTCCTCGCCCGGGATATCGAAGATCGAGCCAAGCTGGTAGTGGTCGAGAATCAGCCGCAACGTGAAGGCGTTGTAGGCATTGATCAGCAGCGCGAGCTTCTCGTCGCGCCCCATTTTGTCGAACGGAGCCTCGGCCACCGAGCGGATATAGGAATCGAGATCAGCCGCCTCGGCGCGAAGACCTTCGTAATCAACCCAGCCGTCGTCATCCACGTGATTCCACAACAGCGTGTCCAGCGTCGAGTGGTCGAACGGGGATCCATCCGGATTCGCTTCGTAGGCCTCGGCAAGCACCACCGGCAGAGGACCGAACAGGCCCTTCAAGCGATCCCGCTCTTTGTACGCATAGACCGCCGAGGCGAACAACGCAATGGCCACTACAGCGGTGACAATCACACCCCACGGCATCCCTTGCGGCGCTTCCTGCTGCTCCGGGGCCGGAACTTCTTCAGCGGGCTGCTCGGCCGCGATGGCCGTCTGCTTCTTGATCGCATTGTTGGCCAGCCGCGTCACGTACACCGTGACCCCGATCGTCGCCAGCAATCCGACCACCAGCAGCGCCCATTGGCCGGCACTCTTGCCGCCTCCGCCCCCCGTAGCCGCTGCGAGCCCTTGGCCGCCGAGGTGCCCCAGGTAGACGTACATAAACGTCCCCGGCAACATGAACAGCCAACTTGCCCCAATGCAGGGCCAGAAACGAATCGCCGTCAGCCCGTACAGATAGTTCTGCAGATTGAACGGAATCGCGGGTGAAAGCCGCAGCATCGCCACAATCTTCCAGCCGCCTTCGCCGATCGCCTTGTCGATCGCGCTGAACTTGGGATTGCGCGCCGCAATCGCCGCTACTTTCTCGCGGGCCGCATACCGTGCGATCAGGAACGACATCGCCGCCGCAGCCGTCGCAGCCGGCCAGACCGTCAGCGTCCCGACCGTCAAGCCGAAGATGGCGCCGCCCGCCAGCGTGAGGGCCAAAGCCGGCAGGAATAGGGTCGCAGCGATCGCATAGATCACGCCGAAAATCAGCGGCCCCCAAATGCCTAGGCCCGAGACCCAACTCTGCAAGGCCTGAATACCGCTGTCGACCGGCAGCGCGCGGGAAAACAGCACGAGCGCCCCCAGAATGAGCAGCAACGAAACGCCGCGAATGATGTTGGAGTATTGACGGATCGAACGGGAGGGACTCATAACCATCGGCAGCGGCGGGCGCTTCCAAGGATGATCGCTCAACCCGAAAAACGCAAGCGGCTCTACCAATACTGTTCGAGCCGTAGCGGCGAAAAGTTAGCAAGGCAACGCACGGTCATGCCACAAAAAAATTACGGGCTCGTTGCGAGCCCGCGAAGTAGGGATCAGTATATGTCACATGTTGTTGGGGAAATTGAATCGGCTCACCAGAGCGCCAGGGTTACTTTCGTGTTCGGCTCGTCGACATAAACCATCGGGCCGGACGTATGCTTGAGCGCGCTCAACGCCGCCGCTACATCCAAACGGCCATCGTCAAAGCTGTCGATCAGGCCTTGCAGCGTTCGCATTGAGACTCGCACACGCACATCTTCGCTCCCGGTCTCCACATTGATCTCGATGTCCTCGCCGGCCTTGCGGATCACGACGGTCTGGTCTCCATCCTCGACCCGCACGAGCTCGGCGTCTTCGACATCCTCCAGTCCGTCCACGAGTGCTGCGATGATCGGACGGTAACGTTCGATCTCCGCTGTGTCGACATCGACATGCTCATCAATGTCCGGGGTGAGCCAGACGGCAAGCTGCACCAACTCGAGGGGTACGGGAAGCCAAAACTTTGTGCCGTCGGGCCCACGTGCGTCGACGCTCACAACTACGAAGTGCAAGCTCGCCACGAGCAGCAAGACTACGGCGCTCGCGGCGAGCAGCGCTTGTTGCAGGCGACTCATGACGATGAGCTGGTCTCGTCGATCCAGATGCGCACGTTCTTGTCGCCGTCTTGCACACGCACGATATCGCCGCGCTCATTCTGAAGCCGCTCAATCACAGCGGCAATGTTCAACTCCTCGCCTTCACCTGAGAACAGGGCGTCAACCACTCCGATGGGAATCTCGACACGTACCTTGGATTCCTTCTCGTTCTTGAGATCCGTGACCCTGATGAGGACGATCTCCGCCTCGCGCAGGATGCTGACGTGTTGGTCGCCATCCACGACGTTCACAAACTCGACGTTACCCGCGCCCCGCAGTTCCTTCCACAGGCGGCGGATGTCCGCGATCGAGATGTCGGCGTTCTCGAGCTTCAGGCGGCCTTTCTCGACAATCTTTTCCGGCGCGACTTCGAGCGCCACACCAAGCACCGAGAGCGGCAGGTTCACGCGGATATTCTTCGCGCTATCGCCCCCTTCGGTGACATGAACATGAATCCAGGGCTTCACTTCCTGCGCGGCTACCGGCAGCGCCGAGAGAGAGAGCAAAACCGTTACCGCTGAGAGCATATAAAAGCGTCTTGTCATTACTGAGTTTCCTTTCGAACCAATCGGGCACGTCCACGTGCCTCGATCTGGGTATACGCAGCGGTTCAGTGAAAGTTCAGAAAGTTTTCCCGGGATGCATCGAGGCCAACCGCCTTCAGCGGTTTCCGCGCGAAGCGCGCGTAGCCCGGTCATTTATGGCCGGGTAGAGTCTCCTGCCGCCTGTACCAGGGCGCTTTAGCGTCCTTTCCAGTGCCGGCTTCAGCCACACCCCAAAAACCCAACTCGTACGTTTTCCTTTAGCTGTCTGGGCTCAAACCGGGCTGCCGAGATCACTTCCTTGACAGCCCCTCGCACAATACACATGGAAATGTCCGAGCGCAACCGTCAAAATCCTGCGGATTGTCATCGCATCTCCCGGAGATGTCGCTGAAGAGCGCGATATCGTTGAACGGGTCGCGGCCGAAATCAACCGCAGTTCCGCGGACGACCGGGGTTTGCGTCTAGAAACTGCACGCTGGGAAACAGACTCCTATCCCGGTTTTCATCTCGACGGGCCGCAGGGCATCATCGATGACGTTCTCGAAATCGAGGGTGCGTGGGTTCTCATCGGCATCTTCTGGACCCGCTTCGGGACACCGACTTCCGACGGCAAGACAGGCACCGAACACGAGATCGACAAAGCGATTGCTGCTTGGAAGGAGAACGGCAAGCCCCAGCCGATGATCTACTTCCGTACCGAAGCACCCAAGCTCAAAGGCGCCGCCGCGCGCCGCCAATGGGCCCAAGTCGGCGAGTACCAGGAGAAAATTGCCGACGAACAAGGCCTCTACTGGGAATACGAAACCCCCGCCGACTTTGAGCGCGAACTTCGCAACAACCTACAGAACTGCCTGCGTCAGAAATACCCGATTGCCTCGGACAGCAAACCTGAATCAAAGACAACCATCTCCGAGCCGTCCGGCTTCATCCAGGCGTACCGCACCTCCATGTCACACGTTTTCGAAACCTGGGACACCACCAACCTCGGCGTGCGCCTCGCAGGTGCCGAACAACCCAGGACGGTCTACCTCGACTACATCTATCTAACGCTACGCCTAGCCGAAGGCTACGATATCCGCAAACTGAAAAAGGGCGAGCCTCTCACCCCCGAAGCCCTCCTCCAGCGCGAGCGCCCCTTGCTCATTCGTGGGCCCGCAGGAGCCGGAAAAACCACTTGGATGAAGCGCACCTTCCGTGCCCTACTCTCGCACGACGCGCTGCCCATCTTTCTGGAACTCCGAGGACTAGCAAAGGATTGGCGCGACCATGGGGAGAGTCGGTTCGACGAGGCTTTGGTGAACTGTGTCGCGAAGGAATGCGACCCCGACGGCCTGCTCGAGGCCATCAAAGCCAAGCAAGGCCCCCGGCCCGTGCTACTCATCGACGGCTGGGACGAACTCGGCGAGCTCGGCCGCAAAGTCCGACACAAGTTACTGGGTTTTCTCGAGGAACACCAACGCGTACTCGCTATCGTAAGCAGTCGTCCCTACGGCACCGACGTCCAGCCACTCAACGACGACGAGATCCGCTCCTCCGCCGAGACCTTCCACCACCTCTGCTACGGCGAAGAGACAACCAAAGCCGCCGAGAAGGCCGGAGAATTTCTCGAGGCTCTCAAGAACTCTCATGGCGCCGAGGACCTAGCCCGCACTCCGCTGCTCCTCACCATGATGCTCGGCCTCAGCCGGACGCGCCCGTTGCCCGACAAGCGGCATCAACTCTACGAAGAGTGCATCAAGGCTCTGCTCGCCGAGCGGCCTAAACGGGCAGAGCAGGAAGGTGTGCAGTTCGACGATTGGCATCCGCCCGACGACGAGGAGCGTCTGCGTATCGCCGCCTCCCTGGCCTTTCAGCTCCAAGAGTCGACCGGGGAGCGATGGGATGGCCCGATCATCGGCACCCGGGAGCAATTGGCATCCTTCCTGCCGCCCGAATGGGACACGCGCCGGAAGAGCGGCTTCCTCTCGTGGCTCGCCGGTCCTGCGTCGCTGCTCAACGAACGTACCGATCATACATTGGCTTTCACGCACCTCAGTTTCCAGTAATTTCTGGCTGCCTGGAACCGTTCGCGCGGGCTCGAGGGCGACGACCGGACCACCTTCGCTACAGAGAAAGCCAAGACGACCCAATGGTGGGAAACCCTGCGACTATGGGGCGCCCTCGTAGAAGGCCAACAGGGCCGCGAAACCCTCGAACCCGTCCTCGACAAGCTCCTTGAATCTGATGCCGACTCCGCCCTGGCGGGCGCCATGCTCGCCGACGGCCTAGGCTCCGAACCCTTCTTCGAGCGCTGGGCGGCCGACTTCGCCTTGCGTGTCCGGGCTGAATATTTCGATGCTGCACGCACCACGGCGCGCGCGTGGGCAGCAAGCCGCCAGCAAAGTCGCCCCGAAGCGGTCCCCGGGTTATGGGTTGGAGCAGGTACCGAAGCATGTTGCCTTGGCTGGCTTCGCCTGAAACGCTGGTGTGAAGACGCTGGCGTGCCCAAACCTCCTACAAAACCGCCGTGCGAAACGCATGCTGGCCGCCTTCTCGCGTGCCTCAGTGAGGGGCCCAATGGCGAAGCCGACTTTGCAGTTGGACGAATCCTTTGCGGTGCCGATCCAGCATGGCCGAATGAACCGTCGACAGTCGCCCTTCTACATGCATGGCCTGGTCACCGTCGCCTTAGCGCCCTTCGTTTACAAAGCCTCATCACGGCTGGTGCGAGCCTTAGTTTGCCGATCATCGCCCCAGAGCTGCTTCGCGATTACGTTTGTTCGAAGCGACATGAGGAGGGAGCACTGGGTTTGGCCCGTTACTGGGCGCAGCACTGGGCAAACGGCCTTGCGCGGGATTGGGCGAGGGACTGGGCACGATATTGGGCGCGATATTTGGCCCGGGATTGGGCGAAGCACTGGGTATGCGACTGGAACCACGACTGGACGCAGGACCGGGCTCAGAAGTGGGCCCGAGAACTCGTAGGGGACCTAGCTGGATACTCCGGAAGCGACTGGGTTCGGTGCTGGGCGCACGATTGGACCAAGAATATTGGGCTGGACGCTTCACAGCCAGCCAACATTGACTTTGCCCTCTGGGAGGTCTCATCACTCGGTCGTCCCGCGGTGCGAACTCGCCTTGCCCGGCTCGACCCCGAACATACTCAGGAATCGCTCCCGGTCGTCCTGAGGCTTCTTTCCCAAGCCGCCCGCGTGTCCTTGTATCCGGGTTGCGACGCCAACGGTTTTGATCTTGCACTCCGCGCGCATGACGACTCCAATGGGTCCGACCCCCCTTTGGTCAGCGTTGGCCCGTCACCTCGCCCCGCGCTCCACGCGAGAAGACAAAGCTCTCCTCGAAGACTTGGCCCGGCACCCCGAAAAGCGCGACCCGCCCCTCTCCTGGGGCCTCAAATATATCGTCCGAGGTGACATCCTCCTCGAAGACGGTACCGTCGTCACGCTCGACGAGCTCTGCGACCAACACAACCCCCCCTACCTGCCCTACCTCGAAGACATGCCGCCGGAGCTCGACATCGACTGGGAAGGCGACGAGGAAGACAAGCCTCGCCCGAAACTAAAAAGCTCAAGAAAGTGAGCCTCCCGCGAATCTCCGGGTAACGGCTTCCACTTGTCGTCTCTCGCGGTTCGGCAAGGGGTTCAACGTACTCTTGGCGGTGGATGGTTACGCATTCAGATCTGCGTTGTCTTCCGCGCTGTTCGCGCGGGCCGCCGGGTTCACACCCGCCGCTCCGTTACTTGTTGATCTGGGCTAAGCCGATGTGGGCGTAGATGCCGTCTTTGTCGGTGCGCTGTTGGCCTTGGTTGTCGATGTAGTCGTTGTTCCAGTCGCGGGCGGAGTAGTAGAGCAGCAGGCGGTCGGGCAGGCTCAGGACGCACGGGGTGGAGGTGTAGCGGCCGTCGAAGCGGGCCTTGTCCTTGGTGGAAGGGAAGGCGATGTGGTCGTGGTCGGATTGCCACGTTGTGGCATCGGCGGACGTGGCGTGGAAGATCTCGAACGTGCCGCCGTCGATGTGGCCGCCGTACCACATGCTGTACTCGCCGGCCTCTTTGAGAACGAACGGATAGATCACCGTGTTCGCTTTGCCCGAGGGCCTCAGGACAGGCGGTTCGAGCCGCTCCCAGTTGACGCCGTCCGCTGAGGTGAATTCGTAGATATTGGCGCCAAGTTCGCGCGCATGGACGTCCATGCTGGGCCGTGAATTCATCCACATGCGGTAGCGGTTCGGGCCTTCTTTGATCACCGACGGCGAGCGCCCTGATTCATACACGGGTTCAGGATGCACGTCCCACGCGATGCCGTCGGCACTGGTAGCGTAGCCGAGTTGCTGCGTCATCTCGGTCATCTTCCCCTCGGCGCCGCGCACCATATTAGGGACGGAGATGAACCACATCTTATAGATCTGCTCCTGCTCATCGAACAAGATGAATGGTGTCTGAAAGTTGGGCCCCCAGGGGATGTCATCGCCGGTGAGGATCGGGTTTGCGGCGTGCTCACGCCAATCGAAACCGTTGTCGGATTCGGCGTAGCCCATGGCCATGTCCGTCGATCGCGAGCCGGTTGATGTCCCCAGATACCACATCTTGAATTTGCTGTCGATGTGCAGCACGAACGGGCTGTAGACAACGACCTTCGACCAGGACTGCTCCGTTGTGTAGGCGGAAAGGACCGGCTCGGCTCGGCGCTCCCAGGGCTGTGGCCGCTGATCGAGTGGGTTGGCGGCCTCAGTTTCGGGGGCAGGCGGCGAAACGCCGCATGCCATGAGTACGACCACCGCGAGAGCCAACAACAACGATGAAAAGCTCGCGGCGGTGCGCATCGTCTATTCCGTATAGGTGATGAAGAACGGCGAGACCCAGGCCATCTCGGCGTCGCCCGAGGGGTTCTCGGGGTCACGCTGGAACACGCGCACGTAATAGTAGCTCTTGCCGGGCGAAGCGTCGAGATCGCGGTAGCTGATGCGGGCGGTCGTGCCCTCGGGGTCGGCGGTGTAAATGTACTCGCCGTTGCGGATGATGTCGATGCGGCGGATCTCGTCGGTCGCTTCGACGATTGCCTCGATGGTCGGCGGGTCCGAGGCGGACGCCGTGAATTCCTCGCCGGGCATATGATCGCCGGCGGTGAGTTTCACAACGATCTCGTCGCTGGCGGCGTAAGTGCGCCGTGCCAGCATGCCGTCGAGAATCCCCTCGCGGTTTTCCTGCGCCGCCCACACGGCGCCCCAACTGTTGTGGGTCGAGAAGTGGTCGCTGAAGGAGACGAAGCCATAGAGGTTGCCCTTATCCAGAGCGTCGCGCGCGAAGTGGCCCGGCTTATCGGTCTGCGTCGGACCGCGCTTCTCGTCGTCCGGCAGCCGCCACGCCTCGTAGCTGCCCCGGAAGGCTTGATAGATTTCGAGCACCGAATCGTAGTAGGGGTTCTGCCAGTCCCAATCCGCCAGCGGACCCGACCCGAATGTGTGCGGCACGACGACAACTTTCTGCCCCGGCTGCGTGAGGACGTTGTCCTCGACCCACTTCCAGAAGTTGGGCGGCTGATTGTCCGCCTCATTGCGCGTGCGGTCGATCAGTCTAATCGGCGCGCCGCGCCTGAGGAACAGCAGATTGCGGTGTCCGCCGGGACGCTCCATGGCGTGCTCATAGCTATAGATGCCCGTGAAGTGCGGAGTATGCGTCATCAGATCGACGGCCTTCTGTGTCCACCACCACTGGTAATCGCGCAGGCCCTCGGGGTTGCGCCCGTCAAGCGTGTCGGTGTGGTCGGCGGTGCCGACATAGTCCATCTGCGCGGCGTCGATGGCGTAGCGGTAGGTGTCGAGAATTGAGCCGTCCGGTCCGCGATGCGGCTCGATGTCGGTGTGGCGATGGCAATCACCGAACAGCAGGTGGTACGTCTTCCCGTCCACCGTCATCGTCTCGCGCGGACGCCGGGGCGGCCTTACCCGCGGCGGCGGCAAGGTGACGGCTTGAAGCTCAGGCGCGGCGCGCTCGCCGGCCGTGAGTTCCGTGACCCACACGCCGTAGTGCAACGCATGCCGATTGTCACCGGGGCCGTAGTCGGGGCGTCGGGCATCCGCCGAATAGGCGACATGCAGGTTGCCGCCCGGTGCGAGGGCAAAGGACGCAAGTTGTGTAGCGCGCCCCGCGCTTCGGGCGAGGCGGTGCGGCAATGTCCACTCGCCACCCGACAGGCGTGTCGCGAAAAACTGATGGATCGTGATGGGGTCCGACTCCGTCCAATGGCGGAACACGAGCCAGAGAGCGCCGTTGTTGTCGAACGCAATGTGGGGCAGCGCGGCGTAGCGTTGCATGCCACCGGACAGTACCGTCGAAAGATCGGCCCGCGGTTCGAGCAAACGTCCGCCGGCCCAGACGCGCAAACCGATCGAGCGCTCGTTGTAGAGACCTCGGCTACCCGGCGCGGCGCTGGAACGAGAGAAATCCTTGCCCCAGTTCCGGCCGCCATCGTCCCAAGCGACCCAGACGTGATCTTCGGAATCGACAGCAACGCTCGTATGGAACTGCGCCGTCGGTTCCGAGGTAATCGGGATCGCGTCGCCGGTTTCCGATCCGTCGAACGAACGCAGGAAAACCTCGTAGTTGCCGTGCTCGTAAGAATCCCAACTGATCCAGGCCTTGCCGCTGGAATCAAGGGCAACGGCAGGTTCCCAATCGCCGGCGTCACTGTCGGAGATCAGAGTCTCCGGTCCCCAACGGCCATAGCTGTAGCGCCGCGCGTAGACGTCGGCATTGCCGTCGCGAAACGATTGCCAAACGATGGTCACCGCACCGGAGGGTTCCGCCACGGCGCGCACGTTGAAGTCGCCGTGAGGGGCGCGGGTCAAGCGCTGGGGAAGCGTCGCCAGTCCCTCGGCCGAAAGCTCGCAGGTGTAGAGTTCGAAATCGCCGTCGATCAAGGCCGGCCAAACAACGAGTGCTCCTTCGGCAAGGGGTGCGATCGCCGGAGCATAATGATTTCCACGCCCGGAAACATCAAACGGCTTGCTCCATTCCCCGTCCGGCTTCTTGGTGCGGACGACAACACGGTCCGCCAGCCCCATGACCCATTCGACGTAGGCAACGTGTAGCGTTCCTTTACGGGTGGCGGCAACGGCCGGCCAGTCCGACATGTAGCCGGCGACGGTGACGCGGTCGCCGTCGAACTCCCCCGCCAAGTTCAGCGACGATGGTGTGTAGCGCGTCTCCCGGACCCATTCGCGCTCGTCCTGCTGAGCTTCGAGCAAAGGGAAGCCCAGTACGAAGATGATGCTGAGCCGGGCGGCCAGCGCGACAAGACTTTGTTTATGCAAGGTCCCTCAGTTCCCGCGAGCGTCTCGCCAGGCCGCAATGCGGTGCGGCGAAACCCCGAACAGGTAGGCCAGAATGCAGATCTGATTACTCCATGTTGCGCGCAAGACGCCGAGTTGTCGCCAGCGGCGCGCCGACGTTTGGACCGTGGCATCCGCAAGTTCGATTCGGCCCAATTTGCGGAGACGGCGCATCAAATCGAAATCCTCCATCAGGGGAATCTCGGCGAACCCTCCGGCGCGCCGGAAGGTCTCCGCCTTCATGAAGATCGCCTGATCCCCATACGGAAGTTGGCAATAGAGTGATCGCCAATTCGCCATGTTCTCGACCCATCGTAGGCCCCGGCCGTGACCATCGACGCCGAGCCGAAACGCCCCGGCGCTGACTCCCTCTCGGGAAAGTACACCGTCGATCTGCTCGAGGAAATCCGAAGGCAGGCGCGTGTCGGCATGAAGGAACAACAATACGTCGCCCACCGCTTCGGCGGCGCCAAGGTTTTGCTGCGTGCCGCGTCCCGGCGCGGATTCGAACACCATCGCCCCCGCTGCCCGAGCATGCCGGCAAGTCTCATCGCCGCTTCCGCCGTCGACAACGATCACCTCGCGGACGCCGCTGTCCCTCACGTGCTCAATCGCCGCGGCGATCGAATCCTGTTCGTTGCGTGCCGGAATGATGACTGAAATATCCAAACCCGCCGGCTCTCGGGAACGGCTCACCGCATCGGGCAGAGTTGCAACGTTAGCCTGCATGGCACTAGGGAATACGGTGCTGGGAAATATAGTGCTGGGGAATTACGAGAATACCACGCAGTCCTCCCGGGGCCGCCGCCGTCTACTTGAACTACTGTTGGATGGGGATGAGGACGGTGTTGCTCTCGACCCCGTTGCTGAACACGACAAGCAGCAGGTTGCCGCTAGGCAGGTTCGCCGGGAGTGTAATGTTGAGCTGATAGAGGCCCACGAATCCCGGCGTCAACCCCGAGAAGAGCACGACGGCGTCCTGCCCGTTGACTTGTACCGTGGGCGTCTGGCGCGTCCAGATCAGGCTACCGAAGGGTGTAGCCTCGCCGCTAACCTGAGGATCGGTGACAGGCCCCATGCCGGTTCCATAGACCACCACGGTTTCACCGGGGCGCGCCGGATTGCTGGGCGTAACCGGGCTGCCATCGAGATGCGTGATCACCCCCTGCAACGGCCCCTCGTAGTCGAACTCGAACACCCCCGGCGAATAGTCGGACAGATCAACCATGAACGGCTCGCTGGCGCTGTCCTCGATCCGCATCTTGACGAAGACGAAGTTCAAACCGGCGAACTCCCATGGGATTTGCAGATTGGCCTGCTTGTCGCTCACGAAGTAGAAGCGCCCGGGCACGCTGACTCCTGTCTCAGGAAAGTCGAAACTGACGCTGGCATGCTTCAGCGCGATCGGCAAAGGCAAGTTGGCATTAGAGCCGAGGAACTCGCTGAGATTCTCCCCGTAGATCGAGACGATCGAGCCCGCGCTGATCGGCCGGCCACCGCCGGGATCGCCCGCGTTCACCACATCCTGAATGAACGGTTTGGCGCGCGCGGCGTTGTAAAACGGTACCCGCAGCCCTCCCGCCGAAGCCTCGTAATCTTGCGGACCGAGGTTCGGCCCCATGTCGACGTCAGCCGCCGCGATACCGAACAGGTCTGTCGAGTTGTCAGCCACGAAGATCGCGCCGTCCCCGTCAACCACGCTGAAGTTCACGCCGAGATTCGGCACCGGCTGCCCGTGCACGTCGATGACTTTAAAAATCAGCAATTCAGGATGTGGTTCATTGGCTGTGCCAACCACACCCGTCCCCGAGATCACAAACGAATTGAACGGCACTCCATCGGCGACCACGTAGTAGTACGGGATGAATAGATCAATCCCGCCGGATAAACGCACGACGCGCAGAATGCCCTCGTAGCTACCAGGGGCTGGACGCGCGCCATCGAGAGTCAACCGCAGGTCAATCAATTCGCCGCCTTCGAGATCGAACTCCACAATTTCAGAGCCCTCGACGAGCAGATCCGTATTCGGGTCCTCGTCGCGCCGCTCGACGATGGCTTGATAGGTGTGTGTCGCCGCGTCGGTGTTGCGAATGGTGAGCAGTTGATCCAGCGCAACCTTCGCGTCGGTCAGTGCGCCGAAGCTGATGGTCGAGGGAATGGCTGTCGCTATCGGATCAATCGCCGCCTCGACATCGATAATTCCTGCTCCGACGGAGGTGACGCGCGCCAACTCGCCGTTCTCGAAAATCTGTGTGGCCGCCGTATTGACGATCGCCGACTTGATCTCGGCCACCGAAAACTCCGGGTGACGTTGCATCACAAGAGCCGCCGCCCCTGCCACCATCGGAGCCGAGAAGCTCGTGCCGTCAACGGATGTGAATCCGCTCTGGTCAAACGTATCGCCGTTGCGGTCGAAGCGCTGCGCGGCGGAGTAGATGAAGTTCCCTGGAGCGACTACCTCCGGCTTGATGTCGTTACTCGGGCTCGGCCCCCGCGAACTAAACGGCGCGACTTGATCGGGCGCGATGGCCCGCGGCACGAGCGTCGGATCGAGTATCACCTGGACATCACCGTTCGCCAAGCGGTTGCGCAAGTCCGCGCCCGCGGCCGCGCCTATCATATACGCCGGGATGTCGGTCGCCTCCAGTCCGAACATCACGAACGGCTCATCCTCGCCCTCCGCATTGGTGACCACAATCGCCTTCGCGCCTGCTTCCGCCGCGAACGCTATCTTGAACTCGAACTCACAGAACCCACGCTCGACCAACGCCACTTGGCCCCTCATCGCGTTGGCTGGATACGGCGTGCAGCCCGTACCGTCGCCGAACGCCGCCGCGTCCGTAGCGAACGCAGTGAACGGCGAGGAAAGATCCGGCCCCGTGCCCGACAAAGCGGTGTGGCTCTGTCCCGCGAATCGAATGGTTTGAATGAACTGCCGCGAGTTGGCGGACGCCCCGACCGTAAGAACAGCGGGGGCCGAGCCGGGGGTCGCAATCGAATTCAACGCGGGAAAATGCTGCTCACCGAACGCGCCGGCATTCCCCGCCGCCGCGACGACCATGACGCGAAAATCTTCAACGGCGCTTTGCGCGGCGATCGCCACCGGGTCACACAGAATCCGCGGATCGTCCGAACACGCATTGCCCTGTTCGTCGAACGGAAACTGTGCCACCGCACCGAAGCTGATGCTGATGACGTCCATGCCGTCTATCACGGCGTCATCGATCGCGGCGATTACCGCCTCGGCGCTACTGAACTCATTGATATCCGGCGAGCCGAAAATCTTGTAGTTGCCGAGGAATGCCTTCGGCGCGATTCCCGTCAGAGTACCCACGGGCGAGGTGACCTGCCGGCCGGCTGCAATCATCGCGACGGATGTGCCGTGGCCCACGCGGTCGCGGGGCGATAGGTCGTCAGGCCTCGAGAAGGCTGGATCGCTGGGGCTGAGTAGGCTTACATAACTGCGCGCCACGATGACCTTGTTGTTCGTGAAGACCAGATTCTCGGGACGCCCTTTGGGAAAGCCCGGCGGCGGGACGAGCGACTGGTCGATCATTCCCAGGTGCTCGATGTCGATCCCGCTGTCGATGATGCCGATCCTGATGCCGGCGCCCGCCTGGTTGATACCACCCACTGCGTTCCAGGCCTGGGGCGCGCGAATCAGGTCATCCGCTTCGTTGAGAAGCTTCGTGAAACGCGGCGTGCGGACGACTTTCTTGACCTTGCCGAGTTGCCGAATCTGCTCGGCCTGCATCCTTGTGGCTTGGATAAAGACCGCATTCACCGTGTGACAGACCGACGTGGTGACCGTTGCGCCGGTCGCCGAAATGGCGGTCTTCACGGGCTCCTGCGCGGCGAGCACCCGGCGTGTCAGCGCCTGGTAGTCGGGGCTCGTGGTCTTAACGCGCCCCTTTTGGTTTCTGAGGTTTTGCGACACACGGCGTCCAACAGACTCGTCGTTGAGGATCACCGCATAGCCGTGGGGAGACTCGGCCGCGGCAAGCGCCGCGCCAAGTGTAACGAGCAGCAGAAGGCCGAGTTGCAGCGCTCCTAAGTGGCAGAACCCTCTACTCTTTCGTGGGAAAGTCATTTGCAGTGTTCCGACGCATAGTTCCCAGCACTCGTTTCAGGCCTATTTCACGCAGCGTCGCAGCCCGAAACGGTTGATATGCACCGGCTTAGTCCTGTCTGATCGAGGCCGCGGGACCCATGCTAAGCTAAGAGCAGTCTTACCTCGAAGGATCTCAGACCATGAAGGCAGAAATTCATCCGACATACGAGTCGGTCAAAGTTAGCTGTGCCTGCGGCACAGAGTGGGAAACCCGCTCAACGCACAAAGGTGACATCCACGTGGAGATCTGCTCCTCTTGCCACCCATTCTTCACCGGCAAACAGAAGCTTATTGACACTGCGGGCCGCGTCGAACGCTTCCGCCGGAAATACGCCAAGTCTGACAAGGGCAAGGCTGAAGCCGAAGCCAAGGCTAAGGCGTCGAAGAACTAACCCAGCGCGCTACCCGATCAGCTGCTCTTCCCTACCCGGTTCAAGCATTTCGGACGCTAAGCTCCGCAATCTTGCCAAGTCGAGCTTACCGGACCCGAGCAGCGGTATCTCTTCGACCCGCAGGCTGTGCTCCCGCTTCGAGAGTCATAGCTTCGGCAGCTCCGTTCCTGCCAACCGCTCCCATAGTTCAGCGGAGGTCGTCGACTCGTGCTCGTAGAGCACAACGATCCGCTCTCCCTTGCGCTCATCGGCGACCGCCGTTACAGCGCACGACTCCGTGCCAAGCAACTCTGAAACCGTTTCTTCGATCTTGACGTGCGGCACCATCTCGCCCCCGATCTTGCTGAAGCGCGACAGCCGGTCCGTAATGCGGAGAAAGCCTTCATCGTCGATCAGGGCCACATCACCGGTTTCATACCAGCCATCTACTAACACCTCGCGGGTCTTGTCGGGCCGCCCGAGGTAGCCTTGCATACAGTTGGGTCCTTTGACGAATAGCAAACCCTCCTCGTTGGGCCCGAGCCGCTCGCCGGATTCAAGGTCCACCACCTTCGCCGCAACCGCCGGTAGCGGATGGCCGACCGTACTCTGCTTGTGCGCCGCCTGACGGCTGCCTTTGACGGACGGTGAATTCACCGCGACAACCGGCGCCATCTCCGTACAGCCGTAGCCCTCCTGTGGAGCGAGGTCGAACTTCTTGCGAAACTGTTCCGCCAACGACGCCCGAAGCTTCTCCGCGCCAACGATCACATAGCGCAACGACGCGAACTATTCCGGCGTGCACTTGCGGGCATAGTTCCCAAGGAACGTGGGTGTCGACAGCAGGAACGTGGCGCGATACTTCTTCGTAAGCTCACCGATCGTTTTCGCGTCCAGGGGATTCGGATGGTAGACAACCGCGAAGCCCGACAGCAGCGGGAACCACAGCGTGATCGTGAAGCCGAAGCAATGGAAGAACGGCAGGACACCCATCATGCAGTCCTGGTTCGACACCCAGTAGACCTGCGCCACGCTTTCAAGGTTCGAGATGATGCTGCCGTGCGAAAGCATCACACCCTTCGGCGTGCCCGTGCTACCGCTCGAGAAGATGACCGTCGCGAGCCCTTTCTGAAGCGAAGTGATCTCCTTCGCTGCTTTTTCGATGTAAATCGTCCCCGGCGCTTTTTCGATCCCCGCCTTCTTGATGAAGACTCTCGAGCTGAGAATCGTCTTGATGCCACACTGCTCGATCGCCGAAGCCATCGCCTCGCGGCCCGCCGTGAAATTCAAGTTCACAGGGACTTTGCCCGCAAGCAACACCGCGATGTTCGTGACGGTACCCCCCGCGGAAGCAGGCAGCAGGAGCCCGACCATGTCTTGATCCGGGCAACGCTTGCGAATCCACCGCGAGAGCGCCAACGCGCCGATCAACGTCTTGCCGTACGTCAGTTCCCTGCCGGTCGAATCCGCGAGACACCGCGAAAACCAGCGCCGCTTCGCTAGGCGCATGAACCGGCGGTCCAGCAAGTCGTTTCGACCCAGCCGGTGAATGGCGGCGTCCACACCTGACCTGCCCCCTGAAAACGAATCCGAATCTTGAGAGAGAATCGAAGGATTCGGGCGTGTGTAAGGAGGCAGGAAATGACGAGGAAGCGATACACGAGCGAACAGATTATCCACAAGCTGAGGGAA
>Ga0315339_1001468_pt1 | contig 20742 bp, 21 predicted proteins | sample ASW17metaG_FD_204514 | JGI IMG/M metagenome (GOLD analysis project Ga0315339, IMG submission 204514) | Ammonia-oxidizing marine archaeal communities from Pacific Ocean, United States - ASW #17 | ecosystem: Environmental > Aquatic > Marine > Oceanic | place: USA: California | collected 2016-12-05
CAGATGTACAACGGCCTGCGCTTCAACGACAAGAACGTCGTCCTGCTGTCCTATCCCGACGAGGGACACGGCCTGGCCAACCTCGCCAACCGCCGCGACCTGACGATCCGCATGCAGGAGTTCTTCGATCACTACCTGATGGACTTTCCGGCAGCTGGTTGGATGGTCGACGGGGTCCCGTTTCTGAAGAAAGAGCACGGCGCCTGGAATCGTCGCTCCCAGCAGTAGCCGGCGGGGCGCTCAGCGGTCCAGCTCGGGCTCGACCCATTCCTCGCGCTCAGCCGCGTCGCGCCATTCGACGACGTGCGGATGCTCCCAAATGGCATCGGCGTATCGGGCACAGACCTCGTCCAGCTCGACGGCGTACGTACGGAACCGACTCACCACCGGCGCGAAGCTCATGTCGGCTGCCGAATACGCGCCGAACAAGAACCTCCCCTGCCCTGCCCGCGCCCGACAGCGCCGCCAGATCTCCGTCACCCGTGCGATGTCCTCGACGACGCCGGGCTCCCTGCCTACGCCGGGGCTCGAACGCCGGCAGTTGAACGGCATCGCCGCACACAGCGACGTGAAGCCGGCGTGCATCTCGGCTACAACCGACCGCGCTCGGGATCGATCGGCCTCGTCGCCGGGCCAGATTCCCGCTTCGGGAAAGCGTTCCGCGAGGTACTCGGTGATCGCCAGCGAGTCCCAGATCGTGAGGTCATCGTGGCGCAGGGCCGGGACCTTACCGGAGGGCGAATGCTCGCCAATACGAGCACGCACGCCGACGGAACCCAGATGAAACGCCACCTCCTCGAACTCACAGCCCGACTGACGCACTGCGAGCCAAGCGCGCATCGACCACGAGGAGTAGTTCTTGTTGCCAAGGTAGAGGGAATACAGGGGCTGCGAGGTGCCTGGGCGAGCCGAAGGATCGGTCAACCCCACCTCAATTGCCGTCGATGGCGTACAGATGCTGTTGACCGCGGATGTAGATACGGCCGTTGGCGATCGCCGGCGACGCATAGATGACTTCGTCGATGTTGTTCCTGGTGATCTCCTTGTACTCACGTCCCGCCTGGAGCACGGCAACGGAGCCGTCAGCGCCGGCGATATAGAGCTTGCCGTCACCCGCCACCGGTGAGGCCGAATACTGCCCCCCCAGGCGCTGTCTCCATATGATCTCGCCGGTCGCCGGATCGGCGCAGAACATACGCCCGTTCTGGGTTACCCAGTAGATGAGGTCGCCGTAGATGATCGGCGACGACACTTCAGGGGTGCTACGAGTGATCTTCCAGCGGAACGCGCGGCGCTTGGATCTCGTGGCTCGCTCCCCATCGACGTCGGTCAAGGCCACAGCGGCGATCACCGCCGGGCCATAAAGCCCGCCGGACATGAACGCGGTCTCGGCATTCGCAACGACGCTAGGCACGGGCACGTGCAGCGGCGTTTCCACCGACCAGAGGTGCTCGCCAGAGTCAGCATCGTAGGCATGCATGTGATCGTTGACGCTGAGCAACACCGACATGCCGCTCGAGGTGGGTACCAGCAGGGGCGTGCCGAAGGCGTCGCGGCCGCCGGCCATCCCGTCGACTCGCCAACGCTCCGCGCCGGTCGCCAGGTCGAGCGCGACGAGGTAGGACAGCGACTCGAACGACGTGTCGCTCATGGCATCCTCCATGCCCGCCTCACGCGTCTCCGGCAAGAATGCGAACAACACGCTGTCCTTGTGGATCACTGGCGATATTGCCGCGCCATGGCGCAGATAGCGCATGAAAAGCGGCTCACGGCGCTCCCAGAGGACGTTGCCGTCGAAGTCCATCGTCACCAGCGTCGGACCGAAGTTGACCACCACATATCGCCCGTCCGTCGCCGGCGTCGGCGACGCATAGGAGTTCGTCGGGTATTTGCGCCCTGAGGGTGCCGCCACACCTTGTGTCCAGATTTCCTCGCCGGTGTGCGCATCGAGCGCCGTCACGGCGCGCCAGAGCCCGACGCGGGGCTCGACGAAGTTGAAGAACCCGAAGCTCAGCAGGCCCAGGAGCGCCAGCCCGCCAGAAGTGGCGTAGACCAACGCCGACGCGGCTCGGCTTGGCCGGCCGGCCAGACGTACGACGATCCAAGAGATCAGGAACCAGGCGACGGCGATCGCCGCCGCGCGCAGAACGTTCATTTGCCACTCGGTCGGGACCGCGAGGTTGGCGAGCCCGCGCGGCTGATTGAAATGAAACGCGGCGGTGGCGGCGGCGAGCAATCCGGTGGCGACCAGGCGCGACCAACTCCCCGCTCGTACCGTGCCTGCTGAGGCGATCAACCCAAAGATGATGACTTCGGCGCTGAAGATCCAGGTCAGATGCGGGCTCTCGACATTGAATTCAGCGCTTTCCCACAACAGCAAGCCGGCGAGCTTCCACAAGAAGTACAGCCCTAACGACACCGCCACCAGCATCTCGAGTCGGACCACGTGCGTCACCCAGGCCGGCGACGGCGTAGCGTCGCCTCTACAAGGCACGAGGCTACGCCAGGCGTGCACCAGCATGGCTGCGAGCACCGCCAGGCCCAGCAGCACGCTGATACGCATCAATAGCAACTTGGTAAGCACCGTGTCGGTGCGCTCATGAGCGGTTGTAACGAGCAACCGATCACCAAACACCACCGGCGAGGAATGCCCTCCGCCGGGCAGCGGCTTCTTCCAGAGCACACCCCGCCCGGCGTCCCATTCGATCGGCAGATTCGTCTCTCGCGACACGCCGGTGCCATCCCCACGCCAGCCCGGCCAATTGCCCTCTTGGGCGCTCACCTCGGCTGTCAGGGCAGCAATGACGACGACCAGGGACACGATCGAAGTAAGTCGCGTGTGCATTCGGTTGAGACTCCTACGGCTCACGCTCCTGATACGCGAGCGGGACTTCGGTCACAGCCCGGCCGCTGCGAATTATAGGATGGGCCTTGGTATCCCGTCAGCGATGGCGACGACAGCCCTGCATGGTCGAGCCCGTTTCTGGCCGGGCATTCCAGGGGGACCGATCGGATACCTCTTGACCGCAATGGCCGGCGCACTTAGGCTCCCTCGGAGTTCATTGTTCACCCCGGGAACTCGATGCGAACAATCGCTGTTAGCAACATCAAGGGCGGCGTCGGCAAGACAACGACGACGTTCAATCTCGCCGCCGTGCTAGCCGAGTCCGGGCATACCGTGCTGCTCATCGATGCCGACTCCCAGGGGAGCCTCACGGAGTGCCTCGATTTGCAGGCGCTGGGCGCACGCCACACTCTTGCCGACGTTCTGCGCGGCCAGGCGACAATCGGCACAGCCGCCGTCCGGACGCGGATTCCGGGAATCTGGGGCGTCGCCTCGTCGCCGCGACTCGACGACATCAATCGACGCAACCTGGCGGGCGATCGCGTCTTGCTGGCTCGCCTCCCCGAGACTTGCGACTACGCGATTATCGATTGCCCGCCCGGCAACGGTGTGGTGTTGGTCAACGCATACGTGGCTGCGCAACACATCCTGTGTCCGGTGCAAACCCGAGGAATGGCCGACCGAGGTGTCCAGCGCGTGTTGGAGTTGGTCAGCGAGCTCCGTGAGCTGGGCGTGAATCCGAGCCTCGACCTGCTCGGCGTTTTCGCCAACGCGTTCGATGCCCACACTCGCCTCGCCCGACAGGTTCTCGAAACATTGCGGTCAACCTACGGTGACCTCGTGTTCGACACCCTGGTAAGCGATTGCGTACAGCTGGCGGAGTCTGCCGACGCACGCGAGCCGATCACGCGATACGCGCCGGCCACCCGCGCGGCGGCCGAGTTCCGGTCACTCGCAAGAGAGATCATCCGGCGGACGGCTATGCGCCTAGGCTACTTCGGATTGCTGAAACATCATGAGGAGCGCCGCCGCCTCACCGTGATCGACAGCCACTCAACCGAAGCGCGAAGCCTGTCTGCCGGCCTCTGAGCCTTTGCATCCGCGCGACTGGCCACTCTGGACCTGGGCGCTCCTGACCGTTGCCGCCTACCCACTGGGCTATGAGCTCACCGTTGGCGGGTACACCTTTTCCACCGCGGCCGCGCTGCTGGCCGGTTGTATGCTCAAACGCTCCGACGCGGTGCGCGCGCAGGGAATGGCGCTCGCCGGCCTCATGGCGTTGAGCCTCATGGGGGTCGTTGGAGGCGTCTCGGACTGGGGCTATATGGCCGGCCGCGTGGTGGCCTGCCTGGCCGCCAGCCATCTGGCTGGCGCTGATACCACCCGACTAGGTCGCCAATCCGTCCGCTGGACCCTGTTGGTCATGGGGCTTGTAGCTGCGGCAGCCGCCAATGCCTGGCAGGAGCCCTGGATTGGTCAGCAGCTCAAGCCCTACATCAACGCGGTCCTGGTCCTAGCTATCATCATCGCGTTCTTCTACGCCCTAAAACTGGTGGCCCGCCCGGCTCGCGTTCTGGCCCTCACTGCCAGCCTCGCGCCGTACTACGTCGCGGGCATCGGCTGGACAGCTCTCAGCCAGCGCTATTTGCAAGCCACCGGTGACGTCATGCCCCCGGTGGACCTGCTGTTCTACGGCTACGTAACCCACGTGCCAGGCGATGTGCTGACGGCGGTCGCGGTGGCGTTTCTTACTGGCCCCAAGCGCGGCGAACAGGCCGACGGATCGCGTTGACCGTTTTCGCGTACCGCTGCTATAGTTCCAACTTGTCGCGGCTCTCGTGCAACCTTGTAGCAAGCCGAGAGCCGCGTTGTCTTAGCGCAGGCGCGTAGCTCAGTTGGGAGAGCGCTTCCCTGACGCGGAAGAGGTCGTCGGTTCGAGCCCGGCCGCGCCTATTCATCCTTCCACCGATCGTGGTGATGGGACTCGTGCGAATGCGTCGATGAGTCAGCTCCGGATCAGGATCGGCGACCAAACGCACGACGTCGACGACGGCGAGCGTGTCGTCGACTTCCTGGCGGTAGCTGCGCCCGAATGGCTCGAGGTAGGAGTGGGCGTGCGCCTCGGGGAGCGCGATCTCGATTTCCAGATGACGCTGGAGGATTCCGGCGAGCTCGAGCTCATCAACGCCGAGTTGAATCCGACGGCCGCTCTGCAAATGACACGGCACACCGCGTCCCACGTGATGGCGCAGGCCGTGCAGCAGCTGTTTGGCGACACGCAGGTGGGAATCGGCCCGCCGACCGCCGAAGGCTTCTACTACGATTTCCTGCGTGAACAGCCGTTCACACCTGAGGATCTGGAGAGCATCGAAGCGCGCATGCGGGAGCTGATTTCCAGCGATCAGCCGATGTTGCGTCTCGAGATGCGCAAGGAAGAAGCGCTGGAGTTGTTTGCGGAAAAGAACGAGTCGCTCAAGTGCGAGCTCATCTGCGACAAAGGTGGAGATTCGGTTTCCTGCTATCAGCAGGGTGAGTTCATCGACTTCTGTACCGGACCGCACCTACCGTCCACGGCACGCATTCCTTCCATCAAGGTGCTGCATTCGGCAGCAGCGCACTGGCGCGGCCGCGAGGATGCGCCAATGATGCAGCGCATCTACGCCACGGCGTTCTTCTCGGACGACACGCTGCAGGCGCATCTCGATCACCTTGAAGAAGTCCGCAAGCGTGACCATCGTCGCCTCGGGACCGATCTCGATCTCTACCATATCGACGAATCGGCCGGGCCGGGCATGGTCTTCTGGCATCCAAAGGGCGCCCTGATCCGGAGCTTGATCGAGGACTACCTGCGAACGGAGCACCTTCGACGTGGCTACGACCTGGTTTACACGCCACATATCGCCAACCGGAAGCTGTGGGAGAAGTCCGGGCACTGGGACTACTACCGGGAGAACATGTACTCGCTCGAGATCGACGAGCAGGAGTACGTCCTCAAGCCGATGAACTGCCCCGGCCACATCCTCGTGTACCAGACCCGCGGCCGCTCGTACCGGGAGCTCCCGATGCGCCTGGCCGAGTTCGGTACGGTCTACCGATACGAGCGCTCTGGAGTTCTGCACGGGATGCTGCGAGTCCGTGGCTTCACCCAGGACGATGCGCATCTGTTCTGCACACCCGAACAGATCGACGAGGAGATCCTTGGAGCTTTGCAGTTCATGCGCGACCTCCTGGCCACGTTCGGGTTCGACGAGTACACGGTGGAGCTTTCAGTCCGGGATCCCGATGATTCCACCAAGTACGCTGGCTCGGACGCCGACTGGGAGCGCGCCGAGGCGGCGCTGACGCGCGCCCTCGAAGCGGAAGGATTCGACTACACAAGAATGGAGGGAGAAGCGGTCTTCTATGGACCAAAGATCGACGTCCAGGTTACCGACGCGATCGGCCGCAAGTGGCAATGCTCCACCGTGCAGTTCGACTTCACCCTCCCGGAGCGCTTCGACATCAAGTTCGTGGGTAGCGATTCCCGCGATCATCGCGTGATCATGATCCACCGCGCCCTGCTAGGGTCTTTCGAACGTTTCTTCGGTATGTTGGTGGAGCACTATGCGGGCGCGTTCCCCTTGTGGTTGGCGCCGACCCAGGCCAGCGTGATCCCCATTGCTGACCGGCACGCCGACTACGCCCAGCAGATCGCCGAGGAAGCGCGAACGCGTGGCCTCCGCATCGCCGTCGACGGTCGTTCTGAGAAGATGGGTGCGAAGATCCGCGACGCTCAATTGCAGAAGATTCCATTCATGTTGGTGGTCGGCGACCGCGAGGCCGAGGCCGGCCAGGTGGCGGTTCGCCACCGCGCCGCCGGCAACCTCGGTGCCATGCCGATCTCCGAGTTTATTGATCGAACCGTCGCCGACGTCGACGCCCGTGCCCTCCAGGAGTGGCCTGTAGAGGCGGACTGAGGCATCCTTTAGCATCCGTCGTTCAGGTTTGGCGGCTGATCCACAACAACCATTCGAGGAACCCAAGCAATTAGCGACAAACGCCATCGTATAAACGAGAGCATTCGCGTCCCCGAAGTTCGACTGATTGACGGAGACGGTAACCAAGCCGGTATTGTCCCCACTGAAGAGGCCATGGGTCTGGCTCGCGAGGCCAGTCTCGATCTGGTCGAGGTGGCGCCGACGGCGCAGCCGCCCGTCTGCCGGCTCATGGACTACGGCAAATACGTCTACAGGTTGGCGAAGGATCGCAAGCAAAAGGCACATCAACCACAGCTCAAAGAAGTAAAATTCCGACCGAAGATCGACGAACACGATTACGCCTTCAAGCTCAATCACATCAAGCGGTTTCTCGGCGAAGGTCACATGATCAAGGCGACGATCATGTTCCGCGGCCGCGAGGTCGTACATCCGGAGCTCGGGCGGCGCATTCTTGAACGCGTCCAGGGCGACCTCGAGGAGGGCAGCTTCAGGGTCGAAAGCCGTCCAAGTATGCTGGGACGGCAGATGATAATGATCCTGACGCCGAAACGAGATTGAGGTCGGTTCGCAACACCGGGACCGGCTTGGCGAACGAGGAAACGACATGCCGAAGATGAAGACACATCGCGGAGCCGCCAAGCGCTTCAAGCGCACCGGTACCGGCAAGCTCTCGCGCCGGAAGGCCTACAAGGCGCATATCCTGACCAAGAAGACACGCAAGCGGAAGCGGCGGCTCGGCAAACCGACTACGCTGACTAGCGCCGACTACAAGCGCGTGAATCGGCTGCTCAACGGCTAGCGGTCAGCGACGGAGGAACAACCATGCGCGTCAAGCGCGGCAATGTGCATACGAAGCGGCGGCGCCGCGTTCTCAAGCAGGCCAAGGGCTACTTCGGTGCCCGAAGCCGTCTCTATAGCGAGGCGAGCGAGGCGGTCGATCGGGCGCTGCAGTATGCGTTTCATGGACGCAAGCGCAAGAAGCGCGACTATCGTCGCCTGTGGATCACACGGATCAACGCGGCGAGCCGAGAGCACGGCCTGTCCTACAGCCAGTTCATCAACGGCCTTACGGTAGCCGGAGTCGGCCTGGACCGAAAAGTCCTTGCCGAGCTCGCCGTAGAGGATCCGCGCGCCTTCGAGGCGCTGGCCGCCACCGCCAAGACCGCCCTCAGCTGAGCCCGATATGGCGGATGCCCCGCTCGACGACGCTACGGGCGCGGCAGACGATCGGCTGACGCTCATCGCCGGGATTGTCGAGGAGTTCACCCGCCAGAGCGCCGAGGTGCACGATCTCGACGCCCTTGAAGAGATCCAAGCTCGCTATCTGGGGCGCAAGCGCGGCCGGCTCACCGCCGTCTTCCAGGACATGCGGGACCTCGACGCCGATACCAAACGGCAGGTCGGGGCCGCGGCGAATCGGGCCAGAAACGCCATCGGCGCTGCGCTGGAAGAGCTCGAGAAACGACTTCGCGCCTCCGCCGCCGCCGAGCGCACGCAAAGCGAGGCGATCGACGTCACGCGGCCGGCCGTGCCCGACGAGCTCGGTGGACTACACCCGATCACGCGCACGCTCGCCGAGATCGAGAGCATCTTCGTTGCCATGGGATATGAGGTCGTAGACGGGCCTGAGATCGAAACCGATTGGTACAACTTCGGAGCGCTGAACTTTCCGCCGGAACACCCGGCGCGCGACGCCCAGGACACGCTCCACCTGGAGGGTGACCTGCTGCTTCGCACACATACCTCGCCTGTCCAGATTCGCTACATGGAAACCCATGAGCCTCCCTTCGCGATCATCGTTCCGGGGCGCGTCTACCGGCGCGACACGCCGGACGCCACCCACACCCCGATGTTCGTTCAGCTCGAAGGGCTGGTAGTCGACACCGACGTCACATTGGCGGACTTGAAGGGCACGCTCGACACCTTCGCCAAGGCGCTGTTCGGACCTCAGACGGCAACACGGTTCAGGCCCGGGTACTTTCCGTTTACCGAGCCTTCCGCCGAGCTCGACGCTACCTGCCCGGCTTGCGTCGGCTCGGGGTGCGGCGTCTGCAAAGGATCGGGGTGGGTGGAATTGCTGGGCTGCGGAATGGTGCACCCGGTGTTGTTCGAGAACGTCAGCTACGAACCCAGCCGATACCAGGGCTTCGCATTCGGCTTCGGTATCGACCGCATCACCGCCGTGCGCTACGGCGTCGAGGACATCCGCTACTACTACGAGAACGATCTGCGCTTCCTTCGCCAGTTCGCTTCCTAGCAGGCTGATGCGCTTCTCTCGCAACTGGATCGCCGACTACACGGATCTCACCGACGATACTCAGGCGCTGTGCGCCACCCTCTCCATGCTCGGCCTGGTCGTGGATGATGCCCGATCCGAGGGTGACGACTTGAGCCTCGACCTCGACCTGCCCAGCAACCGGCCCGATGTGCTCAACCACTACGGCCTCGCTCGTGAGATCGCCATCGCGCTCGATGCCGACCTGCGCCCACCGGCGGACGAAGTCGACGCGCCGGGCGACCCCACGACATCGATCGCCGGAGTTCAGGTAGAAGACCCCACGGCGTGCCCGCGATTCGCGGCTCGAGCGATCGTCGACGTCGAGGTCAAGCCATCGCCGGATTGGATGTCCACACGGCTGGAGTCAATCGGTCTGCGTCCGATCAACAACGTCGTCGACGTGACCAATTTCGTGATGTGGGAGCTCGGGCGGCCAATGCACGCCTACGACCTCGACAAGCTTGCAGACGGCCAGCTTATTGTTCGCCGGCCGCGAGGCGGCGAGCGTCTCGTCACGTTGGATGAAGTCGAGCACAAGCTAACTGCCGACGACCTCGTCATCGCCGACCCCGATCGAGCCGTCGGACTCGCCGGAGTGATGGGGGGAGCGGAGACCGGCGTGACGGAATCAACGAGACGGGTTCTGTTGGAGTGCGCCTATTTCGATCCGGTCACAATCCGTCGGATGTCGAGGCGATGTGGGTTCCACACCGACGCCAGCCATCGCTTCGAACGCGACATGTCGCCACAAGGCATCTCCGCCGCCCTCCGACGCGCCTGCCACCTGATCACGCTTCTCGGCGGCGGAATCGTCAGCTCGGAGGGCATCGACGTGCTCGGCTCGTTGCCGGAGAGACGAAGCTTGGTCCTGCGCGCAGAGCGGCTGCGCGGCTATCTTGGCGTAGAGATCCCGGCAGCGCGGGTAACTGCGATCCTGAGCGCGCTCGGGTTCGAGGTGAGCGACGCGGGCGGCGATTATGGCGTCGTCGTGCCGCCACGTCGAGTCGACGTTTGGCGCGAGGAGGACTTGATCGAGGAGATCGCACGCTTTCACGGATACGATCAGCTGCCGAGTACGCTTCCCCTGCTGCGACGACGCGACACCCGTGGCGCGAGCGACACGCTGCGCCACGAGCGCCACGTCAAGGATATCTGCGCTGCCGCCGGCTACTGGGAAGCCATGACCTTCGCGTTCACCAGCGCCGCCGAACAGGCTCCCTTCCTGAACGGCGAGACGCCGTTGGCGCTCATCAACCCGATCTCGGAGGCCATGGGCGTAATGCGCACGACCATGCTGCCTGGGCTCCTGGCTGCGGTGGCTCGTAACCGGAATCGTGGAGCGCGTCGGGTCAGATTGTTCGAAGTCGGCAGAACCTTCCACGGCAGCGATGAGGGTCCGCCGATCGAGCGCCGCGCACTGGCGCTGGCCGCCTGTGGCTCGACGCACGAGGCGCATTTTGCCGCCCAGGAGATCCCCACCGCTTTCGGCGAGCTGAAGGGCACGCTGGAAACCCTACGGTCGCGAATGCGCTGGCCGCGGACCGAGTGGGCTGCCGCCCAGGTTCCGGGACTGCAGCCCGGCACAACTGCCGAAATCCGCGTCGGCGAGCTGGTGGTCGGTATTGCCGGCAAGATCGATCCGGATGTGGCAGCGGCGCTTGGCGTCCACGTGGCCGTGTGGGCGGCGGAGATCGACCTCGGCGCATTGATGATGCATGAGACCTCTGACTTCTCCATCGATCCGTTGCCTCGCTACCCGGCCAGCGAGCGAGACGTGACGATTCTCCTCGACGAGCATCTGCCGTTCGGGCGGGTCGAAACGGAGGTGGCCACGCTGCAAGGGATTCCGTTGGCAGGGCTGCGTCTACTGGACCTCTACATCGGTGACGACGTCCCCGACGGACGGCTGGCTGCAACGCTGCGGTTGACCTACCGCGCCGACGACCGCACTCTCACTACCGAGGAGATCGAGACCGCGCAAGCGCGCGTCGTCGACCATCTCGAACGAAGCCTCGGGGCCACGCGCCGCTAATTGCCGCTGGCCCGACCGTCAGCCTCGGAGCACGCCATGACCGAGAACCCCTACGTATCGCTCGAGCGGGCCATCGCGGCCGCGGTCGCCGAGCTCCGTTCGCTACGCCGCCAACGAGGCGCTCTCCAGGCACGCGTTGACCAGCTCGAGAAGCAGCTCACGGTGCGGGCTGACGGCGCCGACAGCACCGCTTCAACGTTAGGCGATGCCGACTCCGACTCCGACGTCGGCGCCGGGGCATCGAGTGAGCGGCTCCAGCAGCTGGAGATCGAGCGCCAGGCGATCAAGACTCGGCTTCTCAGCCTTCAGTCACGACTCGGGTACCTGGGCAGCGCCGAGCCGGAGGAACGCCACGATGACCACCGTTGATATTCTCGGGCGCAGCTATAACATAAGAGGCGAACACGATCCGAACACGATCCGGGTCCTTGCTCGCTACGTCGATAGCCGCATGCGGCAGATGGAAGAGCGGGTAGGACCCGGTGACGCTCTCGGTGTCGCCGTACTGGCGGCGCTGAACATTGCTGACGATTACTACCGAACCCGCACGGCTCTAGAGAAACATCAGAACGAGGTTAGTGAACGGACGCGGGACCTGGCAGATGAACTGAGCCAGGCTCTCGAACCGGTGAACGAGGAACTCGGACGGCCACTCGACGAATGACGCACCGAACGGTAAACGGGCTCAAAGACTGCATTTGCGGAGGATCGCAAGCGCCACAATCGCTCGCTGACTGAACCTCCGCACACTACGCACGGCGCGTCTTTCGCCTGTCTACTGCATACGTGGCTGCACCGAGGCCTTGGAGCGCCTCTAGTCCGACCATAGACCCGCCTGTCACCTCCTGAGCCTGGAGGGGGGGTGACATGTCGCAGGGTTTTGTCGCAGGCGCGGGCGCGACCGCAGGCCTCGCCCTTCTGGTTCTCGTCGTCTGGTTCTTCATGCGCGGCAGACCGAGATCCCGGGAGGACTTGGGCGAATCGCGAGGCAAAGCGGCCAGCCTCATCGAGGAGGCTGAGCGTCAGGCAGCCGGGTTGTTGAAGGAAGCCCGCGTTGAAGGACGTGAGCAGCTCCATCTGGAACGTCAGGGGCTCGAAGCCGAGTCGCGCGAACGTCGTCAACAGATGCTCGAGGCCGAGGCGCGCGTGCACGAGCGACAGGAATCGCTCGAGCGAAGGGTCAACCAAATCGACGAGCGCGAGCGCAAGCTCAAGAATTACGAAGACCGCCTGCATGGCATGGAGCGCGACGTAAACCTGTTGCGCAAAGAGGCTGCTGAGCGTCGTGACGAGGCGGTTACGCAGCTCGAGCGGGCCGCACACTACCACCGCGAGGATGCCAAGGCACAGCTAGTTCGAGCTATGGCACGAGAGGCAAAAGAGGAAGGGGCACGGCAGGCCACGCGCATCATCGATAAGGCGACAACCCACGCCACTCGCGAGGCCAACCGCGTCGTGGCGACGGCCATCCAACGCTGTGCCAGCAACCACGTCGCCGAGAACACCGTCTCCGTCGTGGCGCTCCCGTCGGATGACATGAAGGGGCGGGTGATCGGCCGCGAGGGCCGCAATATTCGCGCTTTCGAGATGATGACCGGCGTCAACCTGATCATCGATGACACACCGGAAGCGGTGTTGATCTCGAGCTTCGATCCGTTCAGGCGCGAAATCGCCAAGCTCGCGCTGGAGAGGCTCGTTTCCGATGGACGTATCCATCCAGCCCGTATCGAGGAGGTCGTCCAACGAGTGCGCGAGGAGATCGACGAACAGATCCTCGTCGACGGGACCGGCGCCGCAGCCGAGCTCGGGATTCACGACATGGCACCGGAGTTACTGCGTCTGCTCGGCATGCTGAAGTTCCGTACCTCGTATGGTCAGAACGTGCTCCGCCACTCGGTGGAGGTTGCCACGATCTCCGGCATCATCGCCGCCGAGCTCGGCGCCGACGACGTAGTAGCGCGTCGCGGCGGCCTGTTGCACGACATCGGCAAGGCGATCGACCAGGAAGTCCAGGGCACTCACCTGCAAATAGGAATCAAGCTCCTTCGCAAGCACAGTGAATCCAAAGCGGTCGTGCACGCCATGGAGGCACACCATTTCGACGTCGAGCCAGCGACCGTAGAGGCGGTCATCGTACAAGCGGCGGACGCCTTGTCAGCGGCCCGGCCAGGGGCGCGACGGGACATGCTAGAGACCTATGTGAAACGGCTACAGAAGCTCGAGCAGATTGCCGACTCGTTCCGCGGGGTCTCCAAGGCCTACGCCATCCAGGCGGGCCGCGAGCTGCGCATTATCGTCGAATCCGGCAAAGTCAGCGACATCGAGTCGATCTGGCTGTCACGCGATATCGCCAATCGCATCCAGCGCGAAGTGCAGTACCCGGGCGAGATCAAGGTCACGGTGATTCGTGAGACTCGGGCTGTGGAGATAGCACATTGAACCTGCTGTTCCTCGGCGACGTGGTGGGGAAGCCCGGGCGTCAGGTGCTCGCCGAACGGCTCGCGCCGCTGCAGCGCGACTGGGAGGTCGACTTCACCATCGTCAATGGCGAGAACTCGGCGGGCGGCCGCGGCATCACCCCGGCAATGGCCGACGCGTTTCTGGCACTCGGTGTCGACGTCATCACGAGCGGCAATCATATCTGGGCGCAGCGAGCGATCGAGGGGTACTTGCGCACCGAGACCCGCCTGCTCCGGCCTGACAACTACCCTACTGCAAGCGCTGGCAGTGGCCTGTTCCTGGGACGCAGCCGCCGCGGGGTCGAAGTCGCCGTGATCAACCTCCAGGGAAGAGTCTTCATGCCGGCGCTTGACTGCCCGTTCCAGGCTATCGATCGTCTTCTCGACGAGATCGGCAGCCAGGCACGCGTTGTCGTGGTCGACATGCATGCCGAAGCGACTTCCGAGAAGCTCGCCATGGGCTGGTACTGCGATGGTCGGGTGACCGCCGTACTGGGCACCCACACGCACGTGCCGACAGCCGACGCCCGCGTCCTTCCCAGCGGGACAGCGTTCTGCACGGATGTCGGAATGACCGGCCCTTACGACTCGGTCATCGGAACACGGCCTGACCTTGCCATCGAGCGGTTGCTGACTGCGCAACCCGTGCGTTTCCAGGTGGCCAGCGGCAACCCCTGCGTAGCGGGCGTTGTCGTTGAAGTCGACCCCGAGACCGGCCGTGCCATCAACATCCACCAGGTCATCGATCCGCCGCTGGCCAGCTCGGGGTGACCGGCCAGGGAGCCCTGCCACTGACCGGAGCACCGGCTCGCCGCGTCTGGTCGGTGGGCGAGCTGGTGGAAGACGCCAAGCGGTGCCTTGAAACGACCCACTCCGCCATTTGGGTACAGGGCGAGGTCTCCAACTTCCGCGCACAGGCGAGCGGACATTGGTATTTCGATCTCAAAGACGAGCACGCAGTCTTGCCGGTGGCGATGTTTCGTGGCGACAACATCGGTGTCCCCTTCCAGCTTGAAGAGGGCCTCGAGGTTACGGCTTTCGGCCGTCTTTCGCTGTTCGTACGTGCCGGCCGCTTCCAGCTGATCGCCAACCTCTTGGAGCCCCGAGGTTGGGGAGCACAGCAGCTCGCCTTCGAGCAACTCAAGCGTAAGCTCGACGCCGAGGGGCTGTTCGATGAGCAGCACAAGCGCCCCCTGCCCTTCTTGCCGGGGTGCGTCGGTGTGGTGACGAGCTCGTCCGGTGCAGCCTGGCACGACATGACCCGAGTTTGGCAGCGGCGCCAGGTCGGCATGAGCGTCCTGCTCGTCCCGGCAACAGTGCAGGGCGATCGAGCGCCCGCAGAGATCGTCGCCGCGATCGAGCTACTGAACCACCACGATCGCGCCGATGTGGTGATCGTTGGCCGCGGCGGCGGCTCCCGCGAAGATCTCTGGGCATTCAACGATGAGCGGGTGGCGCGCGCTATCTCGAGCTCGCGGATACCGGTGATCAGCGCCGTCGGTCACGAGATCGATGTCACTATCGCCGACTTGATCGCTGACCGACGCGCCGCAACCCCCACTGCTGCTGCCGAGATCGTTGCCCCGGCCCGTGTGGATCTTCTACGCCGACTGCGCGCCGCCGCTCGCCGCGCCGAGGCGGCGATTGACCGCCAGGCTCGCCAGGCTCGCGCGCGACTGCAGCACAACTTCCTGAGACGGGCGCTCGAACGCCCGGAGCGCAGCTTGATCGCCTACCATCAACGACTCGACGCGGCGTGGTCGAGTACCGATTCATCCGCCCGGCGGCGGCTTGATGCCGCTCGCAGCCGTCTCCAGGCTGCTGCGTCCGTCACCGCGCGGCACTCGCCGCAACGCATTGCCGAGCAGCGTGCCGTGCGCTTACGCGGCGCTGCAGAAACACTACAGACGATCATACGCAGTCGCCTTCACGGTGCCCGCGAGCGACTCGCTTCAACAGCGGCGAGAACAGCAGCCATGAGCCCTCTGGCGGTTCTCGGTCGCGGATATGCCCTCTGTCAGAATGCGTCAGGCGCACTCGTCCGCGACGCTGGAAATGTGCTCACCGGCGACCGCGTTCGCGTCACCGTCGAGCGCGGCCGGCTAGACTGCGAGGTAATTGCTCGTGACGTCGAGAAGACGGACTAGCATAGCGGAGGAACTAACGGTGACCTCGGCCGGTGTTAGTGTCGTGATCATGTCTGCCCAACCGCCCGCCGACGAACTCAGCTTCGACGCCGCCCTCGACCAACTCGAGACCCTGGCGCGTGAATTGGAGGAAGGCGACATTCCGCTCGAACAGGCCCTCGAGGTATACGAGCGCGCTGTCGGACTGTTCCGTACCTGCCGCGACCGACTTGCCGGCGTGGAAAGCAAGCTCGAGCTGCTGACCCGCGATCTCGAGGGCGAACCGCTAACCGAGCCACTGCCGGGGTCCGTCGAGACTGGTAGTGATTGAGTCTGAGTCAACGATCGCCGGCGCCGAATTCGACCTCATGGAATTCGTGGCGCAGGAACGCGCTCGCGTCGATGCCGAGCTTTCCCGACTGCTGCCGGCGGCCGACCGGGAGCCGCAGAGCCTGCACCACGCCATGCGGCATTCCGTCCTCGCCGGAGGCAAGCGGCTTCGGCCGCTGCTCACCATCGCGGCGGCCGGCGCCTGCCAGACCACCCCGTCGGAGGTTCTGGCGGCGGCATGCGCCATTGAGCTGGTCCACACCTACTCGCTCATTCACGATGATCTGCCGGCCTTTGACGATGAGGCACTGCGGCGCGGCCAACCGACCTGTCACGTGCTCTTCGGCGAGGCCGTAGCGATCCTCGCCGGCGATGCGCTGCAGGCACTGGCGTTCGAAACACTGCTGTTTGGCGCGAGCAACGCCAGCAAACCTGGCGGGTGGATGGCCGCAACGCAGCGAGTTGCGGCTGCTGCGGGGAGCATTGGTATGTGCGGTGGCCAGGCGCTAGACGTCGAGGCTACCTGCCAACCCATCGAACTAACCGCGCTGCGCCGCCTCCACGCCGCAAAGACGGGGGCGCTGCTCACCGCCGCGGTGGTCTGCGGTGGCTTGATTGCCGGCGCCAGCGACGCCGAACGCGCCGCGCTCGAGCGCTACGGAGACTCCATCGGCCTCGCCTTTCAGATCGTCGACGACCTGCTCGATGTAGAAGGCGATATCGGCGAGCTCGGCAAGCAGCCGGGCGGCGATGCGGCACGCGGTCAGCCCACGTTCCCGGCCCTGGTCGGGGTCGAAGCGGCACGCGCCGAAGCCACACAGTTACGCGACGCGGCAATTGAGGCGACGGAGACCTTCGGAGACGACGCGGTAGCGTTGCGCGGCTTGGCCCGACTGATCGTCGACCGCACGAGTTAGCAGGCCGTGGTGGCAACGTGACTCCGCCGCTTCGCCTCGATCAAGCGCTCGTCGACCGCGGTCTCGTAGCCAGCCGTAGCCTCGCCCGTCGCCTGGTCCTTGCCGGGAAGGTCCGCGTCGACGGGCACCCCGTTCACAAGCCCGGGGCCCCAGTCAAAGCGACGGCCGAGCTAGCGGTTGCACAGGTCCCGCGCTACGTCAGCCGTGGCGGCGACAAGCTCGAACCCGTCCTGGCCGCGTCCGGCATCGACGTGACTGCAGCAATCTGCCTCGACGTTGGTGCATCGACGGGGGGCTTTACCGATTGCCTCCTGCAACACGGCGCCGCCGTCGTCGTGGCGGTCGATGTCGGATATGGTCAGCTCGCATGGACCATCCGTCAGGATGACCGCGTGGTTGTTCTGGAGCGTACGAACGCCCGCTACCTCACCGCCGAATCAATGCCACCCGATCTGGTAGCGGCCATCACGGTGCTTACCGTCGACGTATCCTTCATCGGTCTGCTCAAGGTACTCTCCGCCGCAACCCAGCTCAGTGATCCCCTCTGTCAGGCACTCGTATTGGTCAAGCCGCAGTTCGAAGCTGGCCCAAACGACGTCGAACGCGGCGGTGTCGTGCGCTCCGCTAGCATCCGCAGGCGCACGGTACGGGCAGTCGCTCACGGCGCCGGGGAGCTCGGTTGGAGTGTGAGGCGGGCCTATCCGAGCCCTCTGCGCGGGCCACAGGGGAACTGGGAGTGCTTTCTCCACCTGCGCCGCGAGCCTCGGCCTGTGACTGAGCCAGAGGGCCTCTGGCTCGAGCAGCTCGAGGTGCCCGATGACTGAAGGTACCGCCACCGGCACTCCGGAGTTCAGGCGCATCGGAATCGTCGCAAAGGCCCGCGACCTGAGCCTGCTGAGCGAGCTTCGCACGCTAATCGACAGACTTGTGGATCGCGACATCGAAGTGCAGCTCGACACCGAGGCCGCCAGCATGCTGGGTACCGCTGATGGCGGAATCGCGAGGCCGGCGCTCGCCGCGACGGTCGACCTGTTGGTAGTTCTAGGAGGCGACGGGACGCTGCTGTCGATCGCGCGGTTCGCGGCGGCTGCAGACGTGCCCGTGCTCGGAGTCAACTACGGCAGCCTCGGGTTCCTCACATCGACCCCACGTAACGAGCTCATCGAGGCGACAGAAAGCGTCCTCGACGGTCGCTACGTCAGCAGCAGTCGAAGCATGCTTCACGCTGAGCTTGCCGGCGCGGCGCGCGTCGAATCAGTGCAGCATGACGTGCTCAACGATGCGGTGATCAACAAGACCGACCTGGCTCGGATCGTCGAGCTCTCGGCTACGGTCAACGACGATTTGGTGAGCTCGTTCGCCGCCGACGGGCTGATCATCTGTACCACAACCGGCTCGACTGCCTACTCGCTGGCTGCCGGCGGGCCGATCGTCATGCCCGAGGTCGACGCGATCGTGCTGACGCCGATTTGCCCCCACACGTTGACCAACCGACCGCTCGTGCTGCCGGGAAGCGCGGTCGTGCAAATCTGCCACGACTCACGTGACCAGGAGGTCATCCTGACGCTAGATGGGCAGGCAGGCTTCAAGCTGCAGGCCGGCGAGACCGTGACCATCCAGAGGTCACCACGCGTCGTGCGGCTTCTGCAGGCCGTGCCGCGTTCGTACTTCGACATCCTGCGCACCAAGCTGCAGTGGGGCGCCCGATGAGCGGCCGGCGGCGGAGTTCGACGCCGCTGTGGCTGGCGCTCGTCACGCTCTGCGCTGGCTGCGGCGGTAACGCCGCCTTCGACCCTCTTGCGCCGATTCCGGTGCCGGTGGCGCCGACGGATGTGGAGCCAGTGGCGCTTCGCCAACACTGGACCGTGCGGTTCGAGCTCGACGTAGACGATGACGACGAGCCGGATGCCCCTTCACATGGGCCGGCGCTGGGTAGCGACGCCGTGTTCATCGCATACACGAGCCAGATGCTGGCCCGCGACCGCGACAACGGAAACCTGCTGTGGCAGCTTCGCCTGGCTTCCGAGATAGCGCTGGCACCCATCGCCATTGACGACGGAGTCGTCATCGCCACCGAGGATCACTGGCTGTGGATCGACGCGCTCGGCCGAACCAAGGCGGCGCTCGACCTCGTGGCGACCCCACTCGATACCACGACGATCGGGCGGCGCATCTACGTTACGGACTCCGAGGGCGTCTACGCACTGCGGCTCAATGACGAAAACGCCGTTGCCACCATCACCGAGGTTTGGCAGACCGAGTTGGAAGGCGCCAGGGTGCTGACCGCGAGCCTACCCGATGAGCGCCTGTTCGTGATCAGCACCCACGGCCGCGTTCATGCCCTCGCCGTACGCGACGGTCGGGTACTGTGGACCAGCGACAGCGTCGAGGCGGGCGGGCCCCGTCCGGCCACGATAGCGGGCACCTTGTTTGTCGTCGCTAACGATTTCCGTGTCGTCGCCCTCAACGCTGACGACGGCAAACGCCGATGGCTCAGCAAGGAAATCGGTGTTCGGATTACTGGCGCGCCGGCGGCCAACGGTGATCTCGTATGGGTACCAGGACTCGACGCCGCGCTGCATGGCTACGCGATCGCTGGCGGCAGTCATCAGCATCGGGTAGCTCTCGCAGGTCGTGTCTACGTCGACCTGGCCGTGTGGGGACGATGGGTTATCGCCAGCCCCCAGGCGGGGCCGTGGACCCTGCTCCGGGGTCCGCTGCGCCGCAACGGACCGGCGGATCCGGGACTGCCACGCGTCCTGCCGTTGAGCGCTGAAAGCGACCTCAGCCTGCCTCCGGGGGTGGGCCCGGGTGGCGTCGCCGTCGTGGAAACCAACGGCACCGTGAGGCTGTTCACACCACACCGCGGAATCGAGTCGCCCTCCGAGGAGCACTAGCAGCCCTGCCACACTCCCACCACGGCCGGCTCGCCGATTCCGCGATCCCCTACTCGCCTTTTTGCTTGAGCTCCACCAACAGGCCGCCAACGGACCGCGGGTGCAAGAACGCGATTAGCGCGCCGCGTGCTCCCGGACGCGGTGTTTCGTCGATCAAGTCGAGACCAGCCCGCTTGGCAACAGCCAGCGCGGCGACGAGATCATCGACTCGGAAACAGATGTGGTGCAGCGCCTCACCGCGTCGGTCGAGGAATCTCGCCAACGGTGTGCCGTCGGCAAGCGGGCACACCAGCTCGATACTGGTCTGCCCAGGCAGCTCGAGAAAACCGACCTCTACGTCGGCTGTGGCAATCTCCTCGCGGTGGGACAACCCGATGCCGAACGGACCGCCCAGGCGTTCTGCGGCTGCCTCGAGATCATGAACGGCAATGGCAACATGATCCAGAGGACCTACCGGTATCAGATCCAACGTCATCTCAAATTGCCTCGATGAGCTGTCGCAAGATGACCAGTCGCTGGATCTCGGACGTACCTTCGTCAATAGTGCAGAGCTTGGCGTCGCGGAAGTACTTCTCGACAGGATAGTCCTTTACGTAGCCGTATCCACCGTAGATCTGCACCGCCGCTTCAGCGGCTCGCATGGCGGCCTCGGAAGCGTAGAGCTTGGCCATCGAAGCCGCAGTCTTGAACGAACTGCCGAGCTCGCGCAACCGGGCGGCTCGGCTCACCAAGAGGCGCGTTGCTCCAACTTCGGCAACCATCCTGGCCAACTTGTGGCGAATCACCTCGAAGCTACCGATCGGACGTCCAAACTGTCGGCGCTCCTGCACGTAGTCAACTGCCGCATCGAGCGCCACCTGCCCGATGCCGACCGATAACGC
>Ga0315339_1001470_pt1 | contig 20728 bp, 19 predicted proteins | sample ASW17metaG_FD_204514 | JGI IMG/M metagenome (GOLD analysis project Ga0315339, IMG submission 204514) | Ammonia-oxidizing marine archaeal communities from Pacific Ocean, United States - ASW #17 | ecosystem: Environmental > Aquatic > Marine > Oceanic | place: USA: California | collected 2016-12-05
GTTTGCCGGCATCACCGTCGAGCAGGCACTCAAGCATCCGTCGTGGGTGATGGGCCCCAAGATCACCATCGACTCAGCGACAATGTTCAACAAGGGCCTCGAGATGATCGAGGCGCGCTGGCTCTTCGACGTCCCGATGCCACAAGTCGATGTCGTCGTGCATCCACAGAGCGTGGTGCACTCGATGGTCGAGTTCGTCGACGGCTCGATCGTCGCGCAACTCTCCACCCCCGACATGTGCCTGCCGATCCAGTACGCGCTCACTTGGCCAGACCGGGCCGCGAGCGACCGCGTGCAAACTGACCTGGCTGCGATCGGCCGGTTGGATTTTGAGGCGCCGGACTTGGCCAGGTTCCCCGCGCTTGGGCAGGCTCGCCGCGCCGGCGAGATCGGCGGCACGCTGCCCGCCGTGCTCAACGCCGCCAATGAGATTGCGGTCGACGCCTTTTGCGAGCGGCAGACGTCGTTCCCCGGCATTGGCGACGCGGTTGGCCAGGTGATGGATCGCCACGAGGTTATCGGGCAGCCAACGCTCGGCGAAATCCTCGAGGCCGACGCGTGGGCACGCGAAACCGCCCGGAACGTCCTTGGCCTCGGCTAACCAATGGTGTAATGCCGACCATTAAATCCATCGAAACGCGCGATTTTCGCAAGCAACTCGAGGCTGGCGCTGGCTCAGATGCCGTCCACACAGACCCCCAGTACGGCTATGGCGTCACGCTGCTGAAGACCGACAATGGGCTCACGGGCAGCGGCATCGCCTACACGCTTGGCACCGGCACGAACCTCGTTTGCGATGCGATTCGGATTCTGGCTGTGCAGTTGCAGGACCGCAATATTGAGGAGTTGATGTCGGAGTTTGGTGCCGTGCAACGCTCCATTGCCGAGCACCCGGCGGTACGCTGGCTTGGCCCCCACAAGGGCGTTACGCACCTCGCTCTCGCATCGATTACCAATGCCTGTTTCGACCTCTGGGCCAAGGCGCGTGGCGTGCCGTTATGGAAGCTACTGCTGGACCTTTCACCTGAGGAAATCGTTCGTCTGATTGATTTTAGTTACCTTGAAGAAGAGATCACCGCTGCTGAGGCAACCGAGATGCTGCGCGTAAACCAAGGATCTCGATCAGAGCGCGAAGGTGTCCTGCAGACCGGCTATCCCGGATACGACACGTCGGTCGGCTGGTTCCAGTATAGCGACGAGCAGATTCGAGACAATGCGAAGGCCGCTGTTGATGCCGGTTTCACAGCGATGAAGTTGAAAGTTGGTGCGAAGGATCACTCGCACGACGTGCGGCGCGCGTTCATGGTGCGTGAAGCGGTCGGGAACGACGTGCGAATCATGCTTGACGCCAACCAGGCCTGGTCGCTGCCACAAGCCATCGATGCCTGCCTCTCACTGAAAGAGATGGAGCCGTACTGGATTGAGGAGCCCACGCAGCCGGATGACGTCTCTGCACACAAGACGCTGGCCGACATTATCGCACCGGTGCCGGTGGCTGTCGGCGAGGCGGTTTCGAATCGTGTTTTGTGGAAAAATTTTTTGCAGGCCAGGGCGGTTGGTATCGTACAGGCCGACTGCACGCGCCTGGCCGGCATCAGCGAATGGCTCGCCGTGGCGATGCTCGCCCGACAGTTCCCTGTGCGCGTCGTGCCGCACGTGGGCGACATGGGTCAGATTCACCAGCACCTTGTGTTGTTCAGCCACATTGCGCTTGGACACGAGAAACTCTTTCTGGAGTACATCCCACACCTACGCGACAATTTCGTGCACCCGGCTAACGTGGTTGGTGGCCACTATATGCCGTCGCTCGAACCGGGGTGTGGCACCGACATTTATCCCAGTAGTTGATACCATGAAATGGATTTTTCCTTGCCTGTTGTTCGCCGTTTGGCCATGTGTCGCTGAGTCGGCCAAGCCGGCTGCCGATCCCTCGCCACTCGTCCGCGCCCACGCGCACAACGACTACTACCACAAGCGGCCGCTGCTCGATGCGCTGGCCAGCGGCTTTTGCAGTGTGGAAGCGGATGTGTTCCTGAAGAATGGCAAACTACTCGTCGGGCATTTCAGTTTTGAACTGAAGGAGTCGCGCTCGCTTGAGACGCTCTACCTCGCGCCTCTGGCCAAGCGCGTCAAAGCCAACGACGGCGGCGTGTATAAAACCAGGGCACCGTTTCACTTGATGATCGATTTCAAGACCGACGGCCCCGCGACCTACGCCGCTCTCAAGCCGCTGCTCGAGAAATACCGCTTCATGCTCACCGCGTTCACCGCCGACACAACCGAGCCTGGCGCGGTCACGATTGTCATCTCCGGCAGCCGCCCAAGGGAGGCCATGGAGAAGGACGCCAAGCGCCTCGCCGGCTACGACGGGCGATTGAGTGATCTTGGCAAGGCGGAGAGCCGGCATTTCATACCGTGGATCAGCGACAGTTGGCGTTCGCACTTCAAGTGGCGAGGCAAGGGCGATTTACCGGCGAGAGAGCAGGCCAAGCTGGCCCAGATCGTAAAGAACGCCCACGCCGACGGGCAGAAGATCCGCTTTTGGGCTGCGCCGGACAACCCGGCCGCATGGAGCGTGTTCCACGAAGCCGGCGTCGATTTCATCAACACCGACCACCTCGAAAATCTCGCGGAGTTCCTGCGAGGCAAGGAAGCGAAGTGACAGCCTGGCCGGGGTCAGTTGTAATAAAACGTGAAGCGGACGAAGCGGCGGTCTGAGCCGATTTCGTCGTGCATCTTCTCCGGCCAGGGCGCGTAGGGTGACGGCTCTTTCACGGCGCGTTCGCACTTGAGGGCGAGGATGGTGTTCACTGAGCTGCGCTCGACCTGCACGTTGGTCACTTTGCCGTCGGACCACAGATTGAACGTCAGCACCACCTGCCCGACGCTGGGAATGTAGTACTGGTCGAGAATCTGGTTCCAGCGATTCTGGATGGCGGCGATGAGGCGGGCGTCGTAGTCGCCGAACGGCGAGGCCTTGGCGTCGAGCCCCACGATGGTGGCCCGTTTTTTTACGCCGCCGTCCTGCTTCATTTTCTGCCCCTGAATCATGGCCAGCTGCTTGGCCTCGGCAACGGTGCGCGGGCGGCGCGGCTTGGGTTCCGGCTCCGGCTTGGGTTCGGGCTTTGGCTCCGGCTTGGCCACGATTGGGTTGAGCGTCTCGGCCTTGGGCGGAGGCGGCTTGGGTTTCGGCTCGGGCGTCTCGGGCTTGGGCTCCGGGGGCGTCGGCTTCGCCGGGGAAGCCGGCTTGCTGTCGATGATCCGCGGCACTTTGTCCTGCGTCCCCTCGATTTTGGGCTGGGGAGTTTCCTTTTCCGACTGCTCGTCGGCGGCGCGGGAGTTTTGGGTGGAGTAATATTTGGAATCCTTCGGGGCGTCCTCGCTGGCCATGCTCGCTGGCACCTCGAGAAAGATCACCGACTGCTGCCTTTTCCGTTGCTGCATCTCCAGCGCCTCGAGGTCGATGAGTTCCGGGACAACGGCGGCCATCATTTTTTCCACCACGGGAAAGGCCCCCAGCAGGATGCCCAGCGCCACGAGCATGTGGATCAGCAGCGACAGCAGGAGCGAGCGCTGAATTGAGTTCAGCGAGAACCACCAGTTACTGACTTTTTGCCGATCCACCGACATGGGCCGCCATTGTGGGGCAGAAGCAGCCCCGGCGGCAACTCTTGTTTGCGCTTGGCCAAGCGGGGCGGATCCGGTTAAGTCTTCGGCCATGAGCAATCGACTCAAGGGCAAATGGGCTCTCGTGACCGGCGCCTCGAGTGGGTTCGGCGCGGAGACGGCCCGGCAACTCGCTGACATGGGAGTGAACCTATTGCTCGGCGCGCGCCGGGAGGATCGCCTCGGGCAGGTCGCCGCCGAGTGCCTCGAGCGGGGCGCGGCCTCGGCGCACATTCACAAGATGGACGTCACCCGCACCGCGAGCGTCAACGCGTTCGCCGACTGGGCCAAGGCCACCGCCGGCCGGGTGGACGTGCTCGTCAACAACGCCGGCGGGGCACACGGGGTGGAGCGCGTCGAGGATGGCCGGGACGACGACTGGGAGGCAATGTTCCAGTCCAACGCGCTTGGCATCCTGCGCGTGACTCGTGCCGTGCTGCCGCTGATGAAGTCGCATCCCGGCGGCATTATTTTGAACATCGGCTCCATCGCCGGCCGCGTGGCATACGAGGGCGGCTCGGCCTATTGCGCCAGCAAGGCGGCGGAGCGGAGCATCACCAAGTCGCTCCGGCTGGAGTTGAACGGCACCGGCCTGCGCGTTGGCACCATCGACCCCGGCATGGCAGAGACCGAGTTTTCCGTGGTGCGCCTGAAGGGCGACCGGGCAAAGGCCGACGCGGTGTACAGGGGCGTCGAGCCGCTGAGCGCGGGTGACGTGGCCGAGGCGATCGTGTGGGCCGCCAACCGGCCGGCGCACGTCTGCATTGACGAAATCCTGATGATGTGCACCGCCCAGGCCGCGCCTTACAAGGTGCACCGCGTCGAGGAGTAAAGCCGGCTGTCTTCAGCTTTTCGGTCGCTTGACGAGCGAAGCCGTGCGGGGCCGTGCCAGATTGACGGCCAATTTTCGTTCGCGCACTTCCCGGCCGTTGTACATTTCAACCGCCTTGCGCGCCTCCTCCGGCGAGGCCATCTCCACGAAGCCGTATCCGCTCGAGCGACTGTCGAACTTGTAAGTCATCAGCGAGGCCGAGACGACCGTGCCGGCGTTGAGGAACATCGCCTCGAGATCGTCGCGCTCGATGCTGTACGGCAGGTTTCCAACGTGCAAAAGGGCTTCATTCATGGCAGGGAAACTTGGCCAAGCGCAAAGGTGATGGCCAAGCGGTGAAGAGGTTGGCATAGGTGGCGGGCGAGCGTCAATTCGCGCCTGGCCGGGCGGGTGAAAAATACCCGTTTTCACGCAATCTGTGCGTGGGTCACGCACTTCCCGCTTGGCCAAGCGCTTCAAACCCGATGAATTAGGCACCGCCTTGGGCTGGCATATCCGATGCTGCGTTATATGCCAGCGCGCAACGGGTCTGATACAAGTCAGGTTGCGGGTCTCTACTTAATCCAACATTGTATCTCCGAAAATTCATCGGGTGCTTTGAAGATTCCTTCAATCTTGAGCACCCGTTTTTCTTTTTACACCATCGCCTTCTCTGGGACTTTTGGCATGCCGTAGGGGAGTTTTTCAGGGATCGGCGCGAACTCCTCGACGGCTGTCCACAGGCGCGAGAAGTCCTTGTTCACGTCTCCGGAGAGGCAGTCGGTGATGTCGCCGGCGAGGTCGGGGTATTTCCCGATGAGGTCGCGGAACGTGAAGTTGGGATGGTAGAAGACGTACACGAGCTTGCGCATGTTCTCGATGCTCACGCGCAACGTGGTGGCGTACCCCTCGAATTGCGCCGGGGAAAAATCATCGGCCTCGATTGCTTCGTGTACCGCGTCGGCCGCCATCACCCCGCTCTTGAGCGCCAGCATGAGGCCGGACGAGAAAACGGGATCGAGAAAACAGAAGGCATCGCCGAGCAGCAGCAAGCCTTCGCAGCCGCAATGCCTCGAGTGAAATGAAAACTCGTTGGTGACGTAGTAGTCGCCGGTGGACTTGCCCGGTGCGAGGTATTCCTCGATCCATTTGTTCTGTGTGACTTCGCGGTGAAAAATATCCTTGGGCGACCTGACGCCGTCGCGCGTGAGGTATTTGCCCTCGGCCACGACGCCGACGCTGACCCGGTCGTCGTGCAGCGGGATGTACCAAAACCAGCCTTTCTTCGGCAGGAACGCCACGGTGGTCGTGCCCTCGTCAATGCCCTTGTCGCGCTTGGCGCCTTTGTAATAGGTCCAAACGGCGACCTTGTTGAGTTCGGGATCGGGCACGCGCCAGCGGTTGCGCGACGCGGCGAACGACTCCTTGCCGGAGCAGTCAAGCGTGATCGGGGCGCGATGCTCGGCCTCGGTGCCGTCTGGCTGCCGCACGCGCACGCCAGTCACCCGATCGCCATCCCGCAGTAGATCGATCACCTTGGTTTCCTCGACGACGTTGGCGCCCTTGTCGCGCGCGTGGTCGAGCAGCATCTGGTCGAACTCAGAGCGCAGCACCTGCCACGTCTGCGCCACGTCGTCGTCGTAGCGTGTGTTGAAGTAAAACGGCTGTGACGCCTTGCCGGTGGTGGAGACGAACTGGACGCTGTGTTTCTTGATGAACGCCGAGGCGCGCATCCGCTCGATCAGGCCAAGCCGCTTGAGCGGTTCGTAGGTGAACGGCAGCAGCGACTCGCCGATGTGGTAGCGCGGGAATTTCTCTCGCTCGATGAGCAGCACGTTGTGGCCGTGCTCGGCAAGCAGCGCGGCGGCGCTCGATCCCGACGGACCGGCCCCGATCAGGAGGGCGTCGTACTGTCCGTTGTCGCTCATGCCGGGGGCAGGATCTCCACGATCTCGGCCAGGCGATGCTCGGCGGTGGCGTCGTAAAGAGTGTTGCGCCGGCCGAACAACACGGGCTGCTCATCGAGGCCGAACAGTCCGCCGATGTGGTCGTTGCACTCGACCCGCAAAAAACCGGAGGGGCGGCTCAAGTGGCCGATCCCGTAATCGTGCAGCAGTTGGCCAAGCGGCGCGCCGGCCCCGGTGATGGCATCCCTCGCCGGCCCGGGGAATTGGCCAAGGTGAATCTTGATGGCACCGTACTCGACCGGCCGCTGGCTGCGCTTGGCCAGGAGCAGCACCTCACGATAGTAGGCGTCGCCGCCGTTGTGCCGGTGCAGCACCTTGATGCCGATGTCGTCGCCGTGGAACTGGCCAAGCGTGGAGGTCATGTCGCGCTCGTGCACCAACAGCGAGCGGTACGGCTCCGGCAGCGCGGCGCCGTCGACCGGCTCGATGCCCGGCAGCGGGCGCTTGGCCAAGCGGTAAAACTCATCGAGTGGATGGGTCAACACGTTGCCGGCCTCGGCGACGCTGGTTTCAGTGTGGCTCAAGGTGTTATGCGTAGCGGGCGTTTCGGTGTTCGTCCAAAAAAAACTCGTGCAACAGGCGGTCGATCTGCAGCAAGCCTTCGCGGTTCAGCAGCCACTCGTCGCCGTCGAGGGTCGCGAAGCCCCAGTCCTGAAGAGTTCGAAGCGGCTTGGCAAAGCGCTCGGCCGGGTTCACGCCGAACTTGTCGGCGAAGTACGAGAATTTCAGATGGCCAAGCTTCATTTGTAGAATGAACTCGCGGATCAGCCGCTCGTCATCGGTCGGCGTCAGCGCTCGATAAACCGGCAATTCGCCGTTTTGAAGGCTCTCGACGTACGGCGCGAAGTCGTGCTGGTTTTGGTAGTGCGTGCCGCCGATTTGCCCGAACGAGGCCACCCCCAACGAGAGCAGGTCGGCGCCGGCCCAAAGCTTGTCGCGATAAACAAAGCCCGTCTTCGACTTATCCTTCACCGCGGTGTAGGCGCTACTGATGACGTAGCCGTCCTGCTCCAGTTCGGCGAACGCCTCGCTGACCCAGCGGCGCTTGGTTTCCCAATCGGCGATCGGTGCGGTGAGTTTGCCCTCGGCCTTCATCTGTTTGTAGATGCCGGTGTTGTACGGCACCTCCATTTGGTAAACCGTCACGCTGTCTGGCGCCATCCCGCGGGTGCGCTCGATGCAGGCCTTCCAGTTTTCCTCGGTCTCATCGACCATGCCGGCGATGAGATCGATGTTGATCTGGGGGAAGCCCAACCCTTGGGCGAACTCATACGAGCGCCCGATCTCCGCGCCGCGGTGAGCGCGGCCGTTCACCTCGAGGATGTGGTCGTCGAAATTCTCCACGCCGAGGCTCAGCCGCGTGACACCGATCTCGCGCAGCACCTCGAGTTTCTTCTCGCGCAGCGTGCCCGGCTCGCACTCGAACGTGACCTCCTCCACCTCGTCCCACGGCAGTAGCTCCTTCATGCCGTCGGTCAGGTGGCGGAGCTGATCCTCAGAGAGGTACGACGGTGTGCCGCCGCCGAAATACACGAAGTTGGGCTTACGCCCGCCGATGAATGCCTCTTTCGCGTAGAGCCGCATCTCGTCCAGCACCGCGTCGATGTAGTTGCGGATCTCAGACGAGTTCTTGTCCGTGTACACACGAAAATAGCAGAAGTGGCAGCGTTTGCGGCAGAACGGGATGTGCACGTAGATGCCCAGCGGCGTGTCTGGCTTGGGCGCTTGATTAAGCGCGGCGCGGTAGTCCGGCACGTCCTCCGGTTTCCAGAACGAGAACGGCGGGTAGTTCGAGACAAAGTAGTTGCCGACCGTGGTCTGCTTTTCCAGTGGTGGCGCGGTCTTGTGGGTTTCGGTGGTTGCGGTGTCGCTCATGGCTCGTTCCTTGTCATTCACTTGGCCGGCCCGAATGCATGCACCCGCCCGTCCTCTGCACCAATGATCACCACGCCATTGGCCAGGGCTGGCGCGGCGATGATCGGTTCCCCAATCTCGTACGACCAAAGTTTTTTCCCATCCGCCAGCGAGACGATGTACAGGTTGCCGTCGTCCGACCCGACGACGACCTTGCCGTCGGCGACCACCGGCGAACTGTCTACGCTGCCTCGAGTCCGGAACGCCCAAAGCCGTTTGCCGCTCTTGCGGTCGAGGCAATGCAGCCGCTTGTCGCGGCAGCCGACCACCACGCGATCCGCCGTCACCGCCGGCGATGAAATGTAGGCGAACGCCCGGTCCTTGTATTTCCAGGCGATCTTGCCGGCCTTGATGTCGATGCAGAGGAACTCATTCTCGTAGTGGCCAATGTATGCCATGTCATCAACCACCGCCGCCGAGCCGACAATGTACGCCTCGGCGTCGATCTGCTTTTCCTTTTTGCCCTCGGCTAGCTGGATGACGTGCAGCACGGCATCGCAGCCGCCGAAGGCCGTCCGTCCGGAAGACACCGCCGGGGAGCCGTTGATGTAGTTGGCGGTCTCGTAATGCCAGTTGCTCTTGCCGGTTCCGAGGTCGAGTGAGTAGAGGCGGAAGTCGTAGCTGCCGACGATCAGCGCCGGCTTGGCTCCGTCGCCGCTTGGCTGAAACAGGTTGGGCGCGCCGAGCACGCGATCCTCGGTCTCAAACTTCCAGAGCAGTTTCCCGTCCGCAGCCGTGAGCGCGTACACAAACCCGTCCGACGAGCCGAAGTAAACGCGGCCGTTGTGCACCAGCGGCGACGACTCGACGATGTCATCTGTCGCAAACGCCCACAGTTTTTTGCCGGTCTTGAAATCGAGCGCGTACAGGTGGCCGTCGTCGCAGCCCACGTACACTTTGCCGTCTGCGATGGCCGCCGTGCTGTGGATGCCCTCCTTGGCCTTAAACGTCCAAAGCGACTTGAGGGAGGTGCTAAGTTTGCTTTTCGAGACGCCGGTGAGAGAGGCCGTGCCCCGGTACATTGGCCAGGCATCGACCGGGGCGGCGTCCACCCCGGCCGCTTGGCCTCGCATTTGGCCAAGCGCCGCCACCAAAACCAAAGAAGCGATTGAGAAATAATTCATGACAAAAACCGGGCCAACTCCTAAGCCCGCTTGAGCAAAAGCCTGCCGAAACTACGAAAACAAGGCAACAAAAAATACCACGTACACGTACTATTTTATTGTGCCGCATTTTTGTGAGATGGCGTTTTTTTAAGGGAAACGTGCTATATTTGGCCTATTTTCAATGAAAACGGAAGGTGTCCGTCGCAGAGATTTGTAGGCTTAATCCCGTTTTTTGGCCAGTTGTCTGGGCGAGTGCTCAGATGTTGACCTGCTCGGCGTAGTCGTCTGGGGAGAGCAGGTCGTCCAACTCTTTGGGGTTGGTCAGGCGGATTTTGAAGAACCAGCCGTCGCCGTAGGGATCGTCGTTGACGGTGCCTGGCTCGGTGTCGAGGGCGTCGTTGGTGTCGATAATCTCGCCGCTCAGCGGCGCGTAGATGTCGCTGGCGGTCTTGACCGACTCGACCACGGCGCAGGGATCGCCGGCGGTCAGTTTGCGGCCGAGGTCGGGCAACTCGATAAACACCAGCTCGGTCAGTTCCTCCTGGGCGTGGTCGGAGATTCCGATGGTGGCGGTGTCGCCTTCCACGCTCACCCATTCGTGGGAGGTGGCGTACTTCAGGTCGGTCGGTATGTCTGCCATCGCGGCGTTTTTCTACCGAATTCGAGGCTCGGTGGTCAACTCGATTTTTGAAAAATCGGCCGCTTGACCACTTGCGCGGGGAAGCGGCGATTGCGAATCTCAATCTCGATGCCGGTGCCGGACTTGGCGTGGGCGCTCTCGACGTAGCCCAGGCCGATGCCGCAGCCGAGCGACGGGCTTTGTGTGCCGCTGGTCACTTCGCCGATTTCGCGGTCGGTTCCGTCGGCGGAAAAAATTTTGTACTGCTCGCGCGGCGGCGCGCTTTTGCCGGTCATTTTGAATGCGATGCAGCGGCGGGAGACGCCATCCTGTTTTTGCGCCGCGAGCATTTCCCGGCCGGTGAAGCCTGGCTTGTCGAGGGCGACGGCCCAGCCAAGCGCGGCCTCGATCGGTGTGGTGTCGAACGTCAGCTCGTGGCCGTAGAGCGAGTAGCCGGCCTCGGTGCGGAGGGTGTCGCGCGCGCCCAAGCCGGCCGGCAGCAGGCCAAGCGCTTGGCCAAGCGACATGAGTTGCTCCCACAACGCCGCCGCGCGCCCGTTGGGCACGACCAGTTCGAAGCCGTCCTCGCCGGTGTAGCCGGTTCGTGACACCCAGGTGGTTGCGCCGCTGAACTCGAGTTCGGCAATCTGGTTTTTCCGCAGTTCGGTGGCTGCGGGAAAAACGCCGGCGATGATTTCGGCCGCCTTTGGCCCCTGCAGCGCCATCGCGGACAACTCGCTGGAGCGGTCGCTCACCTCGAGTTGCAGCGACTTGTGCCGGGAGTTGCGCTGGGCCTTGATCCACATCCAGTCGATCTCGAGCCGCGAGGCGTTGACGATGAGCAGGTGGCGCGTGTCGCCGAGCCGGTAGGCGTACAGGTCGTCGATCACGCCGCCGTTGTCTTGGCAGAGCAGCGTGTATTGGCCTTGGCCGGGCTCGAGCTTGGCCAAGTCGTTGGTCAAAAGTTGGTTCAGGAACTTGAGCGCGTCCGGGCCGTCGAACAGGAACTCGCCCATGTGTGAGATGTCGAACAGGCCGGCGGCTTGGCGGACGGCGTGGTGTTCCTGCGCGATGCCGGAGTAGAGCACCGGCATTTCCCAGCCGCCAAACTCGACCATCCGCGCGCCAAGCGAGGTGTGGGTGTCAAAAAGGGATGTTCGTTTGAGCTGTGTTCCCTCCATGTCCGGAAGCCGCGAAGTGTAGGCGCTTGGCCAAGCGTACAAAAGCTTTCGCCCGGATTTGGAATATTTTTGGCCGAAAGAATGGATTGCGTTCCAGAGATAAAGTTACACATTGCGGCCTGTTTTGCGTAACAAAGCCAAGAGCAGAGGCGTATTAGGGATGTTTATTCGAATGGTTTTTGAACCAGAAAAAACAATGAAAACAATAGCGTTTCTTCCAACAATCGCCACTGGCGCGCTCGTGGCTTCAATCGCGCTGACGACCGGCTGCGGCCAGGCACCCACCGGGAAGTCCTCCGGGAATGCTGACCAGCTAGCAGCCCTTGAGAAAGAAATTAGCTCACTCAAGACTAAACTAGCTAAAGCCCAATCGCGCATCGACAGCCTTCGTGCCCAAATCAACAGCGCAGGGCCGGCAGTGGCTGACTATGGCCTTTCAGTACCGGAAATCCTCGAGGAACTGATGGAGATCAAGATGACCTCTGAAAACCGCCGGGCTGTCCAGCGCCGAATCAGCTTCCTGCTCGAGAGCTTGGTGGAGCAGGGCGAAGCCTCCGTGCCGCACATTCGCGAGTTCCTCAACAAAATGGAAGACATTGACTTTGTGGTGCAACGCTCCGACGAGGAAGGGCGAGGCCGTGGTCGAGATGGTCGAGGAGAAGACTTCATGGAACGATTCCGAAATCGAGGAGGACGCACATCAATGAGTTTTGAGCAAGCGCCATCGCTCCGCATTGGCTTGATTGACATACTAAAAGATATCGGTGGCAGTAGTGCCGAGGCTGCGTTGGGGGAGATACTCACCAAGACAGCCCGCGGCTTTGAAGTGGCCTATACAGCCAAGACCGTGCGCGACATGATCGGCCCGGATGCCTTCCGCGACAAGGCACTGGAGGCGGCACACGCTTTGCTGAACGATCCAGTGGAGGTGTCCAATCCGAACAGCTACGATCGAAATGCCAAGCGGTATTTGTTCAGCGTGTTGGAAATGTACAACGATCAGACCTTCATCCAATCCGCGCAGGGGTTGTTGGTGCGAGAAGACGGCAAGATTGATGACACGGTGCTCGATTATTTGGATGACGTTGGAAAGGAACGAGCCATGGATGCTATTTATCAGGCGTTTAGCAGTGGCCAAGTGACAGACAGAGGCGACTTGGCTGATTTGACACGCGCCGGCCTCAAGTACACCGGCAGCAATCCGCAGGCGAACCAGATGTTCAAGGACATCATGTCCAGCGACGAGTACGACATGCGAGTCAAGTGGTCTGCGCTGCGCGAGATGGATGACGCAGAAGATGACACCACATTGCAGGTACGCCTTAATCTGATGCAGGGGCTGCAGGCTTCCGGCGACGATGCCACCGACAAGGTCGTGCAAATGTACACCCGTCAAATGGAGGCAAAAATAAACGGAGAGGAATTTGATATGCGTAAGGAAATGCAGAGTTTGGGAACTGACTTTTGGCGTAATACGTTTGGCAGGGGCGAAAGCGGGGATCGCGGGGACCGCGGGGATCGCGGTAGTCGTGGCAACAATCGGGGAGAAAATCGACGGAATCAGCCGACTATAGTTCCTGCTCCCTAATAGTCAGTTTTCAGGTTCAGCTTTCAAAACGCTGGAAATCATTCGGCGTTTTTTGTTCATGGAACAGTTGCATTGACCACGAAAAATGTCACTATTGGGCCAGTTTTGTGTAACTGTCCGTAGCTACTGAATGTATTGCTCGAAGAGAATCACTGTTGCTCTAAAGTAGGAATTCAATGAAATCGGCAAAATTGCTCCCAAGGGCAGAAATCGTGATGATTTCGGTTTCGGCTGTTTTGTTTATCGGCTGCGGAAAAGCGCCATCGACGGATGCCCCTGCCGCAAACGCCATCCAGACAGAGGTACTCAGGAAGGAGGTCGCCTCGCTGAAGATCAAGTTGGCGAACGCCCAGTCGAGACTCGACAGTCTCCGCGATCAGATCAACGACGGCGGTGCACCGCTCACCACTGGACGTATGTCTGTGCCGGAGATTCTCGACGAACTGATAGAGATCAAGTTGGGCTCCAAGAATCGGCGCAGGGTTCAACGCCGCTTGAGCTATCTGTTCGAGAGTCTGGCGCTCCAGGGCGATGCTGCCGTGCCGCTCATTCGCGAGTTCCTCAACAAGATGGAGGATGTCGATTTCGCGGTGCAGCGTGAAGGCGAAAGCGACGAGGAACGCAATCAGCGTTACAGCCGTTTCCGGGCCACGCTCAACTTCTCACAGCCGCCGACGCTGCGGATCGGCCTCATCGACATGCTAGCGGAAATCGGCGGCGACCAAGCGGAAGCCACCATTGGAGAGTTGCTCTCCACTACCGGTCGGGGGTTCGAGATCGCGTACGCCGGAAAGATTATCCAGGGCTGGCTCGGCAAGGACGCCTACCGCACCGAGGCGCTGGCCGCAGCGCACGAGTTGTTGCTCGACCCGGTCGAGGTCGTTGGCGGAAACCAGTTCGATCGCAAGTCCAAGAACTACCTCTTCATGGTGCTGGATATGTACGACGACCAAACATTCATTCAGTCCGCCCAGGGCATGTTCATCAACGAAGATGGGCGGATCGATCGCACCATTTTGGATTATTTTGAGGATGTCGGCAAAGTGCGCGCGCTGGACGCCATGGTGCAGGCTTTCCGCAGCGGCCAGGTTCACGAGGATGACATGGACAACCTTGCCGAGGCCGCCTCGAGATACGCCGGCATCAACCCGCAGGCCGACCAGTTGTTCCGCGACATCATGACCGGCGACCAGTACAACATGGAAACCAAGCTGGACGCCATCCGGAGCTTCACCCAAAGCGACGGCGACGCCAGCACACCCGGCGTTCCTCCACATGTGCTGCAGGCGCGGCTGAACCTGGTCAACACTCTTCAGTATGATGAATCCGATCTGATGGGCAAGGGCATGCAACTGCTGGCGCTTCAACTGGAGGCCCAAATCTCCGGCGAGAGGCAGGACGAACGAAAAATGAGGGAGACCGCCTCGCGGCTTTTCAGAGATATGCAGAAGCGCGAGAGCGAGGAACGCAAATCCGGCCAAAGGACGCCCAGCGCGCAGCCGACCATCATTCCCGCGCCCTGAGCTGCGCGAATCCCCTTGCAATCCCATTTCAAACGCCGGAAACCTTCCGGCGTTTTTTTGCGCCTGGCCAAGTGCGGCGCACCGACCCCCCCAGCATGACCCAAGCCGGCATCACCCGTGAGCAGTGGAAACTGATGGGAGTGCTGTCGCTGTTCTGGGCGACGCTGTTTGGCGCGCTGGGCATCTTCTTCCCGTTCTACTCGCTTTATCTCAAGGAGAACCTTGGCTTAAGCGGCCAGCAGGTCGGCCTGGCCATGGGGGTGTTTCACCTGGTCGGCCTCGTTGGCCAACCGGCGTGGGGCTATCTCGCCGACCGCACCGGTGCCCGCAAAACCGTGCTGGTCGTCATCACGTTTGGCATGGCGCTTGGCTTCATCGCGTATTGGCACGTCAAGAGTTATGCCGCGCTGCTGCTGGTCTCGATGCTCTTTGCGGCGTTTTACACCAGCCTCGTTCCGCAGGGGCTGGCGCTGAGCCTTGGCCTGTTGTACCGCTCCAGCAACTCGCACTTCGAGTGGGTGCGCTCGATCGGCTCGGTCGGCTTCCTCATCACCTGTTTCGGGTTCCCGATGTTTCTCGACGCAGTTGCCGCCAAGCCGGGAGAAACAGACCTTGGCCTGCAGTTCCCCGTCGCCGCCGGGATCATCCTGCTGACGACCGCCGTCGTGTTTCTCATCCCGAACCAAAAAGCCATCCGCGAGAAGGCCCAACCCGGCGCGTGGCGCGTGCTGGTTGCCGACCGGAAGTTCCGCCGTTTTCTCCTCTACGTGTTTCTTGCCAACTTCATGCTCGACGGGCCGATGTTTCTCTTCCCGATCTTCGTCAAGTCAGTCTCGCCGGAGCAAACGCTTGGCACGCTCAAGTGGCTCTGGCTCATCATGCTGATTCCCGAGATCATCATCATCGCGCTCTCCGGGAATATTCGCCGCCGGATCGGCGTGCGGCTGCTGATGTTCGCCGGCCTGGCCGCCGGCGGCCTGAAGTGGCTGGCGTGCGGATTTTTCGGCGACGTGCCGGTTGTGCTGCACGCCTCAATGCTGCTGCACAGCGTGTATGTGGCCGGGGCGCTGGTAGCCATGCCGCTGTGCGTCAATTATCTCGTCCCGGTGCAACTCCGCTCAACCGGCCAAGGCTTGGCCACGATGATCAGTGCGAGCCTCGGCGGGGGCATCTGCTCGAACTTGGCCGCCGGCTGGCTGATCGATCACGTCGGCCCCGCCGCCCCGCAGATTTACGGCGGCATCGGCGCGATGCTCCTGCTCCTCGTCGCCCCTTTCCTCGTTCCCAAGGTCACCCCGAGGCAGGCCGATTGATCACAACGCCTCGAGCAGGCGGTACAGCTCGGCAGGCGTGTTGTAAAAATGCGGTGAGAGGCGGATGAGTTTCGAGCCGTCACGCATCACTCGCAGCGAGACGGTCACGCCCGCTTGGCCAAGCCGGGCCTGCAGCGCGGCCATGTCTTCGCCCGGCTTGCTGAACGCCACGATGCCGCTGGCGTTGGCCTCCGGCACGTCGGCGTGCAGCACGTCGCAGCCCTTGGCCAACAGCTCAGGCACGAGCCGCCGCCGCTTGGCCAGGAGATCGGCGGCGATCTTGGCCAGGCCAAGCGCATCGAGCAGTTGCAGCGAGGCGTGGTGCCCGACGATGCCGAGCAGGTTGGCGGTGCCGGCCTCGTAGCGCCGTCCGTCCGGCTTGTAGTCGAGCGTTTCCTGCGCGATGAAATCCGGGCAACTCAAATTATGCCAGCCCTGCACCACCGGCTTGAGCCGATCCTGCATTTCATGCTTCACGTAAAGGATGCCGGCCGAGCACGGGCCGAGCATCCACTTGTGCGCGTCGGCGGCGAGGAAATCCACGTGCTCCACCGGCGTCGGGAACGCGCCCACCGTCTGGATGCCATCGACACAAAACAGGATGCCGCGAGAGCGCAACTCGCGGCCGATCGCGCCGATGTCGATCCGGTAGCCGGACACGTAATGGCACGAGGCCAGCGCCGCCATGCGGGTGCGCGAGTCGATCAGCGCAAACACGTCCTCCGGCTCGATCCGGCCGGGTGCGCCAGGCTCGAGCCGCTTCAACTCGACGCCCTTTTCGGCCAGGGCCATCCACGGGTAAACGTTTGAGGGGTAGTCGTCGCCGTGCACGATGATGTTGTCGCCCGGCTGCCAGTCGATGCCCTGCGCGATGAAGCTCAGGCCAAGCGATGTCGGCCCGACCAGTGCGATCTCGCGCAACTCCGCGCCGAGCAGATTGGCGGCGAGTTGGCGGGTGTCGCGCAACAGGTTTGCCGGCACGAAATCCTCCTGGTCGCCACCGGTGCAGGCGGCGGCGTAATCGCTCACGGCATCGCGCGCGCAGGCTGGCAACGGGCAGACAGCGGCGTGGGCGAGGTAGGCGGTTTCACGGGCGACCGGGAATTCGCGCAGCCGCAGCGCCTCATCAGCTTGGATTTGTTCTATGGTCATCTCGACCTGCAAAACTGAAAAACTCTACTTGATGAGCAGCGAGCAGTCCTTGCGCGAATCCTGGTCGAGGCAGGTGCGCAGGTAGGAGACGATCTGTCCGTGCATCCAGCGACAGCGGTCGCACCAGCGCTGCGCGCCGACGATCTGCTTGACGCAATCCTTCAGCCCGCTGAACTGGATGACATTGGGCGAGCGGCGGAGGTTGGCCCGCACTTCATCGCGGAGTCGCTGAAAGAAAAACAGCTCGAAACCCTGGCCGGTCGTCTCCTTGGCGAGTTGGCAAAGATCCGTTTGCTCGACACGCAGGTTCACCCGCGGATCCTCGTCGAACACCACGTCGAACCCGAACCCCTGGAGCACCTTGCCGAGCGCGCAGGAGAATTGATCGACCGACACGCTGGAGTACTCCTGCTCCTCGCGGAAGTAGTACACTACAGCCTTGAGCGCCTCTTGAATAGTCTGCGGCTCGATGAGGTTGATGGCGTCCCCCAGCAACTCTTCGGTAATGGCCTCGGCCGAGCAGGGGAGCAACTCCCCGGACGACATCCTAAAAACCAGGTAGTTTGATCGTAGCTGTATCATCCCGATCGGCGAATTTCTGAACCGCCTCCAGAAACTCGGCTGCACTGTCGAAGCGCCAGTACACGCTGGCGAACCGGACGTAAGCGACGCCGTCCAGTTGCTTGAGCTTCTCCATCACCTTGCGGCCGATGGCTTTTGAGGGCACTTCGCCGTCAAATTCATCATACAATTCATCCACGACCTCGCGGATCATATGCTCAATCGCCTCGGCGCTGACGGGGCGTTTTTGGCAGGCGATGCTGATGCCCGACTCGAGCTTGTCCCGCGAGAAGCGCTCGCGGGCGCCACCGTCCTTGATCACCATCAGGTTGCCGCGCTCGATCTCCTCGTAGGTGGTGTAGCGCTGGGTGCACTTGAGACATTCGCGGCGACGACGAATAGCCAGCCCATCCTTGGATGACCGGGAATCAATTACCTTGTCATCAACACAACCGCATTTCGGGCATCGCATAATCTCAAGCCAACACAATCGAATGTAGCCGCCGAAGGAGAGTATACAACATGTAGTGTGTCAATAGCGTAAAATGAGTTTTTTTGCACATCTTGTTCACCCTGTTTTCACACTGTCGGCTGGACACCTTGGCTGTCATGGGGAATCTTCACCGCCCCAATTTGGGATCCTCTTTTTTGCTTATGAAATATCTGACTCGATTTGCCTTCATCGCGGCCGGGCTTTTTTTGTGCGCGGCCAACCTTCAAGCCGCTGAAACCAAGCCGCACATCGTCCTGCTCAGCGGCGAGTCGCTCTACGGCTCGGCGACCACGCTGCCCAAGTTTGCCAAGCGGCTGGAACAGCAGCACGGCTATCGCTGCACCACGATTATTCGCGAGGGGGAACACCGATTCCCGAGCCTCGACGCGCTTGGCCAAGCGGATCTCGTGGTCGTCTTCGCACGCCGAATGCAGCTCCCTGCCGAACAGCTTGGCCAAGTGAAGCGATACGTCGAGTCCGGCAAACCGGTCATCGGCCTGCGCACCGCCAGCCACGCGATCCAAAACTGGCTCGAGTTCGACAAGCTCGTCCTCGGCGGCAATTACCATGGCCACCACAAGAATAATTTGTCCGGCAACGCCTCCGTCGTGCCGGCGACCAAGGGGCACCCGATCCTCAGCGGCGTCGCGGACGAATTCAAAATGGGAGGTTCGCTTTACAAAAACACCCCGTTGGCCAATGCGGCCAAGCCACTGCTCAGCGGCGTGGTCGCGGGCCATCCCGCCGAGCCGGTGGCGTGGACGCACAGCTACAGGGGCAACCGCACCTTTTACACATCGCTTGGGCACGCCGATGATTTCGCCAACCCGAACTTTCACAAGCTCGTCACCAACGCCATCGCCTGGTGCCTCGGCGTCGAGGCCAAGCCAAGCGCCGCCGATATCGCGGCCAAGTACGGCGTCGAAGCCGGCGAGCCGTTCCGCATCGGCGTTGCGCTGTTCGAGAAAATGTGGCGAGACGACAAACTCACGCTGCTCGACGTCCGCACCACGCCCGAGTACCAGGCCGGCCACCTCCCCGGCACCCAGTGGATCGACTGGTTCTCGCCCGCTTTTGCCGACGAGGTGGCCAAGCTCGACAAGGACAAATTCTACCTCGTCTATTGCGCCGGGGGCGTCCGCAGTGCGCGCGCCTGCAAAAAAATGACCGGGATGGGCTTCAAGTATCTTGTCGATCTCGCCCCCGGTTTCAAGGGGTGGAAAGCCGCCGGCAAGGCGATCGAGAAACCGTGACACCCCACGAAGAATCCGACCCGCCCGGCTTGAGCGACGCGTTCGGCGACGAGGCAGAGCCGTTGCCGCTGTTCAAATCCTGGTACGCAGAGGCGGGGCGAACTGACCCGATCAACCCCACGGCGTTTGCCCTGGCAACAGCTGACGCCAGCGGCAAGCCCAGCGTGCGCATGCTCCTGCTCAAGGGCGCCGACGAAAACGGCTTCGCGTTTTACACCAACTTGAACAGCCTTAAAGCCGCTGAGCTGAGGGAGAACCCCCATGCCTCGATGTGCTTCCACTGGGAAAACCTGCGTCGGCAAATCCGCATCAGCGGCCCCGTCACGCCGGTCAGCGACGAGGAGGCAGACGCCTACTTCGCCAGCCGCGATCACGGCAGCCGTGTCGGCGCGTGGGTGTCGCTGCAATCGTCGTCGATGGTTTCCCGCGCCGAGTTGCAGCAACGCCTCGCGGAGTTGCAGGCCGAGTATCCGGAGGGCAGCGAAGTGCCCCGTCCGCCGCATTGGTCCGGTTGGCGTCTGGAACCCGGCGAGGTCGAATTCTGGCTCCACGGCGACGATCGTCTGCACGAGCGGCTGCTTTACAGAAAGACCGCCGACGGCTGGGAACGATCCATCCTTTATCCTTGACCCGTCGCCAACCGAGTCGTCTGAGATTGTCCCCGATGCCAAGCGATGAACAACTGATGCGGGATGCGTTGCGCCTGGCCAGGCGGGCGCGGGGCGAGACGTCGCCCAACCCTCTCGTCGGGGCCGTCTTGGCCAAGCGCGGGAATATCATCGGGCGCGGTTGGCATCGGCGCGCCGGTTTGCCTCACGCCGAGGTCGAGGTGATCGCCGACGCCAAGCGCAAAGGCAACCCGACCAAAGGCGCCACGCTTTACGTCACGCTCGAGCCGTGCTCGACCAGCGGCCGCACGCCACCATGCACACACGCCATCATCAGGGCCGGCGTCTCGCGGGTGGTCGTCGCGGCGACCGATCCCAATCCCGAACATGCCGGCCGCGCCTTTCGGTGGCTCAAGCGCAAAGGCATCGCCGTTGAGCATGGCTTGTTGGCGGAACAGGCCGCCGAAATCAATGTTGCGTTTAACCACTGGATCACAGCCGGGCTGCCGTTCGTGACGGTGAAGGCGGCGATGACGCTCGACGGCAAAATCGCCACCGCCAGCGGCGAGTCGAAATGGATCACCGGCCCGGAGGCGCGACGCGAGGGAATGAAACTTCGGCACGAAGCCGACGCCATTCTCGTCGGCGTCAACACGATCCTCGCCGACAACCCGGGCCTGACGCTGCGCGATGTCCGCCGCCCCAAGGCCGAGTGGCGTGGGCCGGCCCTGCGGCGCATCGTGCTCGATCCGCGAGCGCGCACGCCGCTTGGCTCGTGGGTGTTGGGTGACGAGTTCGCCGAACAAACGACAGTCGTCGTTTCGCGCGATGCCCCGGCCGGGCGCTTGGCCAAGCTGAAGGAGCGATGCCGCGTGATCACCTGTCCCCTGGCCAAGCGGGGTTTCAATCTCAAGTCGCTGCTCCGCAAACTGGGCCGACAGGACTGCACGCATCTGCTCGTCGAGGGCGGCGG
>Ga0315339_1001472_pt1 | contig 20701 bp, 18 predicted proteins | sample ASW17metaG_FD_204514 | JGI IMG/M metagenome (GOLD analysis project Ga0315339, IMG submission 204514) | Ammonia-oxidizing marine archaeal communities from Pacific Ocean, United States - ASW #17 | ecosystem: Environmental > Aquatic > Marine > Oceanic | place: USA: California | collected 2016-12-05
TCGGTGGGACTACCGGGGTGTCGATTTCAATCACAACGGGTTGATTCATGAGCTCAGGGTTTAGGGAATAAATATACGATTTCTGAAATTTGATATACGAAGTAGATTCAATATCTCGCACATAAAAAGTCGAATATCAAACATTGAATATCAGGTAGAATGATATTCGAATGTCGGGTTGAGAAAACAGTGAAGTAAAATTCGACTGTCAATTGATCTCATCAGATTTTGTTATCTTTCTATCAGAGCACTCATGTTCCGGTTCGGGAAACTCTGAGGTTAAGTCGAATACCTGAGATGTAGTGTCAGTGAATTCTGGAGATAGTAATCTTCTTCCTATCTTTACACCTTCGTAGAGATCCTGGTACGCAGGTTCGCGGGTACTCAGTCGCCAAAGATGCTATACTCCCCAAGCGTATAAGAGATAAGGGAGTAGTAGTATGAGTGCTAATAGATTAAGGGAGCCATCTTGGCGTTTCCCAAAGACCCTAGGTCCGGCTCCAACATAAGCTGCTCTGGCAACCCCAAAGCTTAAGCCCGGCCAACAAAGAATGTACAGCAACCCGCTCTCTGTCATTGCGAAGGAGGCGTAGCTGACTACGGCAATCCATGGGGGTACGTTACGCTTCCGACATTTCTCTAGATCGCTACGGCTGACAAACAGCCTCGCGATGACAAATGGAATTAATCTTTAATTCTGTATCAATTCGCAACTGAAAACTAAAAGTTTAACAACCCGGCTTTCTGTTTTTCCCATCCGTCATCCGAAGGGAAGACGGTCTGCATATCATGTTTCGAGGGTTCGCCATCGAAAAATGGGGCGACGACTTCTTTCCATACAAGAAAATGCGGTGTTTCGAGATGGGCCTGGAAGGCGTCTCTATCACGGTAGACTTCGTGGAGATAAAATCGTGAGGGGATTTCCGAGTCTTGGTGGATGTCGAAACGAAAGCACCCGGGTTCATCGCGCACAGATCCCTGAGAGTCCCCAAGGCTAGCCTCTTTGAACGCTTCTACATTTTCAGGTTTAATGTTAATCGTGACGAATATAGAATACATTTTTTCCTTTGCCTTTATTTTATGAACAGTTCATTTAGCGTATGGGACTACTATTTGACTCAGTCTAGCAATTGTCGATTGCTGGTTTTTGATATTCGATTGATATTAATACAAAATTGATTTAACAACTATTGGAGAGAGATTTAGGTTTTTTGGATTAGAGGATGAAAGAAAAATAGCTGTATCCATTAGGATCAATCCTTCTCTCTTCTCCATTTTTATAAGTAATATGTATTAAACTATTTGTAATTTTATAAGTATTTGTAAATAGGCTAAGTTACAATAAATCCGCTGAAACACGAGCATAACGCAGATTAAAAACATTACCAATCAGCTACGCTGCCATCGGTCTCGTAAAAATATTCACCGCCCAGTTCTTCAGAGTATTGGTCAATATTTTTTTCCACCGCCTGTTCTTCAATTTCGAAACCGAGACCAGGTTTGGTCGGTAATTCGATATGGCCGTTTACCACCTGCCAGGGATCTTTGAACAGCCCGTCACCCAGGCCCTGATCAATTTGTTCTTGGGCGAGGAAGTTGGGTATCACTGCATCGACGTGCATACAGGACGTAAATGCAACCGGTCCGATGGCACAGTGGGGGAGGACATGAATGTAGTAGACTTCAGCCATATTGGCGATTTTCTTGAGTTCGGTGATACCGCCAGCGTGTGAGCCGTCAGGTTGAATGAAGGCGACTGCCTGTTTCTCAAACACCTCGCGAAATTCCCAGCGTGAGAGCAGGCGTTCACCGGTCGCAATTGGAAAAGGCACGTGGTCTGAGACCTGTTTGAGAGCATCGATGTTCTCCTGCGGGACCGGTTCTTCGACAAAGAGCGGACGCATCCCTTTAATCTCATGGCAAATTTCAATCGCGAGAGCAGGTGCCATCTTGCCGTGGAAGTCAAATGCCAGTTCAATATCCGGGCCAACCCATTCACGCATCAAGTATGCGCGTTTGACAAATTCATCAATAACCGCGGGCGGCTCATGGCCACGCCACTTGCCACCAGGCCCCGTCTTAAATGCGGTGTAGTTGCTTATCTGAAGCCATTCCAATCGCTCTTTTGATTCGGCCAACCCTTCGTCGCTCAAGTCATGAATACCCCAGTGGGCATAGACGCGGATGCGGTCACGGACAGGTCCGCCCAATAATTCATACACCGGTACACCGTAATGCTTGCCCGCAATATCCCACAGTGCCTGATCGAGCCCGGAAAGTGCGGTCATCAGGATAGGGCCACTCCGGAAAAATGCTGAACGGTAGATATGTTGCCAGTGGTGCTCGATGCGGAGAGGGTCTTTCCCGATAAGATATTCTGCTAACTCTTCGACCGCGGAAGATGTACTTTTGGGTTTACCTTCGAGTGTTGTTTCTCCCCAACCGACGAGGCCATTGTCGGTGGTTACTTTAACAAAGCGTATACGTGGGCGTGGAAAAAATTGTTCAACTTTTGCGATCTTCATCGCACAGAAATTGGCAAACCGAGGCTGAGAGAGCAAGCATTCATAAGGGTTAAGTTTTAGGTATAGATTAGCTTTAGGATTTCACTGTGTCTTTTGTGGCCAATCTTTCTTCCTCTTTTTTATATCTGCATCATTGCATCTCTCACCTTCAATTTTTGACTATTTCAAAATAAATCATTCATTGTTACCGGTTCGGTTGTCTCACAATCTTTTGATTTGAGGAAGGCAATAATATCTAACAGTTGGCCAAGGGTGTAGCGTTGACCATAGGTGTCTGGCATGGCTGATGGACGTATTAACTCAAAGCTTTTTATCTGGTTTGTTTTTATCGACCTCAGGACAGGGGGGAGACTCGTGACGTCGTAAACTTTGGTGCGTGTGGAGCTTTCGCTGACTTTTACCGCTTCAAGCCGCTCACCGTCATGAGTCGTTAGCAAAAAAAGTTGTCCGGCTGCGGTGGCGACGAAGTCGGGAAGGATTATATCTTTGAAAATCTCACGCGCGGATCTTCCCGCAATGCCACTCAGATCAGGTCCTACATTTGTGCCATTGCTGTTGAACCGGTGACAAGCAGCACAATTCAATTCATCTCTGATATCAAAAAACAGTAATTTTCCTTTTTCCAGATCACCTGTCATAACAGAAGAATGATTCTCGCGTGACGGTAGATTGTCCGTGATAGGCTGAGATGCGGGACTATTCAGCGGTGAGGGTGTCGAGAGATCAGATGAAGTTACATCACTGGGAAGCGGAGGCTCGGGATCGTTCGTGCCCAGTTTTGAAAGCGTTCTGATATAGGCTACGACCGCTCGGATCTCTTCCCCGCTGAGTCGGGATTTCCAACCGGCCATAGATGAGTACGGAACACCTTCCTCTATCACTTTAATCAAATAATTATTATCCCAGACTTTTCCCCGTAAGCGGGGGCCTCTTCCGGCTCGACCGGCTTTACCATGGCAGTAGCCTACTGAGCAGCTCTGTTCAAAAACTGCGCGGCCCATCTTTAGGAAGTTTACATCTGGGGACATAACGGTCGTTTCTTCAGATATCAACAAAGTTGGTGAGAAGCACATACACACTGAGATGAGTCTGAAGATAAATCTCTCCAGCCAAATCAAATGCGACCTAGTAGCATAACCGTGCATGTGAACCCTATCTCGATGACACAACGCTAAGCTGAAGGAGGAACTTATTATTTACTGAGCGCAAAAACGAAAAGGGCACTTCCACTCGTGAAGTCTTCCATCTCCGGCCAGATTTGTGGCATGAGACCCGCAACCGCCGATCCCCATCCGGCAGGTACCGCGATGTATTGTTTTCCGTCGACCGCATAGGTCATAGGTGACCCACGATGACCTGAGCCCGTGTTAAAGCTCCAGAGTTTTTCACCCGAGACTGCATCGAGGGCAAAAAAATAACCCTCGGGGTCCCCGGTGAATACCAGATTGCCTCCAGTTGCTACAGCGGAAGCAAGGAGGGGATATTTAGAACGGTAACTCCATTTCTTTTTTCCCGTAATCGGATCGTAGGCATCGAAGTGACCCCATGCTTCGCCTTCAGGTGTTCGCCGAAGTTCGAAGAGTCCACCCATAAAGACTTCACCCGGTTTTGCTTTCTCTTCTTGTACCGTCAAGTTCTGACACCACTCGATTCCCGTTGTATAAAACAGGCCTGTTTTCGGGCTGTAGGCTCCATGGTTCCAACTGCGTCCCCCGCCAATCGAGGGGCAGATGATCGTTTGCTCACCCACTTTCGGTTCTAATCGATCTAAAAGTTGGCCTTTTGAATCGATTCCACTGATCCAGTTAATATTTTCAGCTATAGGCCAGGCGTTTATGAACTCGCCATTTTCTCGATCCATAACCCACGTGTAGCCACCTTTGTTTGGGTTAATGAGCAGCTTGCGTTTAACGCCTTTGACTTTCAAGTCCAGTAACACGCATTCATAGGCCGCGTCCCAGTCCCAGACATCATGAGGGATCTCCTGGTGATACCACTTTAGTTCCCCACTATCTGGATCCAGGGCAATAATACTGTCCGTATATAGATTGTCCCCTTCGCGGTCTTCCCCATAAAAGTCTGCCGCGGGATTACCCACACCCCAGTAGAGTAGATTGAGATCCGCATCATAAGAACCGGTCATCCAGGTAGCGCCACCTCCATACTTCCAGCTATCGCCATGCCAGGTTTCATTACCTTCCACTCCCGGTTCCGGAATAGTCCAGAACCGCCAGGCGTGCCTGCCCGTTTTTGCGTTAAAAGCATTGAGATATCCCCGGTGCGCGGAGTCACCGCCCGTGACTCCGACGATCACTTTATCCTTTACTACCAACGGCGCTCCGGTGATATTGCAGCCGCACTGATCGACATCTTCGATCTCCACTTTCCAAACTTCCTCACCGGTCTCCGCATCCAGGGCGAGCAGATGGTTATCGATCGTCCCCATATAGACCAGTCCGTGACCCAGAGCGACCCCCCGGTTCCAGGGTCCGTAAAGTAATCCAAATTCTTTGGGCACTGGATAGTAATAGTGCCACAGTTCCTTACCTGTTACAGCGTCGAGCGCAAACACACGATTCCACGGAGAGGTGATGTACATCACCCCATCCGCAACCAACGGTGTGCACGAAAATCCGCCGTCTACAATACCTGTCTGGAAGACCCAGACTGGAACTAGGCTGTCTATGTTTTTTCGATTGATCTGATCCAAAGGACTGTAACGCCAGGCGTTGTATGTGCCGCTGTAAGTCATCCAGTTCTCCGGTTCATTCGCAGCATCAATAAGCCGTTGTGAATCAATTTCTTCACCCCATAAGCACGTGCTAAAGAAAAGTATAATAGTTAACGATCTACAGTTCACACCATTTTTAAATTTCATGATTAATTCCAATTTCTATTTAGGATGGAAAGATCCACTTGCCTGATGCTTCGGTGATGGATTGAGAGGACAGATCCGATTCGATAACCTTTTATAACCTGACCTGTCAATTGTTTACGACCCCGTATATTGTTGAGTGGCTAGGATGAAGGGGAAAGATATATGATTTCCGATGTGCGAATGAAATCCCAATATTTCGAACCTCTGACCTTAAACATCGAATATCAATCCCCTCTTCACAAATCGAACATCAGTTTTCCCTCGCACATTTGTTCATAGTCCCCTTAAGCCGGCCTTTTTATGGTAGTATGCCAGATTGTTTTGGTTAAAAACAAATGCTAATATGTACTTGCATGTGGGAGTAAGGAGCCTAATATACAGCAATCTTAGTGGGGAAGTAATTCTCACTTAAAACCGTGCATCCGGCTTTTAAAGCAGGGACGCACAATCACCGTGATTAATGCGGTCCTTTCTTTTCCACGCGTCCGGCAGGTAGAGATTTGTATCATCCCGGACCTGGAAATATATGAAAGAAAATAGTAATGCGCCACGTGCGCACAATGGACATGCTGTCCCTCAACAAGAACCGCATCCTCTTGAAGGTGCCTTTGGTGCATTGCTTCCGGAGATTCAGCGGGCTGTAAACGCCGAGGGATATGTCACCCCCACCCCCATTCAGGAGCAATGTATACCATATCTGCTTGAAGGACGGGACCTACTGGGCTGTGCTCAGACCGGAACCGGCAAAACTGCTGCCTTTTCCTTACCGCTACTACAACGGTTATCCGGCAGATCACGTAAGTTTCAGAAAGGAACACCCTTGTCGCTCATTCTCGCTCCCACACGAGAACTCGCGGCGCAGATCGGGGACAGTATTAGAACTTACGGCCGTTTTCTTCGCGTACGTCATACCGTGATTTTCGGAGGAGTTAGCCAGTTTAATCAAGTCAAAGCACTGAACCGTGGGATCGATATTCTTGTCGCGACCCCCGGCCGGTTACTTGATCTGATCGAGCAGGGGTATATCCACTTGAATCAAGTGGAAGTCTTCATTCTCGATGAAGTGGACCGCATGCTCGACATGGGATTTATTCCCGACATCGAGCGTGTATTAGCCTTAATTCCAAAAGAGCGTCAGACCCTATTTTTCTCCGCCACGATGGCTCCAAAAATGAGGGATCTTGCAAACACCATGGTTCGCAACCCAGTAAAAGTAACTATTGCCCCAGACAAACCTACGGTGGACAGTATCGATCAGAAAATTCTCTTTGTGAATAAAAAGAACAAGGATGCCCTGTTGGTTTCCCTCTTGGGCGATCCCCAGATAAATAAAGCACTCATTTTCACACAGATGAAGCACGTTGCCAACCGTGTCGTGGACAAGTTATACGACGCTGGCATTCGTGGAATTGCAATCCATAGCAATAAAAGCCAGGCTGCGCGCACCAAAGCGTTGGAAGGCTTTAAGCGCGGTCGTTTCCGTGTGATGGTCGCTACTGACGTAGCGGCGAGAGGTCTGGATGTGGATGATATCACTCATGTCATCAACTACGATCTACCCGTAGAAGCCGAAACGTATGTGCATCGCATCGGGCGCACAGCCAGGGCGGGGGCGAAAGGTGATGCCATTTCGTTCTGTTGCGCTGAAGATCGGAGCAATCTGCGGGATATTGAACGTCTGTTAGGCAATCCTGTGCCAGCCGATAAGGATCATGCTTTTCATTGCGACAAAGCTGTTTCGTCCTCCAGTAAGCCAGCTAAGAAGAGATACTTTCGCGGCAATGGAGGTGGAGGAAGAAGCCGTAATAGTAATGGTGGACGCGGTGGTTTCTCCCGCTTTCGCACCCGAAGCCGCAACGGTGGTGGAAAGTTCAATAAAGGCCGCGCAAATTAGCGAGTCGTCCCCTTTTTGACGTTTTGACTCTGACCATTGGTCAGAGTGTCAAATATACCCGGTGGCGCGAAGCAGTGTTTCCTGCACTAGTAGCTCGTGGTCGTAGGAGCGATCCGGTTGACGTTCACCGGCAAGTACGCTGAGCAGAGCCTTGAGCTCGCGATCGTAGAGTTGTTGTCGGGTGTGCCCTTTGACTTCGACGATCTGTTGACCCGCTGCGAAGTCGCCTTGAGCTTTATCGAGGCAGAGGCGTATTCGATCACCGGGCTCAAAGGGTTCGAGGATGATAGCACTTCCTTTTGTCCCGTAGACTTCAAATCGACGGGCCGTCGGATTTGTTTCGAAGGCTGAAATGTCAATGAAAACTATCGCGCCATCGTATTCAAAAACACCAAGCGAGTTGTCGATACAATCCTTCGCTTCGCTGTCATTGTGCAGAAAGGTGGAGATCTTAGATGGATATCCCAATAGCCAGACGACCTGGTCGAGCATATGGGAGGCGAGATCGTAAAAGATTCCGCCTTTGAATATAGAAAACGCTTCACGATTCTCCACCGGCAAGTTTGTGGACATGTGCGCACGGAGTGAAGTGATATCACCTAGTAAGCCGTCATGGACCCAAGTGGCAACTTGTTGAAAACCGGTGTGATAACGGAACATGAATCCCATCTGGAGCTGTGTCCCCTGGTCGCGTGCCTGGGCTACGACGCGTTGCCATTTCTCCCAGTCGTTGCCAGCTGGCTTATCGTACCAGACATGCTTCCCCGCACTGACGAGTGCTTCTGTCTGGTCGAGGCTCTCGATATTTGCGCCTTCGGAAGCGACTGCGATAATCGATTCGTTGTTCAGGATTTTCGAGGGATCATCGAAAAATTTAGTTTCAGACCACGGTGCCTTGCTTTCGACTGAACGGCGTCTAGCCTCATCCGGTTCGTAGACGCCGGAGACTTCGACTTCTGGATTCGACAACAGAGACTTTAGTTTACCCTCGGCGTGGCCATGTTTCGTGCCCCACTGCGCAAATTTAACCATTCTTCAATCTATTTTATTATCGGACTCCATCGCTTCTTCGCGGAGGAGAAAAGCTCGAATATCGTATTTACCTGGGCGCTCTGGTGAAAGGTGTCCCGATTCAACCATCAAGTCGAGAGGATTGACACGCGTTTCGAGCGGGAGTTCGATGCGTTCATGACAGCGTGCGGACTCGTAAACTGCGTGAATCATCTGGAGCGCTTTGAATCCATTCTCCGCTTCCCCGCGATGGTTCTCGATCTTTCCTTCAATCCAGTTCGCAAGTTCATCGGCTTGAGCGACGCCCGCTTCGACCCATTCAAACTGTTCGTCACCAAATTTTATGAAGCGGCCATCAGGTTCATGCATTTTCCACTTACCACCAGTATCCGCATTCATCAATTGTAGGTCGTTTACGGACATCTGAATCATTCCTTCAGTACCGTAAATTTGCGCACCCTGAAAGAGAGGAGAAGGTGTCAGGTCACAGAGAATCAACGCGCGCGCGCCGCGTGCGAACTGATAGACAACTTCAGCACGGTCTTCGATTCTCGTGCTGCGCTCCCAGCGATCGGTTTTTCGTTCGATGTTTCCCATCGCCCAGACGCATTCATCGTCGCCGAGAAGATAACAGAACATATCGGTTTGATGGGTGCAAAAATTGGGCAGCCCCTGCCCGCCGATGCTTGTCATGAGGATCACTTTGCCGACTGCTCCATCGGCAATCAGTTTTTTCGCGAGTGTGTACGTGGGTAAAAAACGACGCTGGTGGGCGATCGCAAGCTTAACATCATTGCGTTGACAGGCGATGATCATCTGTTCTGCCCGCCCAATATTATCAGCCATCGGCTTCTCACAGAGGATTACTTTTGGCTGGAATGCTGCTGCCGCAATCGTCCAATCGGCATGACCGATGTGCCAGGTACAAACCGAGACAACATCAGGTTTTTCCTTTTCCAGCATTTCTCGCGCATTCGTGTAGTGCCTGGGTTTTATACCGAAGGCTTCGTCGACTTCGTTCATGGCCGATTCGTGGAAATCAGCGAGTGCAACAATTTCGAATCTACCGGTAGCCAGATAGCCGTGAATGTGGTTTCGGGACATAAGTCCACAGCCGATGATGACCGTTTTATGAGTTGTCATTCTGTTATAAGTCAAAAAGTCAAAAAGTCAAAAAGTCAAAATATTGTGTTAAAGTCGAAGGTGTTGTCATGTTTAATTTTCTCGCCTCCTCCCTTTTTGACCTTTTGCTTCCGACCACGAGATATAGCGGTCAGATGTATCCAGTGGATCCGTCGGGTCGAATGGGAGTCGTTCGCTGCCAGTGGATATAGTCATCCTTGCTGATCGCCTCTTCGTCCACTTCAACACCAAGGCCGGGGCGGTCGCGGAGTTCAAGGTAGCCGTTTTTTGGAAGGTAAGGATCATCCAGCCAGTGATTATCGACCGGGGGCAGATACTCCAGGATTTTAAAGTTTGGTGTGCTGGCGGCGAAGTGTACGTTGACCGCTGTGGCGAGCGGTCCCATGGGATTGTGTGGGGCGACCGTGACGTAATGCGCTTCTGCAATGGCTGCGATTCTTTTCATTTCCAATAAGCCCCCGCAGGAGCAAATGTCGGGTTGGATAATGTCCGCTCCCTGCGCGGCAACGAGGTCGAGAAATTCAAATCGGGAGTAGAGACTTTCACCCGTGGCGAGGGGAACTTTCATTTGTGAGCGCAGTCGTGACCACGCAGGGATATGTTCAGGCCGCAGTGGTTCTTCGTAGAAGAGAGGATCGTATGGTGCCAGGGCATTGGCGAGCTGCAGCGCGAGAATCGGCTCAAGAATTTTGGCATGGGGATCGAAAGCAAATTCCCAGTTAGCATCTGTGTGTTCGCGAAGTTCTTCAAAGTATTTAGTGGCAGCCTTGCAGACTAACCCCCAGCGATTGGTATTCATGTCGATGTTGTAGGGGCTTGTTTTAAACGCGGTGACTCCATATTCCTCATTCAGTTTGATCGCTAGATTCGCTGTTTCCTTTCCGTTCGCGCTGCTAGCGTGGCAGTAGACCTGGATGCGATCACGTGTTGTGCCACCCAGAAGCATATATACCGGGAGTCCCGCAGCTTTCCCGCTGATATCCCAAAGGGCGTGGTCGATTGCCGACATTGCGGCCAAACCGATTGAGCCCGGGGGAAAACGAAACTGCTGATACAGTTTTAATATGATGTATTCAATCCGGCGCGGGTCTTCGCCTTTGATCATTTCGAAAATGTAATCGGTAACCGGCTTGATCGCCAGGTCCGGTCCGTGATTGTAGGCCTCACCCCATCCGTATAGACCTTCATCTGTTTCTATCTTGACGAGCGCCCGCGGACGGTTTGACCAGCGCGTCATAAAAGTTTTAATCGCTGTGATTTTCATTGGGGGTTAGTCAAAAGGTAAAGAGTGCTGACGCGTAATAATACATCTTCAGTTTACTTTATATTTCTGGCTCTCTGGCTATCTGATTGTCAGGCTTTCTCGACTACTCGATGCGTAGGTCAGACAAAGTCCATGTATTCTGCTCATAACTGCCGGCGCCGATGATCGTCGCGTAAGCGCCTTCTGCGACACAACCGGGGGAGGAGCTGAAAAATCCACTGATGTCGACAGTGTCCATCATCTTTCCATCCAACAGCCATGACAAAGTATTGCCGTCATCATTGAGGAGCAGACCGTAGCGATGACCCCACCCGCAGTTGTCCCCGGCGGGATCAAATCGTTGTGCTTGGGTTACTTGGTGTCCGGGAAGAGTAATATTGGGAATCATCTCAGAAAATGTGTATCCCTTAGGAATCTCCTTTTCTATTATCCTATCGTTTAATTCCCGGTCGAGGAGAGGAATCTTCTCGGTGTCACCCGCTACAATATTACGCCCGAGATAAAAAAAGATTCCAGCCTTGGAGAACCAGTCAAAGTGGATTTGGACAACGCGTTCAACAGTATCCTCCTGAGCTACTCTACGCGACACGGGTTTATCGCCAACCATCCCTACAAACGAACTGATCGCGAGCCCAAAGCCCCACACAAAACTCCCTTTCACCGGGTCCTCAAAGTTGGAACTGTCCCCACGCATGATATACTTGTTGAGGAATAGTCCCTCATGCTTGTAATCCTTGAGCGTAAATTCAAAATGGTTGGTTCCCGACAGGTTAGGTTTAAATACGCGTTCCCGTGATGTCATACAGCCGTAGGCCATGACACCCGGGCCTTCAGGAGCGGTTGTGTCAGCCTGGATAAGAGCTGTCCCATTATCGAAGCTGATATCCCGTTGAATAGGTTCCTCGGCGTATGAATTTTGTTGGACAAATGGTATCCAGTTGTTCGCGTCGAATGGGGCCATCTACCTAGTTAAAAGGTCAAAAGGTCAAGAAGTCAAAAGGGAACGGTGCTCTTGCAGGGGTTAAGAAGAAGGTTCACCGTTTAGAGATATCAGTACATACTTAACACTCGCGAAGGCACATTCAGACATAACATTACCTTCCATTTTGACTTTCATCTACGCTTCTCTTTAAATAGATTTTGATATGCAACTTACGATCTATCTCTCAGGTGAAATTCATTCCGATTGGCGGGAACAAATCGTGAAGGGTATAGAAGCCTATGATTTGTTGATCGAGGTACTATCTCCAGTGACGGAACACGCAGCAAGTGATGATGTGGGTGTGGCTATTTTGGGTGGTGAAGAGAAGAATTTCTGGAAGGACCACAAGGCCGCAAAAATCAATCGACTGCGCATCGGAACCAGTATAGAACAGGCAGATATCGTCGTCGTAAAATTTGGCGACAAGTACAAACAGTGGAATGCCGCCTTTGAAGCCGGTTATGCGGTGGCGATGGGTAAATCACTTATCACACTGCATGATCCCGAACTCACGCATCCGCTTAAAGAAGTAGATGCCTCAGCGATGGCCGTCACTGAAACCCCAGCTCAGGTGGTCGAAATTCTGAAGTATGTCTCCACTCAGAAGTAGAAGCTGGAGAGTTAGAAGATCACGGCGTTATTGCGCGAGTTAAGAAGAAGGTTCACAGTTCAGTGAACAGTGAGAGAGCCTTAGCACCTAACAGATAAAAGGCATTAGGTCTCCTATATTTTGACATTCTGCACTATCTACCCCAATGACCATTCACAATATCCAATCAGCAATTCACTTAATCCGCATCACCTGTCGCGCTTGATCAGAGAGACTGTCCCTGAGTTCACAGGGAATCGTATCCTCAGTAGGTTCAAGCGTCTTGCCGCTGTAAAACCAGGGACGACTGAAATGCATGATGAGATCATCGCGTGGGTGATCGGAGACGTTGGGCGTACCGCGGTGGAAAAGACGGAGATCCAAGAGCCAAATAGAGCCACGTTTTACGTTGAGGCGAACCGGATAGTAGTTGCCGATGCGATTCGTATCTTCGCCAAGAACATGATCGAACCACTTCCCTTTTCTTCCATTGTTTAAAGAATGACATACTTCTTTGTCTGCGATGTAATGACTGCCGGGCAGCACTTCAATGCTGCCAGTCTCTTCCGTGGCATCGACAAGGGGGATGCGAAGGGCGACCATGATTGCTGGAGTCATTAATTCCGGAAAGAGAAGCTCCACGTCGCGATGCCAGCGCTGATAGACGGCACCAGGAAACGGTGTGAGCGAACTGTAATCTTGGAAAATATAATCTTCCCCTAAAATACTTTTAAAAAGTTTGACGAGGGTGGGATGATCAAAGATCGCCGGGTCGACAAAAGGGCGTTCAGGAGGAAGATTGATAGCGTAACGGTTTGGTCCCCGGTTTGGATTGTTCCCTTGCCTTTCAATTTCCCGGTCCCGAATCGGCAACCACGCCGCGTAGATCCGATCGAGAACGTCAATGGGGATAAAGTCTTCAATGACAATAAACCCGTTAATTTTAAATTCTTCAATCAGTTGATCACTATTACTCTCTGCCGCTTCGCGCATAATTAATAAGTCAAAAGATCAAAATGTCAAAAAGTCAAAAAGTCAAAAAGGAATGGCGCTATTGCGCGTGTCAGGAAGATGGTTCACGGTTTAATGTTCACTGTTCATCAGTAGTTTATTATTTCTGTTATCCGCATATCCCATCCACAGATTACCGTATCCTTACTTTTATTTCCTTTTTGACATTTTGACATTTTGACATTTTGACTCTCTCCATGAGTGGACTGGTAGCTACCTTATACACGGTTAGGGATTTTGCAAAAACCCCTGCAGCGATCGCTGAAACGCTCAAGAAGGTTAAGGCTATCGGCTATAACCATGTTGAGTTAGCGGGACAAGGCCCTATCGATCCGAAAGAATTAAAACAGATGCTGGATGGTGAAGGCTTGAGTATATGTTCAACCCACACGAATTTACTTCGATTGCGAGATGACCTCGATGCTGTCGTTGAGGAGCATCAACTATGGGGGTGTAAGCATATCGCTATTGGGGGATTACCGAAAGAAGACCAAAATAAAGATGGCTATAAACGGTTCGCTCAAGAAGGTTCCGAGATTGGGCGAAAACTTAAAGAACATGGGATGTCCTTCAGCTATCACAACCACTGGATGGAACTTGATAAATACGATTCCCGGACGGGATTGGAGATACTCGCTGAGGAAAGCGATCCGGATACTTTTTTCTTTGAAATTGATACCTGCTGGCTTCAGTATGCCGGCGGAGACCCATCGACATGGATAAGAAAATTGAAAGGGCGACAACACCTGGTCCACTTCAAAGACATGATATTACCTACTACCGATAAAAACGCAACCCTTGAAGTAGGAGAGGGTAGTATGGACTTCCCTTCGATTATTGAGGCATGTAAAGACGCCGATGTTCAGTGGCACATTGTCGAACAGGATTTTTGTCCCGGTGATCCTTTCGAAAACATAGCCACAAGTTATCGGAACTTGATAGCGATGGGATTGTGATAGTCAAAAGTTGAGTGATGCAAGGTAATCTTTCTGATATTCTCTTGTACTTTCAATTACATTCAATTCTTTCCTTTTGACCTTTTGACTATTCTTCAAACAACGACGAGAAGTGACGGTAGGGGTCCCCGGGGTTTTCGAAGAGAATCTTTTGACGTGGTGTCAGTTTCGTGTTCGTGGGCGGTTCTACCAGTTTTCCAGACCACGACATATGTGAGACACAATATTTATAGAGAATGGTTCTTCGATCGTGCTTCCCTTTCCAGTCTGTCGATCCATGGGTTAGCGCTTCGGTAAATAAAATTACTGAACCTGCGGGGGCAGATGGGATTACTACACATGGTGCCTTTTCAGGCGCATCAAATATTGTTTGTGGTAATCGGTAGTTACTTTTATGACTGCCTGGGATGCAACAAACTCCACCCATGTCGGGTCCAGTGTCAGTTAAATTCCAACTAACGACGACAAACCCGTTGAGAATTTCGTTGTCGCGAGTATGAAAATATTTTCCTGGACGAGCCTCAGACTTTAAATATCGTTCGGGCAAACCTTTTTCACGCCCTATTGTTTTTGATGCACCGTAGTCTGCGTGTAGATCACCACCTGGCGTCCCTTCACGTAACTGAAAGCCGAATAAACGATCAAGGCGAAAGCAGTCACCCAATCTGAATTGAAGGATCGGCATAATTGTTGGATGATCGAGTAAATCACAGAATGGCTTTCCCCATTCTAAAAAACCAGATCCCCCCTCCGGTGCCCGACCAAAGTTTTTTCTTTCTCCGGTCATTTGAATATCCTGCTTATCGAGCAGTGTATTTAAGGTGTCGATTTCCTCTTTACTCAAGACATCTTCAATTACCAGGTAACCCTGCAAATCGAATAAGTACTGTTGCAATTCTAGATTGCTCATAAGGGAATTAAAGAGTCAAAGAGTCAAAATGTCAAAATGCCTATTCTTTTTTATCATTGCGAGGGAGGCGTAGCCGACTGCGGCAATCCAGAAAGTTTTATCAATTAAATTCTGAACTGTTAATTTAGAACATTTCACCCCTTCGACTTTCAACTTTAGACATTAGACTCCAAAAATAAAACCCACAATGACTCTAATCCGATGTCGTAGGTCTTAATTGGGTCGAGCAATCCGGATTCGAGGATTCGATAGGAGGCGAGTTTACCGGAAGTCTGTCCGCCGGCGTAGAGAAAGTTTCCTGTCGGATCGATATTGAAAGCGCGTGGAACGGACTCCGTCGGTTGCTGTCCGAGTGCGGTCAGCTCGCCTGAAGTCGGATCGATGGCGAAGCAGGCGATGCTGTCATGCCCGCGATTACTGACGTAGACATGACTTCCCGAGGAGGCAATATGGATCTGTGCGCAGGAGTTGTCTTCGTTGTATCCTTCAGGGAGAGTCGAAAGGGTTTGAGACAGAGCCAGCGTTCCGTTTGTCCGGTCGAACTTGTAAGTGCTGATGCTGCTTCCCTGTTCGTTAGAGACATAGACCATGTCCAGCCTCGGGTGAAATTCCATATGTCGGGGTCCAACGCCAGCCGGGGGTGAGACACTGGGAATATCGTTTGCTGTGAGTCGTCCGGAATTGGAATCGAAATGAAACTGAAAGATCGCGTTGCTCTCTCCGACATGAGGGACAAAGGCGTAGGTGTTTGAACTGTCGGTCTGGATGAAGTGCGCTTTAATAGCCGTGGAGATCTGGCAGTTGGGTTCTTCAACGAGGGTCCCGTCTTCATTGATTCGATGACTGGCGGTAAAACCTCCGCCGTAAGAGGCGGAGAGCAGGTTTTTTCCCGATCGATCAACGTAGAGATAACAATGATCATCATCAATCGAAACGCTGCTCGTCTCCGAGAGGGCACCGGTCTTGTGGTCGATAGTGAGGGATGATGTTTGCTTGATCCCTCTTCGGCACACGTAGATGTGCTGTTTATCAGGCCCCATCGCAAGCGGTCCCGGAATGCCCGAGAGGGAGAAGGTGTCGATCAGTTTTAAATCTCCGTTCGCGGGGTTCATATCAAAGATGAGTATTTTGTCTTCTGCGGAGACGGTGATATAACAATAGCAAGGCATGAGGGGGATAGTCAAAAGGTTAAAAAGTCAAAAAGTCAAAAAGAGAAATACGGAAAGATGGGTTGAACATCAAAAAAGACCTTTTCTTCTGTCATTGCGAGAAGCAATGCGACGAAGCAATCTTGGACTATAAGATTGATGTATAGAGAATCGAAAGTTGGAGATTGAACTGCTAAAGACACAGAAGTCGCAGCGGTTCTTTTCTCCACCTAAACCATAACACCTAAAACTTAAAACACGCGATAGCGCTAAAGATAACTGTTGATTAAATTCTCCAGCATTTCCTCGCGTCCGCTGATCTTCGAGGGTTCGCCGTTTTTAAGAATGTATCTCTCTAATTCTCTAAAATTGGTCTCGCCCCGCATAACCTTGCGGCCAATACCACTTTTAAAAGACTTGTAGCGCTCCGACACAAAATCAGATAGAACACGATCCTCTCTTATCTTGTGAGCAATCTTTAGACCGCGGGCAAAACTGTCCATGCCGCCGATGTGTGCATGAAAGAGATCCTCCTCGTCAAAAGAACCTCGCCGGACCTTCGCGTCAAAGTTGATGCCGCCTGTACCCAGACCTCGCTGTTCGAGTATTACCATCATCGCGAAGGTTGCACTGTAAATGTCGGAGGGAAACAGGTCTGTGTCCCAACCCAAGAGATAATCTCCGCGGTTGGCGTCGATGCTGCCCAACCTGCCATCGCTGGAAGCTACCGTCAGGTCGTGTTCAAAGGTGTGACCGGCTAGCGTTGCATGATTGGCTTCGATGTTGAGCTTAAACTCATTATGCAAACCGTACTTGCGCAGGAAACTGAGCACCGTAGCAGCATCGTAATCGTACTGGTGTTTAGTCGGTTCTTTGGGTTTCGGTTCGACGAGAAGAGTGCCCTTGAAACCGATTTTCTTTTTATGCTCAACGGCCATTTCTAAAAAACGTGCCATTTGATCCTGCTCGTGTTTCATGTCCGTGTTCAATAGGTTGGAATAGCCTTCACGGCCGCCCCAGAAAACATAGTTAACGCCACCCAACTCCTTGGTGCATTCCATGGCCATCTTTATCTGTGAGGCAGCATAGGCAAAAACATGAGCATCCGGGTTAGTGCCGGCGCCGTGTGTAAAGCGCGGATGGGAAAAGCAATTCGAGGTACCCCAGAGCAGCTTTACCCCGGTATCACGCTGCAGCTTCTTCGCCAAACTGACGATGCTTTTCAGTCGCTTATTCGTCTCTCTGAGAGTGTCCGCTTCCGGGGCGATATCGCGGTCGTGCCAGCAATAATAAGGCACTCCCAACTTGGTGAAAAACTCAAAAGCCGCGTGCATCGTGTCCTCGGCTCGCTGCATACAATCATCGGCCACATCCCAGGGCCTATCGTAGACCGGACCCCCAAAAGGATCACCCCCCGTACCTTTGAAGGTGTGCCAGAAGGCGACGGAAAAACGAAGATGTTCATTCATCGTTTTCTTGCCAACCTTCTTGTTTGCATTGTAGTGCTTGAAAGCGAGAGGATTCTTTGAATCGGGTCCCTCATAACGGATTTTTTTTATACCTGGAAAAAACTGTTTCATAATTTATATTGTTTCTTAGTAAGGATGCTGCTTATGTAAAGGTTGAATTTTCGACCAAAGTCGAAAGCGGAGGGAGTGAAGTCGACTTGTCTCATTTTAAACAGTCCGGCCACGAATACGATGCCGTCTATGACGTCAGCCGCATCGCCAGCGATGCTCGGTTTCGTCGCCGAAAAAACAGAGGAGATACACTAACGTTTTCTTCCCTTTTTGACCTTTTGATGTTTTGACTAACTATTTTGTCACCAACGGAGAATCTAGCGGGTTTAAAAAAGATCCATTTTCACAAATCAAGTGCCCGATCTGATTATGGTGAAGGATGCGTGTGAACTCGGGGGATTGATATAGCTTACTGATTGCTGCGTTATGGTGTGTGAATCGATCCGCGTCATCATTTGGCGCTAAACTAAGAAAAGTACTAAAAAGAGTCGATCCAAAAGCACCATGTGAAACCGCGGCTACTTTTTCATCGTCTCTCGGGTGGTGTAGATCCAGATGAGCAATGAAGCTGAGGGCATTTTCGTAGGCAACCTGAACCCAATCGTTTCCATGTGATGGATCGGTATCGATACTGTCCCATTCGATAAAACACCAGCCATCGTCTGTTACGTCTTTCGGTAATACGACATTGGCACAGACTTCGCACATTTCCGATCGTTTCAATCCTGGCAGTACCGTTCTTTCTTTAAAACATGGGCCACTCCAAACCCCTCCCCACTCATGGAGTCCAACGAAAACGTGAGGATGAAGATCGAGAAACTCTCCAATAATTGTTGCGGTTTGTAAGGTTCTCAACATCGGGCTGCAGTAGAGCCGTGTTATACCCAGCTCACTGAGCTCTTCACCTGCTCTCCGTGCCTGATCCACTCCCAGGTCTGTCAATGGCGGTTCAGTGCTGCGTTCATCTCCCCGGTTATTGGTCGATTGCCCGTGACGTATGAAATAAAATTCCATGAGTAGTTAAGAGGGTTCAGGGAGAAAGATATTTGATATCCGATATCCGATAATCGATATACGAAGTAGTTTTAAAACACACACATCAAACGTCGGATATCAGGTAGAATGATAAATGAATAAAAGTTGAGAAGTATATAAGAAATAATGGATAAGTGGGATAAAAAATTTATGATTTACGAATGCTGATTACGAATATAATTATCTGTCATTGCGAGGGAGGCAAAGCTGACTGCGGCAATCAAGGCGAATGATTTTACGTAACAGATTTTCCTCTGGATCGTCACAACTGACAAGTAGCCTCGCGATGACAAAAGTGTATTTATCCTATTTTGACTACGATGAACTCGGTGTCCGCGTCAACATCCACCAAAGTTGTTCCCATTGGATTCTCTCAAAGTTATCCTGATTAGCGCCGGGTGTGCTTCTACCGTTATTGACGTATTGTGTGAGCAGAGACTTTAGCTCTTCAACAATCTCTGGGTGTTTTTCGGATACATTCCAGCATTCTCCAATATCTGCGTGGAGGTCGTAAAGTTGAATGGGGGGCAAGCCAAAGTAATCACTATCCGGGCGTGGATAACTCCACCCTCCTGATCCCTTACACATCTCCAGTTTCCATTTGCCCTTACGAATCGAAAAAGAACCATCCATGGAATGATGGACCGTGGCTTCACGCACTGAATTGTCAGCAGGTTCGCCGCGCCACACATCGAAGTTGCTCGCGCTGTCTTCTCCCGCGTTGTCCGGTAGCGATACATCGAGAATGCCTGCACAGGTCGCCAGTAAATCCACAAGGCAAACTGTTTCATCACTGGTACAGCCGCCAGTGATTTCAGATGGCCAGCGAACGACGAGCGGAATGCGGTGACCCCCTTCATATATATCTGCTTTATGGCCGCGAAAAACATAACTGGGGTTGTGACCTATATCCGCTAATTCATTGTAGTCGGCACGTGGAGAACAGCCGTTATCTGAGGTAAAGATTAATATGGTGTCTTCGGTAAGACCCAGTTGATCGAGCGTGTTGCAGATCCGACCCACAATAGCATCAACCTGTAAACAAAAATCACCATACTCATTCGTTCCGGATTTGCCCTGGAATTCTGGACTGGGTAGTATGGGGGTATGAGGAGCAGGTAACGGTAAGTAGAGGAAAAAAGGTTTATCCTTTTGTGAGTGCTCTTCGATGAACCCTATCGCTTTTTCCGTCAACGTTGGTAGAACATTTTCGTGTTTAAAATCGGGCGCGATTGGTCCTTCCCGCCAGAACATTTTCCCTTTACTTTCTAGGACTATACGATCGGGAGCCACCGTCGCTTTGTCATTTTCGACATAGACATAAGGGGGCATGTCCAGTGAAGCACTGATGCCAAAAAAATTATCGAAGCCTACGGTCGTTGGCCCATCTAAAATCGGCTTATCGAAATCTACATCCTCTTCGCTTGTGCCCTTTGTAGGCCAGGTCCATCCCAAGTGCCATTTTCCTATACAACTTGTTGTATAGCCATGGTCCTTTAAGAGAGAGGCAACTGTCATTCTACCGGGTTCGATAATCGGTTTGGAATATCCGAAGAGCACCCCTTTCTTTAACTGTGATCGCCAGTTGTACCTTCCCGTTAAAATGCTGTAGCGAGAGGGGGTGCAAACCGCAGAGCTGGCATGAGCATCGCGAAAAATCATCCCCCCGGCCGCTACTTTGTCGATACTCTCAGTACGAATCTTAGAGTTTTCATTTAAACACGATAGGTCACCGTATCCCATGTCATCCGCTAAAATGTAAATGATGTTTGGTCGCTTGGTCATATAAGAGTGGTCAGTGGTCAGTGGTCAGTGGTCAGTGGTCAGTGGTCAGT
>Ga0315339_1001474_pt1 | contig 20691 bp, 21 predicted proteins | sample ASW17metaG_FD_204514 | JGI IMG/M metagenome (GOLD analysis project Ga0315339, IMG submission 204514) | Ammonia-oxidizing marine archaeal communities from Pacific Ocean, United States - ASW #17 | ecosystem: Environmental > Aquatic > Marine > Oceanic | place: USA: California | collected 2016-12-05
CCGTCGGCTTTCCACAAGATGCGGATAATCTCCTCAGTGCTATGTTTTTTCTGTTTCATCAGACTACTCCTTAGCGGGTAAGAAATAGTCTCACTCTAAGTGGAGCAAATCAGAGGGGTCACCACAATATGGCTGGTACAAATCCCGAGATAGATTGTCCACCACGTTAAAGAGCGCCGTCTGTGCACCTCCCGTGGTCGGCGCATCGACCAGATAGAGGATATTTTGGGGGCGCGCGTATCGGCCATCAACAGTGAAGGGAGAGAACAGGCATTGAGTATTTTTGTAAATCGATCATCTACTCCTACAGTAAATTAAATGTGCTCAACTGGCGCAGTCTTGATTCGGTCCCACTAAACTCGCTTAGGAATTTCCGATACCATTCAATGGTCGTACGCAGCCCTTCTTTAAATGCCACTTTGGGCGTCCACCCCAGGATATCACGCGCCTTATCATTGGCTGCAAACAGGCGCCAAATCTCCGTCGGCCGCAATTCAAGCGCCCCGATGTGAAGTGCGGACTCACTTTCGGTAAGCGAATGAATTAGAAAAATTAGGTCGCGCACTGAAATCTCCTCACCTGAACCCACGTTGATCGTCTCACCAACCGCCTCCTCTTGTCCCCCTGCTAGCACCATTCCATCCACCAAATTGCCAACGAAGTTGAAGTCGCGCGTTTGCTTGCCCTCCGTCGAGTAAACCGGCTTACCCGCCAGACAGGTTAGAATCATCTCTGCGATAACTGCCCGCGGGCTCTGATAAGGCCCATAAGCGTTAAAGGGCCTTATCACAACGATGCGCCGATCGGAACGCTCCATCTTCATCTTGCAATACAACTCCCCGCTGTATTTGCCAACAGCATAGGGAGAAATCGGATTCGGGGTCATATCTTCCTGGAAAGGCACCGCATCCTGGCGACCGTACACCTCTGAAGTAGCAATATAGACGAAGCGCTCGTAATCGTCGTAGGCTTCGATAACATTTGCCGTTCCTTTGGCGTTTGAATCCATCGCCTCGGATACGTGTAAGAAGCTATCGCCGACGTGATTATAAGCGGCTAGGTGAAAAATAATATCGGGCTTGAAGTCACCAATCTGTCGCAGTGAATCCTGGTTGCGAATATCCGCCTCTAGCACCGTGATATCGGACCATAAGTCAACCAGGCGCACATTATCCATAACGCTATCGTATTTGCAAAGGATGGCAACATCAGCCCCCTCGCAGCACAATCTCCTAGTCAGATGCGAGCCGATAAAACCACTGCCGCCTGTTACCAATATTTTCTTGTCCTTCAAACGACTCATACATCCTCCGAAATGGTATAATAATGTCCCAGCAACGCCTCCGCCTTCTGGCGTTCACCCTCCGTATTGAAGGTCATTTGGGGACCAGAATGGTCGTACGAAGCGAGCAAATGTTTTGCCGCAAGAGTCTCGAAAAATTGGACAAGCCCATCTCCATCCGATTTGTCAAGCATTTCCTCAGTGACATAATCCAGTGCCGTACGTTCTAAGATAAGGCTACCTATGTAGTAATTTTGGATAGGTTTTTCTTTAAAAGAATCGACCCAGCCTTCTGCATCGTAAGTAAGTAAACCAAAAGGAGTTTTTATCTTTGCAGTCACCATAGTCATAGCAGCCCCCTTTCGGTTATGCTCGTCCAACATCAGGCCGAGATCCAAGTCTATAAACGTATCGCAGTAAGATAGGAAAATACGCTCTGACATCTGGTCTCGCATATGGCAGATGCGCCGCAACATACTGGCATCTTCCCCAGCGTCAGAAAATTGAAAGTTGATATCTTCGGGATAGGAACTACAATGCGATTTAATTTGCTCTCCCTTGTAGCCAATACATAAAACGAACTCCCGAAGGCCTTTGGACTTATAAAACTTGATTATATGGTCTATGATAGGCTTGCCGTTCAATTCGACCAAGGCCTTGGGAATCACATCAGTAGTCGGCTTGAGGCGCGTCCCACGACCTCCACATAAAATGGCTACTTGGCAGCTCTTGAAATCTTCCATCAATAACCCATCCAGTATTTCAACTTACTTGCTTTCCTTTCGTCATTCCACCCCAGAATATCAATGGCCAAAATGTCACCCCTCGATCACGGTACTCCCAATATGTTCCTTGGGCCACGGTTGTACAAAACACACGTTGAACAACATAATGTTGCACTTATCTAAACTTCCATCACATTTTTCGCAAACACATAAGCTTAAGATGTCAGATACCTGTCTCGATTTCCTCTTTCTGTAACGATCTCACGGATTCCCGTCAATGTCCCTCGTAAAGCTTCATAATCCCGATGCAAAAAAGCGCTGACGGCAAAGCCAAAAAAAACTCCAGAAGATAGCCCCCGTTCTCAGCCAACTATTCTCAAAGTGCTTGCAATAAATATAGTAGGAATTTTCAACTAACATCCTGCTACTGTCCCCGCGTGGCATACGGGAAGTGCCCGATGGGTAATGATAGAGAGCTGCACGCGGCTCATAATAAATCTTGTAACCCGCGTTCGCGATTTGCAGCGAGGTATCTACATCCTCTGCATAACCATATGCCTCAAAGTGCTCATCAAAGCGAATGACCTCAAAAACTGATTTCCAATAGGCAGAGCACCCCCCAGAAAGGACCCGAGTATAACCAGGTTTATCACTCAGATGGGGCCGAGTAGATGCAGTCGAATACTTGAAATATCCAGAGTGACGCTCTTCAGGCATCATAAAAAAGCGCTGTAATGCCTTATCGACGACATACAGCAGCTGACTTCTCTTAGAATCGAGACGGGGTAGTACATTCAAGACGCGACCGCAAATAGCAGCCACATACTCTTCATTTTGGTGCAATGCATCGGCGAAAGCCTGTAAACAACCAGGGACTAATTCGACATCATCATCCAAAAAAACCAAGACATCTCCGCTCGAAGCTTCAACTCCCTTGTTCCTTTGCCGAGTGAGGCCCGGTTCAGAATTTATGTATAGAGTAGTTAGGGAAGAGTGGACGACCAACTCTCTGACTTGGTCGTCTCTGCTAGCATCGACCACTACTACCTCATCGGGCAACATGGACTGGTATTCAATGCTCGCCAACGTCCTGCGCATGTCATCCGCTCGATCTTTTGTACAGATAATAACGCTTATTTTCACGATTTTGACATCAGTGTTAGCCTGATCCACTTTATCGTTTTTCCACAAGCTGCACATAGTGATTTCAGCGGGTATTGTCGTGCCAATTTGTATAACACCGAGCGAGCATCACCCCATTTGCGGCAACGACAGGAAATCGTAAATGCAGACCAGTGTCGATTGAAGTCCGCTCCCGCTATAGCTTTAAATAAACTAGGAGGAGCATTGCTTCGCGCTTTTTCGGCCACTAACGCTGTATCCAAAAAAGAGCTCATAACATCGCGCTCTTTGGTATAGCGTCGTATACGCACTAAAACCTCCGGCACGACAACAATACGATAGCGCAATGCCAGACGAAACCACAGATCCCAGTCTTCTCCCATTCGCAAGCGATGGTCAAAATGCCCCACTTCGTCCAAACATTTTTTAGGCACTAACGCAGCTGATGCAGAACCGGGAAGGCAATTTTTGCCCGCCAGTGCTTCCGCGTTTATAACTTCGGGGATTTCATACTGCACTTGCACCTGATCCCAATTTCGCAATAACCGACCTTCGGCATCGACATCTTCGAAGCGGGTGCCACAGAGTCCGACATCTGGCTGAGATTGGATTAATTCCATTTGCTTGGACAATTTATCTGGTAGCCAAATATCGTCAGCATCGATAAAGGCGACAAACTCTCCACTACACTCTTCTATTCCCGCGTTCCGCGCAGACGAGGGCCCTTGCGCCTCTTGGCCAATATACCGCAATCTGGCATTTTGCCGCCGCAAGCCTTCTACCACCATCAACGTATTGTCCGTCGACCCATCATCTACAATAATACACTCCCATTCGACATAAGTCTGGGCAAAAACACTTCCCACACAGTCGGAAATCCAATGTGCCATATTGTGCGTTGGGACGATGATCGAGACAAGCGGTATCGAGTTGCTCACTTGAACCTTTATTAACCAATCTCGCGACAGAAGTCCGTACTTTCCGTCGCAATTATGCGCTTCAACTCAAAAAGAGAAGTATCGACCCGATTAAAACCGGAAACATTGAGATGGGCATCGCAAAAGCCGGAGCACTCAACTTCGTCGATTAAGTCGCGGTTGAAATCTAGTCGACTGCCAAATGGAAAAGAAAAGCTAGGACACTTTACGCCCAAATTGTCCTCTATAGCTCGCTTGGACTCGCGAATCTCATCGCGAGCAATGCCGGGGTCAATACGGGCCAGCGATGGGTGGCTGCATGTATGTGCGCCGATTTCCATTCCGCCCTCGTGCATTTTGGCAAGTTGTTCCCACTCCATACAACAATCAACTTCGTCCATTTGTAAGTTTTCTGTGCCACATGCCGCAGACACTACCCGCATGGCCTCATCGCGCGTTTCGGCATCCAACTTTTTCATTTCTTCATTGACACGAAATATCCACTCGTGCTGCGATTCTCTTTCCCCCCTCTGCAATACGCCGAGATCGGGCAAATCCAACACATTTACCGCCTCATTTTTTGTTAACGCAAGGGCCAACTGGTAATCCCACAAGGGTTTTCCTTTGCCGATATAGTCGGTAACAGCAAAAAAAGTCGCAGGCAATTTCCGCGCCTCAAGTAGTGGAAAAGCGCAGTGATAATTATCGCTATATCCGTCATCAAAAGTGATAACGACCTGCACTCTTGTCGTCAATTTTCCTCGCACATATTGTGCTCGTATATCTTCCATCGAGACGACAGAATAACACTCGGCCAGCTGCTCGAGCTGGCGCTGAAACGCCGCCGCAGTAATCTTTGTTCCGTAGAGATTAAATCCCAACTCCGGCACAACCCGGTGATAAACGACAATGTAGACTCTAGGCCTGAAGTCTAAATACTGGCGCCCAATGTTGCGGAGATATTTCCCCGTCCTCTTACCCCGCCGGCCAGCTTCTAACAAGCCCTTTCCCAGCCAACTCATGCCAGAAAAAATAATAGAAAATGTGAATTCCTCAATCGATTCAACTTTTACCTGATAAACCTGCGTTTTAGTGAAGTTAGTAGCGGGCTCCTTCGCAACAACCTCCACGCCTGCCATTTGCCCTTTTTCAGCTTATTTCTAAATGTGGCTCGCGCAATCACCAAATGGTGAACGGTTTCTTTGCGGTTGCACCAGAGCACCTTATACGGGGCCTCGCCGGTATAAAAATCCATGACGAGCATCTTTTTTTCTATCGCCCTTTTCAGCAACTCTCCCGTAAGCAAATGCCCGGGCTCAAGCTCGTCAAACTCCGCTGAAAAGCCGGTCAATATATAGTTCATATTGTCTTGAATGGAATAACAAATGCCAATCGCCATGACTTGTTGGCCGAGTCGCAGTCGATACGCATTAAGCACTCCCTTGCGATCAAAAGCCTTTAGCAAGTCGCCAAAAAATCCGCTCAACTTCTCATCTTCGAAAGTGCTTTGCATCGACCTGCGGCGGTATGAATCGACGGACATTTTCACATAGTCTGCAAACAGGCGTTCGACCTCCAATTCTCCAGTAATTCTATCAAGATTCAGTTCTCCTCGCTTTTCGACCACTCGGTACGCGCGCCGAATATTACGGCGAAACTTCTTCCCCCTCCTCTGAATATGTTCTTCAAAGGTCGCGGGTACATCGATCATATACGTCGCCATCTCATGGCGGTATAACGCGTAATGTCCTTGCCGGATTGCCGCAGCCCATAACAAATCTGCCTTAGGAGGCGTTGTATACAGGCGATCCAAATATATGACGTCCCAGTCGTCCCGCTGAGACAAATGCTGAAAAATACTATCGATGGCAGTCTGCCAGTCACACACGGCCCAAATATTGGTATAATTGGCCATCACATAATCTGAAGCACCTGGAAAGCGCAACGATTTTTCACCACCATTATTCTCCACATAAAGCGGTAGCCCAGCTACGGGCTTATCACCTTCAAATACCACTATAATACGTAGCAGGCGGTCTGCGGAAAAATATTTCCACCAGGTAAGAATAAAGTCGGAGTGCTGGAATGGATCGTCGACCCCAGACGCTTTTAATCCCTCGTCCCAAGCCGTTACCCGCGCGCCAAAATCTTCTACACTCTCAAGACAAATAGTCCGCATCAAACAAACTCGTCGATTTCAGTAACGAATTTTCGCATATGATTATCATAATCAGCAGGCCAATGGCATCCCTTCGGAAAAACCCACTGCAGCAACTGCCGCCCCAATATTTGGACGTCGGGGAATTCATTCAATTGATCTAAAACAGCTTGAGGGAGCGTAGGCCACGCCATAAGACTAAAACGTCGTTCTAGTTTATTGAGCACCTGATCTCGATTTTCGCGAATTAAAAAATTGAAACTGAAAGGAACAACCCCTTCTGCCAACACGGGTTCTATGATCTCTATGCCGGATATTCCTCGTAAACTGTCACTCAAGTATGTATACGCCGACCTGCGCAGTTTTTTTAACTGCTCTACGTCCTCCTCACTCCACCCTTGCACTTGCCAACGCGCCAAACGGGACATAGGCCTGAGATGGTCACACTCGAAATCCTCACCCGCCACATCGCGCTCAGGCCAATCGGGAAATGGCGCATTGGGGTCGGAATACAACGGCGGCAAATAGATTATATTTTCAGTCGGACGAAGATAGCCAATTAAATGGGCTAGACGCTCAAAAGGGATCGGCAATTTAAGTCTCTCTCGCACGTACCTTTGCAAAAGACTAATAGCCGTTCTGCGCTCAGTAGGGTACACCCAAGCAACAGAACGGGACGGAAGGTCACAGGTGAATTGGGGGTTGTTTATACGAAGAACACCGCCATCAATTATGGGCAATTCCTTGCGCAGCGAAAAGATCGCCATATCCCCCATAGTTCCCAACGGTTTCTCCCCGAACCTCGAATAAAGCGAGTATGCATTGTCTTCTAGTATAGGGATTCCCGTCTCGTTGCGAACTCGTAACAATTCGTTCCATGGTTGAGGAAAGCCGAAGTGATTTATAACATGAATGAGCTTGGTCTTGGAGGTAATCCTCCCGCATAGATCATCGCAATCGATCGCCAATGTGTAGGGGTTCGAACGATAAAAAACAACATTGGCCCTGGCCGCTGTAAAGGGATGTAAAGTGCCATCGCAGTCAAAGGCCGGGGTCAATATTTCATCACCAGACCGTATGCCCGCCGCAACGCATGCGGCATGCATCGCATTGCGCCCCAGCGCAAAGAACGAACAATTATCTGTATTTAAAGCAGGGAAAACGTCCCCGAACTCACCCATGCTTTAATTGCCAATCATAGGGTATTTGATCGGTAAAAGGATCAACGCGAACAATCTCATCTGGGTCATGAGGCATATCGGCGCAGTTGGCCAGTATAGCGAGTTTATCTCCGTACGCTTTATAGCCATTGTAGATGCCGGGAGGAATCTGCACGAGCACGTAATTATCTTCGCCGAGGAAAATTTCTTCGACTTGCCCTTTAGATCGAGACCCGTCTCGATCATCGTAAAGAACGAGTTTAGCCCGCCCAGACATCACTGCATTATTAAGCGTCATTCGCGTATGGAGATGCCACGCCTTCACCGCACCGGGCCACGCCGTCGAAAAGTAGATTTCTCCAAATTTCGTAAAGTGGGGGTCCGTAGCTTTGAGCATGTGCATAACTTTGCCTCTTTCATCATTAATCTGGCGCAGAGGTACTATGGTAACACCATCAATCTTAGACGCGACATTCGTATTCATTTCTCTCCTCTCATAAGATTTACACCCACAGTCATGTCACATGTTGCAGACTATAATAGGGGGCTTTTTTTAATTTCTGGAGGCAATCCACCGATGGCGAATCCCACCCAATTGGCTGCGTATCGCTCTCCTAATATTGGCGAAAGTCCATATTGAATTGGGAGACATGCCATTTTCTTTTGCCACCTCTCGAGCAATCACCCCCATTTTTCCGACTAAATGCGCACCGATAAAATCGGCCACCCTTCTCTCCACAACCTGAACAGCTAGGGCATTAATGGCATAGGGATAATGAGCCTTCAAATCCAATAGAAATGTCGACGTTAGATAGTGTATACTATAGCGGAAAACCTCATCTTCGACAGGCCGATGCAAGCGATTATTAGCTATATCAACGAGCACCTCCACACGGTCTATTATCTCCGGATCATTACTGATTTTCTCTATAAAGTGCTGCTGTGCCTGTCTCACTGTTTCATACTCTTCTTTTTGCATGAAATCAGCACCTTGCCCTTTAAAGACCAATTCGCAACTCATTACTTGGTCTAAGTTTTCCATACGGTGCCCGTCTGAGAGTATCTTCATCCACAAGTCATAGTCTTCGGCCCGCACCAAACCTTCATCATAACCGCCATAAGTCATCACTATAGACTTGCGATACATTACAGCCGAATGTGAGAGAAAACAATCAAATAACAATTCTACGGGTAAATAATACGCAGAAAAATCGTGGCAATACATCAACAGATACTGCTCATTGTAAAACTCGACATTGCCCCCCACAACTGCGACGTCCGGGTTCTCATCCAAATACCTTTTCTGCACGGCCAAACGGTCCGAAGGCATCCAGTCAGGTGCGTCTAACTTTGTCACCAATTCACACTGCACCTCATTCAACGCCCTGTTGACCGAGCGCTGAAAGCCGAGATTAGTCTCGTTGCAAAGCAGGCGCACCCTCTCGTCTCGTTGTGCGTACGAACGCACGATCTCCACCGTATCGTCATCGCTGGCATTATCTACGACGATTAGTTCAAAGTGGGGATAGGTCTGAGCCAAAACACTTTCGACGGCTTTGGCGATAAAACGCGAGGCGTTATAAGCGGGAATAAAAACTGAAACGTCGCACTGAGGTTGCACCATTATGTCGCGTGGCCTTGTATATATTTTCCAAGCGAGTCGCGCCAGTCGGGCATCGGCTCGTTCAACAACGAGTTGAGACGACCATTATCGAGCAGCTCGCAGTCGGGGACTTCTGCATTTCGAGGAAAGGCCGATGAGTCGACTCCCTCGACCTCCACATCTAAACTAGCGCTCTTTACGATCTGTTGTACGTATTCGGCCCGGCTCCCACCACCAGTATTGTTGAGGTGAATTACCTCGTGCAGACCGTCTATTTGTATCATTTGCAGCACCGCATCGGCCGCATCGGCCGTCCAAGTCGGGCAACCGACCTTGTCCGTCGCGCTCTGCATGTGGTCTTTGCCCGCCGCCTCGCGTAAACGCGCAGCTACAAAGTTCTTTTTGTGCTCTAATGTAGCTCCGTACATCCAACCGGGCCGCACGACAATCGAACGATGGCAAGCAGCCAAAACGGCCTTCTCCCCTTCGTATTTACTGCGGGCGTACTCTGTCTTCAGCACCACGGGATCTTTTTCAGTATAATAACGCACTTCGTTACCGAAGACGCCGCAGGTACTTAAATGTACGAATATCGCATCGATTTTCTGGCAGAGTTGCGCACAACGCTCGGGAATTTCAATATTGATCTGATCTGCCAAAGCGGGCTGCTCTTCACAAATATCCACCAGCGGGCCTACCGTATTTACCACCGCATAGGGGCGTATCTCACTTAACTTATTGGTTAATGCTTTAGTATCTGTGATATCTAATTGCTGTCGCGTCAGTGCCACCGGCTCCCAACCATCGCTTTCACCCAAAATACGCGCCATATCCCAACCAAACATGCCTGCGCCACCTAAAATTATCACCTTTTTATCAGCCATTCTGTGTAACCTCTCTACGCTTGGCGACAAAACGCTTTAACCCCTCTTGTAGTGAAATGGCAGGGGCAAAGTCCAACAAGTCTTTCATTTTCTGCGTGCTGCTTTGACGACGCGTAACCATGCGTTCAGACCGCTCGTGCGGTACGAAAGTAATCTCCACCTCTCTGCCCATCGCCTCCATCACCCCCTGGGCCAACTCTACCACAGACGTCTGTATGCCGTTGCCTACATTAAAATACTCTCCCGTCACGTCCGACTGCATACCGACCAAATTGACCGATGCAATATCTTCAGCGTGAATCAGGTCTACTGTCTGCGAGCCGTCCTCGTGCAATTCGACTGACTGACCGGCGTCAATACGCTCGTATAGATAGTTAATTACCTGCGTGTAAAAACCCGAAACAGACTGCCGCTCACTATAGACATTATAATAGCGATAGCCCAGCCAATCGAAACGCGCCTGGGCGCCCATCAGTGCTTCGTTGGCAATTTTTGTAGCGCCATATAGATAGTTATTCTTAAAGGCGAAGGGATGGTCTTCTGTGACCGGCATTTCCTGGGGCTGACCAAAGACTGATGCAGAAGAGGCATAACACATTTTTTCGATCCCGTGCTCATTGCCCAAATGGATCAAATTGAAGGTGCCGACAATATTGGTTTGCACCGCTTTATGCGGCAGCGTTTCGCTGTCTTGAATCAGCATCGACGCTTGGTGAAAAACATAATTTGGCTTGTGTGTGCGGAAGACATAATCCATGCTGTCACCATCGCCGATATCTAAATTGTAGTAGCGCCAGTAGGGCTGTTCGGCGTGTTTCTCGACATTCGGCCATTTTCCGTTGAACATATTATCGACGCAAACAATCTCGGCTGGATTTTCTTTGGCCACAGCGTCAATTATAAATGAACCAATATTGCCCACACCACCCGTAACTAACACCACTTTGTTTTCGAGTCTATTTTTCATCGTACGAAAATAATCCTGCTTCCATAGGGTTCGAATAAATTAAAAATCCATAAGTCCGGCCAACTCTTCCTCACGGCATAGCACTAGTCTTCCTTGATGCAGAGAAGGAGAAATTCCCCACCAACAGCGGGAAAACTCTAATTTTGGATGCCACTGAAATAGGGACGTTTACAGAGACTGCGGTAGCCGACTTCACACCCATTTGCGTCAACAAAACCGCAGCGGATTTCGTCCAAAGCTACGTATAAAGGCACGATTCCCCGCCAGGTTTCGATAGATGACCGTGCTACAGACCGACTCAATGGCTGCCCCAGAAATCACTGGAATTTCGATCATCAAAAAATATCTTTCAACACGATAAATCATAAATACTAAGCGTGTGTTTCAGAGTTGAAACCACAACCGCAAATTATTATAGACTTAAATAGCCCAATTGACAGTGATGTGAAATATCCGTTTGGTCTCTTACTTTATCAGTATCACTAGTGCGTCAAGTTAGACTGGCTTATTTGTCGTATACAGCTTCAAGTAGTCTGTGCCTAATAAACGTAACCAATGTCATTCAAGTATAATGAACCAATATTGCCCACACCGCCCTCAACTAACACCACATTGTTTTCGAGTTTATTTTTCATCGTACAAAAATAATCCTGCTTCCATAGGGTTCGTAATTAACTGGAAACTCCATGAGTTCGGCCAAACTCTCCCGGACAGCATCACGCCGCTCCTCCTCGACGCAAAGCAGGAGAAATCCACCACCACCTGCCCCTAAAATCTTACCGCCGAGTGCGCCCGCCGCCAGCGCACTTTCGTAATAACTGTTTATCTGCGAAGACGAAACCGCCTTCGCCAGCTGTTGTTTTTGCAACCAGCCCTCGTGTAATAAGCGCCCCACATCAGCAATAGCAGCTCCCGAGTTGACCAACGCAAAGAACGGGGCAACCATTTCTGCCATTTTTTCGAGGCGGCTGCGATTATCCTCGACGTTGTCTTCCTGTTGCTGCAACACCGTTTCGGCATCGCGCGTTATACCCGTGTAGAAAATCATAAAATGATCGAATAACTGGCGGCGCGATTCCAACGAACACAGAGCAGGTTCGACCTTTACCGACTCATCTTTGTCAAACTGAATGCGGTTTAGCCCACCATATGACGCCGCATAGTGATCCTGCTTGCCTATAGGCCGCTGTAGGATGTCAATTTCGACATGGCACGCTTCGCAAGCCAATTGCTCAGGAGTTACATATTCCCCTTTAGAAGCGTGCAGCGCATTGAGCAACCCGACGGTAAACGAGCTGGACGAGCCCATGCCCGTCCGCGCCGGTATCTCAGACAACACTGCGATTTCGAGCGGGTCCTTAATTTCGAGTAAGCGCAGCGCTTCGCGCACAATCGGATGCTCAATCTGCTCGATGGAATCGACGTTTTCCGTGATCGAATAGCTGATGCGAAAGCGCGTCTCGAAGAGTGTGTTCTGCGGTTTGACCGTGACGTAGATGTATTTATCTATCGCAGAGCTGACCACAGCCCCGCCCTGCTCCTGATAATAGGACTTAAAATCCGTTCCGCCCCCGACAAAGCTGACGCGAAACGGTGTCTGGACTATTATCACAGAGCCATTCCTAGCGATTCTGCATAGCGCTCAGCTGCTTGAAAGTTATCAACGGCCTCGTTGATAATCTCGTCGGGCAAGGTGCCCAGCCAAGCGACCAGTTCTTTCAGACCGTCGTCAAAAGACATCTGCGGTTCCCAGCCCAGATGCTGACGTGCCCTCGAAATGTCTGCCCAGCCGTGTCGTGCATCACTGGCCCGATATTGCCCCGTGCAGGTGATATCCAGCTCCGGGTTAATCAGCCCGCGCAATTTTTCCGCGACTTGACGTATGGTATGGGGGTTGCCCGTACCTAAATTAAAAACCATGCCATCGCCGCAGTCGGTTTCCATTGCCAGCATATTGGCGCGGACAATATCGCTGATAAAGATATAGTCCTTGTTTTGTTTACCATCTTCGTAGTGCAAGATGGGATGCCCCGAAAAAAGCCGCGTTGCAAAAAGGGCCAGCACCCCAGTATAGGGATTTCGCAATGACTGGCGAGGCCCGTATACCGCAAAAAAACGAAATGCAACAACCGGCAAATCCCACGCTCGGCCCAACAATAGACAGAGTTCTTCTTCGTCTTTTTTGGTCATCCCATAAACTGATGTAGGACGCAGCGGCCGATCTTCTGACATGCCCACCGCCTCAACTTCAATTCCGCACTGCGGGCATTTTAACTCCCACTCGGTTTTTTTGAGCTGTTCAATTGGCCGCAAGTCTGGGTAGACCAACCCATGTTCTGAACAGCGGCACGTCGTCTCGCCCATCACCGTAGAGCTCGAAGCAACAATCACCTTGCGCACAGATCCCTCGCGGCGAATGGCCTCCAGAAAATTGGCCGTGCCATAAGTATTGCTATGTACAAACTTGAGCGGCTCGGCCATGGAAATGCCCGAACCTACTTCGGCCGCGTAGTGAAAGACAAGCTCAAACTTACGCAATAATATCTCGTCTAAGTTATCGCAGATGTCGCCCTGTATATATTCAGCGCCGTCGTTTTTGTGCAGCGGTGGCGGGTCGCGGTCGTATACAACGACTTCATGCCCGCGTTTTACCAACTCGTCAGTGATGTGCGAGGCGATAAAACCGCAGCCTCCCGTGACTAATATTCGCATATAGGCCCTCTATCGAAACTTATTCTTGTATTTGGCTTTCCCACCTACAACACCAGCATAAAATGCAATTAAGAAAGTCTTAAATTGTAATGCCAGATTCGACCAACTCGCTCACGAATCCGGTCAAACATCGTATATCTGACCTTTCTTTTTTGCCGAACTTCAATGTCGATATCTCCACGAGACGAGTCGCCATTCCCCATTTCTATAAAAACCGAGGTTTCAGCCGTACCCGTTTCAGGAAAATAAAGGTCCTTAGTCAAGTATCTCTTATTTTCTCCACCTAACACAATATAATTTTTAACTATGATCAGTTTCTCAAAGGAAATGGTCTCTTTTATTAAGTCAACCATTTCATCAACATTCAAAACCATATATGGGATCCACCGATTTCCAACATCCCATTGACATGAAATATTAGGATCTGTAACTGTTTCACCCACGTCTCGCGTCCGTAAACGTATTACCGCAGATTTGCTTGGTATCTCGATAAGTTTTTTTAAAAAAGAAAAAGGAGCAACCTGATGGAGAAGCACATCTCTACATATTAGGATTTCTGGTCGCTCCCCAAGGATTTGAATGACATCAGACATGTCCATCTCGCAAGAAGAAAATTTTCCCCTAGGGTAGGCCTCTCTCGCGAAAGCTATAGCATTTTTAGAAATATCAATACCGGTGTAGCCGAGGTGTTTACAGAAGTTTGACACATATCGAAAAAGTTCACCAGTAGAACATCCCACCTCCAAAAGTGTCTGGCTTCTATTAGATTTTATTTCAGTCAACAATAACTGGATGTCGTCAAAGCTTTCATACATTCGCTGTAATTTCCACAATGGAATCTGATTAGAAAATCCTAATTGACGCGTAGCGTAATCCATATCGAGATAAGGATCTTCCGCCTTCCACGGATGCTCGTAATTTCGCATAATCACCTATCTTCTGATTTCGATACACCGAATACAAATTTCTTAGAATCACTCTCAGCTCTATAATAACACTCGTACGATTCCCATACCAGCTTCTGTACCAACTTCGTACTGCTCGGGCAAGGATGGCTGTAAATCCTTCAAATGCGCCTGATGCTCATTTGTATCCCGCCCCAAGGTCGTCAAATAACACCCCCCCCAGTGCTGGTATGACCTCCCGTATTTGCTCCACCTGAGGTGAGACTCTTTCTTAGGGATTAAGGAGTAGCCTCATGAAACAGAAACAACACAGCACCGAAGCGATTATTCGTATTCTGCGTCAATCTGAAGGCGATGAGACCACCGAGTCGATCTACCGGGAACACAACATCTCGAAAGCGACGTTCCATCACTGGAAGCGCAAATACGGCGACATAGATTTGGCTGATGCTAAACGGCTTAAAGAGTTAGAAAAAGAAAACGGCGAGTTGAAGAAAATGCTGGCTGAATCTCTGCTGAAGAATCACGTTTCACATTAAACCAAAAAGTTTCACCCCAAGTGGGCCAAAATGGGTAGTCCGGTCAGGTGTATTCGCGCTGATATACCGCGACATCTCTATTTCCTCATATTAATTTAAATTCACGCTAATCTTTTATGCGGACTATGCCCATGCCAGCTTCTACCGCCACTTCGCACTCCGCAGGCAAGGAAGCGGTAAATTCCTCGAAAGCGCTTGACGCCCCTTTGTATCCCGTCGTAAGGTCGTCAAATAACATGATTCCACCCGGGACCATCTTCGGCAAAATTCGCTCTGCGCAAAACTTTACTGGCTCGTATAAGTCACAATCGATATGAGCAAAACTAATGGCCGGCGCCCTCTGTAATACGTCATCGAGCGTATTCTTAAAAAACCCTTTGACGAAGCGTATCAGCCCATCCATTTTGAGACGCCGAGCTTTGGCCTGGACTACGACCATAGAATTATTGCTAAACACTGCCATTTCATCACGCGCCCAACCCCGTGTTTTGTCGGCTTGAAATTCTTCAGGGTCAAAACCTTCAAAACTGTCGAGTGCATAAATAACGCGCTGTAAACCTTCTTTTTGGCAACGATCGGCAATCATAAATAAACTGCCTCCCGTAAACACACCGCACTCGATAAGCGCCCCCTCCACCCGCAATGCCGCATCTAATTCCCTATTTAATAGCGCCACCTTATCCGCTCCTAAACAAGTGCCGAAATGATTGGCGCGTAAATCGCCCTCCAATGCAATCAGTGGAAACAAACGTCCGTATACGCGTCGACTGAGCTGGGGGAACACGCGGCAAAAAGCACCAAAGAGCGGTTTGCCTACAAGTTTAATTATGCTCACGAGATCTGCTCCACTTCAACTTAACTCACTCCGGGAACGGGTACCCATTCCCCGTTTGTAGTTAGACTTTTATTCACCGCCTCGACAACCGCCGTGGCGACGAGTGCATCGGCAAATGAAGGACGTTCGGCAGAAAGCGTATCGAGATCGACCTGCCCGAGCTCCAGGGCTCTAACATCGAGCAAAAACTGCTCTATGCTTTTCGGCCCATAGCCGTGCACGTCCATCAGTCCGGAAACGCCTTTGTATAGTTGCGTAAAATAGGGATTCACATCTTCGATACCATCGTCCGTCACGATTTGTACACCACGGTGTTTTTGATTGCTCTCAAAACGGCCCTGCGTACCGAGAAGCGTTATTTTTTGGTCGGACATGGATGAAGTTTTTTCCGAATCTACCCAGTGCGTCAGATAAGAAGCGACAAATGTCTTGCCATTGGGCATCTCCCATTCGACCATCGCCTGCACGGCATCCGGTGTATTTGTACCGTGTGAGCGTAGGTAGTGATATTGGGCCGTAGCCATCGCCCGCACCGGCCGGGCGCCTGTGGCAAAATAAACTAGGTCGACGTAATGCACCCCTAAATACTGAAAGATATTACTCTGTTCCGCCCAAGCGCTAAAGGCATGTTCTGGAATGGTGCGACGTTGACTGTATTCCACGCTCACGTAACAAAGATCGCCGAGTCGGCCATCTTCTACTGTCTGGCGCATAAGTAGGTTAGCCTCGTCAAAACGCTTGTGGAATTCCACCGCGCCGTAAACGCTGTGCTCCTGTGCCAAACGTATCAACTCCTGCCCCTCGGCCACCGTCGGCGTCAACGGCTTTACCACCAATGCGTGCAGACCAGCGCGCAGCACATCAGCCGTGACCTCTGCGTGTAGATGATCCGGCACGACTACGATAGCGCAGGCAGGTCGGTCCATTTCTTGCAAAACTTTGCGATAAGCACTTGGATCGGCGCCGCCACTTTGTGGATAACCCGTGATTCGAGACGTAATGGCCAGTCGCTCGTCCATGTCCTGCTGCTGTCTTTTGAGGATCTCAATACTTTGGGGGCGCGTGGCCGCGATGTGGATATTACCGACTATTCCCCGCTGTTGCGCCTGCGCTAAAGCTGGCATCACGGTGCCAAACCCACCCATATCCCGGCCGCAGACGTACATACCCGCTCCTACGACGAGTATATCCAGACTTCCGTTATTTGCCACAGTAAAACCCCTTTTGAATTTCTGCCATTACAAACAACCGGCCACTGATACCCATCAACTACCAACCAGTATCTTACTAGCGTCGAGAAGAGAGCTTTCACCATCTACGCGTATACCGCGTACACCAGCATTTTCAGCCGCGCCCATATCGCTGTCATTATCACCAATCATCACGGCATGCTCTAGATCAAAAGCCATTTCGTTAGCCGCCCAAAAGAGCAAACCAGGACTTGGTTTGCGGCAAAAACAACCTTCGTCCCAGCCGTGTGGACAATAATAAAAAGCGTCTATTGGACATCCATGCTCCATACAAACCCGCTGCAAACGCGCGTGGATGTCATCTACTTGATTGTGGGTAACCATGCCTCGAGCAATGCCCGCCTGATTGGAGACTACGACGAGCCTATACCCAGCTCGTTTTAATAATTGTAGCGCTTCTAATGCCCCATCGAGAAATTCAAACTCGTCCCAATTACTGATATATTGCCACCGCTCAGCAGCGCGATTTATCGTACCGTCCCTATCGAGTAAAATAGTTTTCCCACTATTAAAAAAACGGGTCGCCGTTTCTACTTTCTCCACCGTATCGATGCTATAATGGCGGTGTTCGGATGAGAAAGCATACATCAAGCCGTCCTCGACTAAGCGAGGATAAACTTGCTTTTCGAGCGAAAAATTGTCATCGGGAAAAAAGTCGAGTAAACGCCGATTGCACAGCAAATATCCAGAATCCACGTGGGTTAAGCCGGGAGCGCTGCGCGTTTTGTCATAAAGCTGTATTTGCCCGTCTTCTCCCGCTTGCAAATTGTCGCGCGTAATGCCGTCGCGATTGGCATAAGCAGCAACCAAAGCTACCGCGTCATTTTTTGCAGTAAAAATATCCGCCATGCTTTGCAAGGGCAGTGGCCAATACACATCGGCATACATAAGCAAGAAGTTTTCATATAGAGAGTCAGTTGCCAGCGCCAAGCGCCTGCCTGTCTCATCTTCGATCGCGCTATGCGAATACTGCACTCGCAGCCCCCACGCGGCCCCATCCCCGACATAGTTGTGAATAACTTCGCCGAGATAGCCCGTTAACAAGATGACTTCCTCGATGCCCTGCTGTTTCAGCAGCGACAACAGATACCCCAGGAATGGCTGACCAGCCACTTCGACCATGGGTTTGGGGATGCTGCGCGTGCGTTCGGCCAAGCGGCTCCCCTTACCTCCGGCCAAAATAACTGCCTGCTTAATCACCATGATTAAGCGATACCAATCTTTCGATCTATGACATATCGGGGGCGCGCCTGTACTTCCACAAACATTTTGGCTACGTAGAGCCCAATTACACCGAGGAGGACCATCAACGCCCCACTAATTAGCAGAAACACCGAGATGGCCGTAAACCAGAGCACTGGTACACTCTCTGCCAAAACTAAACTAACGATCATATAAAAACCGGATAAAATGCCAAATAACATTATCGCCATGCCTAAATAAATGGCCCAGTATAAAGGCGAGGTCGAAAATGCGACAATCGCATCGACAGCAAAATGGATCAGACCCATAAAGTTAAACTTACTGCTACCGTATGAGCGCTGTTCTTCTGCAAACTCCATATCTACCTGTTCAAATCCGACCCATCCAACTAGACCGCGCAGAAAGAGTGACCGTTCCGAAAACTCCATCAAACTATCGACCACCTTGCGTGTATACATGCGAAAATCAGCAGCCTGTAATGTCATCGGCGTAGGCGAAAGGTAGCTGATTAAACTATAGAATATCTTGGAGCCAATGCGTGCCACCAACGACTTACAGTCTAGGTTTGAGCGAATCATATTGATCACATCAAACCCCTCTTTGACCTTGGCTATCATTTCAGGGATGACCTCGGGCGGGTGTTGGAGATCCGAGTCCATCGTTACAATTAACTCTCCCCGTGCTTGTGCTAAGCCCACGTAGATCGACGTCTGATAACCAAATCGGCGAGAAAACTGCACCGCTTTAAAACGGGAATCTTCTACATTGATAGAACCAAGTGCCTCCCAAGTCCCATCAATACTGCGATCGTCCACAAAAATCACTTCGTAATTTTCCGAAACTCCCTCAAGAGAAGTGCGAATCCGGCAGAACAATTCCCCCAAGCTGTCTTTCTCATTTAGGATGGGAATAACAATCGAAATTTCTGGAACTCCAGTCACGCTATTATCTTCTTTCACACAAGAGTTGTCGCGGTATAAGTGTGGTCCTATTTTTTGACATCCCATTCCCGCAAAGAAAACGAGTCTTGATATGCTGCGTCTCGAATCTGCTCTGACTACGGATCGGACGATAAAAGCGCTGACGAGCTTAACTCGCTCTGCCTTTCGTGCTCTGACCCCAGCCTTTAACCAAGCCCTCCACCGCAATTCGCCGAGCCAGCCCCCCCTCTCCGTAGATGCCTTCTACTGTGCCGTCTCAACGGCAACCTGCGGCCATGCCAGCCCGCAGCGAGGATCTCTCGTAGTTGCTCGTCGTCCTGCAGGAACCGGTACAGCGTTGCACGGAAAAAATCCAGAGCACGCACGCCAATTCGTCATTGGATGGGTTCAGCAAGGCAACCTTGCGGAACAAATCGTAGTCGATAGGTCTGCGACTGCCGTCCATTTTAGGCTTTATGTGTCTCAACACCTTTTTGGAACGACGTGACGGTCTTCTTGGTCGACAAACTGACGGACTGCAATTCCGATTCTGGACTTCCCCTAGTGTGGTAGACATCCGCAGCCATTAAATGAACTTTCCACGTTGAGGTTGCGCCACTTCATCATTCTGAAAAACTATCAGGATTCTACTTTCTGGATGCGATTACTACCCACCTTTTGATAAAAACTCGGAGTTGTTCCGTTTCCGTGGAAATCGTATTCGGGCCAGCGATCGCGTGCGTAGTACTCAATCTGAGATTCGTTGGTAGTCGCAGTGAAAACAAACTTTATAAAGTAATATAGGTCCCAGAAAAACTCGCCTGTTTGCAATCCACGTAATAGCCTTCGCCAGATAAATCTCGGATTGTGGATAATTGCGCGACGATAGGCCGCGTCCATATACTCGTTGATTTCTTGTGATGACAGGTTTTCATGGTTGAACAGATCGACGCTGCTATATATGTGATAGTCGTCCCAATCGAATGACTTTACGAGCCCTTTCTTCATGTAATTGTTAAACATCTCGGTACCGGGAAAGGCTATAGTACTGCTAAATTTCAATATGTCCAGCGGCAGACTTCGAGAAAATTCAATTGTTTCTTCGATTGTCTCCTTAGTATCGGCAGAAAGGCCGATCATGAAAAAACCATTAGTTTCGATTTTGGCCTTCTTCGCCATGTCGACGGCGATGCCTGCTTGGGCGATCGTGGCTTTTCCGCCTTTCCCGAATCGCTTTAATACCTCATCATTACCGGATTCGAAGCCGAATGAAACGCGGTAGCAGCCGGCGGCGTACATAGTATTAAATAATTTTTCATCGGCGCTTTCGACACGAATGCCATTAGTGCATGTCCACGAGATGTCAAGCTTTCTTCTAATTATTTCTTCGCATACTTGCGTAGCCCACTTTTCGTCTGATGTAAAAATGTCGTCGGCAACCATAAACTCGCGAAAGCCTAGACGGATGAGTGTATCAACCTCTTCGGCACATCTTTCGGGGGTTTTCTT